>X42_Goitered_Gazelle__coassemble_7_pt1 | contig 122307 bp, 91 predicted proteins | sample X42_Goitered_Gazelle__metabat2_low_PE_007 | metagenome-assembled genome bin X42_Goitered_Gazelle
TCGGCCTACTTCATCACCGACACCGAGAAGATGGAGGCCCAGCTCGACAAGCCCTTCATCCTCATCACGGACAAGAAGATTTCGACCATGAAGGAGCTGATGGGCGTGCTGGAGCCGGTGGCACAGAGCGGCCGTCCGATGCTCATCATCGCCGAGGATGTGGATGGCGAGGCGCTGTCGGCCCTCGTGGTGAACAAGCTGCGCGGTGCGCTGAAGATTGCCGCCTGCAAGGCCCCGGGCTTCGGTGACCGTCGCAAGGAGATGTTGGAAGATATCGCCACGCTGACCAGTGCCACGGTCATCTCGGCCGACAAGGGCATGAAAATCGAGGATGCCACGCTCCAGATGCTGGGTACGGCCGACAAGGTGACCCTCAACAAGGAGAACACGACCATCGTCGATGGTGCCGGCTCGAAGGAGGCCATCGCCTCGCGTGTGCAGCAGATTCGTGCCTCGATCGAGAAATCGACCTCGGACTACGACCGCGAGAAGTTGCAGGAGCGTCTGGCCAAGCTGGCCGGCGGTGTGGCCGTCCTCTATGTGGGTGCCGCCACGGAGGTCGAGATGAAGGAGAAGAAGGACCGCGTGGATGACGCGCTGGCCGCTACGCGTGCCGCTGTCGAGGAGGGTATCGTCCCGGGCGGTGGCGTGGCCTACATCCGTGCCACGGCTGCGCTTGAGGGCATGAAGGGCCAGAACGACGACCAGACGACGGGTATCCAAATCGTGAAGCGCGCCATCGAGGAGCCGCTGCGCCAGATTGTGGCCAACGCCGGTGGCGAGGGTTCGGTCGTGGTGAACAAGGTCCGCGAGGGCAATGGCACCTTCGGCTACAACGCCCGCGACGACAAGTACGAGGATATGATGGAGGCCGGTATCATCGACCCGACGAAGGTGGCTCGCGTAGCCCTCGAGAATGCCGCGTCGATTGCCTCGATGTTCCTCACAACGGAGTGCGTGCTGGCCGAGAAGAAGTCGGAGCAGCCCGCCATGCCGGCCATGCCCGCAGGGGGTATGGGTGGCATGATGTAGGCCGTCAGCCGATAGATAACAGGGGAGGGTGTCCGACAAAGTTGGACACCCTCCCCTCTTTTAGAAATCCGTATAACAAGAGCTATGTTGAAGCTGCTCGAAGGCTGCGAAGTCCGCAGCATACTTTTCGTATGTGAGGAGTTCGCAGGAAAGGCAGATGCCGAAAGAGCCTTGTTAGACGGATCCCTTTTTGGCTTTGAATTTGTAGGGGATGGGCAAAAACCGATGCACCATGATTAAAGTAATTCTTACGCTGGCAATCGCCCTGATTTCGTGGCCCGTGGAGGCCGACAACTACCGTATGATTTCCGTCGAGAAACTGCCACGACCGGCCCAGGAGCTGCTCATGCGCCACTTCGGGGAGGCCGAAATCAGCTATATCGCCGCCGAGCGATCAATCTTCAACCGCACCTACAAGGTCTTTTTAGCCGATGGCTGCACGATTGAATTTGACCACAACGGCCAATGGACCGATATCGACTGCGGGCAGTGTGCGCTACCCGATGCGGTGGTGCCGGCCGCCATCCGCGAGGTGATTCATACGCGCTTCGCCCATCGCCCCATCGAACAAATCGAGCGGTCGAAACGGGGCTACGATGTGGAACTGCGGGAGGGGCCTGACCTCCAATTCGACAACCACTACCGGCTCGTCCACGTCGATGATTAACAACCGATTACCCGCTCGATAAGGCGCACTTATGGGGCTATAAAATAAGATGATTGAAAAAAATGATTGTTTTTCGATTTTTGTGTGTATATTTGTATAGGGAAAAAGAAAACCCGCAAACAGAGTAAAACACTAAAAACAATACAGCTATGTTAAGCCAGAAATTACAGGATGCGATTAACGCACAAATCAATGCCGAGCTGTGGTCGGCCTACCTCTACCTTGCGATGTCGATGGACGCCGAGGCAAAGGGTTATAAGGGTGTTGCCAACTGGTTCTTCGTGCAGTGGCAGGAGGAGCAGGACCATGCCCGTATCTTCATGAACTACCTCAACTCGCGCGACTGCAAGGTGGAGCTGAAGCCCATCGAGGAGGTGCAGACCGAGTGGGGTTCGGTGCTGGAGATGTTCCAGGATACGCTCAAGCATGAGAAGGTCGTAACGGGCCTGATCAACAACCTGGCCACCATCGCCGCCGAGGACAAGGATTTCGCTTCGTCGAATATGCTCGTATGGTTCATCGACGAGCAGATTGAGGAGGAGGAGTCGGCCCGCGATATGATCTTCGCCACCGAGTCGGTGGAGAACGATAAGTACGGCATGTACCAGCTCGACAAGGAGCTTGCCGCCCGCACCTATACGCAGGCCTCGCCCCTCGCTACGGCCGAGTAAGGATGCGAAATGTAGAATGTAGAATGCAAAATGTAGAATGAAGGATGCCCAATGGGCATCCTTTTTTTGTTGGGCGAGAAAGGAGAAAGGAGAAAGCAGAAAGGAGAAAGGAGAAAGGAGAAAGCAGAAAGGAGAAAGCAGAAAGCAGAAAGCAGAAAGGAGAAAGCAGAAAGCAGAAAGGAGAAAGGAGAAAGCAGAAAGGAGAATTAAAGAAGAGCGAGAAAGGCGAAAACCCTTTATGCCTTTAATGCCCTTTACGCCCTTTATGCCCTTTACGCCTTTGATGCCCTTTACCCACACCGGCAGGCGGATATGACGAGCCTATTTTTAGGCACACGAAAGGCGAAGTCCGCAGCATACTAAACGTATGTGAGGAACTTCGCCTTGCAGTGTAACGCCAAAAGAGGGCGTCAGATGCGCCTGCTACTTAGCGTAGGAGACGGCGCGCGTCTCACGAATCACCGTAATCTTCACCTGACCCGGATAGGTCATCTCATCCTGAATCTTCTTGGCGATATCGTGCGACAGGCTCTCGGCCTCCTGGTCCGAAAGTTTGTCGGCACCGACGATGACGCGCAGCTCACGACCGGCCTGGATGGCGTAGGTCTTCACCACACCCGGGTAGGAGAGGGCGATATCCTCCATCTCCTTCAGACGCTTGATGTAGCTCTCGACCACCTCGCGGCGTGCGCCCGGGCGTGCGCCCGAAATGGCATCGCAGACCTGGATGATGGGGGCGATGAGCGAGGTCATCTCCATCTCGTCGTGGTGGGCGCCGATGGCGTTGCAAACCTCGGCCTTCTCCTTGTATTTCTCGGCGAGCTTCATACCAATCATGGCGTGCGGCAGCTCCGGCTCGTCGTCAGGCACCTTACCGATATCGTGCAGCAGACCGGCACGACGGGCGTGCTTGGGGTTCAGCCCCAGCTCGGCGGCCATGATGCCGGCCAGGTTGGCCGTCTCGCGGGCGTGCTGCAAGAGGTTCTGGCCATACGACGAGCGATACTTCATCTTACCGATGAGGCGAATCAGCTCGGGGTGCAGGCCGTGGATTCCGAGGTCGATGGCCGTGCGCTTGCCGACCTCGACAATCTCCTCCTCAATCTGCTTCTTGACCTTGGCTACCACCTCCTCGATGCGGGCGGGGTGGATGCGGCCGTCGGTCACGAGCTGGTGCAGAGCCAGGCGGGCAATCTCACGACGCACGGGGTCGAAGCCGCTCAAAATGATGGCCTCGGGCGTATCATCGACGATGATTTCGATGCCCGTCGCGGCCTCCAGGGCGCGGATGTTGCGACCCTCGCGGCCGATGATGCGACCCTTCACCTCGTCGCTCTCGATGTTGAAGACCGTCACGGCATTCTCGATGGCCGTCTCGGTGGCCACACGCTGAATCGAGGCTACGACGATGCGCTTGGCCTCCTTCGTGGCCGAGAGCTTGGCCTCCTCGATGGTCTCGTTGATGTAGGCAGCAGCCTCGGCCTTCGCCTCCGACTTCATGTTCTCGATGAGGATGTTCTTGGCCTCCTCCGAACTCAGGCCCGAAATCTGCTCCAGGCGCACGTTCTGCTCACGGCGCATCTGCTCCAGCTCCTCCTTCTTGTGGTCCAGCAGCTGCATCTGGTTCTGCATCTGCTCCTTGAGGCGGTCGTTCTCCTTGAGTTTGTGATCCAGCTCGCGCTGCTGATTTTGCAGGTTCTGCTCAATCTGCTTGGCGCGTTGCTCGCTCTGCTGCAGCTTCTGGTTGCGCTCATTGACCTGGCGGTCGTGGTTGCTCTTGAGCTGCATGAAATGTTCCTTGGCCTGGAGCATCTTCTCCTTTTTCAGCATCTCACCCTCGGCCTCGGCCTCCTTGAGGGCGGCCTCACGGCGTTTGCGAATCGAGGTCTTGGCCACGAGGTTGGTCACCACGGCATAGACCACGACGGCTACAACAGCCGAGATTAGGGCGATTAAAACGGTATTCATAGTCGAATGTGTCTGTTTTAAAAGTGGTTAATATATATTGAATAAGTCGTTTCAATAAAAAAACCGCATAGGATTCCTTAGTCTTGTTTGACGAATCTGCAAAAAACGTCATGTGTGGGGGCTCCGACATCGCAATCTTCCAACGGCCGCCGCAGCGACACCCCGAAGGGTTAAGGCCTGATTTTGAAAAAGCCGCGAGTTGACCCCAATATAAAAAGTGTTCAGTTTCGCAAAGCTATTAAGGAATCTATGCGGGTAGATTCTTTTCTTGTATGTAAAAGAGCCTTGGATTGAGCTTCAATCCTAACGTATGGTGCATCGACGGCCCCGAAGAAGGGTCAGTCCTTCAATTGACTGTCCAAATAGGCTGCCAACTCCTCGCTGAGGGCATCGAGTCGCTTCAAATCCTCGCTGCCCACCTCACGGCTTTGACGCATATAGACATTGGCCATGGCAAATTGCAGGGCGGTCACCACGAGGTAGTCGAAATCAATCCACCCCTTCTTTTGCGACTGCTTGCACTTTGCAAAGCAGGCATTCACCTCCCTCTCGCCCAGGCGGTAGATCTCCTCGCGTTCACGGTCAATCGTGAATTGGTAGGGCTTACCGGCTATTTTGAGCGTAATGGTCAACGGCTTCTTCTCCTGCTCCATCTTCTTTCGGTTCGTTTATTTCGCTTGCTTCATCTCTTGGCGGGCGGCCTCGTCCTCGATGCCTCCCATGAGCGCGATGCACTTGTCCACCTCCCGCATCAGGCGATTGACGCGCGCACGCGCTTTATCGCGGTTACGGCTCTCACCCGCGAATCCCTCGGCCAGCTCTTTGCGCTGCAACTCGGTGCGGAGGGTCTTGTTCTCCTCCTCCAACGAGCGTTTCTCGCCCTTGAGCCGCGCCACCTCGGTCGTCAGACTGCGCACCACCTCGGACAACCTTTTGTGGTCGTCCATGAGCTGCTTCACGCGGCTCTCCAACGTAGTGATGACGCTCTTATCGGCCATAGGGTCTGCGTTTGATACCTTTTTCCCAATTCAAAGGTAGAAAAAAAACGAAAAATAACCAAATATATTTTATCCGTTTCTTTCCCCGTTCGTCGATTTTCGAACTAAACAGCTATCTTACAACCCTTTAGCAACACAAACAAAAAGGGGACGTCCGATAAGTTTCGGACACCCCCTCCTCATTCCGGAATTCGTATAACAAGAGCTATTTTGAAGCTGCTCGAAGTCTGCGAAGTCCGAAGCATACTTTTCGTATGTGAGGATTTCGCAGGCGAGGCAGATGCCGAAAGAGCCTTGTTAGGCGGATTTCTCTTGCTTACTATACAGGTTTTTCTACTCCTTTACTCGATAATAGTAGTCCCACTGCTTTTGGTATTCGGCCACGGTATTCGTGAGCGCATCGACCCCGTAGCAGAGGAAACTAAACTGCGCAAAACCGAATTCGTCAGCCTCCTCAATGAGCGTGGAATAGACATCGCCATCCCCCTCATAGATGGTTAAAATACCATTGCTATAGGTATAGCTAAAGTCATAGATATCGGTATATGTTTCATCGTCCCAAACAGAGACCTCTTCGCTTTGTCCCGTACCATCTTCATTGAAGCGCAGGATTTCATAATAACTGTCATCGGGAGTAGATTCACCCTGATTCATTTCGCCACCAAAGTATGCTTCATAACGGGTGTACGACGTGCGCCACGTTCCGACAATCGAGAACTCCTCGTTGCAACCACCGCCCTGAATCACGTTAAAATAGCTGGATGAGCCGCTCGACTCGGTGAGATAGATAACGGCCGTGCGCGGCTCCATCGTATCATTCGCCTCGGCCTTATAGGTGAAATGAACACCATCTTCCGAGAGGAGCGTCAGCCAATTCACATCCCCGACCACACGAGCCTGGCATACGGGTTGGCAGAGATCGAAATCACCGCTGTGCATATAGCAATAGGTATCGAAAGAGAAGATGCTCTCCTCGGCCGGAATGGCAACCTCACCATCATTCTTGACTCCGATGAAATGCTCCTCAACAGGTACGACCTCCAGGGCCTTCATCGGGAGAATCGTATTGCGCTCGATTTCAACGGGTTTATAGGTCGAGAAGCGGAAGACACGATCATCCGAGGTATGTACCGTCAACGTAAAACCATCCTTCAAGGTAACGGGAGGCAGGGCGAACAGAATCGGCGTGGCCTTGTTGGCCGTTGTGGCCAACGGCAACGGCTCATCGTAGTAGATTTGAGCCGTGTTGTACAATTTGCCACCCTCATCTTCGGACATCGGCGTTAAGACCGGCGTGCCGTCCTCGGCAATCTTCAGCCAATAATTACCACCCAGGCCGGCCGTGTTGTAGGGATTGTTATCGGCAACCTCAACCGCGGTAATCGACAGATTTTTACCATAAAGTTGCAACATCAAATAGCCCTGGATGTTCTTAAAATGCAACTCCTCGTCGATGCTGCTATTGACAGCCACCATGGCATTCCTCTCCGCTGTAAGCACCTCGCCATTCATTTCGCGGGGACAATAGGTCTCCAACCATACGGGGACACCCTTTTCATCCGCCGTGAACGAATCGGCAGTCACCGTTTCACCATTCGAAATAAGATATTCGGGATAAACAGCAACAGAACGGCCATAAATATCATCGCCGTAGGTTGCGCCATCAGCCAGATAGAACAAACCCGTGCGCTCACCCGTCGAACCGGTAAAGTAGTAGGCATACTCCCGCTCGGTGCTATACAGTTTAAAGCGGTCGCCGCCGTGCCAATAGAATTTATAGTCGCTTCCCATATAGGTACGGGTTGCATTCTGCTCCTCGAGGGTAGCTTTCAAGGCATGGCCCGGTTGCATGGAGGGATTTGCCACCTCCTCCTTTCCGCAGGCCGTCATCATCAACAACAACAGGCCGAATAATATCGTCTTTTTCATCCTCTTCGTCTTTTCTTGGTTACCAATCTTGTTCATCTTTCATGGTCGGGTCCTCAAACGACGAGGGGTCAGAGACCGCAAAGCCCTGTTCCACATTCAACTCCAGCAGCTCCAACAGGGGAGCTACATAGTCCAATTTCTTCATTTTGTATCTTGTTTTTAAGTTTGATTCGCTATCGCACCACCTCGGCGTAGAGGTCGTAATCCTCCGCATCGGTAATCTTCACATCGTAGAAACGACCCTTCATGAGGCGTTTTCCGTCGGCCGGAATCAGAATCTCCTGGTCCACCTCGGGCGAGTCGTATTGGGAGCGGGCCACATAGAAATCGCCCTGACGGCCATCGACCACAACACGCTCGATGCGCCCCACCCGTTCGCGGTTCAACGAGGCGGCAATCTGCTGTTGCAGAGCCATCAACCGCTCCACGCGCTCCTGCTTCACCCCCTCCGGTACATCGTCCGTCAGCTTCTCGGCCGAGTGGGTTCCCTCCTCCTCCGAATAGGGGAAGACACCCAATCGCTCGAAGCGCACCGCACGCACAAAGTCGCACAGCTCCTCGAAATCGGCCTCCGTCTCCCCCGGGTAGCCCACGAGCATCGTCGTGCGCAGGGCCAGGTCGGGAATCCGCGCGCGGAGCTTCTCGATCAAAGCCACCGCCTCGGCCTTCGTATGGCGGCGCAACATGGCCGCGAGCTGGTTATCCGAGATATGCTGGAAGGGGATATCGAGGTATTTGCAAATCTTGGGTTCGGCGGCCATCACCTCAATCACCTCCTCGGGGAAGGCGGCCGGATAGGCGTAGTGGAGACGAATCCAGGCGATGCCCTCCACCTTGCAGAGGCGGCGCAGCAGCTCGCCCAACATCCGTCGGCCGTAGAGGTCGATGCCGTAGTAGGTCGAATCCTGGGCAATGAGTATCAGCTCCTTAACCCCTTTGGCGGCCAACTTGCGGGCCTCCTCCTCCAGCTCCTCCATCGGCACCGAAACGTGGCGGCCGCGAATGAGCGGGATGGCGCAGTAGCCGCACATCCAATTGCACCCCTCCGAGATTTTGAGGTAGGCGTAGTGCTTCGGGGTGGTCAGAAAGCGGTCGGTCTTCAGCTCTTGGCGATTGTCGGCCTCCAGGGCCTCGATGATGCCCTCCCAGGTGCGCGCCCCGAAGTAGTCGTCCACCTCGGGAATCTCCTTGCGCAGCTCGTCGGCATACCGCTCCGAGAGGCAGCCCATGACAAACAGGCGGTCGATTTTGCCGGCATTCTTCGCCTCGACGGCCCGCAGAATCATCTCAATCGACTCCTGCTTGGCATCGCCGATAAAGCCGCAGGTGTTGATAACCACCGTCTTGGCATCGGTGCGGTCGCTGTCGAAGCGCACCTCGTAGCCCGCAGCCGCGAGACGTGCCATCAGATGCTCGGAATCGACCGTATTCTTCGAGCAGCCGAGCGTGATGACGTTAATTTTTCGCATCGCCAAACAGAGCATTGATAAAGTCGCGGCGGTCGAAGATGCGGAGCTGGTCCACCCCCTCGCCGATGCCGATGTAGCGCACCGGAATATGGAATTGGTCGCTGATGCCGATCACCACGCCGCCTTTGGCCGTGCCGTCGAGCTTCGTGATGGCCAGCGAGGTGACCTGCGTAGCCTGCGTGAACTGCTTTGCCTGCTCGAAGGCATTCTGCCCCGTCGAGCCATCCAGCACGAGCATCACCTCGTGTGGTGCATCGGGAATCACCTTCCCCATCACGTTGCGAATCTTCGTCAGCTCGTTCATCAGACCAATCTTGTTGTGCAGACGGCCGGCCGTATCAATCAGCACCACATCGGCCCCGTTGGCCTTGGCCGACTGCAACGTATCGAAGGCCACCGAGGCGGGGTCGGAACCCATCTCCTGGCGAATCATCGTAGCCCCTGCGCGGTCGGCCCAGACCTGCAACTGGTCGATGGCGGCCGCACGGAAGGTATCGGCCGCACCAATCCAGACCTTCTTGCCCGCCTTCTTGAGCTGGGCGGCCAGCTTACCAATCGTGGTGGTCTTGCCCGCGCCGTTCACGCCCACGACCATCACCACATAGGGTTCGCCCTCGCGGGCATCGAGGCCGAAGTTGCCCTCGGTCGAGTGGGCCTCGTCCATCAGATTGACAATCTCCTCGCGCAGAATCTGTTGCAGCTCCGAGGTGTTCATGTATTTGTCGCGGGCCACGCGCTTCTCGATGCGCTCGATAATCTTGACGGTGGTCTCCACCCCCACATCCGAGGTGATGAGGACCTCCTCCAAATCGTCCAGCACATCCATATCAATCGTCGAACGACCGGCCACGGCGCGTGCCAACTTCGAGAAAAGTCCCGTCTTGGTGCGCTCCAAACCGGCATTCAGCTCCTCTTTGCGCTGCTCCTCGTGCTTCACTTCGGCCTGCTGTTCGGCCTCCGTTTGCGCGGCTTTCGGCTGCTCCTTTTTCTTAAAAATATCGAAAAATCCCATAAAAATCAACTTTTTGCGGTTCAATCGCACAAAGATAGTAAGAATGTTTGAAAAAAAGCGTTATCTTTACACTATCCGAAACGAAAATTGAAGATAAAATGAAGATAATGAAAAAGAGTATGTTGTTCTTGGCCGCGCTGTTGTGTGCAGTCGCCGCCAACGCCCAGGACCTGATCGTGAAGATTGACTCAACCCGCATCGAGGCGGTGGTATCGGAGATTTCGACCGAAAATGTGCGCTACAAGCGTTTTGCCCGCCCCGACGGGCCGACCTATGTACTGCCCGTGAAGGAGATTTGCTACATCCGCTATACGGACGGCTTTGTGGAGGACTACAACCGCCAAAAGCCGCAGGGTCAGCAGGTTGCCGCTGCTCCGACACCCGCACCGGCTCCCACTCCCACCCCTGCGCCTGCACCGATTCCCGCTCCGGCTCCTGCACCCGTTGAGCAGCCGGCCCAACCGGTCGTTGCACCGGCACCCGCGCCCGCACCGGCACCTGCACCCACTCCTGCTCCTACTCCTACCCCGGCACCGACACCTGCACCCGCTCCCGCTCCCGCGCCCGTTGTCTATCAGCAACCGGCTCCGCACTATGCCGTGGTGCGTTACGAGGTGGGGCAATACTACGACTACAACGGAGTGCGCGGCGTGGTATGTGCTGTAAACGAGGATGGTACGCACGGCCTGATTCTCTCGCTCGACGAGGTGATGATTGAGTGGAGCACCTTCCGCAAGGAGGATCTTCGCAAGGTGGGCACCACGGAGCAACACGACGGCATGAAGAACCTCGAAACGGTGGCCGCCTACATTGCCGCCAACAACCTCACCTGGGACCACTTCCCCGCCTTCAAATGGTGTAAGGAGAAGGGCGAGGGATGGTATCTGCCCTCGATTGACGAGGTGCTTCAGATTGGCAACAACCTCAACGGCGGCAACCGCATGCACAACAACCGCCAGGCCCGTACCCACTTCAACGAGCAGCTGAAGGTCAATGGCGGTGAGCGCGTGGATGGCAAATGCTTCTACTACTCCTCGACCGAGCTGGACGAGAAGTTTATGATGGCGGCCCACATGGGTCTGGAGGCACCTTATGTCTATAACGAGATTCCGAAATACTCGAAATTCCTCGTCCGCGCCGTACATAAGTTCTAAAGAGCAAAGAGGAAAGAGCAAAGAGGAGAGAGCAAAGAGGGACAAGCGAAAAGAGTAAAGTTTCTTAAGGGGGCTTAAGGGAGCTTAAGGTTACTTAGGGAGACCCTTTAGTTACCTTTAGTTACCTTTAGTTACCCTTTTTCTTGTAGCGCAAGCCGCTCTATACAACCATCGGGGCGTAGAGAAAGAGCTATTTTTAGGCACCCGCAGTGGTGAAATGCGCAGCATACTTTCCGTATGTGAGCAATTTCACCGCAAGGGTAACGCCAAAAGAGCCTTTCTCTACACCCCGATAAACACAAAGGGCATCCAATCAGGATGCCCTTTGTATTTAAGAGTAACCTCTTAAAATACTACTTCTTCTCCTCGAAGAACTCTTTAATCTCGGCGTTGGGAACGATGGCCTCCTTGAACATATAGGCGCCCGTCTTCTCCGACTTAACCATCTTGATGCACTTGGTAAACTGCTTACCGGCACCGGTCTTCAGTGTTGCAACTACTTTCTTTGCCATAGTCTTAAACTACTATTTAATTTCACGATGAACCGTTACGCGCTTCAGGTACGGATTGTACTTCTTACGCTCCAGACGCTCCGGCGTGTTCTTCTTGTTCTTGGTGGTGATGTAACGCGACATGCCGGGAACGCCGCTCTCACGCTGCTCGGTGCACTCAAGGATGACCTGCACTCTGTTGCCTTTCTTTGCCATTTCTTAAAAGCGTTTTTTAGTAAATCTTCTTCGGAGCAGCTGCCTCACGCAGAGCTACGGCAAGACCCTTTTTGTTAATAGTTTTCATACCGGCAGCCGTTACCTTCAAGGTAACCCAGCGGCCCTCTTCTTCCGACCAGAAGCGCTTGGTTTTCAGGTTGGGACTGAACGTGCGCTTGGTCTTGTGGTGCGAGTGCGACACGTTGTTGCCGGTCATCGCCACCTTACCAGTGATTTCGCAAACCTTCATAGTTCCGTTAAAATTTGTTAATTAAAATCCCAAAAGGGAGTGCAAATATACTGAAAAATTCAGAATTCAAACTTCAAAACCCAAAATTATTTGCATTTTCCCCCAAAAACAGCCCTTTAGCCTTGCAGCTTGTCGCGCAAGAGGCGGATGGCAAAGGCCGTGGCGCGGTCGATGACCTGGCCGCGATCCGTGCCGCAGAGGTGTTTCAGGGCGATGGTTTCAGTGGGGGTTGCCAGGGCAAACCAGACCGTACCTACGGGCTTTTCGGGTGTGCCGCCCGTAGGGCCGGCGATGCCGGTGGTAGCGAGGGCATAATCGGCCCCCGCGAGGTTGCGCACCCCCTCGGCCATACGGCGTGCCACCTCCTCGCTCACCGCACCGTGGCGGCGAATCAGCTCGGCATCGACACCCAGGATGTTCGTTTTTGCCTCGTTGGCATAGGCCACCACACCGGCCAGCAGGTAGGCCGAAGCCCCCGCCATGGCGGTAAATTTCGAGGCAATCTTGCCCCCCGTGCAACTCTCGGCCAGGGCCAGCGTAGCTCCGCGCTCGATGAGCTGATGGTGCACCTGCTCCTCCACGGTGGCCGTCTCGAAGCCCACCACGAAGTCGGGGATGAGCTGTTTCAAGGCGGCAAATTGGCGGTCAATCTCCTCACGCACCACCTTCCCCTCGACCTCGTAGGCCGAAAGGCGCAGACGCACGATGCCCGGGGCGGGCAGGTAGGCCAACTTCAAATAGGCTGGCAGGGCCGTCTCCCAGGGTTCGATGGTCTCGGCCAGAATCGACTCGGCCATGCCGGCCGTGATGAGGGTACGGTGGACAATCTGCCGCAAGGCAAAGCGTCGTTTCAGGCGGGGCATCACCTCCTCCTGCATCAGATGCTCCATCTCAAACGGCACACCGGGCAGCGAGATGATGACTCTTCCCTCCTCCTCGAACCACATCCCCGGGGCGGTGCCGTGGGCGTTGTGCAGCACCGTGCAGCAGCTCGGCACCTCGGCCTGCGAGCGGTTCAGGGCATTGAAGGCGATGTCGCGCTCGGTGAGCATCCGCTCCACATGGGCCGCCACCGCCTCATCGAAGCGCATCTCGCTATGAAACAGCTCGGCCAGGGTTCTCTTCGTGATGTCGTCCTTCGTGGGGCCGAGGCCGCCGGTCAGGATGATGACCTGCGAGGTCTGCTCGGCACGGCGGACGGCCTCTACAATCTCCTCGCGGCTGTCGCCTATCGAACACTTTTCATGGACTACGATACCGGCCGCATTGAGTTGGCGGGCAATCGAAACGGAGTTCGTATCGACAATCTGGCCGATAAGAATCTCATCGCCAATGGTGATAATGGTTGCTTGCATATAATGGATAAGATACGGTCAATCGACCCGCTCTTCGGAAGTTGCCGACCCCTGTTCGGGCGCGGCCGCAAGGGCCTCTTCGGAGGCGGATACGGCTTGTGTCGCAGCCTCTTCCGCGGGTTTCGGCATCAGCCTGTGGCAAATCTCTTTGAGCAGTTTCGGGCCTTCGTAGAGGTAGCCCGTGTGGAGCTGCACGAGGTCGGCTCCGGCGGCCAACATCGCCTCCACATCGTCGGGGGTCATCATGCCGCCCGAACCGATAATCGGGTAGTTGCCGCCCGACCGCTCGTGGATGCGGCGGACGATCTCAATCGAACGGCTCGTCAGCGGACGACCGCTCACACGACCCGCCCCGATGCGCTTGAGCGACGAGGGCGAGGCCTTCAGCCCCTCCCGCGAGGTTGTTCCGTTGGTGGCCACCACGCCGTCGAGGGGGGTGGCAATCAGGATGTCGGTCACCAAATCAATCTCCTCGTCGGTCAAATCGGGCGATATCTTCACTAAAATCGGGCGGTATTGGTTCTGGCCGCGACGGAAGTCGAACAGCGGGTCCAGCACGCTGCGGATGTAGCTCTCGCTCCGCACGATACGCTCGTCCTGCACATCGTCGCCGCTCAACTCGACCGTGAAATAGTCGGCATATTGGTAGAGGTTGCGGAAGCAGCGCAGGTAGTCCTGGGGTGCTTCGTGGGGCGGGGTCGAGGCATTGCAGGCGATGTTACACCCCACGACGACCCCCCGATGGCCCTCGCGCAGGTGGCGCAAGGCGACCTCCAGACCGCGATTCGGATGGCCCACGCGATTGATCACCGCGCGATCGCGTTGCAGGCTGAAGATGCGCGGTGTCGGGTTGCCCGATTGGGCGCGCGGGGTGATTGAGCCGATTTCGACAAAGCCGAAACCCATGGCCGCCAACTCGTCGCAGACCTCGCCGTTGCGGTCGAAACCGGCCGCCATGCCGATCGGATTGCGGAATTTCACCCCGAAGACCTCCCTCTCGAGCGAGGGGTCCTCCACCGCACAACAGCGGCGCAACAACCACTTGCCACCCGGGACAAAACCAGCTATCCGCAACAGCAGAATAGCCATGCGGTGCGACTGCTCACACGAGAGCGAAAAGAGCCAGGGGCGTATGATGCGTTGATACATATCGGGGCAAAGATACAAAAAGGGGCGCAAATATCAAAAATACTCCTCCCGATAGGAATAGCCGTCGCGCAGGGCCTCGAATTGTTCGGGGTGGCCCTTGAGCATACTGCTCTCCGCACGCAGGTCGCAGCGGGCATCAATCGTGCGGCACAGCTCGCTCCACGAGATGGGGCGCGGCACGGGTCGGGCCACCTCGGAGGGATACCACTCCCCTATCCGTAGGTCGAACAGCTCGTCCAACACGCGGGCCGCCATGGCCGAGGCGTTGGCCTTGCCCTGCGCCGTATAGCCGGCCACATGGGGCGTGGCAACAGCCGCGTGGGCCAACAGTGCGCGGTTGAGTTTCGGCTCCCCCTCCCACACATCGAGGGCGCACCTTAAACCGCTCTTGAGCAGTGCATCGTTATCCACCACGGCACCCCGCGACGAGTTGATAATCAGACAATCGGGCTTCACCAGACGGAGCAGTTTTTCGTCGGCCAGGTGGTAGGTTGTCTCATCGAGCGGTGTATGAAAGGTCAATAAATCGGCCTCGCGGGCCACCTCCTCCAGCGGACGGAAGCCGAGCTTTTCACGCGCCTCGCGCGGCGGGTCGCAACAGACCACCCGAAAGCCCCACGCCTCGGCATACTGTTTGACGAGTGAGCCGACATGCCCCACGCCCACGATGCCCAACGTGCGCTCACGGGGCGACCAGCCGTCACGTCGGGCCGCCCCGACCAGCACGGCCGAGACCCACTGCAAGACCCCGCGGGCATTGCATCCGGCGGCCGTCTCGACCCGAATGCCCGCCTTTTCGCACCACGAGCGGTCGATGTGGTCGAACCCGATGGTGGCCGTCATCACCAGCCGAACCCGCGAGTGGGCCAGCAGCTGTTCGTCGCACCGCGTGCGGGTGCGCACCACCAGCGCATCGGCATCGGCCACATCGGCTGCCGAAATCGCACCACCGGGCAGGCTGCGCACCTCGCAACAGGAGGTCAGCCGCTCGGCCAAAAAGGGAATTGCGCCATCCATGACGACTACGGGGGTGTGATTTTTCATCGAAAAAAAGGTTTTACCTCCACAAATATAGATAAAAATATAATTTTTTGTAATTTTGTCGGATAGATTACTCGCAAAAGTATGGCACAAGAATTTTTCGACCCGAATGGTGTCGGCATCGACAACGGCAACTACTTCTCGATGCCCTTCCGTCCCGAGGAGGCAAAGCTGGTACTGATATCGGCCCCCTGGGATGTCACCGTCTCGTATGGTGCCGGTGCGGCCTATGCCCCCGATGCACTCATTGGCGCATCGACCCAGCTCGACTTCTACGATGCCGCAGCCCCCGATGCCTGGCGGCAGGGCATTGCCACCGCACCGGTCGATTACTCGATTCAGGAGCTGTCGCAGAGGCTGCGCGTCGATGCCCGCCGTGTGATTGAGCATCTCGAGGGGGGCGGTTCGACGACCGACGACTATGTCATCCGCAAGATTCGTCGCGTGAACGAAGGTTCGTTCGAGCTGAACCGCAACATCCGAGAACAGGCCGAGCAGTGGCTCGAGGCGGGAAAATTGGTGGGGTTGGTCGGTGGCGACCACTCGACCCCCTACGGTTTGATTCGCGCCCTGGGCAAGTACCACGAGTCGTTTGCCATTCTGCATATTGATGCCCACTGCGACCTACGGGCCGCCTACGAGGGGTTTGAGTTCTCGCACGCCTCGATTATGTACAACATCCTGCACGATGTTCGCCAGGTGGAGCGCATCGTACAGGTCGGTGTCCGCGACTTCAGCCAGGAGGAGAAGGAGCTGGCCGAAAGTTCGGGCCGCGTGGTGCAGTTAGACGACCAGCGACTGCTCGAGGCGGAATACAGCGGACGCACCTGGGATGCGATGTGCCACGAAATCATCGCCACGCTGCCCGAAAAGGTCTATGTAAGTTTCGATATCGACGGCCTCGACCTCTGCTACTGCCCCCACACGGGAACCCCCGTGCCGGGCGGGTTGCGCTTCAACCAGGCGGTGCGCCTGCTGCAACTGCTGGGCCGTGAGCGACGCATCATCGGCTTCGACGTGGTCGAGGTCTGCCCCCACGAGTCGGACCATATTGACGCCTCGGTCGGGGCGCGCATCCTCTGGAAATTGTGCGGTCAAACCCTCCTTTCGAACCAAGAGAAATAAGCATGAAAAAGATTGTTACGATACTGATTGTCGGCCTGACAATCCTCGGCTGCTCGAAACGCTCGGGCGGCGAAGTGAAGCTCAAAACCGATACCGACTCGGTGGCCTATGTCCTGGGTATGAATATCGGTCTGAACCTGATGCGCATGGACTCGACGATTCACATCGAGGCCGTCTGCCGCGGCATCCGCGATGTGGTGCGTGAGCGCGAGCTGATGAGCCTGGAGGAGGCCGAGACCTTCTTCCTGGGCTACATGAACTACACGCTGCCCGAGAAGGCGGTTGCCCTCGAGGAGCAGTGGCTGGCCGATTTGGCCGAGACGAGCCGCGATTATGCCCGCACGCGCAGCGGCATCACCTATTCCGTCGAGGTGCTGGGCGACCAGGAGCGGATTCCTGCCGCCTCGCGCGACTCGCTCTACCTGCGCCTGCGCATCCTCTCGACCGCCAACGAGGAGCTGTACTCCTCCTACGAGCGCAACGACACGCTGCGTGTGCGCCTCGACGAGCTGAAGGCGGGGTTGCAGGAGAGTGTCAAACTCATCGGCGAGGGGGGCAAAGTGACCGCCTGGATTCCCTCGAAGGAGGCCTACGGCGCAGAGGGCGATCAGGAGATGAACATCCCCGCAAACCGCACCCTCGGCTTTGAAATCGAGTTGGTGAAGCTCGACAAATATGCCGAGTGGAACCGACGATAGATTTCGCCTCGGAAAGAGCAGATTGTAACGATAATTTATTATCTTTGCCGCCGGAAAATACTAAATACTTTATAATTAACACAAAAAGATGAAAAAATTACTCTTTTTTGCAGCCCTCGCAGCTGCAACCATGATGATTTCGTGCGGTGGCAACAGCACGACTGTTCAGATGGGTAACAAGTCGAAACTCGACACCCTTTCGTATGCCGTAGGTGCCAACGTGGCTGCCGGCATCAAGTACCAGATGAGCGATATTCCGTTCGATGTCGAGACGGTAGTCGAGGGTCTGGAGGAGGCCGCCTTCTCGAAGGCTTCGATTGACCACACGGAGGCCATCGAGTTGCTGCGCGACTACTTCATGACCAAGCGCGGTGAGCGCATGCGCGAGATTATGAAGAAGCGTGAGGAGGCCGACAGCGCACGCCTGGCCCAGGGCGATTCGACGAAGGTCGAGTACCCCGTAGCCGACGAGGCGATGTTCGAGTCGGAGCAGGAGCGTGAGGAGCTTTCGTATGCCTTCGGTGTCGATTTGGGTACGAACCTCTCGAATACCCCCATGCCGTTGCAGATTTACTGGGTAGCCCAGGGCATCCAGGAGGGTCTGGCCGGTGTTCCGCAGATGGACGATATCGCGGTGAACAACCACCTGCGCACCTTCTTCACCGAGACCCTTCCGGCCCAGAATGCCGAGGCTTCGGCCGAGTGGCTCAAGAAGATTGAGAAGAAGTCGGGCGTGAAGAAGACCGAGTCGGGTCTGCTCTACAAGGTCGTTAAGGCCGGTGACGAGACGGTGAAGGCTACGGACGATGCCGATGTGGTGAAGGTACACTACACGGGTCGCACGCGCACGGGCAAGGTGTTCGACACCTCGATTTTCGCCAACCGCCCGAAGGAGCAGCGCGAGATGATTCTGGCCCAGAATCCCAACGCCGGCGAGGAGGACCAGCCCATCGAGTTCCCGCTCAACCGCGTGATTAAGGGTTGGACCGAGGGTATGAAGCTCGTGGGCAAGGGTGGCAAAATCATCCTCTGGATTCCCGCCGAGCTGGCCTATGGTCCGCAGGGTGCCGGTCAGGATATCGGCCCGAACGATGCGCTGGAGTTCGAGGTGGAGTTGATTGATGTTACGCCCGCCAACCAGCCCGAGGTGGAGGAGGCTCCCGCCGTAGAGGAGGTTCCCGCCGAGTAAGGAAATAGAGAATCCGTCTAACAAGGCTCTTTCGGCATCTGCCTTGCCCGAAAAATCCTCACATACGGAAAGTATGCTGCGGTTTTTCGGACTGCGAGCAGCTTCAAAATAGCTCTTGTTATACGAATTCTAAACAGAACGAGGGTGTCCCGATAATTTTGGGACACCCTCTCTTATATATAAAGGTATTCGGATGCGGCTTAAGAAGCCGCTTTTGAGATTGGGTGGTCAGTACCACGACCGTTTTTGATTTTAGAGGAGCAGATTTTGGCATGAACGCAGTTCAGGCTGGATGGGCCGGCTAAGAGCCGGCTTTTGAGAAAGGGTCGTCAGCCCCACAACCCGTTTTTGATTTTAGAGGAGCAGATTTGTGCTTAAACGAAGTGAGGCGCGAATGGGACATACAAATCGTATTTCCCATTCGCACCTCGCGAGAGCAAGTGCAAATATGCCCTATAAAATCGAAAACTACTTATTGCGGGAGGCCACAAAGGTGCAGAGATGTACCAGGGAGGTGCGGTAGGGGCTGTCGGGATACTCGGAGAGGAGCTGGACAGCACGGGCGATGTAACCTTGCATGACGGCCTGGGCCTCGGTAAGACCGCCCTCGTCAATCACGAGCCGCTGCATCTGCTCCACGGCGGCCTCGTCGGTGCGGCAGGTTTTTAGCTGGTCGAGCAGGGCGGCACGACGTTTGTCGTCGGCTTTATCGAGGATAACGAGCAGGGGGAGGGTGATTTTGCCCTCACGCAGGTCGTTGGCCAGGGGCTTGCCGGTGGCCGCCGAGGGGGAGTAGTCGAGGATGTCGTCCTGAATCTGGAAGGCCATGCCGAGGGCCTCACCGAAGCGGCGCATGGTGGTCACCTTGTCGCGCGTAGCCCCCACCGCCAAGGCACCGGCCGAGGCACTGACCCCAAGCAGACAGGCGGTCTTCTTGTAGATGATGTCGAGGTAGGTGCGACGGGTCATGTTCTGCTTACGCACGCAGTCGTCCTGCAACAACTCGCCCTCGCAGAGGGTGGCCATGCGGCCGCAGATGTGCGACACGAGGTCGAATTGTCCGCTCTCGAGGCCGATGGCCATGTTGCGGGCCAGGATGTAGTCACCGAGCAAGACCGCCTTGTGCGACTGCCAGAGGGCATTCATCGAGGGGCGGCCTCGTCGCTCGTCGGCCTCGTCAATCACATCGTCGTGGATGAGCGAGGCGGTATGAATCATCTCGACCAACATGGCTGCCAGCGAGACACGCTGCCCACCCGAAGCACCGGCCGTGCGGGCATTCATGGCGGCCGAGAGGGCCACCAGCAGGGGGCGCACCCCCTTACCACGCGACGAGAGGGCGTGCTGCAACATCTCGCTCAGCAGGTCGCCGTCGGCCGTGAATTGACGTTCGAGAAAGGCCTCGTAGGCATCCAACTCCTTCGTGACGGGTTGGCGTATGGCATCGAGTGTTATCATGACGATTCAATGTTCAACAACAATGCAAAGATAGCTATTTTCTTGGAGGAATCGCCCTTGTGTCCGCTTTTTTTCGTACCTTTGAGGTGCTTTAGAAGAGTTTTTATGAATCGTTTGAAGAGTTTCCTTCCCCGCATCCTGCCGTCGGCCGTGGCCGTGGCCCTCTTTTTTGTGGTTTCGGCCCTCTACTTTGCCCCCCAATTCGGGGGTGACAAGCTCGCGGCCCACGACACGGTGCAATACGAGGGCATGGCCCACGAGATTTTGCAGACCCGCACCGCCACGGGCGAAGACCCCCAATGGACGGGGGCCATGTTCGGTGGTATGCCGGCCTACCTGATTAACGTGAGCTACCCCACGCAGCTGGTCATGCAGAGTGTCGGCCGCCTGAAGAATGTAATGGATACACCGGCCGCCTTCCTCTTCTTTGCCATGCTTGCGCTGTGGCTCATGTTGCGCATGATGAAGCTCGATAGTTGGCTTTCGATCGCTCCGGCTTTAGCCTACGGCCTCTCGACCTACTTCCTGCTCATCATCGGGGCGGGCCATGTGACGAAGATGTGGGCCATGGTCTGGGCCCCGCTCATGATGGGCGGTGCATGGATGGCCCTGCGCGGACGGATGTGGACAGGCGTCACGGTCACGGCCCTCGCCGCCTCGCTCGAAATCGGAGCCAACCACCCGCAGATTACCTACTACTTCCTGATGGCCATGGCGGCCTTCTGGGTGAGCGAGGGGTGCATCGCCCTCCGCCACCGACGCATTGCCGACTTTGGCCGTCGCACGCTGTGGCTGGCCGTGGCGGGTGTGGTGGCCGTACTCTCGAACCTCGCACCGCTCTATTATACGATGCAACATACCCCCGACACGATTCGTGGCGGCTCGGAGCTGACCGCATCGGACGAGGCACCGCAGTCGGGTCTCGACCTGGAGTATGCCACGGCCTGGAGCTATGGCAAGGCGGAGAGCTGGAATCTGCTGATTCCCGACTTCGCGGGGCGCGATTCGGGCCACGGATTCTCGTCGGACGGCGAGGTGGCAGCCGTAGCCAATGAGCTGGGACTGAACGGCTTGGCCGAGCAGCTTCCGACCTATTGGGGCGGGCAGCCCTTCACGGCCGGTCCGACCTACCTCGGTGCCGCCGCCCTCTTCCTCGCGGTGCTGGGGCTGCTGATGACCGAGGGGCGCAACCGCTGGTGGATGGCCGCGGTGATGGTTCTGATGCTGCTCCTGGCCTGGGGGCGTAACTTTATGGGATTCACCGAGTTCTTCTTCAACTACCTGCCCGGCTACAACAAATTCCGCACCGTCTCGATGACCCTCGTCGTGGTGCAGTGGGCCGTGCCGGTGCTGGGGGCTTTGGCCCTCGGTGAGCTGGTGCGCACGGGGCGCGACCGACGGCTCACGCTGAAGCAGGTCGGCTGGGCAACCGGCATCACGGGCGGTCTGTGCCTGGTGATGATTCTGCTCGGCGGGTCGCTCTGCTCGTTTGGCGAGGCGGAGGCCACGGAGCTGATGACGGGCTACATGCGCGAAATCTTTGCCGCCAACAACCTCCAGAGCTACATCGACCGCGGCATGGATATCGAGTGGGGCGAGATGCTCGCCTCGGCCATGGTGGCGGAGCGCATCTCGATGATGCAGGCCGACGGATGGCGGTCGCTCGTAATGATTCTGCTTGCAGCGGGGTTAGTGTGGCTCTTTGTCGGCGAGAAAATCAACCGCACGATGCTGGCCGGCGGACTGGCCGTGGTGATGCTCATCGACCTTGTGCCGGTCGATATGCGCTTCCTCTCGCACGAGGACTTCGTGTCGCCCGCACGCCGTAAGATGACGATGACGGCGGCCGACAAGGCCATCTTACAGGACAAGGAGCCGGGCTACCGCGTGCTGAACCTCACGGTAAGCCCCTTCAACGATGCCACGACCTCCTATTTCCACCGCTCGGTGGGCGGCTACCACGGGGCGAAGCTGGCCCGCTACCAGGATTTGATTGACCGCTACCTCTCGAAGATGGACGAGGGGGTACTCGATATGCTCAACACGCGCTACCTGATTGTGCGCGGGGAGGATGGACAGCCCACGCCACGCCGGCGCAGCACGGCCTACGGGCCGGCTTGGTTCGTTGCGGAGGTGGCCTATGCCCCCACGGCACAGAGCGAAATCGAACTGCTCGGCCAGGTCAATCTGCGCGAAACGGCCGTTGTGGCCGGCAAGGATGGCGCGCTGATTACCACCCCCGTAGCGGATGTGGCGGCGCATCGTATCACGATGACCGACTACCTGCCCCACTACCAACGCTACACCTACTCGGCCCCGACCGATGCCGTGGCCCTCTTCTCGGAGATCTACTACAACAAGGGGTGGAAGGCCTACATCGACGGCGAGGAGGCCCCCTACTTCCGCGCCGACTATGTGTTGCGCGGCATGCAGCTGCCGGCCGGTGAACATACCGTCGAATGGCGATTCAAAGCGCCGCATTGGGGGTTGATTTCGACCCTTACGGCCATCGCCTCGTTACTGATTCTACTCGGCGCGGCCGTCGCGCTCTACTTCGCCCTGCGCCAAAGCAAAGAGGCGTAGCCGAGAGCGAAAAGCACGCAGCGGGCATCGGATCTTCGGGTCGGATGCCTGCTGTTTTTTGTATAGAGCCAACACGGCCCGAAACGCATTTCGGAGTGCGAGGGGCCGCATCGGGCAGAGAAAAGGGGCGATATGGACAAAATGACATTGAATGTGGATGAATTTCTATTTGATTTAAACTTTTTCATGCTTAAATTTGTATCATATCACAACGAATTTCATTTACCAGCTATGAAAAAATGTTTATGGGCGTTTGTCCTGACGGCAATCTATTGCCAAAGCGCATGGGCGCAGTTTGGAAATTGCACTCCCTCGGAGATGCAGACGTATGTAGATAAGGCAACCGGTCACACCATCACGATGCTGACCGATACGCTCAAGAACGACCGCTTCCTCTACCAGACCGACCCGATGTGGACGGCCGACGGCAAGCACATCCTGTTCCGCTCGTCGAGCCGCGGTGACGACAAGGAGATGGAGACGACCCTCCCCAACGGCCAGACCCGCAAGTGGCGACCCACGCAAATCTACTTTATCGAGGTGGCCACCGGTCGGATTATCCAGGCCACCGAGGGGCCGAACCTGGGCAATGCCTACCTGGCCAACAAGAGCAATCGGATGTTTATGAGCCGCCGCGAAGAGGGGGCCTGGAATCTGTATGTCATGGACCTCGACAAATTCTTTGCCGACGTAAAGCGCGGCAAGGTGAAGAAGTCGGCCGCCTATGAGCAGCTTATCGGCACCTTCCCGACCGAGATGGGTCGCCCGGGCGGCTATGCGGTGGATTGCAACGACGATTTTGCCTACATCACGGTCGAGCGCGACGGTACGGCCGAGGAGCGCGCCCGCATGGAGGCTGCCGCCTTCCTGCCCGAGACGAACCAGCCGATTAAAATCCGCCCGACGTTGTGCGGCATTCGCAAGATGGATCTCAAGACGGGCGAGGTGACGAAGGTTATCGACACGGAGTTCAAGGTGGGCCACATCCAGGCCAGCCGCTTCACCCCCGGGGAGATTGTCTTCTGCAACGAGACGGGCGGCGATGCCCACCAGCGCATGTGGTTCTGCACGGCCGACGGGTCGGTCTTCAAGCCCCTCTACAAGGAGACCCCGCTCGATTGGGTAACGCACGAAACCTTTGCCTCGAAGGATTATGTCTATTTCAACATCCTGGGCTTCCAGCCCCGTCTGCGCAAGCAGGTGAGCGGCATCGTGCGCATCAACCTGCGCAACGACGATGTGGAGCTGATCGGGCAGGTCGAATTGGCCGATGACCGCCAAGGCATGGAGGGTCAGCTGCGCGGTCGCGGATTCTGGCACTGCAACGCCTCGCGCGACGACAAGTGGGCCGCCGGCGACACCTTTGGCGGCAACGTATGGGTCATCAATGTCGAGACGGGCGAACGCCATTGGCTCGTTTCGGATACCAAGATGCGCCCCGACCACGCCCATCCGAGCTTCAGCCCCGACGGCACGAAGGTCCTCTTCCAGTCGGGCCACTTCTCGGACGGCAAGCGACTCAACCTGATGATGGTCGATATCTCTTCGCTCGAATAATTCCAACCCCGAAACCGCTCCATTACACCCCTAACCCACACCCTACGCGATGAAAAATCGGATGTTGCTCCTCGCTGCATTGCTGGCCCTTCTCGCACTGCCGGCTACGGCCGCCACGCCCCGACAACGCTATAACTTCAATGCCGAGTGGCTGCTCGCCGTCGGCGACAATCCGGCGGCCAAAGAGGTGCGCTTCGACGACGGGGATTGGAAGCGGGTGACCCTGCCCCGCCCCTTCAACGAGGACGAGGCCTTTCGGATCGATATTCACCACCTGACCGATACGATTGTCTGGTATCGCAAACACTTCCGGCTGCCGCAGGGGAGCAAAAACAAGCGTGTCTTCGTGGAGTTTGAGGGGGTACGCCAAGGGGCCGATTTCTACATCAACGGCCACCATATCGGGCTGCACGAAAACGGCGCGATGGCCGTCGGCTTCGACCTCACGCCCTACATCCGCTACGAGGGGGAGAATGTCATGGCCCTGCGCATCGACAACGATTGGCAGTATCGGGAGCGGGCCACCGAGACCCGTTTCCAATGGAACGACCGCAACTTCAACGCCAACTACGGCGGCATTCCCAAGAATGTGTGGTTGCACCTCACGGAGCCGCTCTACCAGACCCTGCCGCTGTACAGCAACCTGCAAACGACGGGCGTTTACGTCTATGCCGACAGGATGCAAATCAAGGAGCGGCAGGCGGTGATTCATGTCGAATCGGAGGTGCAGAACGCCTACAAACGCCCCAAGCAGGTGACCCTTCGGGTCGAGCTGTTCGACCGCGAGGGGCAGCTCGTTCGGCAGTTTGAGGGCGAGAGGATGCAACTCAAGGCGGGCGAAAAGCGCACGCTGAAGGCCTCGGCCGAGGTCACGGGGCTTCACTTCTGGAGCTGGGGCTACGGCTATCTTTATACGGTAAAGAGTTCGCTGTGGGTCGATGGCAAGCTCCTGGACGAGGTGAAGACCCGCACCGGATTCCGCAAAACCCGCTTTGCGGAGGGTAAAGTGTGGCTCAACGACCGCGTGATTCAGCTCAAGGGCTACGCGCAACGCACCAGCAACGAATGGCCCGGAGTGGGGATGAGCGTTCCCGCCTGGCTGAGCGATTTCAGCAACGGGATGATGGTCGAGGGCAATGCCAACCTGGTGCGCTGGATGCACATCACCCCCTGGAAGCAGGATGTCGAGTCGTGTGACCGCGTGGGCCTTTTGCAGGCGATGCCGGCCGGTGATGCCGAGAAGGACCGCGAGGGTCGCCAATGGGAGCAGCGCAAGGAGCTGATGCGCGATGCGATGATCTACAACCGCAACAACCCCAGCATCCTCTTCTACGAGTGCGGCAACGAGTCCATCAGCCGCGAACACATGGTCGAGATGAAGGCCCTCCGCGACCAATACGACCCCCACGGCGGCCGTGCCATCGGTTCGCGCGAGATGCTCGATATCCGCGAGGCGGAGTATGGCGGCGAGATGCTCTACATCAACAAGAGCAAGCACCACCCGATGTGGGCCATGGAGTATTGCCGCGACGAGGCCCTGCGCAAATATTGGGACGAGTACTCCTACCCCTACCACATCGGCAACGAGCGCAATCGCGTATCGCATTGGGGCATGCTCCACAAGGGCGAAGTGACGAAGGATGCGAGTGCCTACAACCGCAACCAGGACTCCTTCACCCTCGAACACATTGCCCGCTGGTACGACTATTGGCGTGAGCGACCCGGCACGGGTGAGCGCGTCAGCTCGGGCGGTGTGAAAATCATCTTCTCGGATACGAACACCCACTACCGCGGTGAGGAGAACTACCGCCGCAGCGGTGTGACCGACCCGATGCGCATTGCCAAAGACTCCTACTTCGCCCACCAAGTGATGTGGGATGGCTGGGTCGATATCGAGCAGCCGCGCATCCACATCGTCGGCCATTGGAACTACAAACCCGAAGTCATTAAGCCCCTCTATGTGATCTCGTCGGCCGAGGAGGTGGAATTATGGCTCAACGGACGTTCGCTCGGACGGGGCGAGAAGAGCTACCAATTCCTCTTCACCTTCCCCGATGTGCGCTTCGAAGCGGGGCAGTTGGAGGCCGTGGGTTACGACAAGGAGGGCAACGTATGCTGCCGTACCTCCCTGCAAACGGCCGGTGCGCCGACACGGATTAAGCTGCGTGCCATCGAAAACCCGCTGGGATGGAAGGCCGACGGAGCCGACCTTGCGCTGATTGAGGTGGAGGTGACGGACGACAAGGGACAACGCTGCCCGCTATCCAACAACCTGATTCACTTCGAGATTGAGGGCGCGGCCGAGTGGCGTGGCGGCATCGCGCAGGGCGAAGCGAACTACACGCTGTCGAAAGATTTACCCGTCGAGTGCGGCATCAACCGCGCCCTGGTGCGTTCGCTCACCACGGCCGGCACGGTGCGCATCACGGCCCGTGCGGAGGGGTTGCAGGAGGCCTCTCTGACACTCAAGACCGAGCCGATTGGGGTGCAGGGCGGATTGAGCCTTTACCTCCCGGGCGAGGAGCTGGCATCGCGTTTAACGCGTGGCGAAACGCCCCTCACCCCCTCCTACACCGAGCGCAAACAGGATGTCGGCATCCGCTCCGCCACGGCAGGCATCCACGCCGAGGAGGCTCACAAGAGCTACGACGACAACGAGTTGAGCGAGTGGAAGAACGACGGCCGCCCGCAGACCGCCTGGATAAGCTACGAGCTGGAGCGCGAGGCGCGCATCGACGAGATTTGCCTCAAGCTCACCGGCTGGCGCATGCGCAGCTACCCGCTCGAAATCTTTGCCGACGAGGAGCTGATTTGGAGCGGCGACACCGAGAAGAGCCTGGGCTACATCCACCTCTCCGTGAAGCCCGTCACGGCCCGTCGCATCACCATCCGCCTGAAGGGTGCCAACGAGGAGAGCGACCAATTCGGACAAATCGTCGAGGTGGCCGCACCGGCTGCCGGTGAGCTGGATTTGTTCAAGGCCAAAAATGGCGACAAGACCAACCACGAACTGCGCATCGTGGAGGCGGAGTTTAAAGAGTCGCTCTAAACCCGAAAGAGAACCGACCGAAAACCGAAAAAAAGAAACATACTGCTACCATGAAAGGAGAAAAACTTTGCATAAGCCTGCTGCTGACGCTCGGCTTGTGGCTTACCGCCGAGGCGCAACCGAAGGTTGCCGCTCCGATGAAGGATGTGAATCAAGTGGTTGATAACACGCTCGACAGCCTGAACATCGCCCGCACGGCCCGTCCCGTTTCGGGGTCGAGCCGCAAGGGGGATAACCCCGTGCTGTTCCTTGTCGGCAACTCGACGATGCGCACCGGCACGCTCGGCAACGGCAACAACGGCCAATGGGGCTGGGGCTACTTCGCCCACGAATACTTCGACGAGGAGCAAATCACGGTCGAGAACCATGCCCTGGGCGGCACGAGCAGCCGCACCTTCTACAACCGCCTCTGGCCCGATGTACTGAAGGGCATCCGCAAGGGCGACTGGGTGATTATCGAGCTGGGCCACAACGACAACGGCCCCTACGACCACGGTCGCGCCCGCGCCTCGATTCCGGGCATCGGCACCGAGACACTCGATGTGACGATTCAGGAGACGGGGGTCAAAGAGACGGTCTATACCTATGGTGAATATATGCGCCGCTACATTGCCGACGTAAAGGCCAAAGGGGCGCATCCGATTCTTATGTCGCTCACCCCGCGCAACGCCTGGGAGGATGCCGACAGCACCATCATCACACGCGTAAACGAGACCTACGGCCTCTGGGCCAAGCAGGTGGCCAAGAAGGCCAAGATTCCCTTCATTGATTTGAACGAGCTGACGGCCCAAAAGTTCGAACGATTCGGCAAGGAGAAGGTGAAGTATATGTTCTACCTGGACCGCATCCACACCAGCGCATTCGGTGCGCGGGTCAATGCCGAGTCGGCCGCCGAGGGGATTCGCAACTGCAAGGGGCTGGAGCTGGCCCGCTACCTCAAGCCCGTTGAGCCGGACACGGTGACGGGTGCCACGCGCCGCGAGGGGCTTCCGATGCTCTTCACCATTGGCGACAGCACGGTGAAGAACCGCGACAACGAAGAGGACGGCATGTGGGGCTGGGGCAGCGTGATTCACGAACTCTTCGACGAGGAGAAAATCGGGATCGAGAACCACGCCATGGCCGGTCGCAGCGCACGCACATTCCTCGACGAGGGGCGTTGGGACAAGGTCTATAACGCACTCCGTCCGGGCGATTTCGTCCTGATTCAGTTCGGCCACAACGATGCCGGAGCCATACACACGGGCAAGGCGCGTGCCGAGCTGCCCGGAGCAGGTCCCGAGAGCCAGGTATTTAAGATGGAGAAGACGGGCCACTACCAGGTCATCTACACCTTCGGTTGGTATCTGCGTAAATTCATCATGGATGCCAAGGAGAAGGGGGCCATTCCCATCGTCCTGAGCCACACACCCCGCAACATATTCGACAACGGCAAGATTCAGCGCAACACCCAATCCTTCGGCAAATGGACACGCGAGGCGGCCGAGGCGGCGGGTGCCTACTTCATCGACCTGAACCGCATCACGGGCGACAAGCTCGAGAAGATGGCCTACGAAGAGGGGCTGCGCGTGGTGGGCGCCTACTTCAAGAACGACCACACCCACTCCTCGCTGCAAGGGGCGCGTCTGAATGCCCAAGGCATTGCCGAGGGGCTGCAGGAGGTGGATTGCCCGCTCAAGGAGTACCTGAAATAAGAGCTAAAACATAAAACAACTGTCCAATGAACACTTACAAAATTTTCTGGAGCCTGCTGGCTGCCCTCTGTGCCGCTAATCTGGCCACGGCACAACCCGCCTACGACTACACGAAGCTGCAACGCGAAGAGTTGGGGCGCGGTGTAGTCGCCATCCGCGAGAACGGCTCGGAGGTGGCCCTGTCGTGGCGTTACCTCTCGTCGGACCCGATGCAGACCGCCTTCAACATCTATCGCAACGACGAAAAAATCGCCACCGTACCCGCCACAACGGGTACCTTCTACCGCGACAACTATGCCGGTACGGAGGCGGTACGTTATAGCGTGAAGCCCGTGGTGGATGGCCGCGAGACGGGCCATAAGAATGGCGACTACACACTGCCGGCCAACGCACCGGTGGGCTACATCAACATTCCGCTCGAGAAACCTACGGAAGGCATCACCCCCGCAGGCGAAAAGTACACCTACAGCCCCAACGATGCCTCGATGGGCGATGTGGATGGCGACGGCGAGTTTGAGATTATCCTGAAGTGGAACCCCTCGAATGCCCACGACAACGCCCACGACGGCTACACGGGCAATGTCTATATGGACTGCTACCGCCTCACGGGCGAGCGGCTGTGGCGCATTGATTTGGGCCACAACGTCCGTGCCGGTGCGCACTACACGCAATTTATGGTCTTTGACCTCAACGGCGACAACCGCGCCGAGGTGGTGATGAAGACCTCGGACGGCACGGTGGATGGTACGGGAAAGGTCATCGGTGACCCCCAGGCCGACTACCGCGAGAAGGGCCACGCCTCGGAGCTGTGGCACGGCCGCACGCCCCGCGACCAGGGCCGCATCCTGACGGGCAAGGAGTATCTGACCGTCTTCAACGGCCTGACGGGCGAGGCGATGCAGTCGGTGGACTACGCCCCCGCGCGTGGCGACCTGGCCGATTGGGGCGATACGCGCGCCAACCGCAGCGACCGCTTCCTGGCCTGCGTGGCCTACCTCGACGGCATCCACCCCAGCGTGGTGATGTGTCGCGGCTACTACACGCGTACGGTGCTGGCCGCCTTCGATTGGGATGGCAAGGAGCTGAAGGAGCGTTGGATTTTCGACAGCAACAACCCCGGCTGCGAGGCCTATGCCGGACAGGGCAACCACAACCTGCGTGTCGGTGATGTGGATGGCGACGGATGTGACGAGATTATCTACGGCTCGTGCGCCATCGACCACAACGGAGCGGGGCTTTACTCGACCGGCATGGGGCATGGCGATGCGATGCATCTGATGCAGTTTGCCCCCGAGATGAAGGGGCTTCAGGTGTGGGATTGCCACGAGAACCACCGCGACGGCTCGTCATTCCGCGATGCGGCAACGGGTGAGGTATTGTTCCAGGTGAAGAGTAAGATGGATGTGGGTCGCTGCATGGCGGCCGATATCGACCCGCGCAACCGAGGCGTGGAGATGTGGTCGCTCGACTCGAAGGGCATCCGCGACATCCGAGGCAAGGTGATACGCCGCTCGATTGACAGCTTCTCGGTCAATATGGCCGTATGGTGGGATGGCGACCTGCTGCGCGAGCTGCTCGACGGCAACCGCGTCACGAAATACGATTGGGAGGAGGACATCTGCCGCCCGATTATGATTTTCGAGGGGGCGGTATCGAACAACGGCTCGAAGTCGAACCCCGCCCTGCAGGGCGATATGGTGGGCGACTGGCGCGAGGAGGTGCTGCTGCGCACCGAGGACGATTCGGCCCTCCGCCTCTACGTTTCGCGTATCCCGACCGCGTATCGTTTCCACACCTTCCTCGAAGAGCCGGTCTATCGCATCAGCATTGCCACGCAGAACGTGGCCTACAACCAGCCCACGCAGCCCGGCTTCTACCTCGGAGCCGATATGCCGAAGGGTCTCTTCCGCGGCTATGAATTTCAAAACAAATAAACCCCATTATCTATGTTTCTAAAAACCGCTACCCTATCGACCGCCCTGCTGCTCGTGGCATGCACGGGGGTCAATGAGCAAACCAAGAGCGAGGTGCAGAACGACTCGAACACCCCGCTTCACCTCCTGCAACCCGCCTACAACGTCCCCTACGGCGAGCTTTCGACCGAGGCCATCAAGGCCGACATGGACCGCGTACTGCACTACCTGGAGGCCACCACGCCGACCCGCGTATTAGACACCGAGAGCGGTGCCGAGATTACCGATTACAGCACCATTTCGGCCACCTCACAGCTCGAGCGCGGAGCCTTCCGTCTGGCCAGCTACGAGTGGGGCGTGACCTACTCGGCCATGCTCACCGCCGCCGAGACGACGGGCGACGAGGCCTACTACAACTATGTGGCCGACCGCTTTAAGTTCCTCGCGGAGGTAGCTCCCCACTTCCGCGCCCTGCTCGAGAAGGGCGAAAAAATCGACCCGCAGATGCGCCAAATCCTGACACCCCACGCCCTGGACGATGCCGGTGCCGTATGTGCCGCGATGGTCAAAGCCCAGCTCAAAGACCCCTCGTTGGAGTTGAACGCACTGATTGACAACTACATGTATTTCATCCTCAACAAGGAGTACCGCCTCGCTGACGGCACCTTTGCCCGCACGCGCCCGCAGTACAATACGCTTTGGTTGGACGATATGTTCATGGGCATTCCGCCCATCGCCTTCTACGCACAGCTGCGCGGCGAGAAGCGCGATGCCTGCCTTCGGGAGGCCGTTCGCCAGATTCTCCAATTTGCCGACCGCATGTGGGTGCCGGAGAAGAAGCTCTTCCGCCACGGCTGGGTCGAGGAGATGGAGGACCACCCCGCCTTCCATTGGGGGCGTGCCAACGGCTGGGCCTTGCTGACCATGAGCGAGGTGCTGGATGTGCTGCCCGAGAACTACCCCGGGCGTGATAAGATTCTCGCGCTCTTCCGCGACCATGTGCGCGGCTTGGCCTCCTGCCAAAGCGGCGAGGGCTTCTGGCATCAGCTGCTCGACCGCAACGACTCCTACCTGGAGACCTCGGCCACGGCCATCTATGTCTATTGCTTTGCCCACGCCATCAACAAGGGTTGGATTGATGCCATGGCCTATGGTCCGGTGGCACAGCTCGGCTGGCACGCCGTATCGACCCAAATCAACGACGAGGGGCAGGTGGAGAACACCTGCGTAGGTACGGGCATGGCCTTCGACCCCGCCTTCTACTACTATCGTCCGGTGAATGTCTATGCCGCCCACGGCTACGGTCCCGTCGTATGGGCCGGTGCCGAGATGATTAAGATGCTCGGCGAACAGCACCCCAAGATGAACGACAGCGCGGTGCAGTACTACCGCACGGAGCAGAAGACCACCTCGCCCATCTTCCATGTCGAGGGGTACGAAAACCGATAAGCAAGCATTTCAACCAAAACCACTTACAACTATGAAACGTGAAGCATTTAAGATGTTCTTGAAGCCCGGCTTCGAGAAGGAGTACGAGAAACGTCATGCCGAGATTTGGCCCGAGCTGAAGCAGATGCTTTCGGACAACGGCGTGTATGATTATTCGATCTATTGGGACAAGGATACGAACATCCTCTTCGCCTGCCAAAAGACGAAGGGCGAGGCCTCGTCGCAGGATATGGGTACGAACCCCATCGTGCAGCGGTGGTGGGACTACATGGCCGATATCATGGAGGTCAATGCCGACAATTCGCCCGTGTCGATTCCCCTGCCCGAGGTTTTCCACATGGATTAAAACGGCGACCGACCCATTTTGGTCGTTTCTAAAGCGAAAAGTCTATCGGAACATAGTTCCGTTAGACTTTTTTTTGTAACTTTACGCCTATAAACAAGCGCATTGCACGATGAAGATACGCACCGTTTTTTTAGGAATATTGTTTTTGTTGCTCAGCCTGCCGGCCGTGGCCTCTGTCGAGCTGCACGCAACACATATTACCACCGACGACGGAGTAGCCAACAACTCCATCCGCAGCGTCTATCAGGACAGCAAGGGCTTTATCTGGATGGGTACGCTCAACGGATTGAGCCGCTACGACGGCAACACATTCGTCACCTACCGACCCGAAGGGGGTAACAGGATTTCGCTGGCCGACCACCGCATCTGGGGGTTGGAGGAGGATAAGAACGGGCTGCTGTGGATCTTCACGCAGGCCGATCAGATCAGCTGTTTCGACCTGCAACAGGAGCGTTTTGTCGATTTCACCGGCTGCGGGGAGTACAAGCAACCCTACAGCCACCGCATGACCGACCACGCGGGCAACGTATGGCTCTATCACAAGGGCAACGGCTGCCGCAAGGTGAGCTATCGGGAGGGGGCGTTCAGCTCCGTGGTCTTCAAAAAGGAGCTGAAGAACCTCCCCTCGAACCGCGTATCCTACATCTACGAAGACAAGCACCACCGTATCTGGATAGGCACGGACCGCGGGGTGGTACGGGTCGAGGGCGAACGAAGCGAAACCATCCTGCACAACCACAATGCCGCCCGCATCGAGGCCGTGGGCGATGACCTCTACTTCCTCTCCTGGACGGGCGAGATTGCCCTCCAGCGGGGCGACGAAGAGGGGCGTGTCATCTACCGCCTGAGCGACAACGGATTAGGCAAGAACCTCTACGGGGCCATGCGCCTGGAGGAGGATTGGGTCATCTTCACCGAGCAGGGGGGCTACCTCTTCAACTTTACGACCCACAGCATCGGCCGCGACAGCCGCTTCAACATCGCCAAAGGCGAGGTGCAGCAGGACAATCGGGGCAACTTCTGGATTCACAACCAGACCGGCGTGGTGCGCTATGTCAATGCCAAGAGCCGCGAGATGAAGAGTTTCCGCCTGATGCCGGCTGACAAGGTGAACTACATCGACCAGGAGCGATACCGCATGGTCCACGATTCGCGCGACATCCTCTGGATTACGACCTACGGCAACGGCCTCTTTGCCTACAATCTGGCCACCGAGGAGCTGCAACACTTCAAATCCGACATCGGCCGTTTCCGCCACATCGCCTCGGACTTCCTGCAATACATCATGGAGGATAGTGCCGGCGACCTCTGGGTCAGCTCGGAATATACGGGCATCTCCCACCTCTCGATTCTCAACGAGGGGGCCGACCGCATCTTCCCCGAGGAGGAGAGCTACACCGACCGCTCGAATGCGATTCGCATGATTAAGCGGATGGAGGATGGCAACATCTGGCTCGGCACCCGACGAGGCGGCCTCTACTGCTACGATGCCACGCTGAGCAACATCGAGCGCGACCGCCACTTCGACTCGAACATCTACGCCATGGAGGAGGGGGCCGATGGCAGCATCTGGTTGGGCAGTCGCGGCCAGGGCCTCAACATCGACGGACGATGGTACCGATACAACGCCCAGGACTCGACCTCGATCAGCAACAACAACATCTTCGCCATCCATCGGGACAACAAAGAGCGGATGTGGGTCGGCACGTTTGGTGGCGGTCTGGACCTGGCGACCAAGACCGGGCAGGGCTACACCTTCCGCCACTTTCTCGACGGCTCGAACAAAGAGCGGGAGATTCGCGCCATCGAGGAGGACAGCCACGGCCATCTGTGGGTCGGCACGAGTGCCGGACTCTACCTCTTCCACCCCGATTCGCTTTTGGCCGACCCCACGGCCTACCGTGTCTATAACACGAACAACGGCCGGCTGCGCAGCAACGAGATTAAGTGCATCCTCCACGACAGCCAGGGCCGTATCTGGGTCGGGGCATCGGGCAAGGGTTTCAGCCTCTGCACCCCGGGCGGGGGCTACGACAACCTGACCTTCGACCACTACGACAGCAGCGACGGTCTGGTGAACAACATGGTGCAATCCATCGTCGAGGACAACGAGGGCCGCTTCTGGATCGCCACCGAATACGGCATTTCGCGCTTCGACCCCGTGCGCCGCGCCTTCGAAAACTTCTTCTTCTCCTCCTCCGCGCTGGGCAACGTATATAGCGAGAACAGCTTCAGCGTGAGCGAGGAGGGCAAGCTCCTCTTCGGCACAAACCACGGATTGGTGGTCATCGACCCCTCCAAATTTATCCGCTACGCGGTCGATGTGCCGCTGCCGACCTTCACGAACCTCCACATCAACGGCAGCACGATGCGCCCGGGCGACAAGGACTCCCCGCTCCAACGCTCGCTCACCTACACCGATGCACTGAAGCTGAAATATGACCAAAACTCCGTGGTCGTCGACTTCTCGATTTTCGACTACTCGGAGACCAACACCACGAAATACAGCTACCGCCTCGACAACTACGACAAGGCGTGGAGTGTCCCCTCGTCGTTGAACTTTGCCGCCTACAAGAACCTCCCCCCGGGCAGCTACCGCCTGCGTGTCAAGGCCCGCAACCGCATGGGCATCTGGAGCAACGAGGAGGCCGTACTGAAGCTCACCATCACGCCCCCCTTCTGGAAGACGACCTGGGCGTTCCTGCTCTATACCCTGCTGTTTGTTGCGGCACTCTATGTCGCGTTCCGCCTGATTAAGAAGTTCAATGCGCTGAACAACCGCATCGAAATCGAGAAGCAGCTGACCGAATATAAGCTCGTCTTCTTCACGAACATTTCGCACGAATTCCGCACCCCGCTTACGCTCATCCAGGGTGCGCTCGAAAAAATTCAGCGGCGCGGCAAAGCCCCCAAAGAGATGGGCGACTCGCTGAAGGTGATGGAGAAGAGTACCCGACGGATGTTGCGTCTGATTAACCAGCTGCTGGAGTTCCGCAAGATGCAGAACAACAAGCTGGCCCTGGCGTTGGAGGAGACCGATGTGGTGGCCTTCCTCTACGAGATTTTCCTCAGCTTCAACGATGCGGCCGAGTCGCAGCAGATGGAGTTCCGATTCCTGCCCTCGATGCCCGCCTACAAGATGTTCATCGACAAGGGCTACCTGGATAAAATCACCTACAACCTGCTCTCGAACGCCTTCAAATATACCCCCAAAGGGGGCTGTGTAAGCCTCTCGGTGGAGGTCGAGGAGGCGACCCGCCAGCTCGTCATCACCGTCACGGATACGGGCGTGGGCATCCCGAAGGAGAAGCAGCACGAACTCTTCAAGCGGTTCATGCAGAGCAGCTTCTCGGGCAGCAGCGTGGGTGTGGGTCTGCACCTGAGCCACGAGCTGGTACAGGTTCACAAGGGGTCGATTACCTACCGCGAGAACGAGGGCGGCGGCTCCATCTTCACGGTCTGCCTGCCAACCGACCGCTCGGTCTATGAGGAGAAGGATTTCCTCATCCCCCACAACGCCCTGCTGGAGGAGCAGCAGCCGCATACGGCCGAAAGCGCAACGCCCGAAAACGAGGAGGAGGAGGCACTCGCCCGGCCCACCGCGCCCCTCAACCGCCGCAAGGTGCTGATTATCGAGGACGACAACGACGTCAGAAAATTCCTCACGGAGGAGGTCGGGCAGTATTTCGAGGTGGAGAGCGAGGCCGACGGCACCTCGGGGCTGGAGCGCGCCCGCACCTACGATGCCGATTTGATTATCTGCGATGTGCTGATGCCCGGCCTGACGGGCTTCGAGCTGACCCGCAAGCTCAAGAACGACTTCGACACGAGCCACATCCCCATCATCCTGCTGACCGCCCTGAGTGCGCCCGAGAACCATCTGGAGGCCGTGCAGTGCGGTGCGGATGCCTTTATCACGAAGCCCTTCAGTCTGGACCTGTTGTTGGCGCGCGCCTTCAAGCTCATCGAGCAGCGCGAGAAGTTGCGCGAGAAGTTCTCGCACGACCCGAACATGATACGGCCCGCCATCTGCACCTCGGACAAGGACAAGGAGTTTGCCGACAAGCTGCAACGCATCATGGAGCAGCAAATCGGCAATGCCGAGTTCACCATCGACGAGTTCGCCTCGATGATGGGGCTGGGGCGCACGGTCTTCTACCGCAAGACACGCGGTGTGACGGGCTACGCCCCCAACGAGTACATCCGCATCGTGCGCATGAAGAAGGCGGCCGAACTCCTGCGCGAGAACCGCTACAAGGTGGCCGAGGTCTCCTACCAGGTGGGCATCAACGACCCCTTCTACTTCAGCAAATGTTTCAAGCGGCAGTTCGGTGTTTCGCCCTCGGCCTACCTGCGCGGCATGGAGGAGCAGAGCGAGCCGACCGAACAAACCGCGCCCACCGAGCCGTCGGAGGCACCCATCGAAGCGCAAAACGATGCCGAAATGCACACATCTGCATAATAATCAAGGGAATTGTACATATTTCCATTGCCAAAAAAGAGGAATCGACTTATTTTTGTAACACCTAAAACACTATCAACATGATGAAGAAAACGGTACTGCTGTCGCTCGTCCTTCTGGCCTTCGGCTTTTGTGCTGCCGAGGCGCAGACGTTGCCCGACAAGAAGGAGACGCTGAAGACCATTGTCAAGGTAAACGACTACTTCATGAAGAAGTATGCCGACTACCGCACCCCCTCGTTTGTCAGAAATGTCACCCGTCCGAGCAACATCTGGACACGCGGTGTCTATTACGAGGGGCTGATGGCCCTCTATGCGGTCTATCCGCGCGACGATTATTATAAGTATGCCGTCGATTGGGCCACCTACCACGAGTGGGGCTACCGCAACGGCACGACGACGCGCAATGCCGACGACTATTGCGCCGGTCAGACCTACATCGACCTCTACAACATCTGCCCCGACCCCGAGCGCATCCGCAAGGTGAAGGCCAATATCGACATGCTGGTCAATACGCCGCAGGTGGACGACTGGTGGTGGATTGATGCGATTCAGATGGGTATGCCGGTCTTTGCCAAGCTGGGCCGTCTGACGGGCGAGGAGAAGTATTTCGACAAGATGTGGGAGATGTATGCCTACACGCGCAACGACCACGGCGAGAAGGGCATGTACAACACGAAGGAGGCCCTTTGGTGGCGTGATCAGGATTTCGACCCTCCCTACAAGGAGCCGAACGGCAAGAACTGCTATTGGAGCCGTGGCAACGGCTGGGTCTATGCCGCGCTGGTGCGTGTGCTGGATGAGATTCCGGCCGACGAGAAGCATCGCGCCGACTATGTGGCCGATTTCCAGGCCATGAGCCGTGCCATCAAGGATTGCCAGCGCAAGGATGGCTATTGGAACGTGAGCATGCACGACGAGTCGAACTACGGCGGCAAGGAGGTCACCGGTACGTCGCTCTTCGTCTATGGCATGGCGTGGGGCATCCGCCACGGCCTGCTGGATCGGAAGGAGTATCTTCCGGTGCTGCTCAAGGCGTGGAATGCGATGGTCAGCGAGGCGGTGCATCCCAACGGATTCCTGGGCTATGTGCAAGGCACGGGCAAGGAGCCGAAGGACAGCCAGCCGGTGACCTACGACAAGGTGGTCGATTTCGAGGATTTCGGCGTGGGTTGTTTCCTCTTGGCCGGCAGCGAGGTTTACAGATTGGAAGAATAGATAGACGTTTAGTGAGGACGAGGCAGTTGGTTGGCCTCGGTTAATAATTGGTTGGTTGATTGGTAGAGGGCATTCCGCAAGGGATGCCCTCTCGGTTTGAAGAGGAAAGAGGAAAGAGGAAAGAGGAAAGAGGAAAGAGAGTTGAGAGTTGAAAGATATTAAAGATATTAAAGATATTAAAGAGTTTAAAGAGTTTAAAGAGTTTAAAGAATACTCCTTAATATCATTAAAATCCTTAATCTCCTCTTTCCTCTTTCTTCTTTCCTCTTTCCTCTTTCCTCTTTCCTCTTTGCTCTTTCCTCTTTCCTCTTTCCTCTTTCCTCTTAACAAAAAAAGAACCTCAAACAGAGGTTCTTTTTTGTTTATTTCTTCTTCCACACGCCGTCGAAGAAGGGGGCTTCGCCCATGAGTTTGCCGCGCTCGTATTTGTAGAGTTTGGCCTCAATAAAGCCGTGGATGATGACGGTGTAGGTTTCGCCCTGCCGCGTGTAGGGGCTGACGAGGGTCAGCGGGCCGGGGGCGACAAAGCGACACATCGAGTCGTTCAAGAACTCGATGTAATCCACTTCGGGGTCGCCGCCGACGAGTTCGTAGCGGACGATTTTGTTTCGGTTGCACCCCGTCATGCACAACAGCAGGGCGGCAAAGAGCGACAGAATCAGTTTTTTCATCCTTTCCAACGATTTGATTCGAAAAGAGCCTGCCTAACACCTCGTTAGGCAGGCTCCGAATTAGTTATCTATCCTATGATAGAGCGGCTATTTATTAATAACCAGGATTTTGCATGGCATCTTTCTCAGCAGCGGTGAGATTCGTGCCATCCGCATGCTGAAGCTGATCGAGGAAGGTCTGCGGGATGGGACGAAGCAGGTGCTTCTCGGCCACGTTAGGAGCAGCCTCGGGGTTGTAAGCCTTGGCGCGCTGTACGAGGGTCTTCGTGCGGCTCAGCTCCTCCCAACGGTTCCACTCACCCAGCAACTCGCGGGTGCGCTCGTTGAGGATGAAGTGAATCTTACCCTCTACGCTGCTAATCGAAACACCCATCTTGTCCAAAACAGCCTTATCCTCGGCGGGGATGTTATCCCAGCTCGAAATCTGGAGGCTCGAAGCAGCCGTCGTGCGCTCGATACCGGTCGAGAGGTAGTAGGTGTTCTTCTGAATGAACGAAGCCTCGAATGCCTGAGCGTTCGTCAGCTTGTTACCGGCAGCATCCTTACACTTACCCAGCGAACCGGTTGCGGTCGAGTTATCGGCATCACCACCTGCCCACTTCATGAAGGCCATCGAACCGTCGGTGTAGTACTCGCGGTCCTCACCCTCTTTCCACTGGCCACGGGCGCGGAGCTGGTTAATCGTTGCCAAGGCACCGGCGTTGTCACCCTTGCGCACCTGGCACTCGGCCTTCACCAGATAGGTCTCACCCGTGCGGGCCATCGTTACGTCGCGGTGTGCATCGTTCTTCTCACCCGTACGCGTACCATCATCGGTCTTGTTGATACCGCAGAATACGTTCGAGGTTTCCGTGCTACCACTTACGCCGAAGTTGTACATTACATACTGACCACCGGCAAATACGGGGAATACGTTGGGAACCCACTTACCCGTCTCGGGGTGTACAAACGAGTGGGCAACACCGGCACGACCTACCGTACCGAAGTCCGACTCATTGTTAGCCTGGAAGCGGGCATCGTCCTTCTTGTTCAGGATGAAGATGATACCATGGTCACCCAAGGTGGGAACCTGCTCGGCCGTAACGCCGTTCGTGGAAACCACATCAGCAGCCTTTGCAGCGATGTTGTTCAGACCATAGACGGTCTTGAAGGTCTTCCACATACGGGCATCGTTCACGTTGTCGAAAATCGAGTACGCATACTCCGTGGGGCGGCAACGCTGGAAGTCCATACCACCGATGTACTGACCACGCTGCGTCCAACCACCCGAGAAGTTCGAGAACTGCGGGTTGAAGTAGTTGTAGGTACGGTTACCGAATTTGCCCGCGTGCGAATCGGTGTGCTGGGCCGACATCAGAATCTCCGTCGAATCCTCGGCGGCGCAGTCAATACCCGTCCAAATCGAGTAGAGGGCGTTGTAGTCGCTCTCCAGCGGGCAGTTCTGAATCACCTCATCGCACAGCTGAATAGCCTTCTGCAAATCGGCATCGGCGGGATAGGTCGAGTTCCAATCGGCGCAACGCTCCGACTGACGGAACAGCAGGGCCTTGGCCAGGAAGTGGGCAGCCGTGTACTTCGTCCACGAGCCCGTACCACGCCAACGGTCGGCGGGCAGCAAATTGTAAGCCTGCTCAAAGTCGGCGATGATCTGGTTCAGCGTCTCCTCGGCCGTAGCACGCTCGAAGGTGCGAACAACACCCGACAGCGGCTCGGTCTGAAGAACCACACCACCATACTGGGCAAAGAGACGATAGTAGTTGTAACCACGCAGGAAGTAGGCCTCACCGGCGCAGTAGTTGCGAATCTTCTCGTCCGTCACCTTATCGGCCGAAGCAATCACCAGGTTAGCCGACGAAATACCGAAGTACATCTGATTCCAAAGACCCGATACAGGGGGGCAGTTTTTGTTGGGAGCACCAAGCTCAACCGTATAATCCATCGGATTGAGGCGGCTGTCATAGTCGTTCCAAGGCTCCGACGTCAGGTCAGCACCCGTCGTAAACTCATCGCATCCATAGAGGGTGATACCATAGGCCCACTCGTAACCGAAGTGCCAACGAATGTTACCATACAGCGCGGTAGCCAGGTCCTGAATACCCTGTGCCGTCTCAAAATAGTCGGTGCTATAGGACGATTTATTCTGCTCATCGAGGAAGCTCTCGCTGCACGAGCTGAAGCTGCATGCCATTGCGACAGACAGAACAGCTGCAATGAACTTATTTCTTAAATTTTTCATATTCTAAAGCTGTTTATGTGTTTATTAGAAACCAATCTGTACACCGAACGTATAACCGCGGTTGTAGAAGGTCGTACCCGTATCGAGGTCCATGAAATCAACCGACGAGTAAACATTACCCAGGTTGCGTGCCTGTGCATAGACCTTCAGCGAAGCGATACCCAGCTTCTTCAGGGTCTTCTGGTTGAAGTTGTAACCCAACGAGATGTTGCGAATCTTGAGGAACGAAGCCTTGCGGTAGCCCAAGAGGCTCGAATAGGGGTCACCACCCGAAGTGTTGTACTCCGGACGCTGGTACTCGGCACCCGGGTTGTCGGGGGTCCAGTAGTCAATCTCACGCTGGTTGTACATACCGAGCTGACCCTCGGCACCCTGGTTAATCATGTAGCCGAAGCGACCGAACAGCTCGATGCCCAGCTCGATGCCCTTATAAGCAAAGGTATTCGACCAACCGAGGACGAACTTCGGGTTGCGGTTGCCGATGATGACACGGTCCAAATCGTCAATCTTGTAGTCACCGTTCTGGTCAACCGGCTTCACCTGGCCGGCCTCGAAGTCGTGGCCATTGGCGTTGAATTTGGCCATCTCCTCCTCCTCGCCAATCTGCCAGATACCGGCGTTGTCGAGACCAAAGTGTACGTTAATCGACTCACCGATGAACCACGCGTTTTTGATATCGTCCTCCTTACCGTTGGCAAGCGAAACAACCTCGTCCTTCTGGTAGGCGGCGTTGATGTTCGATACCCACTCGAAGTCCTTCGTGCGAACGGGAACAAGGTTCAACGTCAAATCCACACCGAAGTTCTTGGTCTCACCGATGTTAGCCAAGGTTTTATCAAAACCGGTCAGCGTAGGAATCGTCATCTCCATCAAGATGTCGGTCGTGTTCGAGTGGTACACATCCACCGTACCACCGATGCGGCCATCGAAGAAGTCGAAGTCGATACCATAGTTATACTGCGTGGTCATCTCCCAACCCAGCGACTTGTTGGCCATCAACATCATGTTCGACGTGTAGTAAGGCTCGTTGGTGGCATAACCCGGAAGAACCGTGTCACCGAACGGAACGAAGAAGCTCTGAATCAGACCCAGGGTCTTATAGGGACCTACGGCGGCGTTACCCGTCGAACCGAAACCTACGCGGAGCTTCAACTGGTTAATCCACGCGGCATCCTGCAGGAACTGCTCCTGGTCGATACGCCAACCGAGGGCTGCCGAGGGGAAGAAGGCCCACTTGTTGCCCTCTGCCAGCACCGAAGCACCATCCCAACGACCCGATACGGTCAAGAGGTAGCGGTTGTTGAACGAGTAGTTTACACGGGCCATGTAGGAGGTCAGCTGATTCTCCGAAAGGCTCGTACCCATACCGGCACCATAGGTGGCAGCATCGGTAATATCCACGCTACCCATGTTGTACCACTCGAAGTTCTCGTTCGGAATGGCATTTGCACTCAGCGAGTTGCCCTCGTTGTTGTGCTTCGAGGCGGTCTGCAGCAACGTAACACCTACGTTGTGCTTGCCAAAGGTGCGGTTGTAGTTAATCTGGTTGTCAAGCGTCCAAGCCAGGTAGCGGTTCGTACCCTGCTTTGCGTAGTTCTTCGAACCCATCTTCACAGCCGAATCCTTGCTGATGAAGATACCCTGACGATAGTGACGGAAGTCGGGACCGAACGAAATCTTATAGGTCAGGCCCTCCAGCGGCTCCCACATCTTACCGAAGTCGAACTGGCCGTAGAAGCTACCCAGTGCGCGGAAGGTCTCGCGGTTATCCTTCGACTTCTTCCACTCGTCAACAACGGTGTAAACATTCGTGGCACTACCGGTGGGGTTGGTAATAATCTCACCATTCTCGTCGTAAGGCATACCGAAGCGCGGAATGGCCTTGGCGGCATTATAAATATCGACGGGACCCGAGCTCGACGACTGACCGGTACGCGAGTAACCGTAGTCCTGAACCGACCACGAACCGTTGATCGTACCACCCATCTTGAACCAAGGCTTCACCTGCAAATCGGCAGCCAAAGCGAAGTTGTAACGCTCATACTCCTGACCCTTCTGCGTACCCTGATTGTTCAGGTAACCTACCGAGAAGTAGGCCGAAGCGTTCTCGTTACCGAAGCTACCGCTGAGCGAATGCTCGTGCGTTACACCGGTCTGGGTAACCAGGTCACCCCAGTCGGTATCAATCACCTTCGAGCCATCCCACTGGCCATTCACCCAACCTCTGTTGACGTTGGCTTGAGCGGTCGGGTCACCCGAAGCGATGAAGTAGGCCTGGTCCTTCTCGTAGTTCGGCTGGTCACCACGCGGGTTGTTCACCGGATCGGCGAAGTAGTAAGCCCAACGGCGCCAGGTGATGTAATCGCTGGCCGACATGGCGGGCGACTTATCCTCCAGCGTCTCCAGCGTTACCGTACCCGAGTAGTTGAGCGACAACTTGCCCGACTTACCGCGCTTGGTCGTTACGAGGATAACACCGTTGGCACCACGCGAACCGTAGATAGCGGTCGAAGAGGCATCCTTCAGCACGTCGATCGACTCGATATCGTGCGGATTGATGGTCTCGATACCACCGGCCGACAGAGGCACACCGTCCACTACATAGAGCGGGTCGGACGATGCCGACAGCGAACGGGTACCACGGATGCGAACCTGACCCAGCGTACCCGGGCGCTCGCTCGAGGTGATATCCACACCGGCAATCTTACCCTGCATGGCCTCGAAGGCGTTGTTCACGGGGCGCTTCGTAAGCTCCTCGGCCGTAACACGCGATACGGCACCCGTTACGTCGCTCTTCTTCATCACGCCGTAACCAACAACCACAACCTCCTCGAGCTGTGCCGAATCCTCCTCCAGGACTACATCGACATTCGAGCGACCGTTTACGGCCACATCAACCGTCTTGTAACCCAGGAAGCTCACCTGCAACGTGGCATCGGCCGGGACGTTGGCAAGCGAGAATTTACCGTCGATACCGGTGGTGGTACCCTGCGTCGTGCCGCTTACTACCACACTCGCACCAATAACAGATTCCCCTGCTTTGTCAAGCACGGTACCCGTGACGGTCTTGCTTTGTGCCATGGCACCAATGGCCAGGACGGAGAACAAAGCAACGAAGAACGCCCGTTTTGAGAAACGGACTAACAGACTTGTAATTCTGTCTTTCATACGTTAAAGTTATTAAGTTAGTAAATAGGTGAATTATCGAATTTGCACTGTCATGCCTTTTTTCGGTCGTTTGCTAATGTAAAATTAAACAAAAAAGTGCAACTTTTCGCATTTCTGACAATTTTTTTTCGTTTTTGTACGATTGTCATGTGTTTATGTCAATTTTTCCTGCTCGGAGCCGATTATTGACGGACATAGACCACATCGAGTTTCGTATAATGGCGGTTCTCGTCGGCATGCTCGACAAGGCCCAGCGGCGCGGTGAGGGGCTGCCCGTCGCGCTCGGGGTCATAGACCACACCCGTCACGGGCGAGGGAATCATGGCCGCCTCGCGCAGGTACTCGTCGCAATAGTTGAAGCTGCCAAACTCCGGCCACTCGTGGATGAGCATATCCATCGCCACCACATCGCACGCCAAGGGGTCCTGCGAAACAATCACCGAGCAGCACCACTCGCCGTTGAAGGGGGCCTTCTGCCACTTCGGAGCCGGAGGTCCGTTCACGTCGCGGCTGCCGTAGGTGCCGTCGATAAGGAAGAGGAGGCACTTCTGGCCCAAATCCTTGTGGCCGATCCAATCGACCATCGTCTTGTAGCTCGGCTTGCCGTGGCGTTTGTCGGGGCTGATGCCGTTGTGGGCATTCATGCGCCACATTAGGTTGATATCGGTCGCGCCGTACCAATTCTTGGCCGTGAGCGTAACGCCCGGACCCTTGTGGGCCTTCAAAAGGGCCGAGTTAATCAGGTAGTCCGAATCGACGATGCACTTCGCCAGACCGCGGGCCATCTTGCCGTTATCGACCGAATATTTCAGCTGCTCGGGGTAGTACTCGCACTTGAGACGGCCCTCGCCACCGAGGTTGTCGATAAAGACCACCTGCGGGAACTCGCGGTGGCAGCGGTTGTAGATGCTGTCGGTGATGGCACGGCTCGGCTCGCAGACGATGACATCCTCCTCGCGTACGCCGCCATCGTTGATGAGCGTGCGCAGCAGGGCCAGCGTGATGTAGGGCGAGGAGTTCAGCTCAATCGTCTCGCGGTGGGTGATGGCGTTGTTCATGTTGAGCTTGATGGCAATCTTCTCACCCTCCTTATAGCCCACGCTGCCTTTGCCGTGGCGCTGGTTGAAGTTCTTGAAGAGGGCCTTCCAAGCCGCCTTGGGCGACTTTTTGCCCGCCAGGGTCATCACCGCCTGGCGCATCATGGCATCGGCCTTCTGCTGGTCGTTCCAACGCTCCTCGACCCAGAAGCCGGTCTCACCGTCCCAGGTGGCCACACCCGGGTTGTGAATCCACGCCACACGGCCGTTGCGGATGCCCACCGGCTCGCCTATCGGCTCGTTGGGGCCGATGTGCAGACGGGGCTGCGCCATCGTAGCCCACGCGGCGAGGAATGAAATTGTAACCAAAAGTACTTTTTTCATGGCTCTATTACATTTTTTTAGTGATATTTTCCAAAGCGACACGCGCTACGCACCACCGGCTCGTCGAGGAGCTGGAAGGTGGTTGCCGGCCCCAAATTGCGCTCCCCGGACCACGAGGAGACCTCCCAGACGACCTTTTCGTCGGGGGTCAGCTCGATGAGCTGGAGCGGTGCGCGACGGGGGTTAAAGGTGGCCACATCGGCCTTGTTCCACTCGTTGAACCAATTCGTAATCACGAGGTTGCCATTCTTCAGGCGGTAGGCCTTCTGCGGATTTTGCAGGCCGAACTTCGTGGTGTTGGTCTCCCAAACCACCTCGCCTTCGCGCGTCAGCTCCCGCACGGGGCCTTTGCGACCCACCATCAGGATATTTCCGTTCTCGAGTTCGGTGGCCGACCAGGGGCCGAACAGCTCCCAGCGGTGCAACTCGCGCCCCTTCGCATCGTACTCGGAGACGAAGCCCATCGCCATATTCGAGACGAGGAGCGTGCCGCGGCGCGTAAGGCGTGCATTGCGGAATTGGCCATGCACGCTCCCCTTCTCCTCGTAGGGGAGTTCGAACGAGTGTACCTCGCGCTGCTTGGCAATATCCATCACCACCACCTTGGCGGGCTTGGCATTCAGCACATAGACCACATAGCGCGTTCCGATGGGCTGGACGGTATGCACCTCCGTCCCCTTGGGGACCTGCACACGCCACAGCTCACTGCCCGCCTCGTCCAACTCGGCAAGGCCGTATTGGTCGGCCAGGAGGATGTGGCCGTCGTCCATCAGCACGGCATCGCTAATCTCGCCGCGCCCCTCCTTGTTGTCGTAACGCCAGACGATTTCGTTCTGCTCGACCTTGAAGATGCGACGATTTTTCGACTGGCCGGTGTACATAAAATCATAACGGCCCAAATCGCCCTGCTGCACCTCGTTGTAGAGCGCGCGAACCTCCTTTTCGGTCAGGGCCGTTGCGTAGATGCGGACATCCGAGATACGCGTACCCTTTAGGTAGGAGTCACCCTTGAACGGGGCGCGACCCATCCAATTGTAGCGGGGAGCCTCATCGGGGAAGCTCTCGCGCATGGTGAACATATCGTTGTTGAAGGCCACCAGGCGACCATTGAGGAAGAGGCGACCCTCCTCGTCGTTCTGCGTATAGACCACATACTGCCACTCGCCCTGCGCGGAGGGTTTGCCGAGGTCCATCAGGGTCTCGTTTTTCCAGCCGCCCACCGAGTTCTCGGCACGCTGGATGTTGAGTTTGTAGGCGTGGTAACGACCCTCGGTGAAGGTGTTCAGCTCCATCGTCGAGAAGGCCCACAGGAAGTAGCCCTGCCCCTTGAGCGAGGCCTCGTTATCGACCTTGTAGCGCACGGCAATCGAGAATTGGCGGCTCTGTTGCAGGCGCGCACCAATCGCCTCACCCAAATCGAGGTAGCCATCCTCGTTGCCGAGGTAGAGGCCCTCCGTATCGAGCGTAGCCGAGCCGCACACCTTGCCGTCGTAGTGCGAACCGCTCTTATCGACCACCACACGTCCCGTATCGCCACGGAAATCGTAGTGTAACATCAGCTCCTGCGCTGCGAGGTGCAACGTGCAACCGACCAGCAACGCGGTCATCAACCATCTTTTCATATTCATCAGGTTCTGTTAAAGGCTCTTTTCACGCTTAAAATCAAACACTAAGCGGATGCGGAATCCGTCATCGCCCAGCTTGATACGGATGTTGTAGGGCTGGCTCTCGGGGCCTAACTGCTCGAGCGGCTTGTAGCTCTGGATGGGGGGAATCGAGAGCAGGAACGAGATATCGCCCGCGGGGAAATCGACCATGCTCTTCTCCTGCTTGCGGGGCTGCAACTCCTGCAAGCCGCCCATCTCGCCGGCCGTCTGGTCGATGGCCTCCTCGGGGGTAAACAGGCGCAGGTACATCCCCTCGTTCAGGCTATATACGCGCCACGGTGCCCCCTCGGTCGGAATCAGCTCGACCCAGCGCAGGTCGCTGCGGTAGCCCTTAAATTCGGGATAAATCGGCTGGTCGGGGCTGTTGTAGCTGCCCGTGATGGTGTTGTTATAGGCCATCGACCAGGCACCGAACTGCTGCCCCTTGAGGCGGTTTTTCCAGACGCGGTAAGGGCCTCTACCCACCCAGCGAACGCTATCGACGCGCGATTCGGGGTAGTCGAACGTAAGGCCCAGCACCCATTTACTCTCATCCGTTAAGAAGGGGTTCAGGCCGTGGCCGCGCTCGTCGTTCAGGATGACGGCATCCATGTAGAGCAGCCCGTCGGGGGTCTGCCGCCACTCGATGCTGTCGATGCCGCCCCGATACCAGAAGGTATTGACCAGCGTGCCATCCTCCTCGGTGCGCTGTGCGTGGCGACGTACCTCCGCCTCCATGCCCACGGGGAAGGGACCTACCAGCCCCTCAACGCTGAACACGCCCCGCTCATCGAATACGATCGGCTCGATGTTCGCCTGCGAGGTGCGATGAATCGGCTGCTGCTCGGCACGCTGAATCGGAGCGGTCCAATGGCAGACCTCGGCACCATGATGGTCGTAGGCCGCCAGCTCCAGAATATCGCCCCGATGGAAGTTCGCGGGCAGTTCGAAGCGGGCATAGCCGCTCTCACCCGGCTCGATGGCGGGCAACTTAACCGTCCCCTCGGCCAGCACCTCGCCCGTCAGGCTCTTCGTGCGATAGCGCATCGAGCAGTCGGCCAGGTTGGTGAAGAGGTAGCGGTTCGAGACCAGCACCCGCCCATCAAACGAGGGGGCCACATGCAGGCGGTCGATATAGATCGGACTCCACACCTCGCGGATGGTGTAGAAGCTCGCCTCTTTCTGACGATAGGGGTCCATGCAGCCGTCGGGGCCGTTGCCACCGTCGCTGTCGAGGATGCAATCCTTGATATCAAAGCCTGCCTCACCAACGTGTTTGCCGGCGGAGGCACCCGTAGGCAGGTCGGTGCGACGCACCGCCTCATCGACATAGGCCCAGATAAAGCCGCCGGCGAAGAGGGGCGAACGGGTCCAATGCGACCACATATCCTCCAATGCCGCGCCCTGTCCCTTGTCGTACTTGCCGTGCAGGAACTCGGTGGGCATAAAGACATTTTGGCCGTTCTGCATACGATAGACGCCCGTCTGGTAGGCGGGATAGTGGTGGGTATCCAACCCGTCGAAATCGCTCCACGGATGAACCACCTTTCGCTTCTGGATATCCAACTCGGCAAACAGATGGTCAATCGAGCGATTCCAGCCGCCCTCGTTGCCGTTGCTCCAGATATAGACCGAGGGGTGGTTCACATCGCGGCGGATAAACTCGCGCACCATGCGGTCGGCCGTCTCGTTGTCGTAGCGGGTCTGCCAGCCGGCCAACTCGTCGAAATAGAGAAGGCCTATCGAGTCGCAAATCTCGAGGAAGTGTCTGTCGGAGGGGTAGTGGCAACGCACGGCGTTCATATTCATCTGCTTGAGCAGCTCGGCATCCTTGCGGCTCATGGCCGGACTTAAGGCACGCCCCGTCTCGGGGTGGAAGCAGTGGCGGTTCGTACCCTTCACCACCAGGCGCGTACCATTGAGGTAGATGCCGTCGTAGGGGCGGAATTCGAGGGTGCGGAAACCAATCTTCTCGGTCACGCTGTGGCCGTTGTCGCCCAGCGTAAAGGTGGCCGCGTAGAGGTGGGGGGTCTCGGGGGTCCAGGCCTTGGCATCGGGATAGAGCCAGCACCCCTTCTCGGCATCGTAGGCGACCTTTTCGCCATTGATGGCGAGCTGCACGGGGCGATTCGAGGTCTTCTCCACCTCGGCATAAATCTCACCGTTGGCACGGGCATCAATGCTCACATGGGCGATATGCTCCTTGGGCAGCACCTCGATATAGACGGGGCGGTAGATGCCGCCAAAGAGCCACCAATCGGCGCGACGCTCCGCCTCGTTCACACTGGCATTGGCGGACTCCTTGCTTACCAGCACCTCCAACGTCTGTCGCTTGTTGGGGCGGATGAAGGGGGTGACATCGTAGGAGAACTCGGTGAAACCGCCCTGATGGACCGGTCCCACCCGCTTGCCGTCAATCCACACCTCGGTATCGGTCATCGAACCCTCGAAGACCAGGCGGTAGCAGTCGCCCTTGGGCATCGTGAAGGTGGTGCGGTAGCGACCCGTCTCGTCGCTCGGCTTCAGCCCCTTGGTGCGATAGAATCGGCCATAGGTGTAGCCGCCGTAGCCCTGCTGCTCCCAGCAGCTCGGCACCTCGATGGTGCGCCAACGGCCGCTGTTCTGACCGGCCGAGCAGTAGAAATCCCAGGTGCGGGTATGTTCGGCATCCGTACCGCTGAGGTAGATGCGTTGGGTCGGTTGGGCGGTTACGCCCAGCGTGGCCAGGGCCATCGCCGCCAACAGAATAAGTCGTTTCATCGTCAATCGTTATGCGTTTAGGTAGGTGTAGGTTCGTTATCGGGCCACTTCAAAGACCAAGACTCCGGCCGTGGGAATCTCCGCCTCGCCAATGAGGGCCTTCGCCCCTGCGGGCAGCTCGAAGTGGTAGGGTTTATCGCTGTAATTCAGCACAATGCCCAGGCCGTTGCGGTACTCCATCGTTACGCCGTAGGGCAACTCCATCACCGGAATTTGCAGCTTCTTATAGAGGCGTTTCAGCACCTCCGCCTCCAACTCCCCGTCGGTCGAATCGACACCCACATAGGTCACCGTACCGCGCCCCAGGCGACGGGTCGTCACGGCCGGCGTGCCGGCATAGAACTCCTCGTCGTAGGTGGCCCAGACCTCGGTACCCTTTCGGGGCTTCAGAATCTCGCCCCAGGTGTTCCAGGTGTAGCTGCGACCCTCCATGCGGACGATGCCGGGCGTTTCGGGGAGCAGCAAATCGTAGAACTCCATCTCGTTGCCCGTCAAATCGAAAATCATCGAGCCGAAGGGGGCTTCGGGCAGGCGGCCGTAGCGGTCCTTCTGGGCCGTGCGGCAGGTCAGCACAAGGTTACCGCCCTGCTTTACATACTCCGTCCAACGCTCGACCAACTCCTTGTCGGAGAGCTGATAGGCGGGGACAATCACCACGGGATAGGGCGTTAAATCCTTCTCCTCGCCGATGAAATCGACCGGTGCGCCAAACGACTTCAGCGTGCGGTAATATTTCTCGATGTGGCCCAGCGTATTCCAGGTCTGGTTCTGCTTCTGCCGCTCGATGCTCCACGAATTTTCGGGGTTGAAGAGGATGGCGGTGCGACGTGCCAGGTAGTCGGCCGGTTTCACCTCGCGCTTCGCCACGCGACCGCGCAACGAGCGAATCTCCTGCATGAACTGCGCATACTCACGACCACCCGGGGTGACCGTCACGCCATCCGTGCCGACGATGCCGTAGTGATACTGTTCCGTGCCGAAGAGGGGCTGACGATAGCGGTAGGTGCAGATGAAGTCGCTCCCGCCGGCAAAGACACTCCACATCCACAGGCGCACCGCTCCCGGGTAGGGCTGCGGGTTGATCGTACCCCAATTCACCTGGCCGGGCTGCAACTCCATCACGCCATAGGTTCCCTGAATGGGGCGGAAGAAGTCGTTGGCCAGGGCGATGCGCAGGGGGTTGCCGACACGATAGCCGCGACGACCGATACCCTCGTTATCGCCATAGACCATGTAGCGCGTATAGCTCTGGAAATCGAGCGCAGGCGACCCGCCGATATGGCCCTCCTCGTAGTTGGGGATGTAGTTCGTGGTCACCCATTGGTTCTTGGCATACTTCTTTATTAAAAGGCACTGCTCGTTCAAAAAGTCGTTCGTCTGCTTGGCGGCAAAGCGGCGGTAGTCCAGAATCTGGTGGTGATTCATGAACATCTGGGCGCGCTTCGGGAGGGTAATCTCGTCAAACGAGCGATAGACCTCGCTCCAGAAGGAGGTACCCCAGGCGGCATTCAGCGCACCGATGTCGTTGCGGTATTTCTCGCGCAGGAAGTCGCGGAAGGCCTCCTCGGCCTTCGGATTGTAGTCGAACTGCACGGCCGGCTCGTTGTCGAGCTGCCAGCCGATGACGCGGGCATCGTTGCCGTAATGCTGGGCCAGTTTCTCAATCATGCGGAACGAAAGCTCCCGATACAGGGGCGAGGCAAACGAGGCGTGCTGGCGCGCACCGTGGTCGAGTGTGATGCCCTGCTCGTCTTTGAGCAGAATCTCGGGGTATTTGCGGCTCAGCCAGACGGGCGGTGTGGCGGTCGAGGTACATAGGATGACCTTCAGGTCGTATTTGGCCGCCAACGCAACGGCCCGATCGAGCCAGGCGAAGTCATAGACCCCCTCTTCGGGTTCCAACTGCGCCCAGGCGAACTCGGCAAAGTGGGTAAATTCGAAACCCAGGTCGCGCATCGTGCGAAAATCGCGCTCCCATTGGCTTTCGTCCCAATGTTCGGGGTAGTAGTAGGCTCCCGTCAGGGTCAAATCCTCCTCCTTAAACCAGGGCTGTGCAAACAGGCCACCGACAAAGGTGCAGGTAAAGAGCAGCGTCAAGAGTTGTTTTCGTATCATAGGTTGGTAGTTTTCGTTAGGGTTGGTTATGGTTGGTTAAAATTGGTTCGTCATGGGGCGCAGGGTGCGGCGCAGGAGGCGTTTGGCCCGTCGTTCGCCACCGTTCGATTCGATGCGGAGCAACTTTTTCAGTACCGACCGCTTCACGGCGAAAGCCGTGCCGTGGCGCATCCCTTGAGGGAAGGTTACGCGGTCGGAGATATCCTCCCACGTTTGGCCGTGGTCGTAGCTCACGACCGCCCCGTATTGGTGGTTGCGATACTTATCGAAATAGATATAGAGGGCATCCCCCACAAAGAGCGGGGCCGGCCCTTCGCACCAATAGTCGCCCGTAATGGAGGGCGACACCTCGGTCGGAAAGCCCTCCTCGATGCGGCGGGTGCGCGTAAGGCGCAGGTTCTTCTCGGCCGGCAGCGAGTTCTCGTTTTTGACCACCATCAGCAGTTCGTCCCGCTCCGCATCGCGCACGATGGCGGCATCAATGACGCTGAAGTCGGGGTTGAAAAAGATATTCGTCTCCGAGAAATGTTCGAAGTCGCGCGTGGTGACATAGTAGATGCGGTGGTTCAGCCCCTTCTCGCTCTCGATGACCGGCACCTCCTTGTGGCGACCCGGGATGGTGGTGGCCCAAATGATGTAGAAGAGTTTCGAAGGCTCGTCGTAGAAGAGTTCGGGCGCCCAACAGTTGTGGGCCGTCTCTTCGTGCATCATGACCGGAATGGCGCGTTGCTCGCTCCAATGAATCAAATCGCGCGACGAGGCGTAGCCGATGATGCGGTCGGTCCAGCTCGAGGTCCACACCATGTGGAAGACCCCGTCGGGACCCTGGCAGATGCTGGGGTCGCGCATCAAAGCATCCTTCCCCACCGCGGGGCGAAGCCAGGAGCGACCGTCATCGAGCGGCAACCAGCTTTCGCCATCGAGGCTGTAGGCCAGGTGCAGCCCGTCGCGGCTGTTCCCCGTGAAATAGGAGAAGAGGTAGGCACGATTGGCCGCCCCGAGTGGCAGATGAACCGACACGAGGAGCGAGAGCAACAGCGTGATGTGCGTAAACTTTCTCATAAGGCAAAATTTCACATTACAAAATTAGCAGTTAGTTTCTCGTTTTTTTTGTACAGAATAGGCGGTTCAATGCAAAATCGTACATAAAATAGGTACGTTTTGTCCTTTCATTGTACGAAATTCCATCTCTTTGGCCTATCTTTCTATTGAAAATAAGCAGAAAATGGCGTAATTTAGCATTATCGAAAATCGCATAGGCGGTTCACTAAACAAAAATAGCAAAAAAATAACCAAACCTAACTACCAACATGAAACAAATTTTGCTCTTGGCTTTGTCCCTTTTGACGGCATGGGGCGTGGAGGCGCAAAGCTACAAATTCGACTTCACCACCTCCAAAAAGACAAAAGAGGGCTACACCAAAGTCACCCCCGAAGACCGCTTCACGCCGGAGAAGGGCTACGGCTACGACCTCACCGCTTCGCCCACCGAAAAGCGTACGGCTCCCTTCTTCTTCTCGGTGGCCGTACCCGATGGCAACTACCTCGTAACGGCCGTGGTGGGTGACAAGCGCGTGGCCGGCATGACGACCCTGCGCGGAGAGTCGCGTCGTCTCTTCTTCGAGAACATCCACACCGAGAAGGGGGAGCTGAAGCCCTGCACCTTTGTCATCAACAAGCGCAACACCCACATCGCGGGCGAGGAGGCAGTGCGCATCAAGCCGCGCGAAGAGCGCAAACTGAATTGGGACGATAAGCTGACCCTCGAATTCAACGGTGATGCACCGCTGCTCTGCGAGCTGATTATCGAGCGCGTGGAGGGGGTGCCTACCCTCTTCCTCTGCGGTGACTCGACGGTCGTGGACCAGGACAACGAGCCGTGGGCCAGCTGGGGGCAGATGATTACCCGCTTCTTCGACGAGGGGGTTGCGTTTGCCAACTATGCCGAGTCGGGCGAGTGCGGCAACACCTTCATCGCGGCCGGCCGTCTGAAGAAGGCCCTTTCGCAGATGAAGGCGGGCGACTACCTCTTCATCGAGTTCGGCCACAACGACCAGAAGCAGAAGGGGCCGGGCAAGGGGGCCTTCTACTCCTACATGACCAGCCTGAAGAGCTTCATCGACGAGGCGCGTGCGCGCGGGGCCTACCCCATCCTGGTCACCCCGACACAACGTCGCAGCTTCGACGAGCAGGGCAAAATCCGCGATACGCACGCCGACTTCCCCGATGCCATGCGTTGGTTGGCCGCCAAGGAGAATGTACCCTTAATCGACCTGCACCAAATGACCCGCACGCTCTATGAGGCGCTGGGTGTGGAGACCTCGAAGCGGGCCTTTGTCCACTATCCGGCCGGCACCTACCCGGGTCAGACGCGCGACTTTGCCGACAACACCCACTTCAACCCCTACGGAGCCTACCAGATTGCCAAGTGCATCATCGAGGGGATGAAAAAGCTCGATTTGCCCCTGCTGGACCACCTCCGCGAGGGCTATACCGCCTACGACCCTGCACAGCCCGACGATTGGGCCGCCTTCAAATGGAACGACAGCCCCTTCACCGAGGTTGAAAAGCCCGACGGCAACTAACCCGCAAACACCGATTCGCCATGAAACATACGAAATTATCGCTACGACCGTGGCTGCTGCTCATGCTCGGCATGATGCTCTGCCCCCTCCTCTCGACCGCCCAAACGCTCCCCTTCCGCCTCGAACGGGGTGCCGGCACCTTCCGCCTCGGTGCGGTGTGCGGTGAGGAGAGTCGCTGGTTGGACGGCTGCACCATCCGTCAAGACGGGGCCACCTACCGCATCGAGGACAAGCTCTGGAAGGGCGGCCACATTCAGCTGGTTATCTATCCGCTGGAGAGCAACGGATTCATCGTCGAGGTGTCGGACAACCGCTTGCCCGAGGAACTGCAACTCTGCTGGGCCTTCGGAGCCTGCAACAGCGAGCAGACAGCCCCCGCGGCCGATAACCAAATCCCGACCGAGGCCGCCTTCCACAACGTACACAGCATCGAAGGCAACGCCTTCACGACCTACTACGGGGCAAGCATGCGCCTGCGCGTTACGCAGGGGGTAGCCCCGCTTGAGAGTGAGCTGCGCCTCGCCGACGGCCATCAACAATCTTCGCCCCTGGCCCTCTACCATTCGGGCAAGAAGACCGATGCACCGCTCATTGCCGCCCTCACCCCCTGGCGCAAGGGCGAGAAGCTCTACTTCTGCATCTACCAGCGTGCCGACTACAACTACTACCTGCTCCCCGCGGTCTTCGCGGAGGCCCAAAAACGTGCTGCAAAATGAGACGGCTTGCACTCTGGGCCTTGCTCTGCCTGATGAGCCTCTCGGTGCAGGGCCAAAGCTATAAGGTCTATCGTTTCTCGGCCGAAAATGCCCCGAAAATCGACGGCAAAGGGGGCGATTGGCGTTGCGTACCGGAGGAGTACGCGCTGACGGAGCAGGCGATGAAGGAGGACGAGGGCAAGCACCCGCAGCCCAACCCCGAAACGCTCCGCTTCCGTGTCAAGGTGGGCTGGTGCGAGGAGACCCAACGCCTCTACTTCCTCTACGAGGCCTACGACAACCATTGGCGATTCAGCGAAAACTCGCTGCAAACGGACATCTTCGAGGTGGTCATCGACGGTGACTGTTCGGGCGGTCCCTTCATCGACCGCTTCCACCCCACCGCCCCGGGCGATGTGTGGCAGGCCTGGTTCAAATTCCACGGCTGCCATGCCCAGAACTACCACATCTTCACCCCCGCACACGGCGAGGATTGGTGCATGTATTGGGGTCCGCAGGTGTGGCTCAAACAGCCGCCCTATGCCGATTACGCCTACCGCTACTCCTTCCGCGAGGGCGAGGCGGGCAAGCTGACGTTGGAGTTCTACCTCACCCCCTTCGACCATGCCGACGAGCAGGGTCCCGACCACTCGCGGCGCACGAAGCTGCAGGCCGGCAACCCCATCGGCCTCTCCTGGGCCGTGATTGACTGGGATGCACGCCCCAACGCCAAGGATGGCTTCTGGAACCTCTCCGAGAACCACAAGATGTACGGCAATGCCGACTACCTGCGTATCTTCAAACTCATGGACTACGAACAATAAACAACCACTATGAAACGCCTTTTATTACTGATTTTCTGCCTTTCGGTCGGTGTGGCCGAGGCCAAGATATACAACGTACAGGATTATGGTGCCAAGGCCGATGGCGTGAGCATCGACACGCCCGCCATCAACCGCGCCATCGAGGAGGCGGCCGAGGCCGGAGGTGGCACGATCTACTTCCCCGCCGGCGAGTATGCCTGCTACTCGATACGTCTGAAGAGCCACATCCACCTCTACTTGGAGCAGGGGGCCTCGATTGTGGCCGCCTTCCCCACCGAAACGGAGGGCTACGACCCGGCCGAGGAGAACGAGCATAACAAATTTCAGGATTTCGGCCACAGCCATTGGAAAAATTCGCTCATCTGGGGCATCGGGCTGGAGGATATCTCCATCACGGGTCCGGGGCTGATTTACGGCAAGGGCCTCACGCGCGAGGAGAGCCGCCTCGCGGGCGTAGGCAACAAGGCCATCAGCCTGAAGCTCTGCAAGAACGTAACGCTGAAAGATATTTCGATGCTGCACTGCGGCCACTTCGCCCTGCTGGCGACGGGGGTGGATAATTTGAGCATCCTCAACGTGAAGGTCGATACGAACCGCGACGGATTCGACATCGACTGCTGCAAGAATGTCCGCATCAGCGACTGCACGGTCAATTCGCCGTGGGACGATGCCATCGTACTGAAGGCCTCCTACGCCCTGGGCTACTTCAAGGATACGGAGAATGTGACCATCTCGGATTGCCTGGTGAGCGGCTACGACCGTGGCAGCGTGCTGGATTGCACCTGGCAGCGCGACGAACCGCAAGCCCCCGACCACGGCTTTGTGACGGGGCGTATTAAGTTAGGTACCGAGTCGAGCGGCGGATTCAAGAACATCGCCATCACGAACTGCATCTTCGAGCGTTGCCGCGGCCTGGCCCTGGAGACGGTCGATGGCGGCCACCTGGAGGATATCGTGATTAGCAATATCACGATGCGCGATATTGTCAATGCCCCGATTTTCCTGCGCCTCGGTGCGCGTCTGCGCAGCCCGGAGGGGACACCGGTCGGGGTGATGAAGCGCATCCGCATCAGCCAAATCAACGTCTTCAATGCCGACTCGCGCTACTCGTCGATTATCAGCGGCATCCCGGGCGCACTGATTGAGGATGTGACGCTGGACAACATCCACATCTACTACCAGGGCGGTTACAGCGCGGAGGATGGCATCGGATTGCCCCCCGAGCAGGAGCGCACCTACCCCGAGCCGTGGATGTTCGGCACGATTCCCGCCAAGGGTATGTTCATCCGCCACGCACGCGGCATCTCGCTCAGCAACATCCACTTCCACTACGCCCAGCCCGACGGCCGCCCCCTGTTCGTTACGGACGATGCGGGCGAGGTGTACTACCACCGCATCACCGTCGATGGCCGTGAGGTGGAGGCGACGAAATAGCCCGCGCCGCGGCCTGACATAGGGACAAAAAAAAGGGTCACCTGCCGAGATCGGACGGGTGACCTTTTCAATGATAGGAGTTCGCCTATTTGTTGGTCGAAACCTTGCGAGCCTCCTTGATGCGGGCCTTCTTACCGGTGAGCTTGCGCAGGTAGAAGATACGAGCGCGGCGTACAACACCGATCTTGTTGACCTCGATTTTCTCGATGTGCGGCGAGTAAACGGGGAAGATACGCTCCACACCCACGCCGTTCGACACCTTGCGGATGGTGAACATCTTCGTCTTGCCCGAGCCCTTGATCTGGATTACCACACCACGGAAGCTCTGCAAACGCTCCTTGTTACCCTCGACGATTTTGTAGGTTACGGTGATCGTGTCACCGGCCTTGAACGAAGGCACGTCGGCATCCGTCTTCGCCCACATCTGCTCGTTTACGAGCTTGATGATTGCATCTTTGTTCATTGTTGCAACATGTTTTAATGATTTCGCATCCAACATTCCCGCTGCGAAGAGCCTACCATACGAAGCACCTAACTCCGTAATCCCGCCACGACGAAGGATGACTCGAAACGGCCCTCCCCACGCCCGACCCTTGGCCCCCTCGCCCAATGAAAGAGGTTGATCTACGCCCAGTTGGGACGACAAAGGTACAATGAAAAATTAAAAATTAAAATTTCGAGCAAAAAAAAATGTAAAAAAGAGTTGAAAATCAGCAACAGCGTGTGATTCGCACGCATTTTTAGGGCGAAATCGAAGATTTTGCTATCTTTGCGCTCAAATAAATAGATGCGATGAAAAACGAGCGATTGATACTTGTCACGAATGACGACGGCTACAATGCCAAGGGGCTTCGGGCGGCGATTGAGGTGGCACGCCCCTTCGGGCGGGTGATTGCCATTGCGCCCGAGGTGACCCAGAGCGGCATGAGCCAGGCAATTACGATGTATAAGCCCCTGTTTTTGAAGAAGCAGCACGAGGAGCCGGGCGTGGAGATTTACTCTTTCTCGGGTACACCGGTCGATTGCGTGAAGATGGCCTTCGACTACCTCTTGACCGACCGCAAGGTCGATTTGGTCCTTTCGGGTATCAACCACGGCTCGAATGCGGCGGTCAATGTCCTCTATTCGGGAACGATGGGGGCGGCCATCGAGGGAAGTTTCTACGGCTGCCCCTCGATTGGTCTCTCGCTCACGGACCACGCCCAGGATGCCGATTTCGAGGCGGCCGTGAAGTACTGCACGGAGATTGTACGCGGGGTGCTGGAGTCGGAGCCGGAGTTGCCGATGTGCCTGAATGTCAATGTCCCCGTGGCACGTCCCGAGGAGATTCGCGGCATCCGCATCTGCCGCCAGACGAAGGGCTATTGGCGCGAGGAATTCTACCGCCGCGAAGACCCGAACCATCGCGCCTACTTCTGGCTGACGGGCGAATTTATCAACCAGGAGCCCGCGGCCGAAGATACCGACGAATGGGCCTTGGCCAACGGCTACGTCGCCGTCGTCCCCGTCCAGGTCGATTTGACCGACTACCACAAAATGGAGTACCTCAAGGGAATCATCAAATAGAACTTAATGGTCAAATCGGCTTGCAACCGAGGCTTATCGACCAACAAACTAAGGGGTTTTGGCTTAATGGTCAAAAACTCTCTTTGCTCTCCCCTCTTAAAAAAAATGTCACCGAAACCTTGCGGTCTCGGTGACTTCACACAATCCATCAAAATGTTACCTTTTCTATTCGGAGCGACCTCCGAGATACACGATGCAAAAAGACAAAATGAATAGGCACCGTGCGGAACATTACGATACGCAAAAGTAGAAAGTTTTTCTCAAAAAACCGAGAAATGGTATATCCCGATTCAAAAACTCAACACGTTATATATCAGTGGATTAAAAATTCTTAATTACCCTTATGCCTGCTCCTTGTCGCCCGACGGCTCATTTTGTGCGGCACAATCGCGGCAGAGGGCCTCGAAGTGGTCCGTGAAGGTTACGTCGTGGTTCGTGAGCGCGAGTTTGCCGCGCAGGATGTTGCGCTGGTTGTAGTAGGTCTTGGCACTGATGTTGGCCACCATGCAGATGGCCGACTTCGACATATCGAGGCAAATCATGCAGTAGAGGCAAACCTCCCGCTCCGAAAGCTGGGGGTAGCGACTGCGTAAAAACTTCACCACGCCCGGCTGCTGCATGTTGAGGATATCCTCGAAAATCCACTGCACACCGCCCTCCGACTCGGCCGAAATCAGCTCGTTCATCTTACGGGAGAAGAGTTCGCTGCGCCCGCCATAGAGGACGGCCGTATCGAGGAGCTTGCGCATGAAATCGACACGTCGGTCGATCAACTCCTGCGGCAGGCCGATGCGGGGTTTGCCCCGTTCAGCCGTATAGGCATCTTTCAGTCGCAGGATGGTAGCCCGATACTCCGCAATGGTCTGGCGTTGCAGCAGGATGAGGCTTCGACGGCGCGATAACAGCCACAACACCAGGAGGATAATCACCAGAAAGAGCAACACGCCTGCGCCCCATTGGTAGAGTACGCGGTGGCGCAGTTGCTCGTTCTTCTCGAGCAGCATATCGCGGAAGAATCGCCCCTGCATACCCGGGATGAGCGACCTTTTCTCGGCATAGTAGAGCGAATCATAGACCGCTAAGGCGCGCTGTTGGCGATGATAGGCCTTTTGGTACTCCTCCACCGTGGCAAACAGCTCGCCCGCCACCCGCTCGTTCTCCAACTTCCAATGGCCCGACGAAAGGTCATAGAGGGCCTCCTGCCGTTTTTGCTCGGCCGTGTCTGAAAGGCGCATGGCGAGGTAGTCGGCCGAGGTGTCGGCATCGCCCAGGTAGAGGTAGATGCGCCCCAGGAGGTAGTAGTAGGCCTCGGGGGTCACCCCATGGGCATAGCGCGCCACAGCCTCCTGCAAGCGGTGCAAGGCTGCCTCGTAGCGGCCGTTATCCACCTCCTCGGTGGCATAGATGCGGGCCAGGTTCATCAAGGCCGCCGTATCTTGCAACTCCAGGGCATACTGCTCGGCATGCTTGCAATAGGAGTTGTAATACTTCATATCGCTGATGCGATAGTACTCCGAGCCGGCCGCCATCATGGCATAGATGGCGTTTCGCTTTTTGTTCGTACGCTCGTAGCAGGTCACGGCCTTCGCAAAGTGGGCCGAGGAGAGATTGACATATTGCTGCTTGCGGTACAGACGCCCCATGGCCATCATCAGGTCGCCGCGCAAATCCATTTCGGCGGTACGCGAAAGACGATAGTCGGCTTCGAGGTAGAAACTCAAGGCATCGCTTAACTCACCTGCCCCATAGAAGTCCAACCCTTTGAAGTAGAAGGCGTAGGCCGATTCGATAAGCTCGCTTTTGCGCGACGAGGATTTGTAGAAGGCGCACGCCGCATCGGCAAGCGTGTCGCAAGGCTGCCCGTCGGGCATTGCCACCAGGGCGCGGTTGCAGAGGTTGGCATGGCGGGCATCGAGCCGTTCGTATCCGTCACGCCCGCGCTCGTAGCCCAGCAAGAGGTGCAAGGCACTATCGGGACGATCGGCAAGCAGCCCTTCGGCCTCGTCGAGCATCCGCTCCTCGGCCACAGGTCGGCATGCCACCGCACCCAGCACGACGGCGACAAAAAGAATGATACGATACATGGTTAAAGTAGTTAGGCAAACAAATATACAAAGAATATTTCGGATGTGCAAAAATAAAGAGGAAAGAGCAAAGAGGAAAGAGCAAAGATATTAAAGAGTTTAAGGAGATTAAAGAGAGTAAGGAGATTAAAGAGGGCCTCTCCTTAAAATCTTTACTATCTTTAATTTCATTAATCTCCCTTTTTCGCCCCTTTAGCAGCCTTTAACTCCCTTTCCGCCTTTGTCGCCTTTATCGCCCCTTTCGCCTCTTTGCTCTTTGCTCTTCGCTCTTTCCTCTCAGCCTTCTCATTTCTCATTTCTCCTCTCCGCCCGTCAGGGCGGAAAAAAACCTCCGCCCATCGCACGATGAACGGAGGCTCTCCAATTACACTTTTCTAACAAGATGCCGAAACTTCCAACGAATGTCTGTCCGACTCTCCGAATGCAAAGATAACTAAATTTTCAACAAAACAACATTTATTTTATCTTTTTGTCAAAAATATTTTTGTTTTTGCTAAATCTTTAGTAGCAAATCCCGCGCCCAAACGCCGCTCTTTCCCCCGAAATATACCTTATATTATATAGCATAAGGGGCTTCGCAGCCGCTCGACCGACACCTTCTTCCCCAAAATAAGATAAGATTTTAGAGTTTCAATCTTGATTATTGATATAAAAATAGTCAAATTTGTTGCGACAATACCCCATTTTGTGTTGTAGTTTGCGAAAGATTTCCTATTTTTGTGGTGCAGAAGTGGTATAAACGCTTCGCAAGACATAATAGTGAAAGTGTTTCGCTATCCTCGACGATAAAATTTGGCGATTTTACAAGTACAGGGATAAACGATCAACACTCAACCGCGAGTATGGCATGTCCTTTTCGATGTGTCGTTTCCGGTGTGGGGTATTGTTTATTTGTGCTTGGGCCACGCCAAATGCCTATCGTCGAATAAACGAACGGCTCCACACTTTCCTTTTTTTTACACAAACCCATTACTAACCCCCCCGCATTGGAGCTGCTACGGGAACTTAATACTTAAATAAGTATGAAGCAGTTTTTCTTTTTCCTGATGAGCGCAGCTCTGCTTGTTTCGTGCGGTTCGGCCAAGCCGGCTGCTGCAACGTCTGTTCCCTCCTCACAAATTCGTACCGTGACGAGCCTGGAGAATAGAGAGGTTCGTGAGGTTGAAATGGAGCTTTCCGGTATCGAAGTTACCGAAGTGTTGAGCGAGGATGGTACCCGCATGGAGAAGATTCCCGTAAGATGGTTTGCAGGTACATACAAGTCGAACAACCAGCGTACTGCCGTTGAAGCTGCCCAGCGCGATGCCTTCAATACGGTTGCCCGCACGATTGAGACCGAGATTATGAGCAAGGCTCAATTCGGTGAGTTGGATTTGAGCGCGACGGCTCAAGATGCCTTTAAGTCGTTTGCCGTACAGGCCAGCCACGCTATTGTACGCGGTTGTGCCCCCTATGGTAAAGCAAATATTCAGTACGACCCCGCATCGGGTACCTATACCGTATGGGCAAAGGTTGCCATTCAGGGCCCGCAATTCCAGAAAATGTTGAAGGCCGCTGCCAATGAGTCGCAAAAGAAAGTTTCTCCCGAGGATGTGGATAACTTCGTTTCGGCCATCAACAAGGTGATGGAGGCCGCTAACTTCTAATCGGAAATCCGCAGACAATGAAACGTATTCTTTGTTCGCTCTTCGCCCTGTGTTGTGTCCTTGGCGCGGTTGCTCAACAGGAGTATCCTGCCGATTGGGTGCAATACACCATGGGCGGTTATTTGTGCGACATTCAAAGCGATTTTAATCGTCAGGGGTTGAGCGAAACCGACTTCAAACAGCAACTGCTCAACGTGGCCCGTGCCAACCTCGCCAAGACGATTAAGGTGCAGGTGAGTGACTACGCCACGATGCAGTCGATGGATGTAAACGGGCAGTCGTCCTCCATCTACAAATCTACCACTACGTTTTCGACCGATGTGGAGATGAACCTGGTGGAGACCCGCACCCACTACAATCCCGCCACGCGCGAGGGTTTCGCCATCGCCTATCTGCACAAGGCCACCGCTTGCCGTCACTATGAGAACGAGATTCAAATGGGACTGCGCAAGGTGGAGAATGCACTGCTGACCGCCTCTACCTATATTAATATGGGTTTCAAAGACCGAGCAAAGACCGATTTGCAGAACGCGATGCCGGAGTTTAAGCGCGTGGATGAACTCTTCTTCTGGGTGAGCCTGTTTGGTATGCCCCAAGCGCAGGTCGATGAGCTGATGGCTCATCGCAACGCGGTGGAGTTGCAAGCCAAACAGCAGCTTGCCGAGTTGCAACACGGCACGACGATTTGCATCAACTGCGTAGCGCAGCTTTTCGACACGGAGTACTACGAGCTGGATAAGCGTGTGAGAGGTATCCTCTCCGAGATGGGGTGCAACTTCTCGAATAGCCCCTCGCAGAGCGATTGGGTGATTGCCATCTCGGCATTTGCCCGCGAGGGTCAGGCGACCACCTTCGGTACACGCACCTCCTACTTCGCCAATGCCGAAGCCAAGGTTGTCATCTACAAGATGACCACCAAACAGAACATCTACGAAAACATCATCTCCAAAAAGGGCGGTGATACGCGCAACTTCACCGAGGCGGCGCGCGCAGCCTACAAGGATTTGACGGCGGAACTGGGTGAGATATTAACCACAACGATCAAACAATAATGAGAAGAGTAATTTTTGCTGTTTCGGCACTCCTTTTTGCCGTGCAATTCCTGGCAGTCGAGGCTCTGGCCCAGACGACCAAGAAGGTGGCCATTCTGGAGACTGTCGATAAGGAGAACAACATCCGCTATGGTGTGCGACTGATGATTCGCGGTAACCTCTCGCAGGCGATTACCAATACGCCGGGTTATGAGGGTTACGACCGCGTGGATATGGACCAGATTCTGGGCGAGCATGACTTCCAGCGCACGGGTAACGTGAGCGACGAGCAGATTAAAAAGCTCGGTGAGATGACCGGTGCCGCCTACATCCTGGTGGCCGAGGCCGCCATGGTGGACGAGTCGAACGTATTTATCATGGCCAAAATCCTCAATGTGGAGAGCGCGCGCATCGAGAAGGTTTCGAATGTGCAGTCGGGCATCGACGCCGAGGAGCTGCAGGAGAGCTGCGTGCAGCTGGCCGGGTCGCTCTTTGGTCTGAAGTCGATTAACAACAAGACGGCCCAGGCCGCTCCGGCCCCTGCCTCTGCTCCGGTACAGCAAGCCGCTCCGGCACAACCTGCCAAGCAGCGTGGCGGATGGCTCCCTTTTGGCCGAAACAAAGAGCATAAGGAGGCTACACAGCAACAGCAGCAAATCGTTCAGCAAACCCCTGCTCCGGCACCCCAGCCCCAGCAGCAGTATGTCCCCTACTCGTCGCACAACCGCGCTCCGTTGCGCCCCGACCAGACGGTGATTCTCGGTATCGACCTCTCGCAGGTGCGTGTCTATGGAGCCAAAGAGTCGCCCGAGGAGTTCCGCAAGGCCTTCCAGGGGATGAACAAACTGCTCGTGGAGGAGGAGAATCGTTACAGCTTCCGTAAGTCGTTGGGCATCAAGGAGCATCCGATTATTGATATCGACATGATGCTGGCCCACAACGACAACCGCGATTGGTCCACGCTGAAGACGAGCTACGCGATGGTTCCCCAGATTGATGTATTCAGCCTGGTGCGCTCCTATCAGCTGCGCGACACGCAGGGCATGGCCCTCGTGGTGGTGGGCAAGCTCTTCGACAAGAAGCGCGGCAAGGCCACCTATCAGGTGCTGCTGTTCGACATCGCCACGCGCAACATCGTGCATGGCGAGGAGCTGGAGACCGATGCCGGTGGTTCCGGCCTCCGCAACTATTGGGCAGGCTCCGTGAAGGTCCTGACCGATAAGTTCCGCATCCGCAAATAACACGACCAACCAACCACAAAGCGAGCCTGCCGGATACCTCCGACAGGCTCACTTTATATCCCTATACCCTACCGCCGAGCAATAGACACAACTATCCGCGCAACCTCCTCTTTTGTGAGTAGGCCTACCTCCTTGTGTTGTGGGCTGCGCCTTCAGGCGCGGGGCGAAGTGCTGACCGCGGGAGCTTGCTCACGAAGGGCAATGCACTTCGCAACGAAGGGGCGATACCCTATCGCCCAAGCCCACAACGACACGACCACCCGGCCGACACGCGAAAGCACAAAAAAAACGACAAGCTGAAATGACTTGCCGTTTTGAGTAGCGGGGGGAGGACTCGAACCTCCGGCCTCCGGGTTATGAGCCCGACGAGCTACCAACTGCTCTACCCCGCGATGTATCGTTTGGTGATGCAAAGATAAGGCAAAAAAGCATCAAAACCAAAGAAAAACGAAGAGTTTTTTCTACGCTCATTCGTTCCCCGTTGAGTATCAAAGAAATAAAGCCGAATTATTTTTTCAGCGAGGCGGCTACCACTTCGGCCAGGTCCACCACCGGCAGGCGTGTACCGCGACGTATGGCCGTCTTGCAGAGCGGGCAGGCGGTCACAATCGTCTCGGCCCGGGTCTCCTCGAGGGCTGCGGCCGTTGCCTCGGCCAGGCGCACCTGCTCGTCGTCCGTGATGCGCAGGTTGGCCACCGACGAACCGCAGCAGAGGGCCTTCTCGCGGCTCTCCTTCGGCTCCACCAGGCGACCCACGCGACGAATCAACTCGCGCGGCTCGTCGTAGATGCCGCATCCGCGCCCCAACTCGCAGGGGTCGTGGTAGGTGTAGAGGCCCTGACCCGCCTGGGGCGTAAGTCTTCCACTCTGCACCAGGCGCAGGATATACTCCGAGTGGTGCAGCACCTCCACCCCCTCCAGGGCGTAATCCTCACGGAAGACACGCAGGCAGATCGGACAAGAGGTGACAAGCGTGCGGATATTATGGCGACGAATCAACTCCACGTTATAGTCCATCATACGACGGGCGGCATCCACCTCACCGGCCAGCTTGAGCGGGCGGCCGCAACATACGCCCCCCTCCTTATCGGCCCACCAGACCTCCTCGCCGGCCTCACGGAAGAGGGTGCGCATGGCCTCCAGGATGCGGGGTGTGCGCAGGGTCATGCAGCCCGCGAAGTAGCCCACAGCCCCGTCGCCCGACGAGCGGTCGAGGCCTTGCAGATAGCCATAGCGCGGTTCATCGCTACGCACACGCACCGAGGCGCGGGCATTCAGGCGCAATGTCGTCAGCTCCAACCCCACGGGGCATCGCTCCTCGCAACGGCCACACATCAGGCAGTTATCCGTCGTGCGGCGCGAGAGGGTGTGATAGCGGCGGTCGCGCAGGAAATAGACCGACTGCACGTTGTTCACCTGCAACACCCGTTGCATCTGGCAGGGGTCGATGCAGATGCCGCACCGCGAGCAGGCCTCCACCTGGAAATTATCCGACGAGCGACGCTTCTCACCGGCATGCAGGCCGTAGCGGCGCAGGAAGATGAGCGGCACCTCGGTAAAGATGTGCATATAGCGCGAGAAGGGCATGGCGGCAAAGAAGCATCCGAGGGCCGTCGAGTAGCACCACCAGGCCACTTCGTGCCATGCGGCCAGCGTTTCGGGAGTCAACAGGGAGGCCAGCACACCACCCAACGAACCGGTCAGGAAACCGTGACCGCCATAGAGGGCGCAGGTGAGACTCTCGGCCACCAAACGCAGGGGGAAGATGGCCCACAGGGCCGACAAGGCCACGCGGTCGCCCAGCACATGGCGCGTCGTGCGGCGCATGCCCATCAGGCGGGAGCGCAGTCGCTTCAGCCAGGCCAACGACACACCCGACAAGACGAAGAGCAGCAACCCATCCATCACCTGCTCGAACAGCGGGATGTGGGTCAGCCCGACGGCAAAATATTTGAAAAAGACGTGTCCCTGCAACGGCACAAAGACCGGACCGAGGTAGGCCATCGTCTCCACCCACCCGACTGCAATGAGCAGGAACCAGCCCAGGGCCAGCGACATGTGCATATAGCCCAGCACCGGATTGATGCGCCAGATGCGACGGTGGAGCAACGCCTCGCTCACCACCTCACCGACGGCCAGGAGGCTCTTGCGCGTAAAGACCCCGCGCAAGAGTTGTCCCTTCTTCTCGCGCGGAATACGCCACCACCACAACCCCCACTTGGTGAGGATGGTGCCGAACATGGCCACGGCGCCTATCAGAAAGGGCCAGGTAAAGGGGGCATAGAAATCCATCTTACTCTTCGGTCAGGTTTTTCAAGGCGCGACGAATCAGCAGAATCACACCGCGCGTATTGATGCCGCGCGGGCAGGTCATCCGACACTTGCCACACAACATACATTTATTCACCTCCTGCTCGACAGCCTTAAACTCGCCTCGGCGAATCATCGTATGCAGTCTGCGGAAGTTAAAGTCGGTCAGCGCACCCGCCGTGCAGGTAGCCGTGCAGCTGCCACAGCCGATGCAGGTCTGCAACTCGGGCATGGCGTGCAGAATCGCGTTGCCGCGATAGAACTCGTTGCGGTCGAGCTGTATGGAGCGCGGGCGCGCCATTTGGTAGCCGAATTTTGCCATAGCCATCGCTTACAAACTAGTTAAGTAGGCCTTGACACGGTGGGCCGCCGTCGTCGCCTCGTGCAGGCTCTCGCCCACCGTCTTGGGCGCGGTGACCGTACCCGCATAGAAGATGCCCTCCACGGGACTCTCCGTGGCGTGGTGGAACAGATCGCGGGGGGCAAAGAAGCCGGCCGTCAGGAGCGGCAAATCGGCCGAGCGGGCCAACGGCTCGTTCTCCACGGCACCCTCCATGCCCACCATCAGCACCAGCATATCGACACTCATGCGCAACGGGCGGGCCGTCAGCGTATCCTCGGCCTTAATCTGCACCCGTCCGTCGAAGGTCGGAGCCGCCTCCGAGATACGGCCGCGAATGAAGTGGATGTTGTCGCGCAACTGCGCCTCGCGGTACATCTCCTCGTAGCCCGGGCCGAACATGCGGATATCCATGTAGAAGTTGAAGATTTCGGCCGTCGGGAAGCACTTGCGCAACTCCATGGCCTGCTTGACACCCGTCACACAGCAGACACGCGAGCAGTGCAGACGGCACACCTTCGCATCGCGCGAACCGACACAATGCAGCAGGGCGATGCGTCGTGGCTCGGAGCCATCCTTCAGCCGCACACGCCCCTCGCGCATCATGCGCTCCACATCGCGCGAGGTATAGACATTATCATACAGCCCGTAGCCGTACTCCTCCTTCAATCGCGCATCGAAGAGCGAGAAGCCCGAAGCCACCACCACGGCATCGCACGGCAGGGTGCGCCCGTCGGCCAGCTGCACCGCCTTGGGCGAAAGGGCCACGGCCGTGCAACCCATCAGCAGCTCCACGCGCGAGGCGCGCAAGGCCTCACGCAGCGGGGCCAAGACCTCCTCGGCGGAGGTGAAGGTGGGAAAGAGCAGATGCCACTCCGTGAGCTTGCCACCGAGCTGTGCTTCGCGCTCGATGAGCTGCACCTCAAAACCCTCGCTGTCGAGGGTCAGGGCGGTCTGCATACCGGCAATACCGCCGCCAATGACTATCACACGTCGTTTCATCGTCTATTTGCTCGGATTAGGGGTGTATAATATGGTGTTTTGTGACCCATTGACCACAGCCGCCTCGGGGCGACCGATTTGTTTGCCTCTGTGACCCAGGAATTTAGCCCCCGAATCGTAGTCGATGCCCATCTTGTCGAGCAACGGCTCGACATCGACCTGGTGCATCTGCATTCCCAACTCCCAGGGGTCGTAGCCCAGCACCAGGCCGGCCATCTCCTCGTAGGTCAGGACGGGGATTCCGCGCCCGTCGGCACCGAAAATCGTCCCCTCCATCTCGGCAATCGTATATTGCCACTTGTCGAGGAAGAGCGAGCAACCCGGGCAGTTGGCCACGATAAAGTCGGGCTGATAGGGGGCCATGCTCTCCAACTTCTTGTAGGAGTTGGCCACCGAGTAGCCGCGATTGGCCTGCACGAGGTAGTTGCGGAAGCCGAAGCCGCAGCAGTGGCGACGCTCCGGGTAGTCGATGCAGCCGCCACCCCAGCTCTCGACCATGCCGGCCAGCACATGGGGAAACTCCGAGCCGCCGATGCCCGACTTGGGGAAAATCTTGGCGTAGTGGCACCCGATGTGGTCCACCACGCGCAGGGGTTCGCCCGTGAAGCGATTGATGAGGCGATATTTGGCACGCTCGGCAATGCGGTCGCGGAAGTGATAGACCAAATCGGAGGTATGGACCAGGCTCTTGGGCTTCACAAAGTCGCGCCCCGTGGCCTCCTTCAGGTAGCGGCGTGTCCGCTCCTCGGTCTCGGGAAATTCGTTCCAGGTGGCCAGCACCTCGGTATAGACCCCGAAGGAGGTGATGCACGAGGTGACAAAGTGTTCGTAGCCGGCCTCGTGCATGAGCGCGAACTGCCGCGCAACGACCGTCATAATCGTCTCGAGCGGCACAATATCGGAGTGGTAGCCGATGCCCGTGCAGGAGGTGTGGAGCGGGTCATCGTAGATATCCACCCCCAAATCGTTGCGCAGGATATCCAGAAAGGCACGCTCGCTGCCGGGGAAGAAGTTTTGACGGATGCAACTGCGCCCGTAGTAGTAATGGTCATCAGCAATCTGCTTCTGATACTCTTGCCATGCTGTTCCTCGTACTCGCATTGCTATTCGGTTGCTTGATTGTTTTGGGTATATACATCCATCTCGTACTGCTTGTCGGCCCCCTCGTAGCCCATCTCGCGGGCCTTGCGGTCGGAGTACTCCTCAATCAGGTCGAACATCTTCTTGCCGCCGCTCACCTCGAAGATGCGGCGCAGCTCCTCCATCGACCCGTCGTCCATCTTGCGCAAGGCACCCGCTCCCACCTTGCCAAACGAGGGGGAGAGGCGTTGATAAATCTCGTTGGGATGGTCATAGACCCACTGCCAAACGGGACCCTGCTCCTGGTGCAGCTCGGGACGGATGACATCGGGTGTCAGGCAGTAGCCCGTGCGCAGGATGTTGTCGCCGATGTTGCGCTTCAGGCAGAGCTGTTGCCGTCCCTTCTCGCTCTCGACAAACAAGCCGAGTCGCTGCGACAGGGTGCGCAGGGCCTGAATCACATAGCCGGGCGTATTGCCACGCGGACAGCGCGGACGGCACGACATACACTCGCCGCAATACCAGATGTTGTTCGATTTAAGCAGGTATTCGATGGCCTCGTCGTTACGGGTTTGGACCACGCTCACAATCTGGCGCGGGTCATACTCATAAAATTCTGCGGCCGGGCATACCCCCGTACAAACACCGCAATTCATGCAGGCGCGCAGCCCCTCGCGGAAGCGCACATCCTCCATCAGCATATCGTAATACTTTCCCATCGAAAAAAACCGCTATTTGCAGGGCAAAGGTAGCGGTTTTCAAGGGGTCTGGAAAGAGTATAAATACCTATTTTATACGTTCGTAGGTTTCGAAACGGAACGGATGGGGGTACTCCTCGCCGCGCTCGAAACGCTCACACGAGACGAGTTGCCAGCGTTCGGCATCCCATGCGGGGAAGGCGGTATCGCCCTCGTAGGGGTGTTCGACGACCGTCAGGTAGAAGCGGTCGGCTACCTCCATGGCCTCCCGATAGATTTGCGCACCGCCAATCACGAAAAGCTCCTCGTCGGGCGCAAAGAGCGACAGGGCCTCCTCCAGCGAATGGACCACCTCGCACCCCTCAAGGGTGAGCCGTTGGCGCGTGATGACTACATTCCTTCGATTCGGCAGGGGTCGTCCCAGCGAATCGTAGGTCTTGCGCCCCATCACCACGGGATGGCCCATCGTGAGGCTGCGGAAGTGCTTCATATCCTCCTTAATGTGCCACAGCAGGCTATTCTTATCGCCAATGGTGCCGTTTTCGGCCACCGCAACAATCACGGAAATCATCTGCAAACGACCCTCACTTAAAACGACATCGGGGCTTTGATGGTCGGCCAGGGGTCGTAGCCCTCCAACCGGAAATCCTCGTAGGTAAAGTCAAAGAGCGACGTGCGCTCCTTGTTGAGCGTCATGCGGGGCAGGGGGCGCGGTTCGCGCGCGAGCTGCTCATCGACCTGCTCCATATGGTTCAGGTAGAGGTGCGTATCGCCCAGCGTATGGACAAAATCGCCCGCCTCCAGACCGCAAACCTGCGCCATCATCATCGTCAAAAGGGCATAGGAGGCGATGTTGAACGGCACACCGAGGAAGGTATCGGCACTGCGCTGGTAGAGCTGGCACGAGAGTCGCCCCTCGGCCACATAGAATTGGAACAGCACATGGCAGGGCGGCAGGGCCATCTCCTCCACCTCGGCCACATTCCAGGCCGAGACCAGGATGCGGCGCGATTCGGGGTTGCGACGAATCAGCTCCACGGCCGCCTCAATCTGGTCAATCATCCCCCCGTCGGCCTTGGGCCACGAACGCCATTGGTAGCCATAGACGTGGTTCAAATCGCCGAAACGATACCCCTCGATGGGCGACTGCTCACCGGCCGAGAGGAGGAACGTATCGCGGTCCACGGGCAGCACGGCATGCTTCACGCACAGCTCATTGTAGTAGCGGTAGGCATCGTTGTCCCAGATATGCACCCCGTTTTGCACCAGGTAGCGGATGTTCGTATCGCCGCTCAGGAACCAGAGCAGCTCGTGAATCACCCCCTTCAGGAAGACCTTCTTGGTTGTCAGGAGCGGGAAGCCCTCCTGCAAATTGAAACGCATCTGGTAGCCGAAGAGGCTCTTCGTGCCGGTACCCGTGCGGTCACCGCGCACCACGCCCTCCTCCTTGATGCGACGCAACAGTTCGAGGTATTGTTTCATAGGTCGATGGTTTTGAGTTGAAAACGCCCCTCATCGTCCAAGACGGCATAGGAGGGGAAGCAGTCCCACGCACCGAGCAGTACCACATGCAGCCCCTCCGCGCGGTAGTCGCGGGCGTAGTGCATATGGCCGAAGAGGAACGCATCCACCTCGTGCGTTTGGCGATAGGTGTGGGCATAGGCAATCAGCGGCTCGGTCAAAGCCTCCGTCAGGGCATCCTTGCGGGCGTGGCGTTTGCGCGAATTGCCGCTCCACCAATGGCCGAAACGCAAGGCCCAATCGGGATGTACGAACCACGAAAAGAGCCAGCGAAGGGTCTTCGAGCGGAACATCGTATTCATCGCCTTCAGCACCCACTGTCCGTCGATGTTCATGTTGTCGCCGTGGGCCACAAAGAGGCGTTTGGAGCCGAGCTGAATCTCCTGCGGCGCGGTATAGACCTCTACCCCACACTCCTTTTCGAGGTAGTCGCCCACCCACATATCGTGGTTACCCGTGAAGAATAAAACGCGAATGCCGCGATCGGTCAGCTCGGCGATTTTGCCCAACGTGCGGACAAAACCCTTCGGAACCACCTCGCGGTATTCGAACCAGAAATCGAAAATATCCCCCGCCAGGACCACCGTTTCGGCATCTTCGGCCACACGCTCGAGCCAGGCAACAAAGCGTTGCTCGGTCTTGCGGGCCTCTTGTTCGGTGCCGGCTCCCAGGTGGATGTCGGAGGCGAAATAGTGCATCTATCGGGTCAGTTCTCGGAGTTTCTGCTCCAGCTCCTCACCGCGAATATCACGCCCTACGATCGTACCCTCCTTATCAATGAGGAACGAGGTGGGGAGCTTCGTTACATTGTAGGTACCGAGTGCCGTCGAGGCACGACCGCGCAAATCGCTCACCGAAATCCAGGGCAGCTGTTGCTCCTGCACGGTGCTGATCCAGAGCGGCTTGGAGGTATCGACAGCCACCTGATAGACCTCGAAGGGGGTGGCGGCGTTGTGATACTTTGCATAGATCTCCTTCAGCTCGGCATTCATCACGTTGCTGTTACCCAGCTCGGCCGACCAGAAGTCGAGCAGAATCACCTTGCCCAGGAGCGACGAGAGGCGAATCTTCTTGCCGTAGATGTCCGACAGCTCCAACTCGGGGAAGGTCGATTCGGTCATCTCCTCCACCAGGCGCTGGGTCGCCTCCATGCGGGTAATATCGCCGCGCAACATCACCAGGTAGGGCGACTCGGGATACTTCTCCGCAAGGGCCTCGGCCACCGAGCGGTAGTGAATCACATCGTTCACCCCGTCCGAGAGGTATTGGTCCCCCGGCAGACGCTGGTAGATGGCATAGACGGCGGCCAACGAGGCCTTGTTTTCGGCAATGAAGCGCAGCTGCTCACGACGGATGCGGTAGTACTCGTCGGTGTACTCCTTCAGCAGGGTCTCACGCTCGTCGGCCGGCAGGGCCTGATTCGAGACGCGCTTGGCAATCGACTCCAGGTTCTGCGCACCGGCAATGAAGGCCTGGTAGAAGGTGCGCAACAGCTCCGACTCGGACGAACCCTCGACCGTATAGTTGCGGACGATGTTGCCCACCGAATTGACCTTCAGGTGGTCACCGGCCGAGAGGAAGAGCGGAATACGCTCCCCGTTGTAGAGGATATTGTACAGCGAGGGGGTCTTGGCCACCTGCTCCACTTCGAAACGATAGTTCCCTTCCGAATCGAGCGTGGCGGAGTCAATCACCTGCTGACGCAGCGAGGAGACCTGCTCCAGATAGACCGTGGTTTCGTCACCGGCCACCAGACGGCCATCGAGGGTTACTTGTGCGGGTTGGCAGCTGCACACGAGGGCCGCAGTTGCCGAAAGAAGGATAAGCGATACTTTATTCATTGGGTTATTCTCTTATTCAAACAACAAAGATAGCCAAAATTTCACAATTTGCGCACTTATTTCTGCAAATTACGATGTTGGTTATTGTTTTTCGCATGCTGACGGCCGTGTTGCCCCACGCGATTCTTGGGCTGATTGCGCTGTCCGCGCGCCATCGGGCCGCGTTGCGGACGTGCCGAAACGCTCTGTTTGTAGTCGTTTCGGAGGTTGTTCAAGCTCTGCTCGTCCATCTCGATAGCACCTTCGGACAGGCGGCGCATCTCTTTTGCAATCATCTCGTTCGACGGCAGCTCCTGGTTGTAGTCGAAGCTCTTGGTCCGCATATAGCGCGCCAGACAATCGACCGCCTCGCCCATGCGGGCAGACTCCTTCTCGCGGGCCACGGCCTGCACCATGCGGGGCAGGTATTTGCCGTAGTGCTTCTGGGCGATGGGGCTTTGGTTGTAGGTGAGCGGACGGGGGCGAATCGTCAAATCCTCGCGCGAGGGGAGCGGATAGGGCGAATCGACATCGAGCTGAAAATCAGACATAATAAAGAGGTGGTCCCAGAGCTTGTGGGTAAAGTCGGCCGTGTCGCGCAGCAGGGGAAAGAGGTTGCCCATCACGGCAATCACGGCACGCGCCTGACGATTGCGCTCGTGGCGGTCCTCAATCTCAAGAAGCGAATCAATCATCTCGTGAATGTGACGGCCATACTCCGGCAGGTAGAGCTTGCGTCGCGTGTAATTGTAGTTCTTTTTCATCCTTTTTGTGGTTCAAAACAGAGGGTCAAGAGTAGCTTTATGGCTCGGAAGGGTCCCAAAAGGTGCTGTTGGATTGCACACTTTGCCCACACGTTCCGCCCCTCGTCCTCCGCCACCCGCTTTTGGGTTTCGGCGGTGAGATTTTATACTTTTGAGGGCAAATTTAGCGAAATTTTCACAATTCACAAGCCATGAGAAAGGTTTTAATCCTCGACCCCTCAAAAAGTATGCGAAACACCCTGCGCGAGCGGCTCGAGTACGAGGGCTACGCGGCCGAAGCGGTCGAGACGGCCGAAGCGGCCCGCAAGATGCTCACAAGCCTGCGGTTCGACCTGCTGCTCACCGACCGCGAACTCCCCTTCGACGAGGAGCAGGAGATTCCCTTCATCATCCTCTCGACCGACGCGTCGATTGATTCGGCCATCGAGGCGGTGCGCCACGGAGCCGAAGATTACCTCACCCGCCCGATTGATATGAACCGCCTGTTGCAGGCCGTGCATCGCACGCTCGACGAGCCGGCCGAACCATCCGCCTCGCCCCACCGCCGGCCGGTCGCCACCCGTCGGACACGTCGCGCCCCCTCCCCCACCGCCGTCGAGGCCATCATCGGCACCTCGCCCGAGATGGTGCGCGTGCGGGAGCTGATTACGAAGGTAGCCCCCAGCGAGGCGCGCGTTCTCATCACGGGTGAAAACGGCACGGGCAAGGAGCTGGTGGCCCGCCACCTGCACCAGGCCAGCCCGCGGGCCGAGGCCCCCTTCGTCGAGGTGAACTGCGCCGCCATCCCCTCCGAGCTGATTGAAAGCGAACTCTTCGGCCACGAGCGCGGAGCCTTCACCTCGGCCATCAAGCAACGCAAAGGGAAATTTGAGTTGGCCGATGGCGGCACCCTCTTCATGGACGAGATTGGCGATATGTCGCTGGCGGCCCAGGCCAAGGTGCTGCGCGCCCTGCAGGAGCGGAAAATCTGCCGCGTGGGGAGCGACCGCGATATCGAGGTCAATGTGCGCGTATTGGCCGCCACGAACAAGGACCTGCGGGAGGAGATTCGGCGCGGCAACTTCCGCGAGGACCTCTACCACCGCATCGGGGTCATCGTGATTCGTGTCCCCGCCCTGCGCGAACACGCCGCGGATATCCCCCTGCTGGCCGACCACTTCATCCACCGCATCGCCGAGGAGTACCGCATCGAGCCTAAAGCCATCGACGAAAAGGCCCTCGAAGCGTTGCAACAAAAGGGGTGGAGCGGCAACATTCGGGAGCTGAGGAATGTCATCGAGCGGCTGATCATCCTCTCGGACGAAAAAATTACCGAACAGGATATTTTGCTTTATTGCTAAGATATTCAGCCGTTTACACGCTTTACGGCCGACCCGTGCAAGATTTTTCTGAAATTTTTTCCTCGAAAAGTTTGCACAATTCCCATTTTCGCCCTACATTTGCAATCGCAATTCGGCACCGTAGCTTAATTGAATAGAGCATCTGACTACGGATCAGAAGGTTACAGGTTTGAGTCCTGTCGGTGTCACAAAAGGCTGCCCAGGTGGGCAGCCTTTATTATTTTTCGTGGGCAGCTTTTTTTTGTGGGGTTTTCCACCGTTGCGGCTTTTTGGTGCAGCCTTTTTCGTGAGGTTTTCCACCGTCGCTGCTTTTTGGTGCAGCCTTTTTTGTGGGGTTATCCACCGTTACTGCTTTTCGTGGGGGCCTTTGCGGCATTGATGCAAAAGGTGACTTAAGGGAACTTAAGGGTGCTTAAGGTTACTTAAGGAAGGGTGTATCGGTAGCTTTAAGTTACCTTAAAAGCCCGACCATCGCTTCCCGTGTCGTCTCGCTGACAAAGCCCTTTGCAACAAACGGAAACCCCAAACGCAACAAAAAAGCCGATTTTTTGCCCCTTGTCCACCTTTTCGGCAAAAAAATCCCCCACTTCCCCCTGCCAACGGACTATTTTTGCATCGGATGGCTTATTCCAAGCCTCCGATAGGCTAAAGTTAGTTAAGTGGAAAGAGGCTGCGGCAGGTTTGCCAACAGCCTCTTTCGTAGTTTTCATCGCGCCCCATTCGAGGGCAGCATCCGTCGCCTACTCCACGGTCGTCTCCTCAAACTGCGAGGGCGGCACACCGAAACGCTTCTTAAAGACGCGCGTAAAGTACTTCGGGTCGGAGAAGCCGACCATATAACTGATGGTGGCGATGTTGTGTCCTCCCTCCCGAATCAGGCGGCAGGCCTCCTTCAGGCGCACCTCGCGGATAAACTCCACGGGCGAAAGCCCCACAACCGATTTCAGTCGCTGGAAGAGCGAGGTATGCGACAGGCACATCTCGGAGGCAAACTCCTCGATGGTCCACTCCCCGTCGTCCATGTGTCGCTCGACCACGGCCGTTGCCTCGCTCAAGAAGCGAATCTCGGGCGATACGACCTCCTCGGAGGGGGTGCGATGGTCGATGGCCACCAGCTCGGCCAGCAGGCGTTGCTGCAACTCCGAACGTCGCCCGATAAGCGACCGCACCCGCGCCAGCAGGTAGCTGGCATGAAAGGGTTTCGGCAGGTAGTCATCCGCCCCCAACTCCAGACCCTCGATGCGGTCGTCGATCGAGGCTTTAGCCGAGAGCATCAGCACCTGCAGGTGGGCCGTGGCGGCATCCTCCCGCAGGCGGCGCACCATCTCCAGGCCATCCATCACCGGCATCAGCACATCGCTCACAATCAGGTCGGGCTGTCGCTCACGCGCCAGGCGCAACCCCTCCTCGCCATGTGCCGCCTCAAGCACCAGGTACTCCTCGGCAAGAATCGTCCGCAGCAGGGTGCGCAACTCCTCGTTATCCTCCACGACCAGAATCATCCGTCGCTGCTCCTCCACGGCCTCCTCCGTCGCGGGCAAATCAATCGGCTCGGTGCTATCATCCGCCTCGCTCTTCGGCTCCTCGCCCAGCAGGAAATCGACCTGCTGCATCCGGCTGAAGGCCTCCTTTTCGAGCGGCATGACCACCATAAAGCGGCTACCCACGCCCGGGGTACTCTCCATCGAAATCGTACCGCCGAGCAGCTGCACCAGCTCCGCGACCAACGAAAGGCCCAATCCGGTCGAGGATTTGAAACGATTGGCTTTGGCCACATTCTCAAAGCGTTGGAACAAGCGTTCGCGGTCGGCCTCGTCGATGCCTACCCCGCCGTCGATGACCTCTATCTGAAGCTGTTTATCGACCCGCGCCACGCGCACCGTAATCGGTCGTCCGTCGGGCGTGTACTTAAAGGCATTCGAAAGGAGGTTCAAGAGAATCTTTTGCAACTTATCGCGGTCCACCCACCCCGTGATGCGCTCCACGGCACACTCCAGCCGATAGTCGATGCGACGGGTGGCACTCATCAGGTTGAAGTTGCTCATCGTCTCGCGCACCACGGCCAGCGCATCGGTCTGCTCCAACACCAGGCGCATCTTCTTGCTCTCAATCTTACGGAAGTCGAGAATCTGATTTACAAGCGTCATCAGCCGCTGCGTGTTGTTGCGCACGACCATCATCTGCGACCGTCCCTCGTCGCTAAACTGCTCACGGCTCAGGAGCATATCAATCGGGGTGGCGATCAGCGTAAGCGGGGTGCGCAGCTCGTGCGAGATATCGGTAAAGAAGCGCAGTTTGATATCGCTCAACTCCTGCTCCATGGCGACACGCTCCCGCAACTGCGCCATATGCACCCACAGGTAGGCCACCAGCACCACCACCAACAGGCAGAGCATCCAGGCCCAGCCCGTCTCCCAGAAGGTGGGTTTAACCTCGATGCGCAACACATAGTCGTTCTCGACCCAACGGCCGTTGCTGTTCGTCGAGCGGATGCGGAGCGTATGTTCGCCCCGATGCAGATCCACGAAGTGCAGGTGGCGTTGCTTGCCCAGGTGTTGCCAACGGCCCGTCTCGTCGTCCAGCTGATAGGCGTAGCGGATGGCACCCGGATTGACATAATCCAACGCCACAAACGAAAGTTGCAGGTCGCGCTCGTCGGAGCCGAGCTTTATCACGTTGCAGCTTTTCAACTCGTGGTGGCGCGGTTCGCCCTCAACGGTCAGCTCGGAGAGCATCAGGGGCGGCACAAAGGGGCTTTGCGTCTCGCGCGTAGGCACCAAACTGAAGCCGTCCGACGTGCCGACCAGCAGGTGGTCGCCATGCAGCATCGGCTTCGCCTCGCTGAAGTAGTATTTCTCGTTGCTGTATCGCTCGCCGTAGTGTTCGAAGTAGCCGTTTTCGGGGTCAAAACGGAAGACCAGCGTTTCGGTGATAATCCATTGGCTGCCGTCGCCATCCTCAATCATCGACAGCACCTGCGCCGAGGGAAGTCCCTCCTTCTCGGTGTAGTTCTCGAAACGTATCTCGCCCCTTTCATCGCGCAGCAGGCGGCTCAAACCGCCCGAAAACGAAAGCAGGTACAGCTCCCCGTCGGAGGTGTAGTGGATATCGCGCACATCGCTCGAAAGCAATCCGTCGATGCCGTTTTCCGGCACCTCGTAGCTCGTAAAGCGCAGCGAGTCGGGCGTTTCGACCGCATGGGAGCAGCAGACCAGGCCGTTCGTCGAGCCGAAAAACAGCCCCTCGGGAGTCTCCTCAACCACGCGCAGCTGGCTGTGGCGCGCCAGCGGATAGTCCAGGCGGTTGCCGGCATGGATAAAACGCAACGCTTCACCCTCCTCAACCAGATTCAGTCCCCCGCCATAGGTGGCCACCCACAGCCGACCGTAGCGGTCGCGGTGGATATCGTAGATGTTGTCGTCGCTGAGCGAGTAGCTATCGTCTGCCCGATGCGTAAAATGCTCCACGCGGTAGCGGTCGCTCTCCACGGGGGTCAGGCGATACAGACCGCCAAAGCGCGTACCCATCCAAATCGTCCCGTCGTCATCCATCTCGAAGGCATAGACCGGCGCATCGAGACGGCTCGGTGTGGGGGTAATCACCCCATCGGCACGGAGGTAGCCGAGCCGATTCAGCCGATTGTCGAAGAGCATCACCATATAGTCGCGCGTGCTGACCCAGAGGCGTTCGTGGTCGTCGTAGAGGAAGGCGCGCGTATCGGCCGAGATATCGTAGCGGTGGTGCATGAAGGTTCCGGGCATGACCGACAGGCGCGACACACCGCCCACCTCCACACACCAGATGTTGCGCTGATGGTCCACCAGGTAGTGGCGCGTACGCCCCTTGTAGGGCTGACCGCCCTCGCTCGTGGTGAGCAGCTCCAGACTGTCGGTCTCGGGGTTGTAGTAGGACATCACCCCGCGCTCCGGCACCACGAAGATATGCCCCTCGTTATCCTCATGCCAAAAAGGGGCATTCTCGTTCTCGGAGGGCAGCTCCTCCGGCCGATTCCTTAGGTGGGTCATGTGCGCCCCCTCCGGTTCGTAGCGAAACACCCCCTCGCGGTCGGTGAAGATCCAATATACGCCGTGCGAATCCCGATAAAATTGGTTCACGCAGCCACCCTCCACCGAGATAAACTCAAAGCGGTTGCGCGACACATCGTAGAGCGAGAGGCCCAAATCGGTCGAGATGCCGATGTGGTCATCGTCGATGGCTGAAATCGTACGCGGACGACCGTGCGTGGCGGGCAGTCGGAAGTGGCGCGGCTCCACCGCTCCGTTCATGTAGCGCGAGAGCGTACCGCGCTCCTTCGCAAGCCACACGGCATTGCGGGTCGTACAGACGGCCACGGCTCCCCCCTCTTCGAGGTGCTTTTTCCCGCCGATGACCTTCACCTCCCGATCGGTAAGCAGCCACTCGTCGCCCTCCTCATCCATCACCACATCGACCACCATCGTGCCGGCCAGCTCCTCGCTCCCCAGCCGAAAGCAACGGAAGTGTTGCGTCTCGGGACGCTCCATGCGCAGCTGCTTCTCATCGACACGAATCAACCACTCCTCCCCCACGAGGTAGGTGATGCCGTTCGGGAGGGCGTAGATGCGATTCAGCAGGGGCGGCGCATCGAAGTCGAGTGCCGCAAAGGGGTCGTGAAAACGGCCCGTTTCGGGGTCGAAGAGGTAGCCTTTCAGGTCGTGGGCCAGGCACCAGATGTGGTTCTGCGAGCTGACCGCAATGGTATTGATGCGGTTGTGCGAGAGGCGGCAGGCATCGCCCGGGTAGCTCTTAAAAAAGCGGAACTCGTGGCCGTCGTAGCGGCACAAGCCGTTGCGCGTACCGAGGTAGATGTACCCCGTACGGTCCTGGGCAATGGCCTCCACATAGCGCGACGAGAGTTCGCGCGAGAAGTGCACAATGTTACAATTCGGGGTTCGGGCCTCGGCCATACCGACCAGCCACACAGCCACCAACGCAAGCCAAATTCGCCGCATAGTCATCTCTGTTCCGATTCGCACCCGGGTTGGCTAACGGCGGGCATCAATCTCCTGCAAAAGCTGCTTGACGGCCGCCTCCAGCTGCTCGTCACGCCCCGCAACAACCAACTCCTTGCTGTTCTCGACCTTCAGGTCGGGTTCGAGCTGCTTGTTTTCGAGGTAGGAGCCGTCGGCCGTGCGATAGCCCACCACCGGAATACCGAAATAGAGCGTGGGGTCCTGCAACGTCTCCCACGTCACGCTGGTCATCGTACCCGGCACGGGCATACCCACCAGCGAACCCATCTTCTTATATTTATAGACCCAGGGGGTGCCGTGGGCATTCGAGTAGTTCGCCTCGCCCATAATCATAATCGAGGGTTTGTTCCATCGGCGCGACGGCATATCGCAGGCATCCTTGCCGCGCACCTCCTGCGTGAGGTACTTCTCGCCGCTGAACAGCACCTCCACATCCTCGTGCAGACGACCGCCGCCGTTGAAACGGGTATCAATCACGATGCCCTCCTTCTTGTTGTAGCGGCCCAGAATGTCGGAATAGACCGTGCGGAAGCTCGGGTCGCCCATCGACTCGATATGCACATAGCCCAGACGACCGCCCGAAAGACGCTCCACCTGCTCGGCGGCTTGCTTCACCCAACGCTTGTAGAGCAGGGCGTTGCAGGCGGCACGCGAAAGGGGCTTAACCACCTCCTGCACCTCCTCGCCCGACGTTTTACGAATCGTAACAAGGGTGCGTTTGCCCGCCTTGCGGCTCAGGAGCGGGAAGTAATCCTCGCCCGCGAGGATGGGCTGCCCGTCGATGGCCAGGATGCAGTCACCGGCCTCGAGCTTCGACGAGGCGCGGTCGAAGGGGCCTTGCTCCAGCACCTCCTCCACCTTCAGCCCATCGCCCGTGTAGGCCACATCGAACAGCAGGCCCAACTCGGCCGTCACGTCGGCCGTCGGCGAGGCGGGAGCGCGGTAGCCGCTGCCGGTGTGCGATACGTTCAGCTCGCCCAACCACTCGCTGAGCAGCTCCGCAAAGTCGTAGTTGTTGCCGATGTGGGGCAGGAATTTCGCATAGCTCTCGCGCAGCATCTCCCAATCCACGCCGTGCATCTTCTCGTTGTAGAAGCGGGCCTTCTCCTGGCGATAGACGCGGTCGAACATATAGTCGCGCTCGGCCGAGCGGTCGAGCAGCAACTCGGCCGTGGCCGTAATCGGTTCGAGCTTCTTGGTGGCGGGTTTGAGCTTCATGGCACGCGAACCCAGCACATAGAGTGTCGTCTGCTTCTCGTCCCACACCATCGGGCCGCTGGCCGCACCAATCTTGGTCGGCGTACCCTTCTTCAGGTCGTATTGCCAGAGGCTCATCGCCCCCTCGTAGGCGGCCTGGTAGTAGAGCATCGCACCCTCCTTGTCGAGGGCGGCTGCTCCGAGTTGCGACGAGGAGGGGGTGAGGCGCACGATGCGGTCCTCGATGTTGCGCAGCTCCACCACAATCTCCTTTTGGCCCTTCGCGGGAGTCTTTGCATCGGCCTTGTCGTCCTCCTTCTTCTCCTCCACCTTGGCCAGCTTCTGAAGCTCCTTATCCAGCTCCAGTTCCTCCTTCGTCATGCGGAAGCGGTCGTGGGCCTCGCGGTTTAGGAAGACAATCATCACATCGCGCAGCGTACCCCACGAGGCGTGGTTGCGCATGCCGTAACGCTCCGAGCTGAAGAGGAGCGCATCACCGCCCAGCACCCAACGGGGCGAGGAGTCGGTATAGCCGCTGTTCGTGAGGTTGTGAATCGGCTCACCGCCGGCTGCCGAGACGATGCCGATATCGGTGTAGGGTTCGTGGCCGTTGCCCGTGTAGCTCAAGGCAAACCACTTGCCGTCGGGCGACCAGCTGTAATCAAAACCGCCCGAGGTCGAGTAGCACTGCTCGCCATCGGTGATTTGGCGCGTCTTGCCCGTTGCAAGGGTCAGCACCATCAGTCGGTCGCGGTCCTCGATGTAAGCCAGCTCCTTCCCGTCGGGCGAGAAGAGCGGGGCGCGGCGGTCGAGTTTGTTCTCCTTAAAGAGGGGCTTCTCGACAATCGTCGTGGCGTTGGGGAAATTGACATCCTCCTTGCGGGCCAGCTCGGCCGTCAGGATCTGCCACTTGCCGTCGCGCTCCGAGGCGTAGGCGAGTTGTCGGCCATCGGGCGAGAAGCTGACATCCGATTCCGAGGCGGGGGTATGGGTAATCTGCTTGGTCGTGGCGTAGTCGGTCGAGGTGACAAACACCTCGCCACGGAAGATGAAGGCCAGCTGCTTGCCGTCGGGCGAGAGGGCGGCATCGCTCCCCATTCGCACGGGCAGCAACTCCCTGTCCGCAGCGGCATCGTCGGCCACGATTTCGACGGCCAACTTACGCGGGGCGGCCGAACCCCGTTTGAGGTAGATATCGCCATCCCAGGTGTAGCACAGCGTACCATCGGCAGCCACCGACAAGAAGCGCACGGGGTGGGTCTTGTGGTGGGTCAGCCGCTTCACGGCCGAGGGGTCGGCCAGCGGGAAGGAATAGACATTGAACGAGCCGTCGCGTTCGCTGAGGAAATAGAGCGTCTTACCGTCCACCGAGAGGCGCGGCTGACGGTCTTCGCCCTCGAAAGAGGTCAGCTTGCGGTGGGTCGCCCCGTCGTAGAGCCACAAATCGCGCGTAATGGAGGAGGTGTGGTGCTTGCGCCAAATATTCTCACCACCCTTGCAATCCTGATAGACAAATTGGTCGCTTGCGCCCACGAAGCTCACCTCCTCGGCCGGCGTGGCCAGCACCTGGCGCGGACGACCGCCCGTGCGCGACACGGCATACAGCTCGGTCATCGTCGCCTTCGGGAACAGCACGCTCGAAGCGGGGTCCTGGAGAGCGGCCGTGAAGAGAATCTCCTCGCCGTCGGGGGTGTAGCACCAGGGGGTCTCCTTGGCCGAGTGGGTCGTCAGTCGGCGCGGTTCGCCCCCCGCAAGGGGCATCGCATAGAGGTCGAAGTTGCCGCGACGATCCGAAGCGAAGGTCAGCTCCTGCCCGTCGGGCGAGATGACGGGGGTGTAGTCGTAGGCCCCGTTCGAGGTGAGCTGACGGGCAGCACCACCCTCGGCCGGCACCGACCACAAATCACCCTTATAGCTGAATACCACCGTTTTGCCATCGGGCGAAATAACCGGATAGCGCAACCAGCGGGGCGTAGCGGCCCAGAGGGTCGAAGAGAGCATCAGCGCAGCAAAGAGAAGTGTAAGGCGTTTCATGGGATGTGTGTGTTTTTTTGGTTAGTGTGATTCTCCGTTGGAGAACAGACAAAAATAGCAAGAATTTGCGAAAAACCGCCACATTGGCCCCATTTCTTGCACCCCACAAGACAAAAAAGAGGATAGGTTTGGTATTTTTTTGGTACTTTTCGGAACAACAATAGGCCCAAAAACAAAACTTAATTGTACCTTTGCACCAACGATAACAACAACATCCCATCATGAATGTATTGAACAATCCGTTGCACATGGTCGCCGACGAAAAATTTTCGATCGGCGTGAGCAACCTCGCCTACTTCGAGCAACAAGCCGAGCGGTTAGAGACGGGCGGTGTCCTGCTCTGCTGCAAGGGGCGCGCCTCGCTGCACATGGACGACCAGTTCCTGACCCTCAAACGCAACCACTCGATGTTCCTCCTGCCGGGTACGATTCTGCACGCTCCGCATCGCTCGGCCGATTTCGAGGTGCGTTTTTTTGCCTTCTCGGCCGAGCTGTTCACCGAGGCGGCCTACCGCATTCCGATTGACTTTATGCGCCTGCTGAAAAAGCATCCGATACAGACACTCGACAACAGCGGATTCCGCAAGGTGGATATGTGGCTGCGCATCAACGAATACACCTACAACGACCGCCAAAACCGCTTCCGCAACATCATCATCAAGAACCGCCTGCAAAATGCCCTGCTCGAGGCCTACGACCAGGCCCTGCGGATGCCGGGTGAGCATCTGCGCCCCAACCACAGCAGTTCGCGCCAGCAGGAGATTTTCAGCCGCTTCATGGAGTTGGTGGGTACCCACTACGGCGAAGAGCGCGAGGTGGCCTACTACGCCGAGCTGCTCTGCATCTCAACCCGCTACCTCTCGACCATCGTGCGCATGGTGACGGGCAACACGGCCAAGGCCATCATCGACCACATGGTCATCCTCGAAATCAAGAGCCTGCTGCAAACCACCGACCTCTCGGTGCAGGAGATTGCCTACCGCCTCTCGTTCCCCGACCAGAGCTACCTGGGCCGCTTCTTCCGCAAACATACCGGCATATCGCCCTCCCACTTCCGCCAAAAGATGAAGTAGCCAGAATAAAAAAGATGGGGTTGCCCGACAAACATTGTTGAGCAACCCCATCTTTTAAGAAGCTGTATAACAAGAGGGATTTTTAGGGCGAGAAGGGCGGCTAAAGGAGATTAAGGAAATTAAAGAATTTAAAGAGATTAAGGAGTGGCCCTCTTTAAAATCTTTAATTCCACCTTTCCGTTTTCAGTTTTCCGTTTTCACCTTATTAGCCGGATTCCCTTTACTTATACAGCTCGTTGAGCAACGCAGCCAATCGCAACCCACCCAGGAGCAGCTGCTGCTCGATGACGGGGGTCATGGCGTTGATGTAGTCGTAGGAGATTTTGGCACCCTCGGGGGTCACCTCATAGATCTTCTGGGCGATGCGCACGGTCTGTGCGAACCACTCCTCGGGGCTGCCCTGCTGCACCTGGGCGGCAAAGTCGTCCGACACGCGGTCGATATTCCACTGCCACTCCGAGTAGCTCCAATTGTGAGCCGACTCGACAAGCGACGAATCCCAAATCGAGTGGAGGTTGGTTTCGCGGTTGAAGAAGAGCACCGGCACCCCGTTACCACCGCGGTCGGTCGAGCGACCGGCGTGCATCGGGCAGTGCATATCGCCCACGAGGTGAATCAGCATACGCAGGCCATCGAAATGCTCCTTCTCGCTCCACTTACCCTTCTCAATCTCCTTGACAATCGAATTCACGGCCGTCAGCACGTCGCCCTGCGGATGGCGGGGCTGGGTCTCGAGCGTCTCGCCCTGGTCGATGTTCATGTAGTGCCAGGTCTTCGTGTGGGCATACTCGGGGGTGTGGCTGGCGTTGTCCATCCAGTTCGAGTAATAGACCAGCGAACGACCGCCCAGCACCGCACCCACCCGCTCGGCGGCGGCAGGTGTCAGGTGGCACTCGGCAATGTAGGCCACGATGTCGTGTCCCTTCTGCCCCCAGGCAAAGGCGTTGAGCGAGAGGGCCACACCGGCCATCAACAACAATAGTTTCTTCATATTCGGTTCTTGTTTTAGGTTATTATTGGTTCATCGTTACAAGGAACTCCTCGTTGGTGTCCGAGAGGCTCATCTGCTTTTGCAGGAACTCCATCGCCTCGACGGCGTTCATATCCGAGAGGTACTTACGCAGCACCCAGGTACGGTTCATCACCTCGCGCGGCAGCAAGAGGTCCTCGCGGCGCGTGCTGGAGGCGATGGGGTCCACGGCCGGATAGATGCGCTTGTTGGCCAGGCGACGGTCCAACTGCAACTCCATGTTACCCGTACCCTTGAACTCCTCGAAAATCACCTCGTCCATCTTCGAACCGGTGTCGATGAGGGCCGTGGCGATGATGGTCAGCGAACCGCGCTCCTCGGTGTTGCGGGCCGCGCCGAAGAAACGCTTGGGCTTGTGGAGGGCATTGGCATCCACACCACCCGAGAGAATCTTACCCGAGGTGGGTTGCACGGAGTTGTAGGCACGGGCCAGACGGGTAATCGAGTCGAGGAAAATCACCACATCGTGGCCGCACTCGACCATGCGCTTGGCCTTCTCCAAGACCATCTCGGCCACCTTCACATGGCGCGAGGCCTGCTCGTCGAAGGTCGAAGCAACCACCTCGGCCTTTACGTTGCGGGCCATCTCGGTCACCTCCTCCGGACGCTCGTCAATGAGCAGGACAATCATATAGACCTCGGGGTGGTTGTCGGCAATGGCGTTGGCGATGGATTGCAGCAGCATCGTCTTACCGGTCTTGGGCTGGGCGACAATCAGGGCGCGCTGCCCCTTGCCGATGGGCGAGAAGAGGTCCACCACGCGATTCGAAAGGGTGTTGTGGCCGTTGCCCGTGAGGCAGAATTTCTCGCTGGGGAACAGCGGGGTGAGGTACTCGAACTGCACGCGGTCGCGGACAAATTCGGGCTTCAGGCCGTTGATTTCATCCACGCGCACCAGGGGAAAGTACTTCTCGCCCTCGCGCGGCGGACGAATCGAGCCGCTCACCGTATCGCCTGCCTTGAGGCCGAAGAGCTTGATTTGCGAGGGGGATACATAGACATCGTCGGGCGAATTGAGGTAGTTGTAGTCGGCCGAGCGGAGGAATCCGAAGCCGTCCTGCATGATCTCCAGCACACCCTCGCCCTCAATCTCACCCACGAAATCGTCCTTCGTGATGACCTCCTCGTCGAGGGCCGTGCGGTGAATCGGCTGCCAGCGTTGGGGCGCGTTGTGTTGCGGTGCGGTGCGCGGAGCGGCAGGCTCCGAACGCTCCTCGGTCGGCTGCTCTAAAGACTGCTCGTGCGAAGGGGCCGCCTCGGTGCGCTGCTTGGGCTTGCGACCGCGACGCTTGGGTTCGCGCTGGGGCTGTTCGGTGGTCGGTGCGGCCGGTTGAGGAGCGGGCTGCCCGGCAACCATTTCGGACTGCGCATCAGCGGGTTGCACGGGTTCTTCCTCGGTCTCTGTATGGGCGACCGGCTCGTTCAGCTCGGCACGTTGCAGACGGGGACGACGGCCGCGACGTTTCGGCTCGGAAGGCGATTCGGCAGCCGGTTCGGTGGTCGTTTCGATGGTCGGCTCGGTGGCCGTTTCAGCTACGGGTTCGGGGGTTGTGGCAGGCTCTACGGCCGGAGCAGCCCCACCGCTGATAAGACGAATCAGCTCACTACGACGCAACCGCGCGTCGATGCCCAGTGCCTTGGCAATCTGTTTCAACTCGGGCAGACTTTTCGCCTCGAGTGCTTCTAATTCTTGCATATTGTATCAGAACAATTTGTTTCGGGATTTTTATGCGGAGCGACCGCTCTGCATCGGGATTCTGATGCAAAGATAGTACAAATTTCGAAATAGACAAAAAATTGCCCAAAAACGAAGCAGTTGCAAAAACAAGAAGGGACTGTTTGTTTGACCACTCCACCGACTTTTGCAGGTGAGCCGACAGATGCGGGGTAAGGTTTCTTAAGGAGGCTTAAGGTTTCTTAAGGCTACCTAATCCCTTATATCCCCTTAGTAGCCTTTACAATTCACTAAAAATCCGTCATCCCCCACCTTGCGAAGTGGGGAGGATATGCGGAGCAAAAAAGATAACAGCGCAAGGTGATGGGGATCTACCTTATCCCATTTTTGGCAGCGCAAAGCGTGTAAAACCACGCTTTCGATAGTTGCGAAACAACGGTAGATTCCAATCATTTTCGCATGACCTGTCCCCACTCTATGCAAGCTCATCCGTTGCGAAAATGTGGAATGACATTGATTTTGATTTATCCACTATGCAGCAAACGAGAAGAGGGCATCCAACATTGGTTGGACACCCTCTTCTCGTTCCGGAATTCGTATAACAAGAGCTATTTTCAGGCGAGCAACACGCCAAAATCACCTTGTTAGACAGCTTCGTCTTTGTAGATTAAATCGAAATATCAAGAATCTCAAAGGTAATCACACCGGCCGGCACGGTCACCTCGACCGCATCCCCCTTCTTGTGGCCCAGCAGGGCCTTGGCAATGGGGGTGCCGATGGCGAGTTTGCCCTCGCGGAGGTTGGCCTCATGCTCGGCCACGATGGTGTAGGTCACCTGCTTGTTGTTGTTCTTGTTCAGCAGGGTTACCTTGCTCAAAATCTGCACCTTGGACTTGTCGATTTTGCTCTCGTCGATCACGCGGGCATTGGCCAGCGTATCCTCCAATTTGGCGATGCGCATCTCCAGCAGCCCCTGGGCCTCGCGGGCGGCATCATACTCGGCATTCTCCGACAGGTCGCCCTTGTCGCGGGCTTCGGCGATGGCGGCCGAGGCGGCGGGACGCTCGACCGAACGCATGTGGTCCAACTCATCCTTGAGCTTCTTGTAGCCCTCGGCGGTCAGGTAGATAATCTCTTTAGCCATATTTCGTAGTTTTTTAGTTTTGTCAAACACAACAAAAAGAAGAATCCTGACCCTATGACAGGTCAGAACCCTCGTTATCGACGACAAAGGTACAAAACTTTTTTGGATTTACAAATCTCGTGCGAGATTCGCCCCCTTTTCCTCGGCCCGCAGCCGCAAAAACTACTGCCGGCCTTTATTCCGCAACCGCACACCGAGGATAACCCCCAGCGAACAAATCAAAAGAACCACACCGGCCAACAGCCATACCGAGGCATCGCTCACAAGCCCCACGATGATTAAAATCACCGACAGGAGAATTCCTACAATTTGATAAGCCATAATCGTGTCGTGTTTTTTTTGCAAATTGGGGCGCAAAACTACCCTACACCCTGATACAAAGGTACGAAACAATTAGGAAGATGCAAATTTTTTGTTCGACAAAATATCCTTCGGATACGATTTTTATTTGGCTATTCGTTACTTTTTGCGTAACTTTGCGCGATAATGCGCGTTTAGCAAAATCAAACCAGCAGATGAAGCAGACTATTTTCAAGCTATTGACGGCCGTAGGGGTTCTTCTCGCACTGACCCAATGTGCCGGAATCAATGCCCTGATTAAGGAGGGCAAGCCCGACGATATCTATGCCAAGGCCCTCGAATTTTACGGCAAGGAGAAGTGGAACCGCGCCTCGACCCTCTTCGAGAGCGTAGCTCCGGTCTATATGGGTACGGCCCGCGAGGACTCGATTGCCTTCTACAACGCCCACTGCAAATACAAGAACACGGACTACGACACCGCCTCGCAGCTCCTGGACGACTTCCGCCGTCGCTTCGGCCGCAGCGTCTTCATCGAGGATGCCGAGGGGATGTATGCCGACTGCTTCTACCGCATGTCGCCCGGCTCGTCGCGTGACCAGACGATGACCAGCAAGGCCATCATCGCCATCAACGAGTTCATCGCCCGCTACCCCGAGAGCGACAAGGTGGAGGACTTCCGCAAAATCAACGACGAGCTGACGGAGCGACTGCACGAGAAGACCTACCTGAACGCCTACACCTACTACAAAATCGGGCGTTACAAGTCGGCCATCGTAGCCCTGAAGAATGCCCTGCGCACCTACCCCGAGAGCAAGTACCGCGAGGAGATTATGTACCTGATTGTCGATTCTGCCTACCGCCTGGCCGAGAACTCGATTGCCGCCAAGCAGACCGACCGCTACCTCTCGATGCTCGACTCCTACCTCTCGTTCTGCGAGGAGTTCCCCGAGTCGAAGCACCGCAAACAGGCTGACAAGTGGGCCGAGAATGCCCGCGACTACCTCGCCCGCAACGGCGAGGGCAACACCTCCGAGGCGTTATAGTCCGCCCACCCGATACACACCCCCGACGACAAAACAAAAAACATCATACAGACATGGAAATCAAGAAGAACATTCCGAACAACACCGTAACGCGCAAGCTGGTGGACCTGGACAAGGAGACCGGCAACATCTACGAGTCGATTAACATCATCGCCCGTCGTGCCAACCAGATTTCGAGCGAGCTGAAGAGCGAGCTGACGCGCAAGCTGGCCGACTTCTCGTCGCCCACCGACACGATGGAGGAGACCTTCGAGAACCGCGAGCAGATTGAGATTTCGCGCTACTACGAGCGTCTGCCGAAGCCGACGATCATCGCCACGGAGGAGTTTGCCGACAACGAACTCTTCTACAAGGAGGGCAAATAGTCCCGCGAACCGCTAAAAATAGTTCCGCATGGCCACCGCTGCAAGCCGCCCGCTCGAGGGAAGGCACATTCTGTTGGGTATCACCGGAAGCATCGCTGCCTACAAGGCGGCCGTGCTGTGCCGTCTGTTGAAACGCGAAGGTGCCGAGGTGCAGGTGGTGATGACCGCCCTCGCCAAGCAGTTCATCACCCCGCTGACGATGGCCACGCTCTCGCGCCGCCCGATTCTGGTCGAGTTCTTCGACCCCGAAAACGGGCAGTGGAATTCGCACGTATCGCTGGGCGAGTGGGCCGATTTGATGCTCATCGCCCCCGCTACCGCCAACACGATGGCCAAGATGACGGCCGGTGTGGCGGATAACCTGCTGCTGACGACCTACCTCTCGGCCCGCTGCCCCGTGATGGTCGCTCCGGCCATGGACCTCGATATGTATGCCCACTACACCACCCAGCGCAACCTCAAGGAGTTGCAGGAGCATGGGATCGGCATCATCGAACCCGGCTCGGGCGAGCTGGCAAGCGGTCTGGAGGGCAAGGGGCGCATGGCCGAGCCGGAAGAGATTGTCGAGGCCGTCAAGAGCCACTTCACCGAAAAAAAAAAGCCTTTAACGGGTAAACATTTTGTCGTCACGGCCGGTGCCACCATCGAGCCGATTGACCCCGTGCGCTTCCTGTCGAACCACTCGTCGGGCAAGATGGGCTATGCCGTGGCCGAGGAGTTGGCTGCACGCGGGGCGCGTGTAACGCTTGTGAGCGGTCGCACCTCGCTCCCCACACCGCAGGGGGTGGAGCGCGTGGATATCCTTTCGGCTGCCGAGATGGCCGAGGCCACAATCAGAGCTTTCAAGGAGGCCGACGGTGCCGTGATGGCGGCTGCCGTGGCCGACTACACCCCGCAGGTGGTGGCTACAGAGAAGCTCAAAAAGTCGGACGACGACCTCGCCATCCCCCTCAAGCGCACGCAGGATATTGCCGCCACGCTGGGGCGCGAGAAGGGGTCGAAACTCCTCATCGGCTTTGCCATGGAGACCAACAACGAGGAGGCGCACGCCGCCGAGAAGCTCGAGAAGAAAAACTTCGACTTCATCGTCCTCAACTCGTTGCGCGACGAAGGGGCGGGCTTTCGGGGCGACACGAACAAGGTGACGCTCATCGACCGCACGGGCGCGGAGCCGCTCCCCCTGATGTCGAAGCGCGAGGTGGCCGCCCGCATTGCCGACAAAATCGAAACACTCTTATAAATCCGAGCCGCCATGTTACGTCGCCTCACGGTTGAGAACTACGCCCTTATCGACCACCTCGAATTGGAGCTGGACGAGCATCTGAACATCCTCACGGGTGAGACGGGTGCCGGTAAGTCGATTCTATTGGGGGCCTTGTCGCTCCTGCTGGGGGCCAAGAACGACGGTTCGGCCATGAAGGATGCCACGCGCAACTGCAAAGTCGAGGGCGTCTTTGACCTCAAAGGGCTGCAATTGGAGTCCTTCTTCGAGGAGCAGGAGCTGGACTACGAGGCCGAAACGACCCTCACACGCCTCATCACCCCCTCGGGCAAGAGCCGCTCGTTTGTCAATGATATGCCCGTGCAACTCGCCACGCTGCGCGAATTGGGGTCGCGGCTTGTCGATATTCACTCCCAACACCAAAATCTGATTCTCTCGTCCGAGGCGTTTCGCTGCTCGGCCCTCGACACGGTGGCCGGCAACAAGGAGCTGCTATCGACCTACGAAGCGGCCTACACCGCCCTGCAAACGGCCCGTCGGGAGCTGCAACGCCTGCGCACGGAGGCCGAGGCCGGCCGTCGGGACGAGGAGTGGCTGCGCTTCCAATGCGAGGAGTTGGAGGCGGCCAAGCTGCGCGAAGGGGAGCAGGCCGAGCTGGAGGCCGAACTCGCGGTGCTGGAGAATGCCGACCGCATCGGGGAGCTGTTCACCACCCTGCGCAACGACCTCGATGCCGACGAGACGGGCATCTTGAGCCGCCTGAAGGAGGGCGAGCAGGGGATGCGCCAAATCGGAGGGCAATATGCCCCTGCGGCCGAGTATGCCGAGCGGCTGCGCTCGGTGCTGGAGGAGCTGAAGGATTTGAACCGCAGCATGGCCTCCGACACGGAACACCTCGACAACGACCCCGAGCGGTTGCAGAAGAAGACCGCCCGCCTCGATATGCTCATCGCCCTGCAACAGAAACACCGCGTGCAGAACGAGGAGGAGCTGATAGCGCTGCGCAACGAGAGCCGTCGCAAGCTCGATGCCATCACCCACTCCGACGAGGAGATTCGCCGCGCCGAGGAGGCGTTGCAGGCCGAGGAGCAGGCCACCCGCGCCCTCGCGGAGGAGCTGCACACGGCACGCCAGGCGGCCACGGCACCCTTCGAGGAGGAGATCCTCTCGACCCTCACCCTGCTCGGCATGCCCGACACACGCTTCACGATTGAGCTGACCCCCTGCGAGATGGGGCGCACGGGCTGCGACGAGGTGCAGTACCTCTTCACGGCCAACCGCACCACCCGCCCCCAACCCATCGAGCGCATCGCCTCGGGCGGTGAGCTGTCGCGCGTGATGCTTGCGCTGAAGGCTCTCCTGGCCCGCCGTATGCAGCTGCCGACGATTCTCTTCGACGAGATTGACACGGGCGTTTCGGGCCGCATTGCCGATGCCATGGGCGAGATTATCGCCCGCCTCTCCACCTCGATGCAGGTGGTCGATATCACCCACCTGCCGCAGGTGGCCTCGAAGGGCAACACCCACTTTGTGGTCTATAAGGAGGAGGGGCGCACCCACCTGCGCCGCCTCACGGCCGAGGAGCGCGAAACGGAGATTGCCAAGATGCTTTCGGGCGCCGAAATCACGGAGGCCGCCCGCTCCCAAGCACGCATCTTGCTCGGCCGATAGCACTTTTTTGCCTTTTTATTTGCAACGAAACAAAAAAAGCCCTATATTTGCACTCCGATTGACAGGAAATGGTCAATCACATGGTGGATGTAGCTCAGTTGGTTAGAGCGTCGGATTGTGGTTCCGAAGGTCGAGGGTTCGAGCCCCTTCTTCCACCCTTTTTAAAGCAGAAAACGCTTGGAGCAAAACTCCAAGCGTTTTTTTGTGGCGATTTGTTTACGAGCAAGCTCGATACACTCGCCACAAAAAAAACACAGCCGCTCGCGGCAGGTTTTCTGCTCGTGTGGCAGGGGGCATTGGGAGAGGGTTGCGAGGACAATTATATTTTATTTTCAATGGTGTCCTCGCGAGTGCTTCGCACTTCGAGTCCCTTCGGGCATTGACTTCAGCGAGGGTTGCCGAAATAATTGTGTTTGATTTTCAATGGTATTTCGGCGAGTGCTAAAGCACTTCGAGCCACTTTGAGATGCTCCGAAGGGAGTAAGGGGACTTAAGGGTGATTAAAGGTACTTAAGGGAGATTAAAGGATATTAAGGAGATTAAGGATGGGTTCTCATTAAAATCTTTAATATCTTTACTCTCTTTAATTTCTTTCAGTTTTCAGTTTTCAGTTTTCAGTTTTCAGTTTTCAGTTTTCAGTTTTCAGTTTTCAGTTTTCACCATTCTCCTTTCTCCTTTCTCCATTCTCCTTTCTCCTTTCTCCTTTCTCCTTTCTCCTTTCCTCTTTCCTCTTTCCTCTTTCCTCTTTATCTCTGTCCGGTGCGTTCGAAGTAGCGTTCGAGGACCAGGAGCGAGATCAGCTTCTCGCGCCGGCGGTCGAAGAACTGCTCCTGCCACTCGTGGGCGTGGCGCACGATGGCCTCCGCCTCGTCGGGGTGGTCGATGTAGTATTGGATGCGCTCCTCGAGGTCCGAGTAGTCGGGCTTAATCTCGATGTAGTGGTAGTTCGGAATGAGGCGACCCTCCATGTACCAGGTCTCGTAGCGGGGGCGCGGCATCACGGCCAGCGAGTTCGACGACATCACCCACTTCAGGTTCGTCGCCACGTCGTTGCCCTCCAGGCACATGATAAACTTATAGTCAAGGTGGTCATACTCCGAGATGTGGCCCTTAATCCACTCCTCGCGCACCATGGGGGCGTGGTTGCTCACCCCGATATCGCACAGCGGGTGGCCGAAGTAACGCTCCACGAACCTCAGGCGCACGACATGGTTCTTGTGCGGGTAGTTGATGTTGGCGCGGAAGATGACCCGATTCTGCTTGGCGCGGAGGGGTATTTCGTCCTTGAGGAAGAGGAAGTGGCGGTGCTTGTCGAGGTTCAGCACCACGGCATTGCCCCGCTCCCCCTCGGCGGGGCGGCTCTTCAGAATCGAGGGCAGGGCCGGCACCTCGGTCACATCGCCCGGCTCGATGCGCCACAACAGTCGGTCGTCGAAGTAGCGCGTATATTCATACGAATCGAAGAAGTAGGCCGACTGAATCGTCCCGACACGATGCTCAGCGAGGGGCTTCAGCCCCTGGGGCGGTGCAGGGAGCTGCTCCAGGCGGCAATAGTAATCGACGCGGTCACGGATATAGGCCCAATCCGGACGGCTCTGCGCCTCCTTCAGCAGCTTCGCCAGACGACGCTGCGTCACCCAACGCGGGGTGTAGTAACGCCAAAAACCGCGCACAAAGTAGAGCGGCTTCGGGGCTTTGTGGTGAAAGATTCTATTCCAAAAGTTCGGTTTCATAGCACCAAGATACGAAATATTTTGCTTCCGCGCTATTTTTGGCTCTCAATCCTGAAAAAATCGAAGTCGGCATAGCCCTCCCCGGCCACCACATGGGGCGAGAGGCAGAAGATGCCCACCTTCGCGCCAATCCAAACGCCCGGAGCAATCGCATAGCGGTCGCCCACGGGGGTAAAGGTCTCGCCATCGAGGCTGAAGGCGTAGCGGCACTTGGCATCGGCATCGACATAGGCCCGAAGCCAGACACGCCCGGCCGTCATCGGCAGCTCGGCCTCCACATGGGGGCGGTTCGGGAACTTATCCCCCTTGCCGCTATACAGGCGCAGGCGATTGCCCTCGGCACACCGCTCGACACAGAGGAACGTATAGGGGTTGCCATGAACCACCACACCGGCCCGCTCGCCCTCGCTTCGGAAGTTCGGCTCCAGGCAGGTGGTCACCATCGGGGTCGGCTCGGCAATCTTCTGCAAGAGGAGGTTGCCCGCATAGTGGAGGTTGCCCTGCTCCGAGGGGCAAGGCTCGGCATAGAGGCGCATCCATCCCCGACGGGCCGTGAGCGAATACCAATCCCGCTGCTCGTGGGCCTGCCATTGCCATTGAAGACCCAACGCACGGGCCGAAAAGTCGTCCGAGGTCTGCGGTATCTCAATCGGCCACGCACGCCCCACATCGGGTTTCCGACACCCAAGCAGAGGCGTACCCGTGCCGTCGCCGTCGCTATCCTCGCCCATGACAACCCAATCGTCCTCGGTCCAACGGGCCGGTTGCAGGTGGCAGACACGGCCATAGATGCCCTTCGACTGGAAGTGCATGAACCACCACTCGCCCGTCGAGGTATCGACCAGGCCGCCCTGATGCGGGCCGTTGATGCCGTTATCGCCCGCCTCCAGGACACGCCGCGCCTCGTAGGGGCCGTAGATATTTTTGGCACGCAAGACCGTCTGCCACCCCGTCTCGACACCTCCCGCAGGGGCGAGGATGTAGTAGTAGCCGTTGCGCTTGGTCATCTTCAGCCCCTCCAAAACGGGGTTCACGGCTTCGTCATGATAGACCGTCACCCCGCTATCCAGCAGGCGCAGGCCATCGGCCGACATCCGATGCAGGATGGCCGGACCGCCGCGGTGGATGCTATGCACAAGATAGGCCCGGCCGTCCTCGTCCCAGAAGGGGCAGGGGTCCTCCCACTTCACCACATCGACCAGCTGCGTCAGCCGCCACCGCCCCAGCGGATTTTTCGTTCGGGCGACAAACAGGCCGTCGTTCGGGGTGCAGAAATAGACATAGAAGATCCCCTCATGGTAGCGAATCGAGGGGGCCCAGGAGCCTTCGCCGTGGGCGGGGTGGTCGTATTTATCCTGCGGCAAGCGGTCGTAGATGTGGTTCACGATGCGCCAATTGACCAAATCCTTCGAGTGCAGGAGCGGAATGCCGGGCTGGCAGGTAAAGCTCGAGGCCACCATCCAATAATCCTCCCCCACGCGAATCACATCGGGGTCGGAGTAGTCGGCATACAGCACCGGATTGCGGTAGGTGCCATCCCCGCGGTCGGGAATCCATTGGGCCGCGGCCGCGGCCGACACAAAGAGAAAAACAAGGAGCAAAAGCGGGCGTTTCATAGCTGCATAGATTGGTCGCAAGACAAAGATAACTCTTTTTTGGGAAGATACCACCACCCGACACAAAAAATAGGGGCAGGAATACCCCCGCCCCCAAACTCGAAAATGGGTCGCACTACTCGTAACGACGGAAATAGAGTCGTCCGAGATCGCCCTCGTCGTTGAATTGTAGTACCATATCCGATGCCGTCAGCTGGAGAATCTGGACAGCCAACGTATAACCATCCTCGGTCACCTTCAAGGTATTGCCCGACATCTGATAGGTTGCTCGTACCGTGTCACCACCATCCTCCACAACAACATAGCTGCCATCCTCGTTGAAGGTCCAGACACACTCGCCATAAGCATACTCGGCATCGACATCCTCAACACCGTTTTCAATATAGACCTCTTTGAGGAGCGTCCACGAACCCAACAAATCGGAGAGGCTGCCCACCTCGTCGTCATCACTGCATGCGCTCATGCCACAGCAGAGCAAAGCAGCAAAAGCAAAATAAAAGAGCTTTTTCATTTAATTTTAAAGATTAAAAAAAGTTGATAAATGTGAAAAATCGAACAAATATAGTCCATTTATCTCAATCCTCCAAACAAAATGAACGCCTCTTCGGGGGGGGGGGTAAATGCTTGATATTGAGCGAATTAAATTTTCAAAAAAAAAAGATGCCGCAACCCGAAAGTTGCAGCATCTTTTATTCGTTCAAGAAAGTGTGCAATAAGCGGAATTTCGAGCGCAAGCGTAACGCAGAAATCACCTTGTTAAACGCTTTCTTCTACTTTTCGGCCAGCGCAGCCCGAAGTTTTTCGGGGAATTTACCCTTGATTTCGCGCTCCATCGAGAGAATCATCGACGAGATGGCGCGTGCCGACGAGCCGCCATGGCCAATCATCACGGGGGCATTGATACCGATCACGGGCGTTCCGCCGATCGACTCGTAGTTCATCTGCTCCCAGAAATCCTGCTGGTAGTAGAGCTTCGGGACGAGGCGACCCAGCACGGGGCGCAGGAAGTTCATCAGGCGGGGCTTGCCGCCGCTGAGCTTGAAGTTGATGCGATAGAGGGCCTCGGCCATCTTCAGCACCGTGTTGCCCACAAAGCCGTCGGCCACCACCACATCGGGGTCGGGACCGCCGTAGGTACCGGTGAAGATGTAGGACGACTCGACATTACCGACGAAGTTGATGCGCTTGTCGGTCTTCAGCAGGTCGAAGGTCGCCTTGGCCTGGGCGTTGCCCTTGCCCTCCTCCTCGCCGATGTTGAGCAGCGCGACGCGCGGGTTCTCGATACCCATCACCGACTGGGCGTAGATCGAACCCAGCAGGGCATACTGCGCCAGCACCTCGGGCTTAGCATCGACATTCAGACCCACATCCAGAATCAGACCGCGACGGTTGATGAGCTTCGGGATGAGCGACGAGATGACGGGACGAATCACCCCCTCGACGGGTTTGATGACCATCGTCGAGCCGACCAGCATGGCCCCCGTGGAACCTGCGCTGGCGAAGCCGTCAATCTTCCCCTCGGCGAGGTAGTTGAAGCCTACCGTGATGCTCGAATCGGCCTTCGAGACGAAGGCTTTGGCGGGATGGTCGCCCATCTCAATCACCTCGGTCGTGGGGACGATATCGAACTTCTCGGCCGGGCAGTTGTGTTTTTTCAGCAACTCCAGGATGCGCTTCTCATCGCCAAAGAGGACCACGCGGCTCTCCTTATCAATCTTCGACAGGGCCATCACAGCCCCCTCGACTGCCACTTCGGGGGCAAAGTCGCCACCCATCGCGTCAATACCGATTTTAATCATAGTGTTTGCGTGTTCGTTTTGAAAAAGCAAAAAGAGCCGTCGTGCGTTTTCGCGGCACAGACAGCTCTTTGTTTTGTGAGGAGCAACCTCCTCATACTCGGGAAACAGGCTACTTATGTAACCTCGCTCTCGTAAATTTCATTTTTTGAGGCAATTTTCAGGCTTGCGATGGGCCGAAAAGCGGAGCATACTTAAGCGTATGTGAGCATTTTCGGAACGAGCGTAACGCAGAAATTGCCCAAAAAATTAAATTTACTCGGCCTTCTTCTCGATAGCCAGCTTACCACGGTAGAAGCCACACTCGGGGCAAACACGGTGGTAGAGGACTGCGCTGCCGCAGTTCGAGCAGGTTACAACCGTCGGAACGACAGCCTTGTAGTTCGTTCTTCTCTTGTCTCGGCGGGTCGACGAGACTTTGTGTTTAGGATGTGCCATTTTACAATGTTACTTTTATTAGTTTAACGTATTTTGTCTATCACTTTTCGGGTTGGAGATACCCTGCTAATCTTTCTTTTCCTTTATTTTCGTTCCTTTCCTTCTCTGCCTTTTCCTCTCTGCTCCTCCGCTCCTCTGCCGCCTCTGCTCCTCCGCGCCTCTACTCCTCGGCCGCCGACTTGTTTTCCGGCCGCTCGCCCTACTGCTCCTCCTGCTCCATTTGGGCCTTCAGCTCGGCCAACTTACTCCAGGCACCCTGCGGCTCCTCATCGGCTTGGGCGCGGGCCTCAATGGCCTCCAACTCCTCCTCGGTGCCAATCGTAAAGCGAGCCACCATCGCGGGGTCGCACTCCCCTTCGGGATGCACGCGCTGGTAGGGAAGCGAGAGGATGATGCTCTCGTAGATGTAGTGCGCGAGGTTCACCTCCGCTTCACCCGGGAAGAGCCACATCACTTCGCCGTCGTACTCCAGCTCCTCCTCCGAGAACTTCACCACCAGGCGACCGGCATAGTCCACCGCGATAGCGCAATCCTCCAGGCATCGGTCGCAGGGGACCACCACCTCGGCCTCAATCTCCACGTCGCACACGAGCTGGGTTTCGCTCTTGTCGAGACGGACACGGGCCACGCCTTTGCCCCCCTTCACTTCGGGGTTCTCGAAGGCCTCGAAGAGGGCATCCGAAATCGAGAACTCGAAGTCGTGGTCACCGTTCTTAAGGCCTCGGAAGGCGATTTTGTAGTCGTTCAACTGCTCCATATCAAGCGCAAGTACGCATAATTAGTCCGCAAATTTACGAAAAAAACGAATAATTGCAAACTTTTGTTCGGAGTTTTCACCGCAAGCGGGGTGATAACAAGGATTTTGTATTAACTTTGTCCGACAAACGGAGCAAAACAATGGCAAACAAAAAGGTCTATACGCTGGAGCTGCACTGCTCGTTCAAGGAGTGGTGGCGTTACAATGTGCAGTTGCAATGCGGTGCATACGACGAGCGCGGGGAGCGCATCGGTTTCGTCGCCACGGGGCAGACCGTGGCCGAGGTGGGTGCCGAGCTGAAGGCCGCCCCCGACAAGGGCAGCTACTCGCGCACGCTCAAACTCGACAGCCCCGCCTGCCACGAGGCCCGTTTTCTGCTCTACATCATGCCCCACACCCTCCCCACGGAGAGCCGCCTGGAGCAGACACCCCCCTTCGAGGTTACGCTCCGTAGCTACTGCGACGGCAAGGAGTGCCAAAAGGAGGTGATTCGGGTCAATCAGTGGAGCGGCACGTCGATTGAGCGAAAACTCAAATAAAGAGGAAAGAGGAAAGAGCAAAGAGGGGTGAAAGGTGAAAACTGAAAAGTGAAAACTAAAAGGTGAAAGATATTAAAGATTTTAATGAGGGTCTTCCTTAAACTCTTTAATATCTTTAATTTCTTTAATCTCCTTAATCACCTCTTTCCTCTTTGCTCTTTCCTCTTTGCTCTTTACTCTTTGCTCTTTACTCTTTGCTCTTTACTCTTTCGGAACGCTGGCGGCTTTGACCTTAAAGAAGTTATTCGCTCCCGTATCCATCACGCGGTATTCGTGGTGGTTGCCCCACGAGGCGGGTTTATCCTCGATCGTCATATCCTCGCCCGTGTCATTCGAGACATAGGGCGCGAACATCGCCTGCCAGCTCTTCACACGCGCCACGCTCCCCTCCATCTTGAAGAGTTCATCGCTCGCGCAGAGGTCGTTGAGGGCCTTGACATAGATGGCTCGCCACTCGGGGTAATCCAAAATCTTGCGAATCAGCTTGCGGCTGTTGTCGCCCCAATTGAGCGGGTCCTGACGGCCGGCATCAATCAGGTTCGACGTACCCAGCGTGTTGTCGTAGTCGTAGGGGATGAAGAAGAACTTATAATCGTACTTATCCGACGAGTTGAAGTAGATGTAGTAGTTGTTCTGGTTGCACCAATAGTCGTCCCACATGCCGACCGCCACATTCACGGCATAGGTCTTCAGCAGCAGCTCCACATCGGTCACCTGCTGAATCCAGGTTTTGAAGCTGTCGCCCGTCTTGCCGTTGAGCTTGAGGATGAAATCCTTCAGTTGCTCCTTGGCGGAGGCGAAATTGTCGGTGTTGGTCTTCAACACATAGGGGCGGTTCGTCGTGCCGGCATCCTCGTCCGACCAGAAGTCGCCATCGTTCGTGCCGTTCAGACCGGCCGGATAGCCACACTTCCAGAGGTTGTAGTCGGCCGAGCCGAAGAGCTCCTTGCGGTTCTTGAGGTAGGTTTCGTCGATAGCCTCCAGCATCTCATAGACCCCGTAGTAGGCCTCCTGCTTATCCCCCTCGACATGAATCCACAAACGGCCGTAGGAGGTCTTGATGGCCGTCTCGATGCCGAAGCGACGGAAGAGGTCGTAGCAGTACATCTCGCGCACATAGGTCGCATCGTCCTTGCACCACTTGAGGTGGATTTTCCGCACCCCGCCCAGCTCGTGGGCATCGTCCTTGACAAATTTGCGCAGGTTGAGCATGAAGTGGCAATGGTGCCAATCGGCCGCATCGGTCTTGTGCTGCTCACCGCCGTTGCCCTCGGGACGACGGCGCGAGGTGTTGCCGCGCAGACGCAGACCGGCATCCGTGAAGGAGTGGGTCGTACCCTCCTTCGTGAAGGTGGCATCGCAATGGATGTACTCGTCCGTATCGGGGTTGGCATCGTAGAGGGCAAGCAGTCGGTTCCACTCCGCCAGCGTGACCTTCACATGAATCTCGGGCAGGGCCTTCATATCGAACACATAGTCGCGGCCATCGCCCCCGACCTCGGGGTTGGCAGGCTCCTCGGGCGTGGTCGGCTCCTCGGGGCGCACGTTGGGTTCGGTGGCCTCGAAATCGACCTCCGTATGGAGGAAGGGGGCCTTGATGGAGGCTATCTCGTTGCTGCGGCCGGGGGTCGCCATCGCCACCACCTGCCAGGCTCCGCCATCGCTCATGCGGGCAGCAATATCGAACGTATGCTCCACCTCCTCGTCCCACGCATCCACGGCACGGGGCTGCTCAAAGGCCGAATTGACAAAGTAGTCGAGCGCGTTGCCGTTGCGGTCCACAAGCTGCAACAAGAGCGATTTCGAACCCGAAATGCCCGTTGCACTCACCCCCAACTTCAGGCCGAGCGCGACCGGCGCCTGCCCCTTGCATCCGATGACGGCAAAGCCTCGGGCGGGGAGCGTGGTCCCCTGCGGAATCACAAAGTCGGCCGTCTTGTCGCTGTTTTGGAGAAACCCGTCGTGGTTCTTGCGGATGCGCAACCCCGAGAGGTCGCAATCGTACTCGGTCGGATTGTACAGCTCGATGTATTTGGCCAAGGTGTTCACCTCGTTAATCACCACGGCACCCACCCCCGTATCGGGCGGCAACTCCTGCCCGGCATCATCACTCGAACAGGCCACAAAGGCCAACAAGGCCGCAACAAAAAGAAGATATCGTTTCATGAGAACAAAGATAAGAAAAAAAGAGAAAAACGGAAAGGTGAAAACGGAAAACGAAAAACGGGAAACTAAAAGGTAAAGATATTAAAGAGAGTAAAGATTTTAAAGATTTTAATGAGGGCCTTTCCTTAATATCTTTAATATCCTTAATATCCTTAATATCCTTAATCACCCTTAAGTACCTTCTTAAGGTACCTTATGTAAGCCACAAAAAAAAGAGTCCCCGTTTCCGAGAACTCTTTACTTTCAAAAGTTGTATGACGTGGGGATTTCAAGGCTTGTGAAGTTCCGAAAAGCGGAGCATACTCGACGTATGTGAGCATTTTCGGAGCGAACGTAACGCAGAAATCGCCCGTCAGACGGCTTTTGACTACTTGTTGTACTCCTTCATCACCGAGATCAGGTCCAGAACCTTGTTCGAGTAACCCCACTCGTTGTCGTACCACGAAACAACCTTAACGAAGGTGTCGGTCAGAGCGATACCGGCCTTGGCGTCGAAGATCGACGTGCGAGCGTCGCCCAGGAAGTCCGACGAAACCACAGCCTCCTCGGTGTAGCCCAGGATACCCTTCAACTCACCCTCCGAAGCAGCCTTCATAGCGGCGCAAATCTCCTCATACTTGGCGGGCTTGGCGAGGTTAACCGTCAGGTCAACAACCGATACGTCCAGCGTAGGAACGCGCATCGACATACCCGTCAGCTTACCGAGCAGCTCGGGAAGAACCACACCTACAGCCTTGGCAGCACCCGTCGACGAGGGGATGATGTTGCCGGCAGCAGCGCGGCCACCACGCCAGTCCTTCAGCGAGGGACCATCAACGGTCTTCTGCGTAGCCGTCGTAGCGTGAACGGTCGTCATCAGACCATCCGTGATGCCGAAGTTGTCATGCAGCACCTTGGCGATAGGAGCCAAGCAGTTCGTGGTGCACGATGCGTTCGAAACGATCTTCTGACCGGCATAGGTGTTGGTGTTCACACCGCATACGAACATCGGGGTCTTGTCCTTGGCAGGAGCCGACATAACTACATACTTGGCACCGGCCTCGATGTGAGCCTGAGCCTTCTCCTCCGTGAGGAACAGACCGGTCGACTCAACAACATACTCAGCCTCAACCTCATTCCACTTCAGGTCGGCCGGGTTGCGCTCGGCGGTTACACGGATAGCCTTGCCGTTTACAATCAGCAGGCTCTTCTCAACGTCGAAATCAATCGTACCCTGGAACTGACCATGCATCGTGTCATACTTGAGCATGTAAGCCAGGTAATCTACCGGGCAGAGGTCGTTGATACCTACGATCTCATACTTGTCCGTCTGCGTCTGGGCAGCACGGAAGACCATACGGCCGATACGACCGAAGCCATTGATACCAATTTTGATTGCCATAATTTTGTTTGAATTATAAAGTTAAACCTAAATAACCAATGTTATTTTTTTCACAGCGCAAAAATAGAGACTTTCCGCGGGATACGCAAATAAAAAATAAATTTTTTTATAAAAATCGTATCGTTTGCTTTTCAAAATGTTGCGTTCTATTTCAGCACCTTGAGAATCACCTTGCGAATCGTACCCTCGCCTACGAGCGGCGCGTGTGCATCCTCGGGCAGCAGAATCGTAAACTGGCCCGGGCGCATCGTGTAGTAGGTCTGCGGCTCGTCGTCGAAGAATTGGATATCCTTCTCGGCATTGAAGGCCTCCTTGGGTTGGGTCAGGGTCTGACGGTCGGCCCAGCCGAAGGCCTCCTCCGAACCCGAAAGGAGAATCTGGATGTCGATGTACTTGTCGTGTACCTCCAACTTGGCCTCCTCCTTGGTCTTCAGGCCGCGCTCCTGCACGTTGGCGAAAATCTCCTTACCATCCAGCTCCATCTTACCATTCTCGGCCTTCGACCAATCTACCTCGGCAAAGAGCTTGAAGGCCTTCTCGATACGCGGCGAGAGTGCATAGTATGCCGCGCAATTTTTCATCGAATCTAAAATCATAATCTTCTGTATTTTTTAGGTTAGTGTATCACTCTTTACGTTTCAACCGCACCACGACGGGCAGGTGGTCCGAGTAGGAGACCTCCGGCACCTCGTAGGAGAGGGTCTCGAACCCGTCGGAGGAGAATACATAGTCGATGCGCAGGGCATCGAAGAAGCCGCGGAAGGTGTGCGAATAGCCCTCACCCGCCTCCGAGAAGGCATCGTTCAAACCGTGTGCCAAACGGCGATAGGTGTACGAGAGGGGGGTATCGTTGAAGTCGCCGCAGAGGATTTGCAGGGCGGGAGCCAACGAATCGAGGTGGCCGCGAATCGTGTCGGCCTCGTCGGCACGCACCACGCAGTTGTCGTGAAAGCGGTCCACGATGCTGCGGAGCTTCTCCTCGCGGGCCGTATCGAGCAGATAGGCATGGCCCGTGAGGTACTCGCTGTCGAAGGCCGTGATGCCGGTCGATTGCAGGTGGTTGTTCACCACACGCACCGTATCCTCCCGAATGAGCAGATCGGCCCACAGCGAGGTCTTGGGGCGCATGATGTAGCCCGAGCGCAGCACCTTGTAGCGCGAGAGAATCGCCTGGCCGTGCCATTGACTCTCCCCGTGGTCCATCTGCACGGTGTTGTACTCCTCGACCAGGCGCATCAGTCGTTCGGAGCGCGTCGCAAGGTCGGGGAAATACTCTTGCAGGCAGATGATATCGGGATTGACCCGCTCGATGAAGGCGGCCACGCTGTCGGCCGAGCTTTCGCCCGCATCGTCGTAGAAGAAACGGACGTTGTAGCTCATCACCTTGAACGAGGAGCGGGGATAGGCGAACTTCTTGTCGTATTTGCGTTGCAGATTCTCGCGGTGGGCATCGGGTCGCCAGAAGAGCGAGACGGAGAAGAGGCCGAAGAGGCAGGCAAGCCCCATCAGCGCAGCCCGCTTCAACCGCCAGCGCACCACCCAATAGAGGGCGAGCAGCAAGGTCATGAGGTAGAGCCACGGAGCAATCAGCCCCAACATGGGTAAGGCCCAGGTATATTCGGGGTCGATGCGCGAGACGACGAGCGCGGTGAGGAGCATCAAAAAGACCGCCCCCGATAGGAGCGTCAGCACCAAATCGACCAGCAACATCACCAGGCTCGGTCGTGAAGAGCCTCGGTTGCCGCCGTAATCGGTGTAGTAGGTGTTGTTTCGAGCCATCGCGCGCGGGGATTTTTAATAGTATATTTCGCCTCGTTTCTTCCAATAGTAGAGCAAGGCCCAGCCCCAGAGCATACCGCCCACATGGGCAAAGTGTGCCACCTGACCCACTCCGCGCCAGCCGAGGAAGAGTTCAATGACGGCGTAGATAATCACGAACCACTTGGCCTTCATCGGAATCGGCGGAATCAGGAGCATGATGGTTGCGTTGGGGTGCATCACGCCAAAGGCCAGCAGCAACCCCATCACCGCACCCGAAGCACCCACCAGGAAGAGGGGCAGCTCACCCATCAGCCACGCCACGCCATACTGCACCAGGGCCGCCCCGATGCCGCAAGCGAGGTAATAGACGAGGAAGCGTTGCGACCCCAGCTCATATTCGAGCGTGCGGCCGAACATCCAGAGGGCAAACATATTGAAAAACAGATGCTCCAGATTGGCGTGCAGGAACATGTAGGTAATATACTGATAGGTGTGGAACAAGGGCGTTCCGAGCGAGAGTGCGCACCACTCCCCCACCTGCGCGCCAATGGGCAGCAGTTTGACGGCCATAAAGGCCAGGATATTGATAATAAGCAGGTTTTTAACAACCGGCGGCATATTTGAGTAGCGGTTCATCGTTGCACTTTTTGCAAATGTACATTTTTTTTCGGAATTATCCGAGTTTCGCACGCAACTCCTCAATCGAAAGGGGTTGCAGGATGCGTTTTCCGGAGGGCGAGAAGCTGAAATCGGACACCTCCTTCAGGCGGTCGAGCAAGGCCTCAAGCTGCTCGGCGGAGAGGACTTTCGGGAGGCGTCGTGCGCCACTTGCCGCCAGCACCGCCGCGGCACGCTCACGCCACTGCTCCACCTCGGCTCCCTGCTGTGCAAAGAGCCCCACCAACTCGTAGAGCACCCGCTCCAACTCTTCAACCGCCATCTCGGCCGGCAGACCGCACACCTCAACGCGCTCCTCCGCGCCAAAGCGCAAATCGAAGCCGAGCGAGGCCAGCTCCACCTCATGCTCCACGAGGCATTGATACTCCTCCTTCGAGAAGGCCAGCACCTCGGGAAAGAGCAGCTGCTGGCTCACCCCGTGCGACGAACGGGCCATCTTGAGGTACTCCTCATAGAGGATGCGCTCCTCGGCACGGCGCAACTCCACCAGTGTCGGTCGCCCCTCCACCATCACCAGGGCCAACCCCTCCCCCAACGCAACGGGGTGGAGGAACATCGGCTCGGTGTGCAGGGCCATCTGCTGCTGCGAAGCCCCCTCGGAGGCCACCTCAAAAAATTGTTCGTCCGACTCGGCCGCCTCTCCGCAGCCGGCCATCGGGGGCATCGCCTCGATCGAGGCCGAGGAGCGGAAGTCGTCAAACTCCTCCTCGCCCCCACCGAAGGGGAGGAGGGACGGGAACGAGGTCGGGCGCACCGACATCGACGGGGCGGTCGTATCCGACACGACCGACTGCTCCAACGACCCCGAATAGGGGACATCGAAGCCGCGATAGTTCAGATTCGGGTCGGGAGCCGACGGATCGATATAGCTGTCGCTGAAGGGGTTGTAATCGCTGTTCTGCACCGAACTCGGCTCGCCGTAAATCACCCCACGGCGCATCACGGGAATCTCGACACTCTGGTCGCGGTCGAAATCCATCATCGGCACAGCCCCCGATTTGGCGAGCGTTTCGCGCACGGCGGCATGGACGATTTGCCATACGGCCTCCTCATCCACGAACTTCACCTCCGTCTTTTGGGGGTGGATATTGACATCAATGCGCGAGGGGTCAATCTCGAGGAAGAGGAAATAGGAGGGCTGCGAAGTGGGCGGTATCAGCTTCTCGTAGCCGCGCAGCAAGGCACTCACCAAATAGGGCGACTTGAAGTAGCGGCCATTGACAAAGAGGTATTGCTCCTGGTTGCGCTGCTTGGCCGCCTGCGGACGACCGATGTAGCCCTTGACGGAGGCTATCGAGGTCGAGGCATCGACCTCCAAAAGGTTCTGCTTAATCGAGCGACCCATCAAATCGACGATGCGCGTAGCCAGCGAGGCCACGGGGAGTTGATAGATGGGGGCATCGTTGGCGTAGAGTTCGAAGCTCACATCGGGGTGGCAGAGGGCCACACGCTGGAACTCGCTCTTAATCTGCTTGGCCGAGGTGGTACTCTTTTCGAGGAAGCGACGACGCGCCGGCACATTATAGAAGAGGTTGCGCACAAAGAATTGCGACCCCACGGGGCAGACCACAGGCTGCTGCGAGAGGAAGGCACCGCCATGAATTTCGGTCACCGTACCCAGCTCATCCTCGGCCTGGCGGGTGCGCAGTTCGACCTGCGAGACGGCCGCAATCGAGGCCAGAGCCTCGCCACGGAAGCCGAAGGTGTGGAGGCTGTAGATATCCTCCACGGAGCGAATCTTCGAGGTGGCGTGTCGGTCGAAGGCCATGCGGGCATCGAGTGCCGACATGCCGCATCCGTCATCCACAATCTGGATCAGCTCCTTGCCGCCGTCGCGAAAATTGACCTTCACGCACGATGCACCGGCATCTATTGCGTTCTCCATCATCTCCTTGACGACCGACGCAGGACGATTGACCACCTCACCGGCGGCAATCTGGTTGGCTACAACCTCGGGTAAGAGTTGAATTCTATCGGCCATTGTCGTCTTATTCGGTATAGTCGTTCGGCACGACCGTGATGGGTTGTGCCTGCCACTCCACATCGCTGATGCCCGACTGGTCGAGCGAGGAGGCCGCCTCACGGGGCCTATACTCCATCTGTGCGGCCGCGTGCGACTGCTTGGCCTTGCTGAAGGCCCCTACCAGGCGCGGGAAGAGCATCGCCACGAAGAGCAGGATGAGTGCCGCACCCAAAATCGGTTTCCAAATCGAACCGCCCTGACGGCTTTTGTCGCCCTCGCGCTTGGCGGCACGCGCCTCACGCTGGGTGCGGATATACTTGCCGGGCATATACTCGCCCGTATCGTCCGAACGCTCACCTCGCAACTCGGCACGACGCTGCTCGCGCTGCTCCTTTTGAGGGTCGAAGTAGCGCGGGATGTAGTTAAACCTATTTGCGTGTCGCTTATAAGGAGAAAACAGCCCCATGGCTAATTCAAAATTTAGAATTTAGAATTCAAAATAAAATTAAAGATAGTAATGATCTTAAAAAATCTTTAATCTCTTTAATTTCCTTAATCTCTTTATCTCATCTCCCCTCCCTTGATTTTGATTTTAGGCGAGCTGATTTTGGGCTTTCGAGGTCGGGCGAATTGGGAGCATACGCAAAGGTATGTGACCAATTTCGCACGGCAAGAAAGTGCAAAATATGCCGCATAAAATCGAAATCAACGGAAGAAGTTCTTCATACGCTCAAAGATGTTCTGATTCTTGACCGACTCGGCCTTCTGGAAGGAGGGCTGCTCGGCGAGTTGCTCGATGAGCTTACGCTCCTCCTTGGTGAGGCGGTCGGGAATGGTGATATCCACCACCACCAGCTCGTCGCCACGGCCGTAGCCGTTCACGTCGGGCAGACCCTTGCCACCGAGGCGCAGGACCTTGCCGGCATGGGTTCCGGGGGCGATTTTGATTTTGGCACGGCCATCGACGGTCGGCACCTCCACCGTGCCACCGAGCAAGGCGGTGGTGACGGTGATATTGAGGTTGTGAATCAGGTCGTTGCCATCGCGCAGCAGCTCGGGATGCGGCTCCTCCTCGATGAGGACCTGCAAATCGCCGTTCACACCACCATGGCGGGCGGCATTACCCTTGCCCGAGACGGTGAGTACCATGCCCTCGCCTACACCGGCCGGAATCTTAATCTCGACCACCTCCTGACCGCGCGTGGTACCTTCGCCACCGCATTTGTCGCACTTGGCGGTGATAACCTTTCCCTCGCCACCGCAGGTGGGGCAAACCGACTGCATCTGCATACGGCCAAAGAAGGAGTTCTGCATCGTCACGACATAACCCGAGCCGTTGCAGGTCGAGCAGGTCGAATACGAGGAGCTATCCTTGGCACCCGTGCCACCGCACTTATCGCAGGCGATGGTCTTATTGATTTTCAGCTTCTTGGTAACACCCTCGGCAATCTCCTCGAGCGTCAGACGCACCTTAATGCGCAAATCCGAACCGCGATTGACCGAGCGGCCACCACCCGAAGAGCGGAAACCGCCCCCGAAGTGACCACCGAAAATATCGCCGAACTGCGAGAAGATATCCTCCATCGAGAAGCCGCCAAAACCGCCACCGAAGCCACCTGCGCCACCGGCTGCACCACCCATACCGGCATGGCCGAACTGGTCGTAGCGGGCGCGTTTGTCGGGATTCGACAATACATCATAGGCTTCGGCCGCCTCCTTAAACTTCTCTTCGGCCTCCTTATCGCCCGGATTCTTGTCGGGGTGATACTTGATGGCCGCCTTGCGGTAGGCCTTCTTTATTTCGTCGGCATTGGCGTTTTTTGCCACGCCCAACACCTCGTAGTAGTCTCTCTTTTCTGCCATGTTCTTACTCTCCTACAACCACTTTAGCAAAGCGCAACACGCGCTCACCGAGACGATAACCCGTCTGCACGCAGTCAATCACCAGCCCCTTCTGCTCCTCACCGGCAGCAAAGCGGGCCACGGCCTCGGCCACCTCTTCATCGAAGGGTTGACCCACCACCTCAATCTCGGTCACACCGCGCTGCTTGAGGGCCTCGGTAAACTTCTGCGCAATGAGCTGCACGCCCTGGCGCACCGACTCCACATCGTCGGTCTTCATCATCGCGGCCACGGCACGCTCCACATCGTCCTTGACGGGCAACATGGCCAGCAGCACCTCCTTACCGCCCGTCTCGACCAACTCCATCTTCTCGCGCAGCGTACGCTTACGGTAGTTGTCGAACTCGGCCTGCAGACGCAGGTATTTATCTTTCCACTCGGCCACCTCTTGGGCGAGTTTGGCCGTTTCATCCTCTGCTTCGGCCATTTCTGCCATTGTGTCAGTTCCCGATTGCTCCTCGTCTGCCACATTGGCACACGGCTGCCCCTCGCACGAGGGATAACCATCGCCTTCGGTAAAGCCGGCATCGCCGGCAACCTCCTCATTATAAACTTTTTCCTCTGTCATATTTTTGGTTTTTCTTCGTTTCCACAACATAGTATGCGCAAATTATATACCAACTACCCAATCATCAGAATAGCCGGTCGTTTGTTCAATTCGGGCAGCTTCGTTTTGCGCCACTCGGCCACGCGCATCGTGCGAATCCACTCGGTCGGGGCGGTCAAATCCATCGCAAGGGTCAGGCGCGTCTCGGCTTGCAGGGTCTGCAACAGCTCCTCAATGAGCTTTTGGTTGCGATAGGGGGCCTCGATGAAGAGCTGCGACTGATGCTCCTGGTGGGCGCGACGCTCGAAGTGGCGAATCGCCCGCTGTCGTTCGGGCCCTTTGACGGGCAGGTAGCCGTTGAAGGCGAAGGATTGGCCGTTCAGCCCCGAAGCCATCACCGCCAGCAGAATCGACGAGGGACCGACCAGCGGCACCACACGAATCCCCTTGCGATGGGCCGCCTCCACCACCAAGGCTCCCGGGTCGGCCACACCGGGTACGCCCGCCTCGGAGATGACCCCCGCCGAGCGACCCGCCAACAGGGGAGCCATCATGCGCTCCACCGCCTCACCGGCCACCGTATGTTCGTTCAGCTCGACAAACTCCAGTTCGTCGATTTTCAGCCCCAGGGCCGCCTTCGACAAAAAGCGTCGGGCCGTGCGGGTATTCTCGACAATGAAGTAGTCGAGCGACTGCATCACGCGCCGATTTCCCTCGGGCAGCACCTCCCAGGGCGATGTCTCGTCCGAAATCGGACACGGAATCATATAGAGTGTTCCCTGCTCCATCTACTCTTTGATGTATATGCGTTTTACACGGGCCGAGACGGAGGTCAACACCTCGTAAGGAATCGTCCCCAACTTTTCGGCCATCGTGGCGGCATCGTTGCCCTTCAGGGGGGAGAAGATCACCGCCTCGTCGCCCTCCCTGACCCCCTCGATGTCGGTCACATCAATCATGCAGCTATCCATGCAGATACGCCCTACGATGGGGGCCTCGTGGCCCGCCACACGCATCGCCCACGCGCCACATCCGAGCTTGCGGTCCAAGCCGTCGGCATAGCCAATCGGGATGGTGGCCACCACCGAATCGCGCGCCAGCACCCCCTGCCGGCCATAGCCGATGCAGGTACTTGCCGCGTGGCGTTTGAGCTGCACGATGCGCGTCTTGAGGGTCGAGACCGGCTCCAACCGCTCGTCGCCCGCCTCGCCAAAGCCATACAGACCGATGCCCAGACGACAGGCATCGAAGCGTGCCTCGGGGAATCGCCACATGGCGGCCGAGGCGGCTGCATGGCGCATGACGGGATAGCCGACGGCCTGCTGAATGCGGTCGGCCAGCTGGTCGAAAAGGGCAATCTGACCGCGCGTGAAGGCATCGGCCTTCGCATCGTCGGCACACGAAAGGTGGGTAAATATCGAACTTACGCGCACCTCGTTCAGCTCCCCGAGGCGCAGCGTTAATTGTTCCATATCCCCTGCCTCGAAGCCCAGGCGGTGCATCCCCGTATCGAGCTTCAGGTGGATGGGGTAATGCTCCTCGCCCGCATGGTTCACCGCCTCGGCAAAGGCCTCCAGCGAGTGCAGGCTGTAGATTTCGGGTTCCAGGCGGTAGGCAATCATCTGCTCGAAGCTGTCCGAATCGGCATTCAGCACCACAATCGGCATCCGAATCCCCCTTTCACGGAGCAGCACGCCCTCATCGGTAAAGGCGACGGCCAGCATCGCCACCCCCTGATGTTGCAGCAGTTGCGCCACCTCAAAGTTACCCGCTCCGTAGCTCGATGCCTTGACCATGGCGACCATCTTCACCCCCTCGCCCACACAGGAACGATAGCGGTTCAGGTTGCGGGTCATGGCATCCAGATTGACCTCCAGCACAGTCGTATGGCTCTTCTCGGAGAGGCTGTGCGCCAACTTCTCGAAGCGGAAGGCGCGCGCCCCCTTCAGCAGCACGGCCGCATCCGAGAGCGAGAGGGGGCTGATTCCCGCCAGAGCGGCATCGGTCGTGGGGTAAAACTCCTTCTCGCACGCAAAGCGGTCGGCGGCGGCCGTAAGGCGGCTGCCGATGCCGATGAGGCGGTCCACACCGGCACGGGCGACCATCGTGGCCACGCGCGTATAGAGGGCCTCATCCGAGAGGTTGCTCTGCGCAATATCCGAAAGGATGAGGATGCGACGACGTTCGCCGGCCACCGTATGCAGGTAGTCCAAGGCGAGGGTCAGCGAGTTCAAATCGAGGTTATAGGCATCGTTGATGAGCAACGAGCGGTGGATACCCTCCTTCACCTCCAGGCGCATCGCCAGCGAGGGCATCGAGGAGAACGAGGGGTGCGGATAGCCCATCGCGGCGAGGAAGGCCTCGACGATTTGGGCGTTGCGTTGCGAGGCCTCGCCGCCGACCCACTCCACCGGAGGGGGCGCGAAGGTGGCCGCATCGACCAGCTCCCGCTCTGCATAGCGATTTTCGATCAGCGTTGCCAGCGGGCGATAGAAGCCGTGGTAGATGATGCGTCGGGCCGAACGGGCCAGCACCAACTTCTCGCGGGCCTTCTGTTCGAGGTCCGTGAAATGCTCCTGGTGGGCATCTCCGAGCGAGGTGAAGACCACCACATCGGGGCGGATGATGCGCTCCAAACGCTCCATCTCGCCCATCTCCGAGATACCCGCCTCGATGATGGCCAGCTCCTCGTCGCCCTCCAACATCAGGACCGAGAGCGGCACACCGAGCTGCGAGTTGTAGCTCTTGGGCGAGCGGTAGAATTTCACCTCCGCGGGCAGCTCCTCGGCCATCCACTCCTTAATCACCGTCTTGCCGTTCGACCCCGTGATGCCGACCACCACCCCATGAAACAGGGCGCGATGGTAGGCGGCCAGCTGTTGCAGGGCCTCGATGGCATTGCGCACCACGACCACACCCTGCCCCGTCGCAATCGGCACCTCGCGCTCGACCAGGAAGGCCCTCACCCCACGGCGTGCCACATCCTCTATGTAGTCGTGCGAGTCGTGGTTCGCCCCGTGCATGGCCACAAAGAGCGGCTCGGCACCCAATTCACACGAGAGCGAGCGGCTGTCGGTAGCCACCGAGCGACACTCCAAATCCTCGCCCAGATGGCGGCCACCCGTGATGGTGGCTATTTGCGATAAACGGTATCTCATTTTTCGTTAAGGATGGAACGTAACTATCGTAATGCCTGCTCCGCCGCGGTCGGCATGTTCGTCGGTGGCCGAGGCCACCTCCTTCACCGAGCGCAGGTAGCGGCGAATCTCCTCTTTCAAAGCCCCCGTACCCTTGCCGTGCAGAATCGTCACCGAGCCGATGCCCACCATGACGGCATCGTCGATGAAGTCGCGCACCTCGTCCAGGGCCTCCGCAGCCCGCATACCGCGCACGTCGATATGGTCGCGGAAGTTGAGCTTGCGCTCCGAAATCTCGGACGAATAGACCGTGCGGGCCTGGGTCGGGCGAGTCGCCTCGCGGTATTCGTTGTTCGACACCACGCTCAGCAACCCTACATTGACCGTCGTCAGCATCTGACCAAAGGCCACCTGCGCCCGCTTGCCTTGCAGCGACTGCACCACGCCCACGACATCCTGCCCCACCATCTTGACCTTCGAGCCGACCTCCACCGTGCGGGGCTTCTCCTTCGGTTGCTCCATGGCGGGTTTCGTCTGCCCCTGCTGCGCCTTGCGCTCCTCGCGTCGCTGACGACGACGCTCGATGCGCTCAATCTCGCGCTGCACCTCCTCTTCGCGGGCCGCATTTTCGGCCTGCTCGACACGCAAGCGGTAGTCGTCCAACTCCTTGCGTGCCAGGCGCGTAAGCTCCTTTTCGGCCTGCGCCTCACGAATCGTGCGAATCGTATTCTCAATCTGGCGGTTGGCCCCCGCGATGAGGGCCTCGGCCTCCTCCTTCGCCTTGCGCAGAATCTCCTGACGCTCCTGGCGAATACGCTGCAACTGCTCCGAGTAGCTCTGCTCCAGCTCCTCGACCTTGCGGTCCGTCAGGCGGATGCGGTCGCGCTTTTGCGACCAATAGTGCTTGTCGCGGGCAATCTCGCGCAGCTGCTTTTCGAGGTTGATATGGTCCGAGCCGGCCTTCTCGCTGGCGCGACGAATCAGCTCCTCGGGAAGCCCGATTTTGCGGGCTATCTCAACGGCAAACGAGCTGCCCGGCTTGCCCTGCTCGAGGCGGAACAGGGGGCGGATGTGTTGCACATCGAAGGCCATCGCTCCGTTCGAGATGCCCTCGCTCTGCGAGGCGTAATATTTGATGTTGGCGTAGTGGGTCGTGATGATGCCGTAGCACCCCTTCTCGAGCAGTCGCTCGAGGATGGCTTCTGCAATCGCGCCACCGATAATCGGCTCGGTACCCGACCCGAACTCGTCAATCAGCACAAGCGTCTCGGGCGAGGCGGCAGCCACCATCTGCTTCATGTTGTGCAGGTGCGACGAGTAGGTCGAGAGGTCGTTATCCATCGACTGCTCGTCGCCGATGTCAATCATCAGCGACCGGAAGACGGGCAGCTCAGAGTTTTCTCCGGCCGGCACCAGGAAGCCGCACTGACACATATATTGTACGATGCCGGTCGTCTTCAGGCAGACCGACTTACCGCCCGCATTGGGTCCGGAGATGACCAAGAGGTGCTTCGTGCGGTCCAGCTCCAACGACAGGGGGACAATCTCGCGCCCCTGCGCCCGAAGGCTCTGCTCCAACAGCGGGTGGCGTGCATCGCGCAGCACCAACCGATCGTCCAACGAGAGAATCGGGCGCGTGCAACGATTCTCCAACGCCCAGCGACCCTTGGCACGCAGGGCATCAATGGCCGTAAGGTAGCGGCCCGAGGCCTCCAGCAGCGGAGCTTCGGGGCGAATCTCCTCGCTCAGCAGCGTGAGGATGCGAACAATCTCGCGCCTTTCGGCATACTCCAACTCCTTGAGTTCGTTGTTCAGCTCGACCACCTCGACCGGCTCCACATAGAAGGTGCGGCCCGTGGCCGACTCGTCGTGGATAAAACCGGCCAGCTTGCGTTTATTGGCCGCCGAGACGGGGATTACGCTCTTGCCGTCGCGCACCGAGAGCTGGGCATCGGCCTCGACAATACCGGCCCGCTTGGCCGCCTGCAAGACCTGTTGCAACCGCTTGGCCGCCTGCCCCTCGCGCTCCCGAATCGAGCGACGAATCGCATACAGCTCCTCCGAGGCGGTATCGCGCACCGTGCAATCGGTATCGACCACCCGCTCCATTCGCTCCTTGAGCTGCGGAAAGGACTCCACATCGCGCGTCAGGGCGTAGAGGTGGCGGTATTGGTTGGCCCGCTGGCGGATAAAGTGGGTCACCTCGCCCACCGTGCGGATGGCCGAGAGGAGCATCACCACCTCCTCCACATCGAGGAACGTACCCTCGACGGCGAGTTTCTGCACCACCTCGGTCATATCGGCATACTCCCCTCCCGGGAAGTCGGACTCCATCATCAGCAGTTGGCGCATCTCGTCGGCCAACGCCAGACGTCGTTCGATCTCCTTCGCGGAGGTCGAAAACTGCTCCTGCTCGATGCAAAGGCGCGCCGAGGGCATGGTCGTCAGAGCGGCCACCTGCTCACGCAGTCGGTCGAATCCGATTTTTTGTTCAAACGAGGCGGGATAGATCATCTTCTCCTTTTATTCTGCTTTTGCTGCCTTACGAGCCTCACGCTTGGCCTGTCGCTCGGCCCGCTTGTCGGCCTTCTCCTTCGCCTTCTCGGCATCCTTGCCAAAGACCGAAAGGTGTACATAGCGGGCGGGGTTGGCCTTCAAATCCTCCAGCAGCAGGGCCAGATTCTCACCCGCCTGCACCAGATTCTTGTAGAGCTGCTCATCGCTCATGAGGCGACCAATCGTCCCCTCGCCCCCCTCAATCTCGGCCAGCACCTCATCGAGCGAAGCGATGGTCGAGGCGAGCTTCTCGGCCACCTGTTTGCGGTCGAGGGTCGTCACGAGGTTGTTCACGCCACCCAGCAGGCTGTCCACTTTGGGTGCGCTCTGGCCGAGCATCGCCGCAAACTCCGAGAAACCGGCCACGGCCTCGGCCAGATGCTCCTTCTCGCGCTCCAGCAAATCGGCCACATCGCCCGACATACGGTCCAGGTTGCCCATCGTATGGTTCAGGTGGTCGGTGTTCTCCTCCAGAATTTTATTCAGGTTGTTGAGTGTCAGGCTCAAATCGTCGGCAATGGTGGCGAACTTCTGCTTGAAGAAGTCCAGCTCCGAGCCGGCCACATCCATCAAATCGCGCGTGCGGCTCGAAAGAATCGTATCCCCCTTTTCGAGGTAGGTCGGCGAATCGCCCAGCACAATCTCAATCGCCTTGCCCCCCATCAGTCCGTCGCTGAAGATGCGGGCCTCGGAGTTTGCGGGGATGCGGTAGGCGCGCTGAATCAGCAGGCGGATGGCCACCTTGTCGCTCACCGACGGGTCCAGCTCGATGGCCGACACCGTGCCGACCTTCACCCCCTTCATCATCACGGCCGAGGCCTCCTGCACACCATTCACCTGGTCATAGACGGCCACATACTCCACGTTGCGGGCAAAGACATCCAGGCCACTTAAGAAGCGGATACCGCCCCAGGCCAACAGAATCATCGCCACACCAAAAATGCCGATTTTTGCTTCTCTTTTCATCTTCTTATCCGTTGTTTTTTCATTTCTACTTTTTCGGGGTCACCGCACGTCCGTTCTCCACGGCCACCACAAACGACTGCGGGAAGCTCTTGCGCACCGCCTCGGCCGCCTTGAGGGCCTCGGCCCGGGTGGCATACTCGCCCACGCCGTATTTATAACGATAAACCCCTTCGCTTTCATATTGATGCACGCGGTTGCGGTAGCTCTTGAACTCCTGCGAGGAGAGCGGAACTTCGCGTTTCGAGGCCAACACCTGCACCGTGTAGTAGCGTTTTTGGGGCGGTGCGGGGGTCGGCTTGGCGGTCGGTTGAGTGGGTTTCTTCGCCACCGGAGCGGCCGGCTGCTCCTTTTTCGGGGCAGGGGCTGCCGTCGGTTGCTTGGCAGGGGCCGGGGTCTGCGCCTTGGCGGCCGAATCGCCATAGAGGCGGGCATCGTAGAGCTTCGGCTCCTCCTTCTTCGGAGCAGGTTTCGGCTCCTCTTTTTTCGGGGCGGGTTTCGGCTCCTCCTGCTGCGGGGCGGAGGGCGCAGTCTCCGCCGCACCATCGCCCATTAGGCGCATCTTCAACACATAGGCCGAGTAGTCCTGCACGGCACGATACAGGGCATCGACAATCGTCGCCTGCCCCTTCTCGGATTTGAGGAAGGCGGCCTCCTCCTTGTTCGAGAGGAAACCGATTTCGGTCAGTACACCCGGCATATTGGTCGCATAGAGGACACGCAGGGGCTGCTTCTTCACACCGCGCGAGTGGCGGCCGGTCTGCATATAGTTCTGCTGGATGCAGCGTGCCATGGTCTGGCTGAACTCGCCATAGGTGAATTGCAGGTTCTGGATGTAGGCGCGGATGATGGCCGCCTCGCGCTCGTTCGACATATCGAGCAGGTCGTCGCGGTTCGACTCGAAGAGGGCATCCGTATTGTACTGCTGCTCCTTGGGGGTTTCACCCATGATGAGGGTCTCGACACCCTTAGCCGAGGTCGATTTGGCGGCATTGACATGGACCGAGAGGAACAGATCGCCCTCGGCCCGGTTGGCAATATCGGCACGCCTTTGCAGGTCCTCGATTTTGGTCGGGGCCAACGCCTTGTCCGTGGTGCGCGTATAGACCACCTTCACACCGGGCATCCCCTGCTCGATTTTCTTGCCCAGGCGCAGGACGATTTTCAGCGTCAGGTCCTTCTCCTTCACCCCGCCATAGACCGCTCCCGGGTCGTTACCGCCATGGCCGGCATCCAGCACCACGACACGCACGCCGTGGCGGGTGGTCGGCTCGGCCGCAAGGGTCGTTCGAAGGGTCAGTATCAGCACCAAAAGGGTGAGAATGTTTCGCGCGCGCATTTTTTAAGGGGTTATTTATGTGGCTATCTCGTATTTTTTACCTATCTTTGTCGGTTGAAATGTTCCCCGAAAAGCACCCCAAAGGGGCCTCACGGGGAGGTTTGCCGACCTTGTCGGCAAAAGTAACGAAAATTTCGGAGATTCGAGAAGATTTTGGAGAAAAGAACCATAAAATATCTCATTTTAGCGGCCCTGCTGCTCACCACGGCACAATGGGTCTTCGGTCTGCGCCCGCCCCACCTGCTGGAGGCGACCCGGACAGAGGACTCGTTGCGGCAGGTCGAGGCACTCGCCCCGCTGCAGGACACGACGGCCGAAGTCGCCGTACCGACCGAGCGCGAACTGCGCCGTGAGGCGCGTCGTCGTCGGGCCGCCGAGCGCGCCCTCACGGGCGACACCGCCCCCGTCGTGGCCGACTCCACGGCAACCGATTCGATACCCGCCGACTCGATTCCGGCCGACAGCATGGCCGTCGATTCGTCGAAGATGCCCCGGCCGGCCGGCAAGTTCATCGACTCGCCCATCCTGGGTCAGAATGTCGATTCGCTGGTCTATGACGTGCGCAACAAGTTGGTCTATGTCTATAACCAGGGCGATGTAAGCTACCAGACGAGCAACCTGAAGGCCGACTTCATGCAGATCGACCTCAACACGAAGCGCGTCTATGCCTACGGCAAGCCCGACTCGGTGGATGGCAAGTGGGCCCCCACGAAGCCCGAATACTCGGAGGGCGATGCCAGCTACCGCATGGACACCATCACCTACAACTTCGACACGGGCAAGGCCAAAATCAAGGGCGTGGCCACCCAGCAGGGCGACGGCTGGTTGGTGGGCGGCTCGGTGAAGAAGATGACCGACAACACGATTAACATCGAGAACGGTAAATACACCACCTGCGAGAATACGGACCACCCGCACTTCTACCTTGCGATGACCAAAGCCAAGGTCATCCCGGGCAAGAAGGTCATCACGGGTCCCGCCTACCTGGTGATGGAGGATGTGCCGATCTACTTCCTCGGCATTCCGGAGGGTTTCTTCCCCATCAGCTCGGGGCCGAAGTCGGGTCTGCTGATGCCCACCTTTGGTGAGGAGTACTCGAAGGGCTTCTTCCTGCGCGATTTGGGCTACTACTTCACCCTCGGCGAACATGCCGATTTGGCCGTGCGCGGCGGTATCTACACGCTCGGTTCGTGGGAGGCCTCGGCCGCCTCGCGCTACATCAAGCGTTACAAATACAGCGGCAGCTTCAACCTCCAATATTCGAGCATCAAGACCGGTGAAAAGGGCGAGCCGGACTACATCAAGCAGAAGAACTTCCGCATCCAATGGGCCCACCAGCAGGATGCCAAGGCCAACCCGGGTTCGACCTTCTCGGCCTCGGTGAACTTCGCCACGAGCGGCTACAACAAGTACTCGGCCACGAACCTGAACGATATTCTCTCGACCCAGACCAACTCGTCGATTTCGTTCTCGAAGAATTGGGCCGGCACCCCCTTCTCGCTTTCGGCCAACATGGCCATTTCGCAGAACTCGCAAAACGAGACCATCTCCGTCACCCTGCCGACGATGGTCTTCAACATGTCGCGCATCTACCCCTTCAAGCGCAAGGAGAAGGTGGGCAAGGACCGCTGGTATGAGAAGATTTCGATGCAGTACACGGGTAAGCTGACCAACTCCGTGACCACGACCGAGGATAAGATTCTCTCGCGCGAGACGTTCGACAACATGAAGAACGGCGTAGAGCATTCGATTCCCGTCTCGGCCTCGTTCAACATCCTGAACTACATCAACTTCTCGCCCTCGTTCAACTACAACGAGAAGTGGTACTTCAAGCGTCAGGAGTATGAGTGGAATCCCATCACGAACCAGACCGACACGCTGGCTCCGGAGTATGGTTTCTACCGCCTGTACAACTACTCGCTCTCGGCCTCGGCCTCGACCACCATTTATGGTATGTTCGACTTCACGAAGAAGAAGCGCGACAGAAAGTTGCAGGCCATCCGCCACACCATCTCGCCCTCGATCGGCTTCTCCTACGCCCCCGACTTCTCCGACCCCAAGTACGGCTACTACCGCACGCGCCAGACCGACTCGACGGGTCGCTTTACGCCCTACTCGCCCTACGCCATCAACGCCTACGGTGTCCCCTCGTCGGGCCGCTCGATGTCGATGAACTTCTCCTTGTCGCAGAACCTGGAGATGAAGGTACTCTCGAAGCGCGATACGTCGGGCGTGAAGAAAATCAAACTCATCGACGAGTTCCGCCTCAGTGCCTCGTATAACTTCCTGGCCGACTCGATGCGCCTCTCGACCATTCCCGTCTCGTTCCGCACGACCCTCTTCAAGAACTTCGGTATCAACTTCTCGACCACGCTCGACCCCTACCGCGTCACCCCCGAGGGTAGGCGCATCGACAAGCTCTTCTTCCCGGGCCGCCTCACGTCGCTCGGCTGGTCGTTCGGCTATACCTTCAAGTCGAGCCAGGACCGCAGCCAGCAGAGCATGAACGATATCACGACCCTACCACCGGAGTACCAAAACCCTTTCCACGACCCCTACGGCCACATGGACCCCGTCCTACGCCGTCAGTATATGGCGCAGAGCTACTACGACTTCTCGCTGCCGTGGAATTTCGGCTTCAACTACGCGGTGAACTACTCGATTTCGTATGTAAATAATGGTACGACGGGCTACCGCAAGAACATCACCCAGACGGTGGGCTTCAACGGCTCGTTGAACATCACCCCCAAGATGGGTCTTACCTTCCAAGGCGGTTACGATATCAAGGCCAACAAACTGACCACCTCCAGCATCTCCATCACGCGCGATTTGCACTGTTGGCAGATGTCCTTCTCGTGGATTCCCTTCGGCTTCCACCGTAGCTGGTCGTTCAACATCGGCGTCAAAGCCTCCTCGCTGCAGGACTTGAAGTACGACAAGTCACAGTCGATGTACGACAATCTATATTAGAGCAAAGAGCAAAAAGAGTTGAAAGAGGTAAAGTTCCTTAAGGTGGCTTAAGGGTGCTTAAAGTTTCTTAAGGGAATCCTTTAGCAACCTTTAGTTGCCTTTAATGGTAATGATGCCAAAAGTGGCGCTTTTTGAGTTTTAAATGTAGGGCGAGAAACG
>X42_Goitered_Gazelle__coassemble_15_pt1 | contig 76990 bp, 58 predicted proteins | sample X42_Goitered_Gazelle__metabat2_low_PE_007 | metagenome-assembled genome bin X42_Goitered_Gazelle
GTGTTGTCGCTAAGAAAACTTTAATTATTTTTGTGTCAAACCCTGTAACATTTTTTTAGGACGGCACACCTCGCCCCGATTGCCTAATTATCCTTATTCAAAAAGAAAATCGGAATGTTGGCGATGAACAAATCCTTGGCATGGAGTTTATCGCGCTTGGCAATCAGCTCCGAAAGTTTAATATCACCAATCACGTAGTTGCTCTCCGAGGAGATATACTGCTCGTGAATGGCCTCAAAATCCAGCACGTGCTGAATGTTGGTCTCCGAGTAGCGGACGTAAATCTTCAGCGTGATATCGGTCGTATAGTCGGGTTTCTGGAGGTAGTTCTGCTTCTTGTACTCGTAGCGGTAATCGTGCAGACGCGCCATCACATCGCTCAATATCGACGAGGCGGTCGGCAACGAGCCTGCCCCCTTACCGAACATAAACTGACGGTCGTAGCACTCGCCACGAATCACCACGCCGTTGTACTCGTCATCGACACTATATATATATTTGTTCGGGCTGACAAATTCGGGCATCACAAACATCGTGAAGTGTTCGTCGCTCACCTTTACGACCTGCGCCACGAGCTTAATCTTCACCCCCTTTTCGCGGGCATACTGAATATCCGAATCGTGGATGGTCGAGATGCCATAGGTGAAAATCGTATCGGGAGCCACATACGTACCGAGGGCATGAACCGTGATAATCACCAACTTAAACAGCGAGTCATAGCCTTCGATATCAAACGAAGGGTCGGTCTCGGCAAAGCCCAGCTCCTGTGCCTTGCGCAGTGCGCTTTCGTAGGCCTCCTTGTGGTCGAAGACGCGCGAGAGGATGTAGTTTGAAGAGCCGTTCAAAATACCCTTCACCTCCAACAGCAGGTCGTTGTCGTAGTACTCCTCCAGGTTGCGAATCACGGGAATCGAGCCACACGACGAGGCATCATACAGCAGAGCCACGTTGTGCTTTTTCTGCAACTCAATCAGTTCGGGCAGGTGCTTGGCCAACATCGCCTTGCTGCCCGACACCACGGGAATACCCTTCTCCAAGGCGGTCTTCACAATCGAGAAGGCATCCTCGGCATTGTTAATCACCTCGACGATAAGGTTGATATCGGGGTTGTTCAAAATATCCTCGGCACGGTCGGTCAAAAGCGAGGCAGGGACCTCCACCTGACGGGGTTTCTTCAGGTCGTGGACACAGATTTTCACAATCTCGGCATGGGCATTCTTCGACTTGCGAATCACCTCATAGACACCTTGGCCTACGACACCGAAACCAAAAAGACCGATTTTAATGTTACTCATTTGTCAGATTATTGATAAAGGGGTAAATGATGCTGTTCAATTGTTCGTGTTCGACCAAAAAGCCATCGTGGCCAAAGGGCGAGTCGATTTCATAGTAGCGGGCCGCGGGAATCCGCTCCGTGAGCAGACGCATCTCGGCCGGCGTGAAGATGATGTCGGAGGTGATACCCACGACCACCGTTTGGGCCGTAATACGCCCTAAAGCCGCCTCCAGGCCACCTCTCTCGCGCCCCACATCGTGCGTATCGAAGGCATCGAGAATCGCCACATAGGAGTAGGCGTTGTAGCGACGGCAGAGCTTCTCGCCCTGGTATTGCTGGTAGGTCGAGGCGCGATGCACCGCGGGGTTCGGCTCGTGGTCCTGCTGCGTGAGGTTGTAGCCGAGCGAACCGCGATAGGTCAAAAGACCGATGGCACGCGCTGCGGCCATGCCCTGCATACCGGCATCGTCGCGCCGCTCCCCGTAGGTTTGGTCCGAAAAGATGGCCATGCGCTGCGTTTCGTCGATGGCGATGGTCCAGGGCGAGGCCTTGGCATCGGTGGCGATGAGGACCAATTTCGAGAACCGCTCCGGCTCCGTAACGGCCCACTCCACGGCCTGGAAACCACCCACCGAGCTACCGACCAGCGTATCAATACGGTCGATGCCGAGCGCATCGGCCAAGAGGCGATGTGCCGAGACCATATCCCGAATCGTGTAGCGCGGGAAGTCGCCATACCATTTTTCGCCCGTGGCGGGATTCACCGAGAGGGGCCCCGTCGTGCCGTAGTGCGAGCCGAGGATGTTGGCGCAAATCACAAAGTGGTCGCGGGGGTCGAGAAAACGCCCCTCCTCCACCGTGTGGGGCCACCAGTCGGCCACATCCGAATTGGCCGTCAGGGCATGACACACCCACACCACATTCGAACGGTCGGCATTGAGCTGCCCGTAGGTGTGGTAGGCAATCTCGAGCGAGGGCAACACCACCCCCGACTCCAGCCTGAACGGACCCTGTTTGAAAAGATTCATAGGTGCAAAGATACACCTTTTTTAAATTAAAAATGAAAAATTAAAAATTAAAAATCAGAAGAATAATGTGCGGTTTTTCTCGCTGCATGTTGTTCGTTTAAGAAATAAAAACTACTTTTGTGGTGTAATCCATGGGGTTGCAACATAATATTATTAGTGAAAGTGTTTCGCTAATCCTTGAGTAGAAATCTGGAAAATTTCACCGAATACAGGGATAACGCAACGCTCATCACCGTTTACAAGCATACTCACAGTGTGCGCTGTTCGGTGTGGGGTATTGTTTATTTGTATTCGGGCATTCCAGAGCCTCTACTCCGATAAACGAACAGCTCCACACTTTCTTTGTACCCATATCGCCGCATCGGAGCTGCTACGGCACAAAAAACTCAAACTTATGAAGAACGAAATGTATATTGCCCCCGAGGCCGAGGTGTTGGAGATTGCCGTTGAGCAGGGTTTTGCGACGAGTCCGGGCGACGGTGGCTCGGAAGGCACCGGCACGGAAGACTGGTAATCATTTAAGTTTATAGCCATGAAAATAATGCGGTATGCGTACGGGCTTTTATTGAGCCTGCCATTTGTTGTATCCTGTTCCGAATCGGACGGGATTCTCGAAACCAACGATGTCCCTTATTGGAAGCGCGATTTAGTAATTGAAGCTACGCGGGAGGGGAGCGAGTCCGAAACACGCACGATTCGGCAAGAGGATGACGGTTCGGTCTTTTGGAATCCGGGGGACGAAATCAGCCTCTTCTTTATGCGTGGTGAAAACGGTGGCTCTAAGTTTACCTCGCAGAATACCGAGGTGGCAGAGATTGCCGAGTTTACAGGCACAATCAGCGGTATCACCGGAGGTGGCGAGAACCTCACGGATGACGCCTACTTTTGGGCCATCTATCCCTACTCCAAGGAGAACGCCTGCGAAAACAATTCGTTGATTACCAGCATCCCCAAAAAACAGCAGGGTCTTGTTGGCTCTTTCGCTGATGATACCTTTGTCACCGTATCTCGTTCAACGACTGTCAAGATGAGATTTTGGAATGTTTGCGGTGGTCTTCGTTTTACCGTATCTCAAAGTGGTATCAAATCGGTTACATTCCGAGGCAACAACGACGAGGTATTGGCCGGCAAGGTGCGTGTGGAGTTTAACGAAAGTAATATCCCCGTTGTTACGGAAGTGATCGACGGACAAAAAGAGATTACACTCGTTGCCCCCAACGACGGAGAATTTGAGGTAGGAAAGTTATACTATCTTGTTGCTCTACCGAAGGCTTTGGAGGGTGGTTTTACCATGACCTTCCGCAAAACGGACGGCACTGTCGGAGTATATACCCGTACCACCGGTGTAACCCTCAAAAGATCCATATTTGGTACTGTTCGTAACCTCGATGCCGGCCTGACCTTCTACGAAGAGGAAGAGTCGGGCGAGACCGTTACGGGCGGTAGCGAAAGCGGTTTCTACCTGGGTATTATCGGCTTCAATGTCGATTTGTACCCCTATCCTATTCGCAAACTGACGGAGGAGAGTGTTGCAGGATTCCACTCGTTTATCGATGGCCTTTCCATGTTAAAGGGTACGCTACTCTATTATGCAGTAGATAATTCGTTGGATGCATTACAAACCAGCACCTATCCGAGTAATCTTGACGAAGTTGCGGTTGTCTCCTTTACCGATGGTTTGGATCTTATTTCTATAGACCGAGTAGAGATCGATAAAGGCATCGTTTATCTATCCAGGGATGAATATTTGGAGGCTATCCACACGCGCCTGAACGAGGAAAAGGTGTCAGGGCAAAACATCACGGCCTACTCCATTGGTGTAGAGGGTTCTGACGTAACCAACTCCACTTTATTCCAAACCAATCTGGAAAAAATCGCGACCTCTTCAGACAATGCATTTAAGGTAACAAATATGTCTGAAGTCGCCGAAAAATTTACGGAGATTGCCAACCAATTGAGTGAAACAAAGTATGTTCAAACAATTGCGCTGAGAGCTTCTGCACCGGACGATCAAGAACGAGTTCGTTTTACATTCGACAATGTTTCCTCCTATTCATCTTCAAAACTATATATCGAGGGTACATTCAACCGTGCTGCTAATCCTAGAACACTGGAAAATATTACCTATGTTGGTCTGACTTCCACTTCGGGAAGCACGATTACCTGCCCACGCGATGCCCAAGGTTTTTACGAATTTACTTTCGAGGGGGTGCAAGCCGACAACGGCAAGTTAGTTCCCGAAGATTATCAGCAGCGCTGGTACACCACAAGTGGCATATGGGAAAAGGATTCGGAGTTTGATCCTGCACAAAACGCGTGGTCTACGCAAACAGTCAAGCGTTCTGCAGCGATTTTCTTAAACTTGGACTGCTCCAGCTCGTTGGGTGCGGAGTTCCCTGCGTTGCAGACTGCTGCCAAATCGTTCGTGTCTCTGCTTTATGAGAATTCGATCGATCCGAACGAGGTGGCTTCGATCAGCCTCAACAAATCGACCCTGACAATGGTGACGGGCAATGTGGAAACGCTGACGGCTACCGTACTGCCGACAACCGCCTTGGACCGCCGTGTTGAGTGGTCTTCAACCAACGCATCGGTGGCCACAGTGAGCGATAAGGGCGTAGTAACGGCTGTTGGGCCGGGTAATGCGACAATCATTGCCAAGACGGTGGATGGTGGTCTGACGGCGACCTGTAAGGTTTCGGTGGTAACGCTGGCACAGGAGATTACCTTCGACTGCACGGAGTTGGAGATTTACAACGGCGAGAGCTTCACCCTGCAAGCGACCGTTTTGCCCGAGGATACGAGCAACAAGGCTTTGAGTTGGAGCAGTTCGAATCCGGCCGTTGCCACGGTGGACGAGAACGGCACGATTACCCCCGTCAAGGCGGGTACGACAACCATCACGGCTACTGCGATGGACGGCACGGGGATTACATGCTCCTGCAAAGTAACCATTCTGCAACGCTCCGAGTCGATTACGTTGGATGCCGAATCGGCCTTCCTCTACATCGGCGACACGAAGCAACTGACGGCTACGATTCTGCCCGCCGATGCCACCAACCAAAAGGTAGTATGGAGTTCGTCGGACGATACGATAGCCTCGGTTGAAGAGGGGTTGGTTACAGCGCTCAAGGTGGGCAAGGCGCAGATTACCGCCACCACCGAGGAGGGCGACTTAAAGGCCGTTTGCGAAGTGGAGGTGGCTGCCTTTGTATCGGGTATCAAGCTTGATAAAAACGAATTGGAACTCTACAACGGAGGCACCTATACGCTCCAAGCCTCGATTCTGCCCGAGGATGCCAACAACAAGACGCTCAAATGGAGCAGCTCAAGCCCTACAATCGCCACGGTGGACGAGAACGGCACGATTACGGCTCTCAGCGCAGGCACAACAACCGTCACGGCTACGGCTACGGACGAGTCGGGCATTACGGCCACCTGCAAAGTAACCGTGTTGCAACATGTTGAGTCAATTACCCTGCAAGTCACATCAGGGTCTATCTATGTAGGTCAAGCCAAATATTTAAAAGCAACCATCCTGCCCGAAAACGCCTCAAACAAAAATGTGGTGTGGAGTTCCACGAACGAGGCGGTAGCTACGATTGATCAAACAGGTTTGGTGACGGCACTTAAAGCCGGCCAAACGCAAATCGTCGCTACGACCGAAGAGGGCGGCTTGACGGCGGCATGTGATGTGACGGTAAAGCAGTATGTAACGGATATCGCGCTGAATGCTTCGACCGTCATGCTCTACACCAAAGAGAATTACCAACTCTCCGCCACGGTCGGTCCCGAGGTTGCAGCCAACAAAACGGTTGCATGGACAAGCTCCAATTCCGCGGTCGCTTCGGTCGATCAGAACGGCCTCGTGACGGCTCTTTCGGCCGGATCGGCTATGATTACCGTAAAGGCACAAGACGGGTCGGGCGTAGAGAGTTCGTGCGTAGTGACGGTGAAGCAACATGTGGAGGCGGTATCGCTGAATCGAATTAGTCAACCACTTAATGTAGGAGAAACCTATCAGCTATCAGCCAGCATAGCTCCTAATGATGCCACAAATAAAAATGTAACATGGGAATCTTCAGACCCAACGGTAGCGACCATAAGTTCTTCAGGATTAGTTAAAGCTTTAAAGTCTGGTTCAACAACAATAACGGTCACGACCGAAGATGGCGGATTTACAGCTACCAGCACGATTGAAGTAATTCAATATGTATCGGATATCACATTGGATTCCCAATCAGTAACAATATATGAAAATGAATCATGGAAATTAAACGCCTCTATTGGTCCTGAAAATGCAGATAACAAAATTGTTGTGTGGGAAAGTTCTAATCCGACCGTAGCGACCGTGGATCAAAATGGTCTTGTTTCTGCTCTCTCGGTCGGAACAACAACCATAACAGCGACAGCGCAGGACGGATCTGGGGTTTCGGCCTCTTGTATTTTCACGGTAAATAAACATGTAGAGGATATTAGCCTCTCTTCATCATCAGTGGACATTACAATCGGTAATACATTTACATTAACAGCCTCCGTGACGCCTAGCGATGCAACTAACAAAAAATATTCAGCAACAAGTTCCAATACGGCAGTTGCAACAGTAAGTATAAATGGAAGCTCCGTTATTATTCGATCGGTAGGTTTAGGATCTACGACAATTACCGTAACCACGGAGGATGGAGAATATACAGCAACATGCGATGTAAATGTAGTATTATCAAAAACTCCTACTAATTTAGCTTTAGTGGTGAAGAAATCAGGTGTAAGATACTATGTACCTACATCTGTATATGGAAGTACAACCCTTACTGGATATACCAAAGAAGGCATCGCTATTGTTTATGGTTCTACCTCATTTATTTTGGCATTAAACGATGCATCAACATCAGCTCTATCATTTACCGAGGCGAATGCTCTTGGCACATTGCCTAGTTCAACGCAAGCAAATGCAATAGTCGCGTATTGGAGTTCTATCAACTCGGCGCTGACCACATTTGGAGGAACATCGATGGGAGCAAAATCATATTGGACAAGTACGAGTGGGGCATCACGAACTGCATACTATTATTCCCAAAGCACCGTTGCCCAAGCTGTATCTACAAGAAATTACTACGCCCGTAAGATTATAGCTACTTTGTAGGGCGATCCACAGACCTTTTTTTCGGTGCGGGGCATCTTCGGATGCCTCGCATTTTTTTGTTCCTGCGATGGAGAAGGAGGGGATTAATCCGACACAAAATCGGGATTTCGAAAGATAGTTTTTGCAATTTCGGAATTTTTGACTACCTTTGCCGACGCTTACGAGCAGCGGATTGAACTGTGGTGTAATGGTAACACAGCAGATTTTGGTTCTGTCGTTCTGGGTTCGAGTCCCGGCAGTTCAACCAAGAAAAAGAGACCTTTGGGGTCTCTTTTTTTTGTCCTCCTGACCGGCCTCTCACTTAAGGGCGGGTTGCGCAAACAAGTAGATTTGATTTTCAAAGGTGTTTGCGCGAGTGCGAGGCACTCCGTCCCCGCCCTTCGAGTCCCGGCAGTTCAACCAAGAAAAAGAGGCTTTTTGAGCCTCTTTTTTTGTGTTCATGCAGCGATAGTGAAAAGTACCTTAAGGGGGCTTAAAGGTATTTAAGGGCACTTATGGGTTATAGAAATTTTAGCTTTTAGTTTTTAGTTTTGACCTTTCAGTTTTCAGTTTTCAGTTTTCAGTTTTCAGTTTTCAGTTTTCACTTTTCACTTTTCAGTTTTTCCATAAATCGTTTGCGGTCAACGACAAAGCGCACATGCACCCCCTCGCCGATGATACCCTGCTCGTCCGAGGCACCGACCGTGAAGGTGAGTTTGCGCCCCTCGACGGCCGTCAAAACAGCCGTGGCGGTAATTGTAGCCCCCACCTTCGAGGGCTTGATGTGCGAGCAGTTCATCTCCGACCCCACGGTTGTCGAGCCGTCGGGCAGGGCATCGGCCACCGCCGTCATGGCCGCATTCTCCATCAAAGCCACCATCGCAGGGGTCGCAAAGACCTCCAAATCGCCCGAACCCATCGCAAGGGCCGTATTCGTTGCATTCACCACCACTTTCGAGGTGGCCGACAAACCTTTTTCCAACATACTTTTTTTGTGCTATATTCCGTTTAATTACTATCTTTGTAGGGACAAAGGTAGAAAAAAAATGCGAAATTGGCTCATAGCAACTTTGCTGCTGCTCCTCTTGGCGGGCGATGCGACGGCGCAACGGCGTGCGGCGAAGCACTCCACGCGCGGCATTCGCCAGAGCGGATGGGCCGTGATGGGGAGCGATTCGACTTTGCAGGTCGATATTCTGCCGGTCTATGTCTTTAACAAGAAGGCCGACCTGCGGAGGTATCGTCGGCTGGTCGATGCCGTGAAGAAGGTCTATCCCCTGGCGCAGATTGCCAAGCAGAAGATGCACGAGATGGAGGGGGAGCTGCTGCGACTCTCGAAGAAGGAGCAAAGGAAATATATCAAGCAGTGTTACAAGCAGATACTCGACGAATACACCCCCGTTGCCAAGCGCATGACCCGCACCCAAGGGCGCGTGTTGGTGAAGCTCATCGACCGCGAAACGGACTACACGGCCTACGAGGTGATTCGGGAGTTCCGCGGCGGGTTCGTCGCCAGCTTCTGGCAGGGCATCGGCCGCATCTTCGGCCACAACCTCAAATCCGAGTACGACAAAGAGAACGAAGACCGCGTCCTGGAGCAGATTGTCCTCTACTACGAGGCCGGCCTGCTGTAAAGAGCGGACGAAGGGGCGTTTCTTAAGGTGATTTTTAAGGGGACTTAAAGTGCTTAAGGATACTTAAGGGAGCTTAAAGTGACTTAAGGGTACTTAAGGGATTTTTCCTCTTTCCTCTTTCCACTTTCCACTTTCCACTTTCCACTTAAAAGCGGTACATCACGCCCAGGCCGACGTTGATATGGTGACGGGAGCAGTTGTCGTTTTGGCGGCGGAAGTTGTTGGTCAGCATCAGCTGGTAGGTTACATCAAGCGCGATACCGAAGTGCCACACCTGGAACATGGCGCGCGCACCGGCATCGAGCGAACACATAAAGCGATTCCGCACTTCGCAATCGCCCATGCGACGCACCCCTTGTTCATCTACCGTGCCGCTCAGCACCCCCGGGGTGAAGCCGGCGTGGAGGTCGAACGCCACGGGCGAGGAGGCCGCCAGGGGGCGCATGGCCCACTCGGCCAACGCATCCCCTACCCCTTCGGTATGGAGCGTGTGGTAGGGGTTGTAGTAGTAGCGATGGGTATCACCATCGGCACGCGGACGCTCATAGGGAAACACATAATAGGCATCGGCATCGCGGTGGTTCGAGGCCGTGCGGGGCGACACGCGCCACGAGAAGTGGAGCGGCAGGGCGTAGGTGTCGTTTTCGTTCAGCCCCACCTTCAGGCCGGCACGGAAGCCGAGGTTATTCCAGCCGTAGCGGCTGTACTCGGCCGTGAGGAAGGTTAGTTCGGGACCGCCACCCTGCGCCAGAGCGGCCATCACATCGAATTTCACCCCCACCTGGTTCGGGTATTCGGTACGCGAGGGGCGCACAACGGGGTTGGTTTCGGGCGCGAGGGTCTGGGCTTGGAGTGCGGTTGCCGCAAGCAGCAGACAGGCTGTAAAGAGCTTTTTCATAGCGGGTAAAGTTAGCAGTTGCAATTTACTAAAAAAAACGCAACGAGCAACAATTTAGTATGCAAAAAGGGAGAAAGCGCACGGCGGTCGAGAATTTTGGCTCTTCACCCCCATTTTAATTTTTAATTCTTAATTCGTTTTCGTACCTTTGTGCGCTAATTCAATAGATTATGTTTGAAAACTTAACCGATAAGCTCGAACGGTCATTCAAAATCCTCAAGGGTGAGGGCCGTATTACCGAAATCAATGTCGCCGAGACGCTCAAGGAGATTCGCCGCGCGCTGATTGATGCCGACGTAAACTACAAGGTGGCCAAGACCTTCACCGATCAGGTGAAGCAGAAGGCCCTGGGTCAGGATGTGCTGAAGGCCGTCAAGCCGGGTCAGATGATGACCAAGATTGTGCGCGACGAGCTGGCCCTCCTGATGGGTGGCACGGCTACCGATATCAAGCTCGAAGGCACGCCCGCCGTGGTGCTGATTGCCGGTCTGCAGGGTTCGGGTAAGACGACCTTCTCGGGTAAGTTGGCCCAGCTCATCAAATCGAAGAAGGGCCGTCAGGTGTTGCTCGTTGCTGGTGACGTCTATCGTCCCGCCGCCATCGACCAGCTCAAGATTCTCGGTCAGCAGGTGGGTGTCGAGGTCTATACCGAGGAGGGCAACATGAACCCCGTGGAGATTGCCCAAAACGCCATCCAATATGCCCGTCAGAAGTCCTACAACGTGGTGATTGTCGATACGGCCGGTCGTCTGGCCGTGGACGAGGCGATGATGCAGGAGATTACCGCCATCAAGGCGGCCGTGAACCCCTCGGAGACCCTCTTCGTGGTCGATTCGATGACAGGTCAGGATGCCGTAAATACCGCCAAGGAGTTCAACGACCGCCTCGACTTCGACGGCGTGGTTCTCACGAAGCTCGACGGTGATACGCGCGGTGGTGCCGCCATCTCGATTCGCTCGGTGGTCGATAAGCCGCTGAAGTTCATCTCGAGCGGCGAGAAGATGGATGCCTTGCAGGTCTTCCACCCCGAGCGTATGGCCGACCGAATCCTCGGCATGGGTGATGTCGTGTCGCTCGTGGAGCGCGCCCAGGAGCAGTTCGACGAGGAGCAGGCCCGCCGCCTGAAGAAGAAGCTGGTGAAGGACCAATTCAACTTCAACGACTTCATCCAGCAGATTCAGCAGGTCAAGAAGATGGGTAACCTGAAGGATTTGGCCTCGATGATTCCGGGCATGGGCAAGATGCTCAAGGATGTCGATATTCCGGACGATGCCTTCAAGCAGGTCGAGGCCATCATCGGCTCGATGACCCCCGAGGAGCGCGAGAAGCCCGAAATCATCAATGCCCGTCGCCGTGAGCGCATCGCCAAGGGTTCGGGTACGACGATGGCCGATGTGAACCGCCTGATGAAGCAGTTCGAGGATACGCGCAAGATGATGAAGATGGTGGCCGGTGCCGGTGGCAGACTGCCCAAGATGCCGATGGGGCGCGGCGGCTTCCGACGTTAAAACCCAAGCCGAACGGCCCGCCCCGACAAGGCCACAAACCGGACGGGCCACAAGCAAAACGCAAACTTTAGAATAAATAAGAGACGTTCATTCCATTATGTTAAGCAGAAGATTACTTCGTATCAAGGTTGCCAAGGCTCTCTACGCCCATCTGCAAAGCGATGCCGACAACATGATTGCCACCGAGAAGAACCTCATGGCATCCATCGACAAGGCCTACGACCTCTATTTTCAACTGCTCACCCTCCCCGAGGCACTCGTGAAGTATGCCTCCGAGCGTCAGGAGATTGCCAAGCAAAAGAAGCTCCCCACGTTCGAGGATCTGAACCCGAATACCAAATTCATCGACAACCAGGTCATCCGCACCATCTCCGTAACGGATGCCATCAACGACCGCGTGGCCAAACAGAAGCTCTCGTGGGCCAACTACCCCGAGCTGATTCGTGCCATCTACCAGCAGTTCAGCGATACCCCCTTCTTCAAATCCTACATGATACGCGACGAGCGTTCGTTTGAGGAGGACCGCATGCTGGTCGATAAGCTCTACGACCTCGTGGCCGACCTCCCCGCGCTGGACGAGGCGTTGGAGGAGATGTCGATTCTCTGGGCCGACGACCTGCCCTTTATCCTGATGATGATTCAACGCACGTTGAGCAACATGCGCCCCTCGCACAAGGAGCTGCGCATCTCGGAGAAGTTCAAGAGCGAGGAGGACCCGCAGTTTGTCAAGACGCTCTTCGAGAAGTCGCTCATCCATCACAACGAGTACCAGCAGTATGTCGAGCGTTTCACGGCCAACTGGGACCTGGAGCGCATCGTGCTGATGGATACGCTGATTCTGACCCTGGCCATGACCGAGCTGATTCACTTCTCGTCGATTCCCGTGAAGGTGACCATGGACGAGTGGATCGAGATTTCGAAATACTACTCCACCCCCGGGTCGAGCAACTTCATCAACGGCGTGCTGGATAAGATTGCCGCCTCGCTTACCGAAGAGGGCCGCATCCAGAAATTTGGCCGCGGTTTAATATAATTGCAACTTTTTGGTCGATTTGTTTATAAAATTTTAACAATTTCTTCACCTGAAAATAGCATTTATTTACAATATATCCTCTATCTTTGTATAGAGCGCACAAAAGAGTTGCCTTCCAAACCGAGGTGGCTCTTTCGTGTCTTAAACAAAAAAGGACTACGAACAAACACATAGCAAACTTATTATTCACTTAAACAAACATTTATGAAGAAACTTTTACTTCTGATGGTTGGTCTGATGCTCGGCTTCACGGTCGCAGCGCAGACGGTCGTCACGGGTACGCTCGTAGATGAAAACAATCAGCCGCTGATTGGTGCTACGATCATCGTCCCGGGTACGACGCAGGGTACAAGCTCGGATTTGAATGGTAGCTTCTCGTTGCAGGTTAAGCAGGGCGCGGAGGAGATTCAAATCAGCTACCTGAACTACAAGACTATCGTGCGCAAGGTCTCGACGTCGGCTTCGCGTCAGGCGCTGGGTACGATTCAGATGGACCCCGAGGCAATCGCCATGCAGGATGTGGTGATTACCCAGTCGGTGGCCGTACAGCGCAAGACGCCGGTGGCCGTTTCGACCGTCTCGGCCCAGGACATCGAGTACAAGCTCGGTGGCCAGGAGTTCCCCGAGATTCTGAAATCGACCCCGGGTGTCTATGTTACCAAAGATGGTGGCGGTTACGGTGACTCGAAGATTAACATGCGTGGTTTCAAGGCCGCCAACGTCGCTGTGATGATTAACGGTGTGCCGGTGAACGACATGGAGTGGGGCGGCGTGTACTGGTCGAACTGGGCCGGTCTGGCCGACGTGACCCGCTCGATGCAGACGCAGCGCGGTATGGGTGCCTCGAAGATTTCGTCGCCCTCGGTCGGTGGTACGATTAACATCGTGACGAACACGATTGATGCCAAGAAGGGCGGCACGTTCTCCTACGGTGTCGGCAACGACGGTTTGCAGAACATCTCGTTGAGCCTCTCGACCGGTCTGACGAAGAGCGGCTGGGCCATGAGCATCCTGCTGGCCAAGCGTTGGGGTGACGGCTATGTACAGGGTACCTCGTTCGAGGGCTACAACTGGTTCGTAAACGTATCGAAGCGTCTGAACGACCACCACCAGCTCTCGCTGACCGCCTTTGGTGCGCCCCAGAGCCACAACCAGCGCAAGCCCCTCTATGCCGGTCTCTCGATTAAGGAGTGGGACAAGGTGGCCAAGTGGATGGGCGAGGAGGATAAGTATCGCTACAACGCCGTCTATGGTTTCGACAACAACGGCAAGGAGCGCACCTCGCAGTGGAACCACTACCACAAGCCCCAGATTTCGCTGAACCACCAGTGGCAGATTGACTACAAGTCGTCGCTCTCGACGGCCCTCTATATGTCGATTGGTCGCGGTGGCGGTTACTCGGGTCAGGGTCGCACGTCGTCGGATCGCGCCATGTGGAACGGCTCGAACAACGGTATCCTGCGCTACGACTTCCGTAAGGAGGATGGTACGTTCGACTATGGTGCCATCCAGGATTTGAACGCTGCCAGCACGGATGGTTCGAAGATGGTGATGTCGGACAGCAAGAACAACCACATGTGGTATGGTCTGCTCTCGACCTACACGAACCAGATTGGCAAGAACCTCGAGCTTTCGGCCGGTGTCGATGTACGTTACTACATCGGTGAGCATACGAACGAGATTGTGGACCTCTATGGTGGTGACTACTTCATCGACGATGCCGACCGTAAGAACGTAAAGGCCGTAAACAACGCTGCCGCTGCCGACCCGAACTGGATGTACGAGAAGCTCTCGGTGGGTGATATCGTTTACCGCGACTACGACGGCCATGTGCATCAGGAGGGTCTCTTTGCCCAGCTCGAGTGGACGAAGAGCAACCTGAACGCCTTTGTTTCGGGTTCGGTATCGAACACGGGCTACTGGCGTGTGGACCGCTTCTACTACGACGAGGCCCACAAGGAGTCGGACCACATCAACTTCATCGGCTTCACGGCCAAGGGTGGTGTGAACTGGAACTTCACGAAGAAGTCGAATGTCTTCCTCAACGTAGGTTACATCTCGCGCGCCCCCTTCTTCTCGGGTGGTGCCTTCCTGCAATCGACCACGAGCCACATGACCAACCCCGATGCCGTCAATGAGAAGGTATTCTCGGTGGAGGGTGGCTACGGTCTGCGCACCGAGAAGCTCAACCTGAATCTGAACGCCTACTACACGCTCTGGATGGACAAGGCCGACGTGCGTTCGAAGCTCATGTCGAATGGCGACTATGCCCGTGTGAACATGACGGGTGTCGATGCCCGCCACATGGGTCTGGAGTTGGATCTGCGCTACAAGCCGACCCGCTGGTTGAACCTGACGGGTATGGTTTCGGTGGGTGACTGGATTTGGTCGAGCAACACGCGCGGCTACATCTACGACTCGCAGGGTCAGCCCATGACGCAGAAGCTCGACGGTACGATTGCTTCGGGCATCATGGCCGAGGACCACGCCTGGATTGACCTGAACCAGAAGGACATCCACGTTGCCGGTTCGGCCCAGACGACGGCCGCCATCGGTGCCGACTTCTTCCCCATGAAGGGTCTGCGCGTAAGTGCCGACTGGAATGTCTATGCCAACAACTACGCCGACTTCTACCTCGGTTCGAACCTGACGCCCAACACGGCTGTCAATGTAAACGACCCGTGGCGTATTCCCTGGAGCCACCAGCTCGACCTCTCGGCCAGCTATTCGTTCAAGATTGGTAACGTGAACGCTACGCTCTACGGCAACGTAAACAACGTCTATAACCTGCAAGGCATCATGGACGCCCAGTGCGGCACCGATGCCAAGGGTTGGGAGGATTGCTACGCCGTGATGTATTCGTTCGGCCGCACCTACACGCTCCGCTTAAAACTCCGTTTCTAAAGATTGACGATTATGAATAAGTATATCAAACAGCTCTTGTCGCTTGCTGCCGTGGCCGTGGTTGCCTGGGGTTGCGAGTCCGACTTCTACAACGAGCATATGATTGACGGCTACGAGCCGGAAACCGAGATTACGGATGTTCAGAGCATCGAATACACTCTTACGGAGGACGATTACTCGACCATCTCGAAGAACTCGACCAACAAGACCAATGCCGAGGCTGCCGGTCAGGAGGCCGTAGATGCGCTCGCCGCCATTGGTAAGAACAAGTATTTCTCGACCCCCGACGAGGCGGCTGCCTATGTGCCTGCCTTCCTCGCCTCGGCCTACCCCACGCTCGACGACAACTCGATTGTGATGCTGACCTACACCACGGCTCTCGACATTCCGGAGGAGATTGCCGCCATGAATGCCGCTACGGAGTACACCCTCACGGAGGATAACTACAAGGCCATCTGGGGCAGCGAGGAGGAGTATGTGAAGGCCGTAACGCCCAAGACCCTCTCGAAACTCAAGAGCGTACTGCCCGCCGAGGGGCTGGAGGCCGGTCAGTATGTGGCCGTAACCTACAACTACTCGGCCGAGGAGCCTACGACAGGCGAGGAGCCGGAGAATCCCGACCAGCCCGTGAACCCCGATCAGCCGGCCAAGGAGTACACCTCGGTATTGGGTTCGGCCGTGCTGAACGATGCCGTGGAGGTGAAGGGTTACATCTCGGCCGTTTCGAGCCAGGGTCCGATTCTGACGGACAATGGTGGTTCGGTACTGCTGTACAAGACCTCGGGCTACGAGGTGGGTGACGAGGTGACCGTTTCGGGTACGATTTCGTCCTACAACTGCGGTTTCCAGATTGGCACGTCGGGTCTGACGATTGAGAAGACCGGCACGACCACGGTTACCTACCCCGCTCCGATGGAGCTGACGGGCGCGATGATGGATGAGCTTTTGACCACCCGCACGGCCGATGAGTATGCCTACTTCGTGAAGATTACGGGTACGGTAGAGGTGAGCGGTAACTACTACAACTTCAACGTACCGGGTGCCACGACGGCTGTCGGCAGCTTCTATGGTCTGACCGATGACCAAAAGGCTCTGCTTTCGCACGGTCAGGAGTGTACGATTTACGGCTACTTCTGCTCGATTTCGAAGTCGGGCGGTGCGCCGAAGTTTGTCAATTTCGTGACCGTAAGCGTGAATGAGGCTCCCGCCATCGAGGCCGGCAACAGCTACACCTCGGTATTGGGTTCGGCCGTGCTGAACGATGCCGTGGAGGTGAAGGGTTACATCTCGGCCGTTTCGAGCCAGGGTCCGATTCTGACGGACAATGGTGGTTCGGTACTGCTGTACAAGACCTCGGGCTACGAGGTGGGTGACGAGGTGACCGTTTCGGGTACGATTTCGTCCTACAACTGCGGTTTCCAGATTGGCACGTCGGGTCTGACGATTGAGAAGACCGGCACGACCACGGTTACCTACCCCGCTCCGATGGAGCTGACGGGTGCCAAGATGGACGAGCTGCTGACCACCCGCACGGCCGACGAGTACGCCTACTATGCCAAGATGACCGGTACTGTGGAGGTGAGCGGCAACTACTACAACTTCAACGTGGACGGTGCTACGACGGCTGTCGGCAGCATCTATGGTGCTACGGACGAGGTGAAGGGTTGGCTGACCCACGGGCTGCAATGCACCATCTACGGCTACTTCTGCTCGATTTCGAAGTCGGGTGGCGCACCGAAGTTCGTCAATATCGTTGTCACGAGCGTAGATGCCACCGCTACCGCTTCGACCGGCGCAGAGGCTGCCTCGGTAACGAGCGAGAAGCAGTACGCCTACTTCAAATGGAACGGCACGGCCTTCGAGGATACGGAGATTGTAGCCGTACAGCCCGCCGACTATACGGAGATGGGCCAGACCTACGGCAACTTCACGAACCCCGCACAGGATGACTACCTGCCCAAATTCCTGGGTAAGAAGCAGCCCTATGCCATGGAGGGTGATGTAGCCTATGTGGCTTATCGCTGCTATGCCGGTGGTGCTACCTCGTGGAAGGTGGACGAGTACATTTCGGACGGTACGCTGTGGAACAAGACCAACTACTTCGCATCGAAGACCGACCAATTCCGCAAGACGGAGGGTGTTTGGGCCATCGACCGCACGCTGGAGCTGGACTACACGGGCAATGGTGCCGAGACGAAGGCCTTCTACCAGTACTGCACGAACTGGGTATATGACAACAAGGATGTGCCGATGGGCGCACCTGCCCGCGACAATGCCGGTGTGATTCTCTCGACCGACATCGTAACCATCAACGGCGAGAAGCCGGCCGGCAACTACTGGGTATCGAACTATGGTAACAACGAGTTCTACACGGGTGCTTCGGCCTACTATGGCAACATCGACTGGCGTGCTTCGGCCTGCAAGGGTGGCTTCGCTGCCGCCGGCATGGGCGATCTGACGGACGAGGAGATTGTCGAGCAGCTCAAGATTCACTCGGCCGAGGTATTTGCCGAGGTATTGAGCTACATGTATCCCGATATGACCCCCGCCGAGTACAAGAAGGTGGTTATCAAGGTTTATGCCTACGGCCCGAACCTGAACTACGCCTTCACGTTCGACGTGGTGGATACGGGTAAGTTCCAATACGTTGAGGGTTCGCTGGCAGAAATCTAACCTGCCACCACCCCCATAAACAGCGGAGGCCGATTCGATGAATCGGCCTCCGTTTTGTTTTGGTTGATAAGGGGTGATTAAAGGTGATTTTTAAGGGGACTTAAAGATGCTTAAGGATACTTAAGGGATTTTTCCACTTTCCTCTTTCCACTTTCCACTTTCCTCTTTCCACTTTCCTCTTTCCTCTTTCCACTTTCCTCTTTCCACTTTTCCCTTAAAAGCTCATTCTTACTCCCACGAGGGCGTTGATGCCGTATTCACGGTAGTTGGCAAAGCGATAGAGGCGTTGGTTGGCGAGGTTTCTACCCTCCACAAAGCAAGTAATCGTGGAGGAGAAAATCCACTCGAAATCGAGCTGTACATCGACGGCAAAGGGGCTTTCGAAGCGGCCCGTCAATTGGTGGGGCGCATCGGCCGTCACATAGGCCCAGGCGCACTCGCTCATGGCCACGGCACGCGCACCGAGGCGGAATTTCGGATGCTCGTAGCTGAGGCCGAACTGCCCCGTCAGCTCCGGCTCACCCACCGGCAGGTCGCCATCCTCCTCAAACGAGCGCACCAAGGCCGACAGCTCAAAGGTCAGCGAGGTGGTGGGACGATAGCTCAACTCGCCCCCCAATCCGGCGGCCGAGAGTTCATCCTGGCAGAGGGTCATCCACCCCCCGAAATAGTGGGTCGGCAGGGCGGCACTCAACGCGGGCATCACCCAATAGCGGTGGTTGCGGCGGTGCAGCAGATTCACATAGAGGCGATAAGCAAAGCGGTCACGCCCAAACGACCCCTTCAGACCCGCCTTCAGGTCGTAGTCCACCGTCGGCTTTGCCCCCCAAAGGGCCGTCAGAAGGTAGGGATTCTGCTCCGACAACGAACGATAATCGTTGGTCTGCAGGTCGCTTTCGAGCGCCAGGAAGGGCTTCAGGGCCTTGCGGGCCAGGCTCCATTCGAGGTGGGCCGAGGGGAGGATGTAGTTCTTCGCCTCGCTCGCTTGGTCGATACCTCTTATGCGGTCGTGGTAAAAGTCGGCCCCCACCTCCAACAGCAGGCGCGGCCGTGTCACCCCGTAGCTCAAGCCGGCCGTCAGGAGCTGCTCATCGCTCCCCGCCAACCCTTTGCGGCCCTCCATATAGCGGTATTCGGCCCGCAAATCAAAGCGGCTCGACTGCCAGGCACGGGCCATGTGCAGGCGCGCACCGAGATTCATCTGGTTGCTCTTACGCAGGTCGAACAGGGGGTCGGAGTGATCCATAAAGAGCGATCCGAGGAGTGCCACCTCGAAATTGAAGCGTTGCAGATTCAGAAAATCGTCGCCCAACCGCACCATCAGGTTGGCATCCGAATAGTGGAGCTTATCCCCGGGAATCAACGCCCCCTTCGGGTAGTACATTCCGTAGCGGCAATCGCGGCGCAGGCGGTAGTTCAGATCGGCCTCGACCACCCTGCGACCCCAATAGATGCCGGCAGCACCCCCCACGCGGTTGGTCATGCGCGTCGCGTAGTTCTTGTAGCCGAAGTCGTTCTTCACCTTGCCGAAACGCCCCTCGTGTTCGAGGTAACCCAGCGCATAGCCCGTGCCGGGGTTCTGGGTCGAGGCGTGGAAGGCCAGCACCGACTGCAACGGCAGACCGATGCCCGCCTTGAGGTAGAAGGGATGGGGACGGTTAAACTCCCAATAGGTCACCGTGGCGGGCCGTATGGGACGTGTCGTGAGGGTCGTCTCCATCGACAAGGGGGTCACCGTATAGTCGATTTCGGGACGCAGGGTCATCGTATCGGTCATATCGGGGGCGATGCGAAGTTTCGTAGCCGGCTCCAACGATGGGACATAGGCTTTCGTCACCTCGACCTGCTTATTTACCTGTGCTTGGGCCGTCCAGGCGGTCAGCAACACCGCACACAGCCCTATCCAACGCCGTTTCATCATTCACTCATTTTTTCGATTCTTTGGCGGGCCTCCTCCACGATGCCGTCGTCCTGGGGCGAGTAGCCATCGACAACGCTCTGGTAGGTGGCGCGTGCCTGGAACAGATCGTTCCGCTTGAGATACAAATCGCCCAGCAGGAGATAGGCTTTGGCCAGGTAGTAGGCCTTGGGGCTTCGCTCCGAGTAGGCAAAGATTGCCTTCTCGACGGCATCCAGGTTGCCCGCTCCGTTGGCGAAGTCGTGTTCAATCACCCGATAGGCCGCGGCCGAACCCTCCGTGGTGCGCACCTCCGAGGCGAGTTGCTCGTAGAGCTGGTGGGCAGCCTCCGTGCGCCCCTCCTCGCGCATCAGCTCGGCCCAGGCAAATTTCGCCTCGCGCGTAGCTGTCACACCGGCCCCTTCCGTGGCCACCACATCGGCCGCCATGGCAGCAATCGCCTCCCTATCGCCCGTTGCGATCGTCGCGCGGACATAGGCCGTCATCGCCTCCTCGCGCTCCTGCTCGACGGTCAGCACCGCGTAGAGCTTGCGATAGGCCGCGGCCGCCTCACGCTGCCGCGACGACTCCGAGCAAAGTGTGGCCAGCTGTTTCAGCGACTCGACCTGATATTGGTGTGCGCCGAGGTCGGTCAGCTCCTGCAGGCTCTCGATGGCCTCCTCGTCGGCCCCGCGTTGCAGGTAGAGCGACGAGAGGTAGTAGAGGGCATCGACGCGGTAGTTGCCCTTCGGGTAGCTCTTCAGGTGGCTGCGCAAGGAGCGCTCGGCATCCGTCTTGCGCGTCGTGTCGAGGTAGAGGGTCTGTGCGGCCGAGAAGGAGAGCGAGTCGCGCGAAAGAGCCGTCAAATCGCTCTCTATACCCACCCGCTCGGCATAGGCGAAGTAGCCCTCGGCATTGCCGTCCGAGAGGTAAATTTCCCGTATGCCCTGCATCGCCTCGCGGGCCTCCTGCGAACGGGGTGCGCCCTCCACCACGGCATTATAGGCGGCCAGCGACTCGTCACGTTTCCCCAAATTGAGGTAGGCCAACCCCAAATCGGCATAGGCCTGCGTGCGACGGGCCGAGGCAGGGTATCGTTTTACGAACTGCTCAAGGTAGGTTGCCCCCTCGCGGTAACGCTCCTGCGCAAGGCAGGTGCGCCCCAGCTCATAGTGCGCCTCCTCGAGGTAGTCACCCCTACCCTGCTGCACAATCTGCTGCAAGGCCTGCTGTTTCTCGCTCATGCGCCCCAGAATACCGAGCGTCACGGCGCGTTTGTAGGCGGCATAGTGGGCCGTCGAACCGCCAACCGCCATCGCCTCCCGATAGCGGCTCTCGGCCTCGTCGAATCTTCGCTCCGAATAGGCCACATCGCCCAGACGATTCAGGGCATCGCCCCGATAGCCGTCGCGGGAGGCATAGTCCGCGAGGAAGCGACGGAAGGTTGTTTCGGCCTCGCTCATGCGCTCACGCTGGAAGTGGCAATAGGCCAAATTGTAGCGTGCCAGGGCATATTCGCGCTCCTGTTGCGGGGCGCGCTTCAGGTAGCTGTCAAACTTCGTGGCCGCGGTCGTATAGTCCCCCTCGCAGTAGGCAATCTCACCCTGCCAGAAGAGACTCAAGGCCGTGTAGCGGGGCGACACGCCCAACTGCACCGCCTCCGAAAGTGCGCTGTGGGCCGCCTGCAGGTTGCCCGCCTCGTAGGCCTCCAGGGCGCGGAAATAGGTGATTTTTTGCAATACGGTGCGCAGCTCGGCATCGGCCGAGGGCATCGACTTAATGGCACGATAGGCGGCATCGTAGTCGCGCGAATTGTAGTAGGCCGCCACGAGCAACGTGCGCGCCTCCTCCACACGGGGCGAGCGGGGATAGGTTTGCAGGTAGCGATTCAGCAGGTGGATGGCTCCGTTGAAGGCTCCCCCACCCAACTCATATTGCAGCTTGGCACATTGGAAGAGGGCATCCTCGGCAATCACGGCATCCAGCTCGTGGTCCGTAGCCATGGCAAAGGCCTGCTGGGCCTGCTCCTTACGCCCCATGCGCAGGTAGCAGTCGGCCAGGTGGTAGGAGGCATTCTGTGTCAGGGCATCCTCCGGACCACAGGCGCGGCGCAACCACGGCTCGGCCTCCTCGTAGCGGGCCAGGCGGTAGAGCGAGAAGCCCTTCAAATAGGCATCGTCACGCCCACTCGCGCCACCGGCTGCGGTGTAGGCATCGAGGTGTTGCAACGTATGGCGGTAGTCGTCGAGATGAAACCACGCCTCGGCCATCACGCGCTCGATTTCGGCCCGTCGCTCCTCCACCGCTCCGGCAGCCAGCTCGTCGCCATGCTCAACCACATAGCGGTAGTTGCCGGCACGGAATTCGAGTTGCAGCAGGTAGTAGGGGGCCAACTTGCCATAGGCGGGCGACGACTGAAGGCGGGTGAATTTCTCCTTGGCCGCCGCGTTGCGCCCCTCGGCATAGTCCATGTAGGCGCAGTAGTAGGTGGCGTGGTCGGCCACGCTGCTCTCCGCTTCGATGCGGTTGAAATAGTCGTAGGCCTCGGTATAGTTTCCCTCGTGGAAGGCAAGGTAGCCCATGCGCAGGTCGTAACGCTCCTGCTCGTGGCTGCTCAACGCCTTGTAGGCACACTCCGAGAAGTAGTGGCGCGCCTTGGCGTGGTCGCCCTCGGCACAATAGTACGAGCCGAGCGAGAAGCGCACCTGGTTGCCGTAGGTCGAGTTCGGATAGCGACGCATGAACTCCTCCAGGGCCTTGTCGGCCTCCTCCGACCCCAGCTCGACGGCAAGGGCCGCGAGGTGGTAATCAATCTCTTCGAGGGCAGCCACCTCGTTGGGGGGCGTGAGGCGTTGAGCCTCGCGGAAGGCATGGCGGGCATCGCTCCAACGGCCGGCCTCGTAGAGTTCACGGCCGCGAAGACGTGCCGCAGCACCCTCCTTTATCGGTTGCGCCTCGGCCACAGCGAGGGCGAGAAACGCGACGGCAAGCAAGAGAAGTTTTCGCATACACGCTCTTTTATCGGTTCAACGAACTATTGCAGACGCATCGTCATACAGTTGAATTTGCCCGTGATGGTACCGTTATCCAACACCACCACGCCGTTGCGGGCGCGCAACATGGTCTTCATGGTCGAGGCGTCGATGTTGTAGCAGGGGAGCAAAATACCGCCTACGCGCATCGAGTGCTGCTCGTAGAGCGGATGGGGGGTCAGCACCACGGCCGTCTGCCCCAGCACGGCGGCACGCACCGACAAATCGTCGAGCTTCTGCTGGCACGCTGCGGGAATCTGGTTCGGGTCGGTCACGCAGAAGAGATAGACACGCCCGGGGAGGCTCAACAGTAACTCCGTGGCATCGCCGTCGGCATTCTGCACGGCAAACTCGCTAATCATGGCCCGCACGACATTCTTTTCGCTCTCGGTGCGGGTCTCGACCCACTCCCACTTCGTATCGTCCTGCCACTCGGTATCCTCCAACGTAAACTCCTTCAGGCGGCCGTTCTTCAGGTTGCGATAGACCAGCACGGTCTCCACCTCTTCGTCCTGGGCCGTTTGCTCGGCCTCCATCGCCTCTTGGATGTTCGTCCCCACCTTGTAGGGCAGGAAGTCAATCACGGGCAGGTGGTAGTAGCAGTAGGTTCCCAACCCCATGGCCACCGAGAAAAAGAGCAGGGTGCAGAAGACCTCGGCCTTCGTGAAGGAGAAGATGCGGTCGGGGCGATAACGCCACCACACCACCACGGCCAACGGCAGCAGGATGAGGTTCTTCAGGAAGGTCTGCCAGGGGGTGAGCTTCATCGCCTCGCCAAAGCAGCCGCAATCCTCGACGGGCAACACCGTGGCACTTAAGAGGGTAATCACGGTGAAGATAATCATCGAGCAGACGGCAAAAATCGAAATCAGACGGATGCGCACCTTGAACAGGAGCATCAGACCCATCATCAGCTCCGCCCCGCACAACCAAATCGAGAAGGGCATCACATAGTCCTGCAACGAATCCCAGCCGTAGATGGTGAGGTATTCGCTCACCTTGAGGGCCGTACCCCAGGGGTCCACCGTCTTGACCACACCCGAGAAGATGAACGTGAGGGCCAAAATCACACGACAAACGTGCGACAGGTTCTTAAAAGCTCGTTTCGTGCGCATAGCTATAAGAGGGGGTTAAGTAGTTCTTCAATGCGTCGGAAGATGCCGTCGGGGCTATCCATCGTTCCCTCCGCGCTGCTGCAATCCACCACGCGCAGCTCCCGATCCTCGCGGGCGCAGGCCAAATAGACCTCGCGCACACGCTGCTGCAGCGTGAGCGATGCCTCGTGGATATCCTGGCCGCCTTGCAGGTAGTCGCGGTCGGCACCCTCACGCTGTTCGCGCAACTTGCGCTCGGTGAACGAGAAGGGGACATCCAAAAAGAGCGAAAGATCGGGCTTCGGAATGCGGTTATAGCCATACTCCAGCTCCAGAATCCACCGCATGAGGCGGTCACGCTCCTCGCCCGCCTCCAACTTGGCACATTGGTAGCCGATGTTGGAATAGACATAGCGGTCCAAAATCACCACCTTGCCCTCATCGAGCCACCGCCGAATCAGCATCGCGGCATCGGCACGGTCACCGGCATAAATCAACGCCACGAGGTAGGGGTCCACCTCCGAGGCTGCACCGAACTCGCCCCGCAGAAAACGGGCAATCAGCTCGCCATAGACCGGTGCATCGAAACGCGGAAAGTGCAGGTAGGCACATTCGCGGCCACGCTCCTCAAAAAAGCGGGTCAGCCGTTTGATTTGGGTCGATTTTCCCGCCCCGTCCAAACCTTCGAGTACAATTAACATCTTGCGAAAATATATTGGATTAGTCTGTTTCTTCTTCTTTTAGGGGTTATCCGCGCAGCATCCTGACGGCACGTTCCACCCCGCGGGCCAGGGCCTCAATCTCCTCCTCGGTGTTGTACATCGCCAGCGAGGCGCGGCACATCCCCTGCACCCCGAAGTGTTTCATCACCGGCTCGGCACAATGCTGTCCCGTGCGGACGGCGATGCCGAGTTTATCGAGAATCATCCCCATATCGTAGCCATGCACCCCCTCTACATTAAACGAAAGGATGGCACATTTATTGGCCGTCGTGCCATAAATTCGCAGCCCCTCGATGCGTTGCAGCCGCTCGGTGGCCAGCTGCAAGAGGTGCTGTTCGTGCTGTTCGACCGCCTCGATGCCCACCGCCTCAAGGAAAGCGATTGCCTCCTTCAGGGCTATAGCCCCGATGTAGTTGGCCGTGCCGGCCTCGAACTTCAGCGGCACAGGGGCGTAGGTGGTCTTTTCAAACGAGACGCGGTCCACCATATCGCCACCACCCATAAAGGGGGGCATCGCCTCCAGCAGTTCGCGCTTGCCATAGAGGACACCGATGCCCGTCGGACCGTAGAGCTTGTGGCCCGAGAAGGCGTAGAAGTCGCAATCGAGCGCACTGACCCGACCGCCGCCATGCACCACGCCCTGGCAGCCATCGACCATCACTACCGCCCCCACGCGGTGGGCAGCCTCGATGATGGGGCGCAAATCGGGGCGCGTACCGAGCGTATTCGAGGCCTCCGTAACGGCCACCAACTTGGTGCGATGATCCAACAATTCGGGTAACTTTTCCACCATCAAACGCCCTGCATCGTCAAACGGCAAGACACGAATCTCCGCCCCCTTACGCTCGGCAGCCATCTGCCAGGGGACGATGTTCGAGTGGTGTTCCATCTCGCTGATGAGGATGTTATCCCCCGCCTGCAGGAATCGTTCGCCCCAGGCGTAGGCCACCAGATTGATGGAGGCCGTCGCACCGGCCGTGAAGATAACCTCCTCGCGCTGCGCCGCCCCGATGAAGCGGGCCACCGCCTCGCGGGCCGCCTCGTAGGCCTCGGTCGCCTGCTCCGAGAGGTAATGCACCCCGCGGTGGATGTTGGCGTTCAGCTCCCGATGCAGCCTATCGACCGTACGAATCACCACCTCGGGTTTCTGGGCCGTGGCTCCGCTGTCGAGATAGACCAACGGACGACCATACACCTCGCGGCTCAAGAGCGGGAACTCCTTGCGGATTTGTTCGACATCAAACATGGGCATTCGGATTGATTACATCGTTTCTAATTTCTGCTCCAGGAGCATCAGCACCGCATCACACAACGACTCCTCGTTGCAGTGCATCACCAAATCGCCCACAAAGCCGACGATTTGCAGACGACGCGCCTGCTGCTCGTCCATACCGCGCTGGCGCATATAATAGACCGCCTCCTGGTCCATCTGCCCGACCGTGGCTCCATGCGAACACTTCACATCGTCGGCATAGATTTCGAGCTGGGGCATCGTCTCGATGCGGGCCTTCTCCGAGAGGAGCAGGTTGCGATTCTGCTGCTCGGCATCGGTGCGCTGGGCATCCTGCGCCACATAGACCATCCCTTCGAACCGTCCCACCGACTTGCCACCGGCCACACCGCGGGCAATCGAGCGGCTGCGGCAATCCGCAGCGAGGTGATTCGTGCGAATCATCAACTCGGCATGCTCCTCACCACCGGTAAGAAAGACGCCATTTACCTCGCTCTCGGCATCTCGGCCACGGAGGTTAATCGTCAGACGGGCATTGGCCGCACCCAACTCCACGGCGGTCATCTTCAGCGAGCTGTGGGCCTCCTGGTCGGCCTCGAGCGAGAGGAAGGCCTCGGCCGTAAAGAGAAGATTCACGGTCAGCGCAGCCCCCTCGGCAAGGTGCAACTTCAGCTCCGAGGTGCGCGGCGTGGAGCAGAGAATCACCAAATGGCCCTCCGCACCGGCCTCCGCCTCGACCGTCAGATGCTCCGGCTCCAGGGCCACGACGGGTTGCGGCTCACGCCCCGTCACCGTCCACTGCTCCTTGACCTGTTTCCAATCGCGTATTACTTCGCGCAACTCCATGTCGCTACTCTTTATAGTCGTTAATCAACCAATCGTAGCCCTCCTTTTCGAGTTTCAGGGCCAGCGACTTATCGCCCGTATGGATGATACGCCCCTTGTAGAGGACGTGTACATAGTCCGGGACGATGTAGTCCAAAAGACGCTGGTAGTGGGTAATGACCACCGTGGCATTCTCCTCGGTGTGGAGCTTCGTCACACCCGTAGCCACGATGCGCAGGGCATCGATATCGAGGCCCGAATCGGTCTCATCGAGGATGGCCAACTTCGGGTCGAGCATCGCCATCTGGAAAATCTCGTTCTTCTTCTTCTCGCCACCCGAGAAGCCCTCGTTCACGGCACGCGACGTGAGCTTCGTATCCAGCTCCACGACCCGGGCCTTCTCGCGCATGAGCTTCAGGAAGGCGGCTGCGGTCAAAGGCTCCTCGCCACGGAATTTGCGCTGCTCATTGACGGCAATCTTCATGAAGTTGGCCATCGTGACACCCGGAATCTCGACCGGATACTGAAAGCCGAGGAAGAGCCCCATGCGGGCGCGGTCCTCAATCGAACAATCGAGCAGGTTCTGCCCCTCGAACTCCACCTCGCCGGCCGTCACCACGAATTTCTCGTTGCCGGCCAAGACCGATGCCAGGGTCGATTTGCCCGAGCCGTTCGGTCCCATGATGGCATGCACTTCGCCCGCCTTGACCTCCAGGTTGATGCCGCGAAGAATCTCCTTGCCATCGACCGATGCGTGTAAATCTTTAACTTTTAACATATTTCGTAGCTTATTTTTTGCGTTGTAAGGATGCCCGGGCTACCCCCGCAGCATCTTTCGTATCCCAATTGCGAATCGGTATTTTGAAATCGGTAATTAAAATTGGTAATTTTTAATTCTAAATTTTTAATTTTTAATTCGGAACCCTATCCCACGCTTCCCTCCAACTGCAAGGCGAGGAGTTTCTGGGCCTCGACGGCAAACTCCATCGGGAGCTTGGCCAGCACCTCGCGGGCGTAGCCATTGACAATCAGCCCGACGGCATCTTCGGTCGTCAGGCCGCGCTGGTTGCAGTAGAAGAGCTGGTCATCCGAAATCTTCGAGGTGGTCGCCTCATGCTCCAGGACGGCCGTGCGGTTGCGACAATCGACCACGGGGAAGGTGTGCGCGCCACACTTATCGCCGATGAGCAGCGAATCGCACTGCGAGTAGTTGCGGGCATGCTCCGCCCCGGGATTCACACGCACCAGACCGCGGTAGGCATTTTGGCTCTTGCCGGCCGAGATGCCCTTCGATACGATGCGCGAACGGGTATTCTTGCCGATGTGAATCATCTTCGTACCCGTGTCGGCCTGCTGGTAGTTGTTGGTCATGGCCACCGAGTAGAACTCGCCCACCGAGTTATCGCCCAGCAGCACGCAGCTCGGATACTTCCAGGTGATGGCCGAGCCGGTCTCGACCTGTGTCCACGACAGGCGGCCGTTCTCGCGGCAAAGGCCGCGCTTGGTGACGAAGTTATAGACACCGCCCTTGCCCTCCTTATCGCCCGGGTACCAATTCTGCACCGTGGAGTACTTCACCTCAGCATCCCTCTCCACGACAATCTCCACCACGGCGGCATGGAGCTGGTTCTCGTCGCGCTGCGGTGCGGTGCAGCCCTCCAGGTAGCTCACATAGGCCCCCTCGTCGGCCACGATGAGCGTGCGCTCGAACTGGCCCGTGCCGGCCGCATTGATACGGAAATAGGTCGAAAGCTCCATCGGGCAACGCACCCCCTTGGGGATGTAGCAGAACGAGCCGTCGGAGAAGACCGCCGCATTGAGGGCCGCGTAGAAGTTGTCCTTGTAGGGGACCACGCTGCCCAAATATTTTTTCACCAACTCGGGATGCTCCTTGATGGCCTCGGAGATGGAGCAGAAGATGATGCCCCGCTCCTTGAGCGTTTCGCGGAAGGTGGTCTTCACCGACACGGAGTCCATCACGGCATCCACGGCAACCCCCGCCAGGGCCATCTGCTCCTCGAGCGGAATACCCAGCTTGTCGAAGGTGCGCTTCAATTCGGGGTCCACCTCCTCCATCGAGCCGAGCTGCTTCTTGGGTTTCGGTGCGGCGTAGTAGATGATATCCTGGAAGTCGATTTCGGGAATATCGAGGTGCGCCCAGCGCGGATGCTCCAGCGTGAGCCAATAGCGATAGGCCTCCAGGCGACGCTCGGTCATCCACGCCGGCTCGCCCTTCTTTTCGGAGATGGTGCGAATCACCCCTTCGGAAAGCCCCTTTTCAATCAATTCGGTCTCGATATCGGTCGTGAAGCCGTACTTATACTCCTCGCCCGTAAGGTCTTGCAATATCTCTTTTTCGTTCTTCTCTGCCATAAGAGTCACATCATAGTCACTATATCTTGCAAAGATAATGAAATTTATTGCTTTAGCAATAAAAAATGAGCAAAGAGAGAAAAAGGCGAGCAGGGCGGAGAGGGCGAGAAAGGCGGAGCGGGATTTTACGCCTCTCTCGCCCCGCGCATTAAAAATTTCAGAGGAGCCGATTTTGCCATGAACGCAGTAAGCCCCGGATGGGTAGTACTTGACGTACGTCCCATTCGGGGCTTGCAAGGAAGGGCGAAAGATGCCCTATAAATTTTCAATTACTGAGCTTTAGCAGCCTGCCAAGCCTCGTTGTACTTGTTGTACTTGTCCATCATACCCTCGTCGTCGCGCAGACGGAAGCAGATAGCCTTCAGCGACTCCAGCGTATCGACGCTCGTAGGGTTGATCTCCAGGGCCTTCTCGAAGGCGGGCAGGGCCTGACGATAGATGTCGTTCACGGCCTCCAGGTCGGCATCGTAAGCGGCCTGCGAGGTGTACTGCTTCTCGTTGATTACCTGATTCTGCTGGTCACCCTTCAAGGTGTAGAACAGACCCAGGTAGAACCAACCCTCATACAGCTCGGGCTTCAGCTCGGCCACCTTCTGGAACGACTCAATCGACTTGTCATAATCCTTCAGGGCATAGAACAGACGACCGCGACCAAACCAGAGGTCCACGCTCTCGGGGTTCTCGGCCAGCTGCGAATCGAGCATGGCAACCAAATCCTGCGGGTCACCAATACCCTCCTCGGCCGTGTAGAGCTGCATCAGACCCTCCAGAATACGCTCGTTCTTCGGGAACTTCTCGATACCTGCCAGCAGGGCATCCTTGGCCTTCATCACGTTGGCCTTATCCGACTCCTTCTGACCGTAGTAGCAGTGGAAGAGGTAGTAGTAGATGTTACCATCCTCGTCGGCATAGTTCATCGCCAGGGCATCCTCCAGGTGCTTGGCACCCTTGATGAACGACTCGGGATTCTTGGCACCATCCATCGTGCGGAGGTAACCGGCATAGTAAACCAGCGTACCATCCTGTGCCTGACCCATCACGGGCTTCGAAAGGATGTTGTGGGCGTTCAGATAACCCTCGGCAGCCTCGGCATAGCGGGCGGCATCGAGTGCCGTGTTACCCAGCTGCGAGTAGTAGTTGGCCAGCTGCTGCAGACCCTCCTTCACCTTCTCGGCCTGCTTGGCATCCATCGAGAGGGCCTTGTCGTAGGCCTCGACAGCCACCTTACCGGCATCGGCATAGACAGACTGCGTCTCGGTCCAGGTAGCCACCTTGCCATCCTTCAGATAGACCGTCACGAAGGGATAAACCCACGACTCGTAAGCCACACCGGCCAGCGTCTCCTGACCCTGCGACTGCGGCTCACCGCAGGTGAGCTTGAGCATCATCGTCTCCATGCCTACGAAGACATCCTTCGTCGGAGCCACGGCAGCCTCATAGTAAGCCTTGGCGCGGTTCATCCACGTTGCGGCCTTCGTGTTCTTCTTTGCGTCATTGATATCGGCATCGCTCTTCTGGAGCTTTGCAACGATAGCCGACTTGTTTACCTTCTGTGCCTCAGCGGCCGGTACGGCCAGCAGCACGGCAGCCAGAGCCACCAAAATCATTCTTTTCATCGTCGTATGAATTTAAGGTTTTTGTTGTTCTTTTTTCTGTTTGTTTTCTATTTCGCTCACGCGCTCCTATATGCAAAAGTAGCAACTAATTTTTATTTCGCAAAACATTTCGTTTTTTGCTGCTAATATTTTCGTAATTGCTACCCGCCTTCGGAATGCGTGTCACAAGCCAAATCCTCGGCAGGGGCGGGGGCCTCTTCGGCCACCGGCTACTCCTCGGCAGGGGCAGGGGCCGTTTCGGCTACGGGCTGCTCCGTTGCGGGAGCCTCTGCGCCCTCCGGTGCAACGCCCTCCTGCTGCTCGGCGGCCTCCTCGCTCTCGTCATTCTTCGGAACGACTACCACCGAAGCAATCGAGTCACCCTCGCGCAGGTTAATCACCTTCACACCCTGCGTGGCGCGACCTGCCAGACGAATCTGATCGACGGCCGTACGAATCACCACACCCGAGCGGTTGATGACCATCAGGTCGTTGTCATCGCCCACAGCCTGAATCGACACCAGCTTGCCGGTCTTCTCCGTCACGTTGATGGTCTTGACACCCTTACCGCCACGGTTCGTGATGCGATACTCATCGAGGTCGGTACGCTTACCGAAGCCGTTCTCGCTCACCACCAGCACATCCTTCTTGTCGTCCGGCTCGATGGCAATCATGCCTACCACCTCGTCGTCCTCCTCAATCGAGATACCGCGCACACCGGCACCTACACGGCCAATCGGGCGTACGGTCTGCTCGTTGAAGCGGATGGCCTTACCCTCACGGGCCGCAATCAGAATCTCGGCATTGCCGCTTGTGATGCGTGCATCGAGCAGCTCGTCACCCTCGCGTACCACAATGGCGTTGATACCGTTCTGACGCGGACGCGAGTAGGCCTCGACCTTCGTCTTCTTAATCGTACCACGGCGCGTACACATCACGATATAGTAGTTGTTGAGGAACTCCTCGTCCTGCAAATTCCATACGTTGATGTAGGCGCGAACCTTATCGTTCTGGGCGATTTGGATGACGTTTTGGATGGCGCGTCCTTTAGAAGAACGTGTTCCTTCGGGAATTTCGTATACCTTGAGCCAATAACATCTGCCCTGCTCGGTGAAGAAGAGCATCGTATTGTGCATCTTGGCCACATAGATATGCTCGATGAAGTCGGCATCGCGCGTAGCACTGCCCTTCACACCGATACCGCCACGATGCTGGGCGCGGTACTCGGCCAGCGGTGTGCGCTTGATGTAGCCCATGTGCGAGATGGTAATCACCACATCCTCGTTGGCGTAGAAATCCTCGGGGTTGAACTCCTCGGCCGCATAGACAATCTCCGTGCGACGCTCATCGCCATACTTCTCCTTAATCTCCAGTAACTCGTTCTTAACTACCTCGAGCTGCAACTGTTCGCTTCCGAGGATGTCGGTCATGCGCTGAATAAAGGCCTCAAGTTCGTCACGCTCGGTCATGAGCTTGCCGCGCTCCAGACCCGTCAGGGCGCGCAGGCGCATCTCGATAATGGCCGAAACCTGAATCTCGTCCAGCTCGAAACGCTCCATCATGCGCTGCTTGGCCTCGTCGGGCGTACGCGAGGAGCGGATGATGTGGACAATCTCGTCGATGTTGTCCTGGGCCACCAACAGACCCTTCACGATGTGCAGACGCTCCTCGGCCTTACGCTTGTCGTACTGCGTGCGGCGCACCACCACGTCGTGGCGATGGTTCACGAAGTGCATCACCAAATCGCGCATCGGCAGCAGCTGCGGACGACCATTGACGAGGGCGATGTTATTCACCGCAAACGAGGTCTGCAACGGCGTATTCTTGTAGAGATTGTTCAGCACCACGCTGGCCAGGGCATCCTGCTTGACGATAATCACGATGCGCAGACCCGAGCGGTCCGACTCGTCGTTGATGTACGAGATGCCCTCCAACTTCTTGTCGTTGATCATGTCGGCGATCTTCTTAATCATCTCCGCCTTATTGACCATGTAGGGAATCTCCGTCACCACGATACACTCACGCCCCGACGGGGTGGTCTCAATCTCGGTCTTGGCACGCATCACCACGCGACCGCGACCCGTGAGCATCGCCTCCTTCACTCCCTCGTAGCCGTAAATCTGCGCACCGGTCGGGAAGTCGGGAGCCTTGATATACTGCAACATCTCCTCGCCCGTGATTTCGGGGTTGTCGATGTAGGCGCAGCAGGCATCCACCACCTCCGAGAGGTTGTGGGGGGCCATGTTTGTAGCCATACCTACGGCAATACCGCTCGCACCATTGACAATGAGGAGGGGAATCTTGGTCGGCAGGACGGTCGGCTCCTGAATCGTATCGTCGAAGTTGAGGGTCCAATCAATCGTCTCCTTGTCGATATCGGCCATCACCTCGTCGGTAATCTTGCGCATACGGGCCTCCGTATAACGCATGGCAGCCGCCGAGTCACCGTCCATCGAACCGAAGTTACCCTGACCCTCGACCAGCGGGTAGCGCATGGCCCACTCCTGGGCCAGACGAACCATCGCCTCATAGACCGACGAGTCGCCGTGGGGGTGGAACTTACCCAGCACATCACCCACGATACGGGCCGACTTACGGGTCGGCTTATCGTGCGTCAGACCCAGCTCGGCCGACATATCGTACAAGATACGGCGGTGTACGGGCTTCAGACCGTCGCGCACGTCGGGAAGGGCGCGGGAAACGATGACCGACATCGAGTAGTCGATGTAGGCCGTCTTCATCTGCTCTTCGATATTGACCGGAACAATGCGTCCGACCAAACCGGCATTCTTTTCTTCTTCAGTTATCATGATTCAAATTCGAGTTTGTATCTATTTCACCTATAAATAACGTACAAAAATAGCCTTTATTTTCGGTTTTGACAATTTTTCGACCACATTTTCGCTCACGCGCGCGAGAAATTTTCGTTTTTTGCCCCTTTTCAGCCGTTTTTACGGCATTTATCTTTTTGCCCGACACCCTGTCGGGGATTTAAAAAGGCAATAAAGGCAAAAAAGGCATAAAGGGCGAAAAGCGTTCGGAAAGCATCCTCCTGCCTGTTGCACCCTTTATGCCTTGTCAGCCCCCTCGCGCGAAGGGGTCGCCCTGACGGCTACTCGCAGTAGCCCACGGTCTGGCCCAGCACCACGACCATCGTATCCTTCAGGCCGAGTCGCTTGGTCACCTCGGCCTGGTTCCAACCGCCACGCGCGCGACTGCCCAGCCCCGCACTTGCGCAGTAGAGATAGACATTCTGCGACACATAGCCCACATTCACATAGGAGACCGTATTGGCATCGCCCGGGCGATGGCCGGGACCCGTCTTCTCCGTATCGGCAATAAACAGCAGATTCAGATAGGCATCCGCCACGTTGGCACGGCCCGTGATGGCCCGATGGTCGCCCTCGGCCACCAGCTCCAGCGTGTGGTTCTTGTAGTTGTAGTAGTAGGCACCGAACTCGAAGAAGGCATACAGCTCAATCTCCTGGCGATTCGAACCCGTCGGGGCGGTACGACGACCATCGGGACGATTCACGCCCAACGCGGCCCACATCAGGTTGGAAATATCCTGCAAGGGAATCTCTTTGTTGGTGAATCCCGACGAGGATTTACGATTTTTCAAGGCCTCCATCAGCCCCATGCCCTCGGTAAAGGTCGGGGTGTTGAGCTGAATCACCTTCGGGGCCTCCTGCCCCATCGCGCACATCGTGCAGCTTAAGACCAGCATCAGGGCGGTCAATAGCCAAACAATTCGTTTCATGGTAGTTAAGTGGTTAGGTTAGCGAAAATCAATCAGTTCGTAGTCGGCATAGTTCGCGGCCGAGAAGCCCGCAAGCGGCTCTTTCAGGGGTTTGATGGCGTGGATATCGATCGTCAGCTCCAGGCCGTCCGTCAGATAGACGATGCGACGCGGCAGGTGGCTCTGCTTATCGAGCGTCAGGCGTGCCGCCCGCCGCAGCGAACGATCCACGGCAAGGGTTAGGGTCAGCTCGGTAGCCGTCTCGTTAAACTTTACGGCCTGGGGACCCTCGCCAAGCAGCTCCAACGCATGGGCCGGATTCGAGAGAATATCCATCGACTCGGTATCGGTCTTGAGAATCGTCACCTCACGGCGCGACTTATTCACCTCGTAACGCTCCTGCGCTTCGCCATAGACCTCCACATCGGCCAATTCGATGCGGTAACGCTCTCCCTCGACCGAGAACGAACCGAGCAGTTGCTCCTCGCCCAGGGCGATGGTGAAGGTGGCCGTATAGCCTCCGAAGGCCTCCATGGCGCGGCGCATACGGCCGAGCGACTCGGAGTTATCGCTCTGTCCGCGTAGGGAGAACGGACAAAGCAAAAGCGCAAAGAGGAAAAGGGAAAGAAATAGGCGTTTCATTTTGAATGCTATATTTTGAATTTTAATTGGTTGCAGGGTCGGGGAATGCTCCTAAAACAATCCCAAATCCTGCAATTTTGCCTCCAACGAGGGGCTGTCGTGGAACAGCACATCGCGCGGCTTGGCCCCCTGGGCGCGCCCCACAATGCCGGCACGCTCCAACTGCATCATGATACGTCCGGCGCGGTTGAAGCCCACCTCGTAGTTGCGCTGAATCATCGAGGTCGATATCGAGCCGTTCGTCACCGCATCGCGGGCAATCTCGGCAAAGAGCGAGTCGTACTTCTTGGGGGCCATATCCGCCTCCTCGCTCCCCATGGCACCATCGCTCCCCTCCGGCACAAAGTCGGGCAGCAGGTAGGCCGAGGTGTAGCCCTGCTGGCGGGAGATGTGGTCCACGATGCGCTCCACCTCCTCGGTCTCGACCAGCGCACACTGCACGCGGGTCACATCGCCGTTGAGCGAGAAGAGCATATCGCCGCGACCAATCAGCTGCTCGGCACCCGGGCGGTCGAGAATCGTACGCGAGTCAATCATCTGAATCACGCGGAAGGCGATGCGGGCAGGGAAGTTGGCCTTGATACCACCCGTGATGACCTTCACATCGGGACGTTGCGTGGCGACAATGAGGTGAATACCCACGGCACGGGCCTTCTGCGCCAAGCGCATCACGGGGCGTTCCACCTCCTTGGCCATCATAATCAGGTCGGCAAACTCATCAATTACGACCACCACATACGGCAGGAAGCGATGCCCCTTCTCGGGGTTCAGCCTGCGGGCCGTGAACTTCTGGTTATACTCCACAATATTGCGCGTGCCGGCCTGGCTCAAGAGTTCCAGGCGGCTCTCCATCTCCGTACAGAGCGAGTTGAGCGTATAGACCGCCTTCATCGGGTCGGTGATAATCACCTTCTCTTCGGACTCCATCTTGGCCAGGAAGTGGCGTTCCAACTTGCCATAGAGCGAGAACTCGACCATCTTGGGGTCAATCATCACCAGCTTCAGCTCCGAGGGGTGCTTGCGGTAGAGGAGCGAGGTGATAATGGCATTCAGACCCACCGACTTACCCGTACCGGTCGAACCGGCCACCAACAGGTGGGGCATCTTGGCCAGGTCGAAGACGTAGTTTTCGTTCTGAATCGTGCGCCCAATCACCACCGGCAACTCGGCTTTCGTCTCGTGGAAACGCTTCGAGCGGATGGCCGAATACATCGAGACGATGCGTTTGTTGCGATTCGGCACCTCGATACCGATGGTACCCTTGCCCGGAATGGGGGCGATGATGCGGATGCCCGAGGCCTTGAGGCTCTGGGCGATATCCTGCTCGAGGCCCTGAATCTTGGCAATCTTCACACCCTGCGCCTGGACAATCTCGTAGAGGGTCACCGTCGGGCCTACCGTGGCCTTAATCTTCTGAATCGGAATGCCGAAGGTCTTGAGCGTATCCTCAATCTTGCACTTGTTCTCGAAAATCTCGTCCTCCGAGACCTCCGAGTCGGATTGGTAGTCCTCCAACAGGGCGAAGGGGGGCTTCTTGTAGTTCATGAGATCCTTCGTGGGGTCGTACAGCTCCGAGACCCGCTTGGCGGCCTCCTCCTCTTTCGGCTCCTCGACCACCACCACAAGGCCTTCGCTCTCGACTTCGGGCGTTGCCGCTTGGGGCGCGGGTTGGGTCACGGGTTGGGTCACTGCCTGTTGTGGCTCCTCCACCAGCTCGAAGCCCTCCTGCGGCACAACCGGTTGCGTCGGTTGCGGCTCCTCCACGGCCACGACCTCCTCGCGGGGCGAGAGATCAATCTCCTCGAAGGGTCCGTTCTGCACCACACGGGGTTTCGACAGCTCGACCAGACCGCCCGCCCCCATCACAACACGCTGCTCCTCCTTTTTCGCCGACAAATCGACCTCCTCAAAGGGGTTCTCCTCGGTCAATTCGCGGCGCACGGCCTCCTGCAACGTGGGGCGCGATTCGGTTTGCGCGGGTTGCGTTCGGGGTTCGGCCACAGGCTCTACGACGGGCTGCACAGCGGGCTTCGGGGTCGGCTTGGCTGCCACCTCCTGCGGTGCCACCGGCTCTTCGGCCAGAGGCTCCTCTGCGACCTCCTCTTCGAGGCTTTCGCCCCCCTCGTCGCGGTGACGCAAGAGGTCCACCACCTGACCGCCCTTATCGACCAGGACCGTCGTGGCATCGTTTACCATATTGATAAAGTTGCGGTTGATAAAGACACCCGTCAAAATCCAACCGCCCAGGAGCAGTATCACCGTGCCGAAGCCGCCAATGTGGCCATGCAGGAGCTTGGCCACCTCGATACCGAAGGCACCACCCCACCCCGTCGAGGCGCAAAGGCTCCACTTCGTGCCGAATACAAAGCCGAGCGTAAGGGAGCCGAGCAGCATCACCAGCATCAACGAGAGGGCCAGATGATTGACCGGCAGGGGTCGCTTACGAATCACCCGCACACCGAGCAGCAGCAGGATGACGGGCAGCAGGATGCCGAACAGACCAAACGATTGGTCCACCAGCCACATACCCACACGCGCGCCCAGCCAGCCGCACATATTTTCGGGCGTAACGCCCAGCGTTTCGCGCTCCTCGACCGAGAGTTGTAATCCGCTCTGGTCGCCCTCCCAACAGACAAAGGAGAAGAGGACCGAGGCGGCCATAAAGAGGGCTATAAAGATCATCACAAGGCCTGCAATCCAGCGTGCGCTTTCGCTGTCGGTGCGGGTAACGCGCTGACGACCATTTGAGGCTCGTTTATTGGTTGTTGCCATAACTTTACTTCTTATTTATATAACGCGCACACGAAGCTATTTCGTATCGGCCGCCTTGCGGGCCAAGAGTTGGCGATAGGCTTCGTCGGCAAAAGTTTCAAATCGGTATTCGGGTCGATGGCCCGCCTCGGCACAAAGGTCGTGCTGGTCGAGGAGCTGTTTCACGCGCCGAGCCACCGCCTCCGAGGGGTCCACGAAGGTCACCTCAAAGCCCGCGGCCGCCCGCTCCAGGGCCGGCAGCAGGAAGGGATAGTGGGTGCAGCCCAAGACAATTTGATCCGCCCCCCGTTCGAGCATCGGACGGATGGCACGCCCCACCGTCTCCACCGCCTCGTCACTCTCTTCGCGCCCCGCTTCGACCAGCTCGACAAAGCCCCGACCGGCCGCGGTCAGCACCTCGATATCGGCTCCATATTTGGCCGCCGTGCGACGAAACAGCTCCCCGTCGAGCGACCGCTCGGTCGCCAGCACCCCCACCACGCGGCTCTTCGTGTGGAGACAGGCGGGCTTCACGGCCGGCTCCATCCCCACAATCGGCAACGTAGGATAGGTCGCCCGGAGGTGGTCGATGGCCGCCGCCGTAGCCGTATTGCAGGCCACCACGATGAGCTTGCACCCCAACCCCAGCAGATACTCCACCGCCTCGACCGAGAGGGCGCGAATCTCCGCTGCCGTGCGCGAGCCGTAGGGGCAGTGCTTGCCGTCACCGAGGTAGATGACCGACTCCTCGGGCAGGAGCCGACACACCTCCCGACGGACGGACAATCCGCCCATCCCCGAATCGTAGATGGCTATGGGTGCGTTTGACATCGTTGTAGGGTGCTAAAAGGGGGTTAAAGGCTATTAAAGGCTATTAAAGGTTGCTAAAGGTTACGAAAGGCGAAAAGGGCTTGTAAGAAACTTTCACCTTTTACTTTTCAGTTTTCAGTTTTCAGTTTTCCTCTTTGCTCTTTCCTCTTTGCTCTTTGCTCTTTCCTCTTTGCTCTTAAAAAGCTATTATTTCGTTTATTATCTCTTCGTCGGTTTTGCCCTCGCAGGCGACAATCTGCACGGCGCGGCTGTAATAGGGGTCCCGCACCGCCATATCCTCGCGCATGAAGGCAACCAACTCTTCATCGTTCAGGCCGCGCAGGCGGGGCCGTTTCTGCCGTCCGTAGGGGCTTAAACGCGAGGCGATGTTCTCGGCCGACCGTTTCAGATAGACCGTTCGCCCCACCTCGTTCATGCGCTCCATGTTATCCCGCCAGGCGGGCAGTCCGCCACCGGTCGAGATGACCGAGGCCTCCTCCTCCGTAATCACCTGCTCCAACACCTCGCGCTCGATTTCGCGGAATCGCTCCTCGCCCTCGTAGCGAAAGATATCGAAGACGACCGCCCCCTCGCGCTCCTCAACCCGATTATCGGTATCGACAAACGTGAGGTGCAGGGCGCGGGCCAACTTGCGTCCGATGGTACTCTTGCCACACCCCATGTAGCCAACAAGAAAGAGTGGTTTCATTCCGTCACACACTAAAAGAGGTTCAACTGCGGCTCCTCGACCAGCTCCTCCTCGTCGCCCTTCGCCCGCTCAATCTCGAGCGGCACACCGCTCGGTGCAATCGGCTCTACGGGGGTCAGATCCTGCTCCTCCTGCTCGAAGGCCACCTCTTCGGCCATCGGCTCCTCGGTCAGCGGCTCCTCATTCTCCTCCGTCGGCTCCTCCTCGATGGGTTCGGGCTGCTCGGGTTCGATGAACTGCACCGCGGCCACATCGAAGGTCGAGAGGCGTTTGCCCTTGGCCTGGGGACTCTTCACCCCCACAAACGAATCGACATCGAGGCGGTCGGCCGGACGATGCTCGTGCGCCCCCTTGTAGGTCAGCTCCACCTCGGCACCCTCCGTCTCGGTGAGGGCCACAAAGCGCGACCCCTCGTCGAGGAACGACTGCAACTTTTCGGACAGCTTAATCGAGAAACGCTTCAGGTAGTAGTACTGCTGCTCGTTGTCGTAGTAGGCCACGGCATATACCGCCTCGGGGCGGAAGCGCGACACATGAATCGTATCGTCGGGGAAGTGCTGCGCCAGGTCGTAGCCCGAGACATAGAACTGGTTCTTGGCCGTCCAGACAATCAGCTTGTCATCGCCCTTAAACTCGCCCAAGAGGCGACCGCGCCCATCGGCATTCAGACGACGAATATCCTCGTCGTACCAGATGTTCTGACCGCCCAGGGTCGAAGTACCGCGCTCCTTCAGCACAATCTTGTGGATGCCGTAGCGCGAGAAGAGGTTGCCCTGGCTCTGGCGACCCTTGATGGCCAGGGTGGCGAAGTCCAAATCGACAATCACACGCTTCAGGCGCGGACGGGGCTTGAAATAGACCTTCAGCACCTCCGCCTCGCCATTCGGATTGACCGACATATAGAGAATCTCGCTCTTGGGCGTTCCCTTCGTGATATCGTAGCACTTATCGCGCGTGATGGCCTTGATGGCGCAACGCTTCATCATAATCGGGCCGTTCTTGCCGTCGCGGTACAGCACGTTGTAAATCGTGCGCTCGTCGCCGCGCTTGAAGACCCCGATGTAGTAGATGTTCTTCTCGAAGAAGGCCTTCTCCGAGACCTTCGTAATCACATAGCGGCCATCCTTCGTGAAGACAATCACATCGTCGATATCCGAGCAGTCGCAGACAAACTCCGAATCCTTCATCGACTTACCCGTGCCGAAGAAGCCCTCGGCACGATCGACATAGAGCTTGGCATTCGTCACGGCCACCTTCGTCGCCTCAATCTGGTCGAAGGTGCGCAGCTCGGTCTTGCGCTCACGCCCCTTGCCATGCTTCTCGAGGATGCGCTCGTAGTAGGCCACGGCATACTCCGTGAGGTGTGCGAGGTGGTATTTCGTCTCCTTGATATCCTGCTCAATCTGCTTAATCTCGTTGTCGGCCTTCTCCGAGTCGTAGCGCGAGATGCGGATAAACTTCAGCTCCGTGAGGTGCTGCACATCTTCGAGCGTCACCTCCCGACGCAACAACTTCTTGAAGGGCTCCAACCCCTTGTCCACCGCCTCGTAGGCCGCCTCGCGCGTACGGCAGCCCTCGATAAGCTGGTAGAGCTTGTTCTCGATGAAGATACGCTCCAACGAGGCGGTATGCCAGGCACCGTTCAGCTCGTCGAGCTTAATCTCCAGCTCGCGCCCCAGGAGGTAGCGCGTATGGTCTGCCGAGCGGCGCAGAATCTCGCTCACACCGAGGAAGTGGGGCTTCTCGTCCCAAATCACGCAGGCGTTGGGCGAAATCGACACCTCGCAATCGGTGAAGGCGTAGAGGGCGTCGATGGTCCTGTCCGACGACTCGTCGGGGGCCACCTGAATCACAATCTCCACCTTGTCGGCCGTCAGGTCATCGACCTTGCGAATCTTAATCTTGCCACGCTCGTTGGCCTTGATAATCGACTCCTTGAGCGACTCGGAGGTGGTGGTAAAGGGAATCTCGGTGATGGCCAACGTGCGCTTGTCAATCTTCGAGATGCGGGCGCGAACACGCACCGCGCCACCGCGCAGACCATCGTTGTAGCGGCTCACATCGGCCAGACCGCCGGTCGGGAAGTCGGGATAGAGCTGGAAATCGCGCCCCTCGAGGTGGGCAATCGAGGCATGAATCAGCTCCACGAAGTTGTGGGGCAGAATCTTCGAGGCCAAACCCACGGCAATACCCTCCGTACCCTGGGCCAACAGCAGCGGGAACTTCACGGGGAGGGTCACCGGCTCCTCTTTTCGGCCGTCGTAGGCCATCATCCACTCGGTCGTCTTCTTGTTGAAGACCACATCGAGGGCAAATTTCGACAGTCGCGCCTCGATGTATCGGGCGGCTGCGGCATCGTCGCCCGTGAGGATGTTACCCCACGAACCCTGGCAGTCGATGAGCAGATCTTTCTGACCCATGGTCACCAATGCCGACTCAATCGACGCATCGCCGTGCGGGTGGTAGGCCATCGTCTGACCCACAATGTTGGCCACCTTGTTGTAGCGGCCATCCTCCATGAGGCGCATGGCGTGCAGAATACGGCGTTGCACCGGCTTCAAACCATCCTCGATGTGGGGAACGGCACGCTCCAAAATCACATACGAGGCGTAGTCCAGGAACCAATTCTTGTACATGCCCGTCAGACGGCGCACACCGCTCTCGTCCTGCATCAGGCGGTTGAACTTGGCCGCCTTGGCCGACGTGGTCGCGGGGGCTTCAGCCTCCTCGGCCGCAGCGGAATCGACCGCTTCCGTCGCCTCACTTTCCGTCACACCCTCCAGCAGCTCCTCCTGCTCGATTATCTCTTTCTCTTTTGCCATAGTCGTTTAATTCATGTCGGCTTCCACGAGGTCCTCCTCGATGCGCAGGTTATTGATGATGAAACCCTGGCGTTCAAAGGTGTTCTTGCCCATATAGAACTCCAGCAGGTCGTGAATCGGGTCATCCTTCGTGATGCGCACCTTGTCCAGGCGCATCGTCTCGCCGATGAAGTGTTTGAACTCCGAGTCGGAAATCTCACCCAGGCCTTTGAAGCGGGTAATCTCGGCCGTCGAACCGCACTTTTTGACCGCCGCCTGACGCTCCTCCTCCGAGTAGCAGTAGTGGGTCTCCCGCTTGTTGCGCACACGGAACAGGGGCGTTTGCAGGATATAGAGGTGGCCGCGACGAATCACGTCGGGGAAGAATTGCAGGAAGAAGGAGGTAATCAGCAGACGGATGTGCATACCGTCCACATCGGCATCGGTGGCCACAATCACCTTCTCGTAGCGCAGGTTATCGACATCCTCCTCGATGTTCAGTGCCGCCTGCAGCAGGTTGAACTCCTCGTTCATATAGACCACCTTCTTCGTCAGGCCGTAGCAGTTGAGCGGCTTACCGCGCAACGAGAAGACCGCCTGCGTACGGGCATCGCGGCACTTGGTCACCGACGACGAAGCCGAAAGACCCTCCGTGATGAAAATCATCGTCTGGTCGGCCAGCTCGTTCTTATCACCGCGGTGAATCTTGCAGTCGCGCAGCTTCTTGTTGTTGAGCGAGACCTTCTTGGCCGTCTCACGGGCCTTCTTCTGCACACCCGAGATGGCCTTGCGCTCCTTCTCGTTATCGACAATCTTCTTCTGGATGGCCTGGGCCGTTTCGGGGTTCTTATGCAGGTAGTCGTCGAGGTGCTTCGAAAGGAAATCGACCACGAAGTTGCGCACCGAGGGACCCGACTTCGACATATCGCGCGAGCCGAGCTTGGTTTTGGTCTGCGACTCGAAAATCGGCGAGGAGACCTTCAGCGAGATGGCCGCCACAATCGAGGTGCGGATATCCGACGGGTCGTAATCCTTGTGGTAGAACTCCTTGAGGGTTTTGGCGATTGCCTCGCGGAAGGCCGCCTGGTGCGTACCGCCCTGCGAGGTAAACTGACCATTGACAAACGAATAGTAGTTCTCGCCATAGCCCGAGCCGTGGGTGATGGCCACCTCGATATCCTCGCCCGAGAGGTGAATCGGGGCATAGAGCGGCTCCTCGGACATATTCTCGTTGAGCAAATCCAACAGACCGTTCTTCGACACATAGGTCTGGCCGTTGAGCTTCACCGTGAGGCCCTTGTTCAGGTAGGTATAGTTGCGCACCAGCTGCTCGACATACTCCAGGTTGTAGTCGTAGGGGCCGAAGACCTCCTCATCGACCGTGAAGCAGATGAGCGTACCATCCTTCTCGCCGACACCCTCTTCCCACTCGTCGCCGGTCTGCAAGCCCTGCTTGAAATAGACCGTATGGGCCACACCGCCACGCACCGAGCGGGCCATAAAGTCGCTCGAGAGGTAGTTCACGGCCTTCACACCGACACCATTCAGACCCACCGTCTTTTTGAAGGCGGCATTCTCCTCGTCGTCGTCGTACTTACCGCCCGTGTTCATCACACTCACGGCGGCGGCCAACGAGCCGAGCGGAATACCGCGGCCGTAGTCGCGCACCGAAACGCGCTTCTCCTGAATCGAGATTTCGATTTGGCGGCCGTTGCCGTTCATAAACTCGTCAATCGAGTTGTCCGTCACCTCCTTAATCAGGACGTAGATACCATCGTCGGACTGGGTGCCGTCGCCCAACTTGCCGATATACATACCGGGGCGCAGGCGGACGTGTTCGCGCGGCGTGAGGGTCTTAATCGAATCCTCGCCGTAGTTCTGTTGTGCTGTATTGAGTAAATCTGCCACAATAATTGAGTTGAAAGAGGAAAGAGCAAAGTGGAAAGAGGGGGGAAAGGGAAAAGTGAAAAGTGAAAAGTGAAAAGTGAAAGGTGAAAACGGAAAAGTGAAATCTGAAAGCTGAAAACTGAAAGCTGAAAACTGAAAACTGAAAACTGAAAAATTCCTAAAATCCTTAAGCAACCTTAAGCTCCCTTAAGAAACCTTATCTCGGTTTTCTCGCCTTATCTCCTTTTCTCGGCCTTTCTGCCTTTCTCGGCCTTCTCGCCTTTTTGCCTTTTTGCCTTTTTGCCTTTGTCGTCTTTTATCCTAATGATTCAATTTTTCTACTTATTGCGAATCGCTTGCAACTGCTCACGAATCCGGGTTTCGACCTTTTCCATCAGTTCGCGTGTATCGGTCGAGCAAACCTCCTCGGCCGGAATCGGGTCCAGGACCTGCACCGTGACGCGGTCCTTCCAGTTGAAGAGGAACGATTTGGGCTTCACGACGCGGTTCGTGCCATCCATCACCACCGGCAGAATCGTCGCCCCCAGCTCCTTGGCCATCATGAAGCCGCCCGCCTTGAAGCGACCCATCTCGCCCGTCTTGGAACGCGTACCCTCGGGGAAGACGGCCACCGAGACCCCTCTGTCGAGCCACATCTTGCCCTCGCGGAGCATCTGCTCCATGGCCTGGGCGGCACGACCGCGGTTGATCATGATATCGCCGTGCATGAAAATCAGCTGCCCGAAGAAGGGGGTCTTCATCACCTCGCGCTTCGTGACCCAGCGGAAATTCAGCGGCAGGTAGTACATCGAGGTGATATCGAACATCGAGTTGTGGTTCGACATAATCACATAGGGCTGCTTCGGGTCAATCTTCTCCAACCCGCGAATGCGGTGGCGCGTCAGAAAGGGCAACCCGTGGATGCACCAGACCAGACAACGCGACAAGCCATGCACCACCGTGCGACGCTTGTCGAAGGGATAACACACCACCAGGGCAACCGCCGACAGGAGGGTGATAACGAGGCAGGATAGCAATATCCACAGCCAATAAATGAGGCTCAACATATCGTTTTCGTTTTTTGGTTCTACGTTTCGCTCCCCCGCTTTTCGGCCCGATTCGGGGTCAAAGGGGGATTTGTCGGGCAAATTTACAAAAATTTCGGCCACATTTCACCCCTTCGACCCAAGAAAGTTATCAACAATTTGCTCAAGTTCCCCAAAGGGGAAAGGTTACGGGGCGGAAAAAGTTTGAAAAAATTTGGTTCTATGTATTGCATAATACAATATCTTTTTCATATCTTTGCATCGTGAAACAAATCAAAACAAAACAATAGTATGAAAAACTTTATTCTCTCGCTTGCGGCAACGCTTCTCACCGCAACGCAACTCCTGGCCGCCCGCCAAACCCCCACGACGGGGCGCGTGGTGGACGAGCAACAATCCCCCATCGAATTTGCCACCGTGGTCCTGCTTTCGGGGTCGCAGCAGGTGGCCGGCACGACGACCGACGAGGCGGGGCAATTTTCATTGACCGCCCCCGACGGACACTACACCCTCACGGTGCAGCATTTGAGCTACGCGAACTACTCGAAAGAGGTTGAGATAAGCAAGGACACCGATTTGGGCGACATCGTATTAGAGGTCTCGGCAACGAAGATTGACGAGGTGGTGGTCAAGGGGCAGTTGGTACGTCGTGAGGCGGACCGTTTCGTGGTCGATGTGGCCAATTCGGTGGCTGCGATAGGCAAAGACGGGGTCGAACTGCTCGAACGCGCCCCGGGAGTCTGGATTACGGACGACAAAATCGCCATCAACGGCAAGTCGGGTTCGAAAGTTTATGTAAATGATAGGGAGTTGAAAATGAGCAACGAACAGCTTATTACCTATATTAAAACTTTACGCGCGGAGGAGATTCAGAAAATCGAGGTCATCCCCACCTCGGGAGCCGAGTACGATGCCGATTCGGCCAGCGGCATCATCAAAATCACGTTGCGCCGCCAACGCGAAAACGGCTCGCAGGGTTCGGTGCAAATGTGGAGTACCGCCAACCGCTTCGGACACAACCTGAACCCCTCGGCCAACATCGCCCTGCACAGCGGCAAATTGGACCTCAACGCCTCCGCCTGGTTCACCGACCGGGAGGGCGAAGCGAATGCCATCGAGCAGACCTCCTACCTCTCCCATTCGTCACAGCTCCAGTCGCAGTCGCACCTCGACGACAACCACCGTGACTACGGCGGTCGCCTCGATGCGGTCTATGAACTCTCGAAAAAGCACTCCATTGGTTTGGGTGGTCGTTTCACGGATAATCGAAACAGCGAGGCCAACAACTCCCACTCGCTCCTGCAGGGCGAAGGGTTCGAGCAGCCGACTACGAGCCTCTTTCGAGGTCGTGACGCGCAGCGCGACGTGAAGGGTACGTTTAACTATGTATGGAAGATTGACACGCTCGGCTCGACGCTCAAATTCCTGGCCGACTACCAGGTGCGCACGAACGACAACAGCCACGACAACCACAGCGTGGTGAGCGGCCTCGACTCGCTCTACCGCGACTGCACCGACTCGAAATACCGCATGGCCACCGCCTCGCTGGATTGGGAGCAGCACCTATCGCCCAAAATCACGCTCCAGGCGGGTGGAAAATACACCTACTACCGGATGCAGTCGGATGCCCTGTTCGAGTACGAAAAGGGAAACGCCTGGCTCAAAAACGAGCGCGAAAGTTTCTCGATCGACTACGACGAGCAGATTGCCGCCCTCTACGGCATCGTCCGCGCCAATTTCGACCGCTGGGGCTTTGTGGCGGGTCTGCGTGGCGAATACACCCGCACCGAGAGCGACGGCACGAAGCTCGGCAAGGACTACTTCTCGCTCTTCCCGAACCTCAACCTTTCGTACAAACTCCAGGGGGAGGGCAAACACATGCTCATCGGCCAGTATGCCCGCAAGATTTCGCGACCCTCGTTCTGGCAGCTCAACCCCCAGCGACAGCAGATTTCGGACTACTCGTACCAGACGGGAAACCCCTACCTCAACCCCTCCTTCTCGCACAGCATCGACCTGACGTATGTGGCGTGGTACAAATACACCCTTTCGGTGGGTATGACACTCCAGACGGATGAGATTCAGCAGAATTTCGTCTCCGACCCCGAGGACCCGAACATCATCTACATCAACCATGTCAATTACAAGGATACGAAGCAGTATTATGTCAATCTGAACGCCCCGTTGCAGCTCACGAAGTGGTGGGAGGCCAACGCCAACCTGACCTATGTGGCATGGGAGCAGCGTGCCACGACCACCTCGCCGGTCAAGCTCTCGCATATGTTTATGACCTACTGCTCGACGACCTTCACCCTGCCGGCCAGGTTCTACATCGACCTCTCGTGGAACTACCACAACCCGATACAGATGGGTAACGCCATCATCGGTGCGGCACACATGGTCAATGGCACCCTCAAGAAACGCTTTGGCGACCGCTTTACGATTACGTTCGATGTCCGCAACATCTTCAACGAGCAGCAGGATATTCGCGCCAAGAACGAGCAGTTTGAACGCCACTACCAACTCAGCCAGTTCTGGAGCGAACGCCAATTCCGCCTCGGCCTCTCGTGGAACTTCAAGAGCGGCAAGGCCTTCCGCACCCGCACGCTGGAGCAGGCCGACGAAGGAAGACTTTAGGGGAATTAAAAATTAAGAATTAAAAATTAAAAATTAGGGGGCGAGAAAGGCGGTAAGGGCGAGAAAGGCGATAAAGTTTTTTCCCTTTACCCCTTTTTCGCCTTTTATGCCTTTTATGCCTTTTATGCCTTTTATGCCTTAGGCAGTCCAAGCCCCACGACCGCTTTTTAATTTTAGAGGAGCAGATTTTGGCATGAACGCAGTTCGGCCTGGATGGGGCGGCTTAAGAAGCCGCTTTTGAGAATGGGTTGTCAGCTCTACGACCGCTTTTTAATTTTAGAGGAGCAGATTTGTGCTTAAACGAAGTGAGGCACGGATGGGACATACTATACGTATTTCCCATTCGTGCCTCGCAAGCGCAAGTGCAAATATGCCCTATAAAATTAAAAAGCAACCACGGGGGCGGTAGCTGCCGCCTCATCCGCTTCAAAGTAGGCTTTCTTGTCGAAGCCGAAAATCGAAGCTACGAGGTTGGCGGGGAAGCGGCGCACCGAGATGTTGTAGGTCTGGGCAATCTCGTTGAACTCCTTGCGGGCCACGGCGATACGGTTCTCCGTACCCTCCAGCTGGGCCTGCAGCTCCAGGAAGTTCTGGTTGGCCTTCAGGTCGGGATAGTTCTCGGCGATGGCAATCAGGCGACCCAGGGCCGAGCGCACCTGCTGCTGGGCAGCCTGGTACTCGGCAATCTTCTCGGGCGTCAGTTCATCAGCCGTGAGGTTAATCGAGGTGGCAGCCGAGCGGGCAGCGATGACCGACTCGAGGGTCTCGCTCTCGTGGGCGGCATAGCCCTTCACGGTGTTCACGAGGTTGGGAATCAGGTCGGCACGACGCTGATACTGCATCTCGACATTCGACCAAGCGGTAGCTACCGCCTCATCCTTCTCCACCAACCCATTGTAGGTCGTGTAGCAGAAAATAGCAAGGAGCGCAACCACTCCCAAAGCAATCCATTTATTCATAACTGTCTGTATTAAAGGTATTTGTTTTTTATTTATATATTTCTAAATTCTACATTCTAAATTCTACATTCGCTCTCTTACCATCTCGACCCGGCACCGCCACCGCCGAAGTGACCGCCGCCGAAGCCGCCACCCATCGAGCCACCGCCAAACGAGCCGCCCCCGAAGCCTCCGATAAAGGGACCTCCGAGCGAGCCGCCCCCGTGGTGGTTTTCGTGGTAGTCGCGGTGTCGCTTGCGCACCTCGGATCCACATTTTTGGCAGACATAAAGGTCCTCGACCAGGGTGTAGAAGGCGTTGCTACCCAGGGTGTATTGCTCCTGCAACTGCAACTTACGACGACCGCACCGCGGGCAACGGCTGCGCAACAGCGCCATCACGACCAACGCCAGGAAGGGGAAGAGGAAGTAGATGAGCATGAGCCACATTTCGGGATTCTCGCTCTCCACTGCGGGGAGCGGCTCCGACCCCTCCAATACCCGCGCCACGGCCTCCACACCGGCCACCATGCCCGCGCTGTAATCCCCCTGACGGAAGTGGGGCAACATATACTGCATCTGTATCCGTTTGCAGATGGCATCGGGGAGGATGCCCTCCAGCCCGTCGCCCGTCACAAAGCGAATCTCATGCGCCTCCTCCACGAGCAAGATGCCGAGGCCGTTATCCCCCTCTTTGCGCCCCACACCCCACTGCGTGAAGAGGTCGATGGCAAACGTGAATACATCGTCGGAAGCAATCGCATCGACCGCCACGACCGCCACCTCGGCATAGCCGCCCGTGCGGAGCGTATCGCACAGAAAATCAATGCGGCGCACCGCCTCGTCCGACAGAATGGCATCGGGGTTGGCCGTGTAGCGGGTGCGGTCCGTAAGCTGCACGTTGGGGACCTCCCCGACCGTGTAACGGGCCGCCTGCAACTCCACGCACGAGGCGACAAAGCAGAGCGTGAGCAAGAGCGTTCGCAGGGTCTGTTTCATCGGTTAGGCTCTCTTAAGGGTCAGCACGCGATAGGCCCAGGGCGCCATGATTTCACTCACCGAGCCGGCCAGCGTGTAGGGGGCATCGGTCGCAAAGTCGGTGTAGGTGCCGGCATAGATGCCCGTATTGTACTCGGCCTGAATCGTATAGGGCGAGAGGTTCATCACCGCCACCACGCGGTTATCGGCCGTCTCGCGCACCAAAATCATCAGGCAGTCTTCGGCATTGTTGCGAATCTCGACCCAATCGCCCTCGCCACACCACAAGGCGCGGTTTTCGCGGTGCAGACGGGCCAACCTGCGGTAGCGTTCCGTATGGTCGTTGAAGCGGTATTTCGCAATCGGGTCGCGGTCAAAGAACTGAAAGACATGGTCGTAGCCTATCTCCTGCCCCGTATATACAAGCGGCATGGAGCGCGGGGCTACGAAGGTGAAGAGCGACAAGGCCTCGTGTGCCAACCCCATGCGCGAAAATTCCGTCCCGCTCCAGGAGTTCTCGTCGTGGTTCGAGGTGAACGAAAGGCGCAGAGTCGTAGCGGGATAGGCGGTCCGATCCTCGTAGAGGTAGTCGCGCAGGGCCGTGACGCGGCAACGTCCACCGGCCAGGTCGTTCATCAGGTGGTGCATCCGCCAGCCGTAGTGGGCATCGAAGGCCCGCTCCGTGAGGTCCTGCTGCTCCGCCTCGCAGAGCATAAAGAGATCCTCCTTCACCCGTCGCAGTTCCTCGGCGGCGTAGTTCCAGAAGGGGGTCGGCACGAGCATCGCCATATCGCAGCGGAAGCCGTCCGCGTTATGCTCCGTGAGCCAGAATTTCATCGCCTCGACCTGGGCCTGCCACAGCGCGGGATTGGAGTAGTTGAGCTTGGCCGTATCGGTCCAATCGCACGGGATTTTCGGCTCGCCGTTTTCCCACTCATACCAATCGGGATGCTCCTCGATCCAATGGTGGTCGCGGGCCGTGTGGTTCGCCACCCAATCGAGCAACACCTTCATTCCCAGGCGGTGAGCCGCCTTAACGAAGGCATCGAGGTCGGCCATCGAACCCATCTCGGGATTCACAGCGCGGTAGTCACGAATCGAATAGTAGGAGCCGAGCGAACCTTTGCGGTTCTTCTCGCCAATGGGATAAATCGGCATGAGCCACACGGCATCGACCCCCATTTCGCGCAGCCCCTTCAGGCGGCGTTGGGCGGCACGGAGCGTACCGGTCGGGGTGAGCTGGCGGATATTCATTTCGTATAGCAAAGCCTTGCGGCTCCAGTCGGGATGTATCATATCGTCTCTTACAAAGTCGGTTTTGAAAAGTCAAAGGTACACTTTTTTTTGCAAATACCATACACGGGCAAAATAATCGCCTAAAAGTATTGAATTGTGGCGCGAGTATTCCGTTTCATGGATTTTTTTTGCTATCTTTGTGCGATTATATGGCTAATTGAACAACCCAACGGTTATTTTTACGCATGAAAAGACTCTTCGCAACGGCCCTCGTGGCACTAACTATCCTCTTCGCCTCGTGCGATTCGCAAAAGCGTATCTGGTATTTGCAGGATGCCGAAGCCTTCTCGCCCGAACAAATCGAGCAGCAGGGACAAATCCGCATCCAGCCGTTAGACCGTCTGACGATTGTCGTCAATAGCAAAGACCCCGAATTGGCATTGCAGTTCAATTCCGCCACGGGCTACACGGCTTTGACCCCCTCGGCCACGTCGAGCATCTCGAGCGGCAGTTCGTTGCAGGTTCGCACGGTGGACGAAAAGGGTTCGCTGCTGATGCCCATCATCGGCGAATTGCAGGTCAAGGGACTCACGCGCAGCGAGTTGGCAACGCTCATCGCCGACAAGATTCGGGAGGGCGGCTACATCAACGACCCGATGGTCAATGTGCAGTTTGCCGACATGAAGATTTCGGTCCTGGGCGAGGTGATGCGCCCCGGCTCCTACACCCTCACGCACGACAAGGTGACGATTTTCGATGCTCTGGCCATGGCCGGCGACCTTACCATCTACGGTCAGCGCTCCGATGTGATGGTTTACCGCGAGGTGGAGGGCCGTCGCACGGTGACCTTCCTCGACCTCACGTCGAAGGAGATCTTCTCGTCGCCTGCCTTCTACATCCAGCAGAACGATGCCATCTACGTCAAGCCCAACAAATACCGCGCCCAGGCCGGTGAGATCAACCAGAACCGCAGCTTCTACATCTCGCTCGTCAGCACGGTCATTGCCGTAGCCACGCTCATTGTCACCATTACGAAATAAACACGGAAAACCTCATACATCATGACGGAACAGACCCCCATGCAGCCCATGCCGAGCAACGAGGACAACTCGTTTGAGGCGATTACCCTGCACGACATCATCGAGATTTTCTTCAACAACTGGCGATGGTTCATCGTCTCGGTGCTCCTCTGCCTGGGTGTGGCCTACTTCTACCTGGCCTCGACCCCCAAGACCTACAAGCGCGAAGCGATGCTCCTGATTAAGGACAGCCGCAAGGGTGGCGACATCGAGATGACCGCCTTCAGCGACCTGGCCGGTTTCCAGAGCCGCCGCAACGTGGACAACGAGTTGTACATCCTCCAATCGCGTCGCCTGATGACCGAGGTGGTCAAGAAGCTCAACCTGACGACCAACTACTCGACCCAGCGCGGTCTGCGTATGCAGGACCTCTACAAGCAGTCGCCCGTCGAGGTGCGCTTCATCAACGACGACGACCGCCAGGGTCGCTCGCTCAAGGTGACCCCCGTTTCGGATAAGCAGGTGGTGCTGACCGACTTCTTCGACAAGTTCCTTTCGCGTCGGGAGCAGCGCATGAAGCTGACGGCCCAGTTCGGCGACACGGTCTCGACCCCCGTGGGTCAGCTTGTGGTGGATAAGACCCTCTTCCTCGACTCGACCTACTTCGACAAGGATATTGCCGTAACGAAGAGTACGCTGGAGGCTACGGCCAACAACTACCGTCGTCGCGTGCAGAGCGGCATCGTCAATAAGCAGGCCTCGGTGGTTTCGATTACGATGAATGCCGCCTCGCCGCGCCGTGCCGAGGATGTGATTAACACGCTCATCGAGGTCTATAACGAGGACGGTATCAAGGACAAGCAGAGCATCTCGCAAATCACGGCCGAGTTCATCGCCTCGCGCCTGGAGGTCATCGGCTCGGAGCTGGGCAAGGTGGACCGCGATATTGCCTCGATCAAGCAGTCGAACCGCATCATCGACATCGAGTCGGAGGCCACGCGCACGGCCGGTGAAAGTTCGAAATACAAGGCCGAGAGCCTCTCGCTCGAGAACCAAATCACGACAGCCGGCTACATCCGCACCTACCTGCAGGATGCCTCGAAGTCGCACGAGCTGATTCCGATGGTGGCCTCGCTTGCCAACAGCGGCATCTCGGCCCAAATCAACGACTACAACACGGCCATTCTGCAACGCCAGAAGCTCATGCAGAACAGCTCGGAGAACAGCCCCGTGATTCAGCAGCTCAACACGATGCTGGCCGGCACGCGCAACTCGATTATCGCCTCGCTCAACTCGCACATCGAGACCCTCGAAATGCAGCTCAAGACGATGCGCCAGGAGGAGACGCGCATCAACAGCCGCATCTCGAGCATGCCCACCCAGGAGAAGGTGATGTTGGATGTGGCCCGTCAGCAGAAGATTAAGGAAGAGCTGTACCTCTACCTGTTGAACAAGCAGGAGGAGACACAGCTGAACTATGTCATTGCCGAGCCGAATGCCCGCATCATCGACCTGGCCTACGGCAGCAACTCGCCGATTGCCCCGCGCTCGATGGTCATCCTGGCCATTGCCTTGATGCTCGGTGTGGCCATTCCGTTTGGTCTGTTCTTCCTGCTCGGCATGCTCGACACGTCGATTCGCGGCCGCCGCGATATCGAGAAGTACACCACCATCCCCTACCTCGGCGATATTCCGCAAGCCGAGCAGGCGGCCATCTCGAAGCAGGGTGTGGCCGTGCGTGAGGCGGGTCGTGATGCCATCTCGGAGGCCTTCCGCATGTTGCGCTCGAACATGACCTTCATGGGTGTCACCTCGGGTCAGGAGGGCTACAAGATGCAGACGATTCTCTTCACCTCGTCGAACCCCCATGCCGGTAAGACCTTCGTGGCCACGAACCTCGCCATGACCCTCGCCTCGGCCGGTAAGCGGGTGATTGTCGTGGACCTCGACCTGCGCCGTCACGCCTTCTCGAGCCAGATGGGCCACGGCAAGAGCAAGCGCGGTGTGACGAGCTACCTTACGGGCATGCACACGGTGAACGATATCATCGAGCAGTCGTCGATGCACGAGAATTTCGATGTGATTTATGCCGGTATCCAGCCCCCCAACCCGGCCGAGATGTTGCTCTCGGAGCAGCTGGATGCCCTCTTTAAGGAGCTGCGCACCCGCTACGACTTCATCCTGATCGACTCGACCCCCTCGATGTCGGTGGCCGATGCCATCATCTGCGACCGCCTGACCGACCTGACGATGTATGTCGTGCGCGAGGGCATCCTCGACCGTCGCCAGCTGCCCGATATCGAGCGTCTGCACAAGGAGAAGAAGTTCCACAACATGTCGATTATCCTCAACGGTTCGCATACCCATCGCCACGGCTACGGCTATGGTTACGGCTATGGCTACGGGTATGGTTACGGCTACGGATATGGCGAAATCGAATACCGCGAGAAGAGCTACCGCAAGCGCATCACGAAGTTCTTCCGTCGTCTTTTAACCAATAAAAAGTAGGCACGATGGCAATCCGCGAAGCAACCATAGCACTCGATTTTGACGGCACGGTCGTCACGCACGCCTATCCCGAGGTGGGCGAAGATATCGGCGCCGTCCCCGTACTGAAGGAGCTGGTGGCACAGGGCGACAAGCTGATTCTTTGGACCATGCGCAGCGATGCCCTCCTCGAGGAGGCCGTTGCCTGGTTCCGCAAGCACGATATTCCGCTCTGGGCCGTCAATGAGAACCCCACGCAACAGCGATGGACCGCCTCGCCGAAGTTGCATGCCGACCTGCTGATTGACGACAGCGCATTGGGTTGCCCTACCTGCTTTTTGGATGGGGAGCGTCGTCCCTCGGCCGACTGGCGACGCATCCGCGAAATGTTGGTGCGGATGGGTTATTTGGATTAAGCCATAGGAGACCATAACGAATGGAGGGGTTGTCCAACAAGTTTTTGTTGAGCACCCCTCTTTTTAGAAGTTGTATAACAAGAGGGATTTTTAGGCCTGCGAAGCCCGAAAAACCGCAGCATACTTAAGCGTATGTGAGGATTTTAAGGGCAAGCAAAACGCCAAAATCACCTTGTTAGACAGCTTCTACATTATTTATAGGTATCGCTACATCCAGAACAAAGCCACAAGCGTCAGCAGAAAACCGCCCGTAAAGCCGACCAGCAGCTGCGTAGGTTTGTGGTGGCCGAGGTAGAGACGGGCCGAGCCGAGCAGACCGGCCGCCAAGATGGTCCAGAGCAGCCAGCTGAAGAGCTGCGTAAGGCCAAGCGAGTTCATGACCACGAGCAGGGCCACGGCCGCCCCCATGGCCGTCAGGTGGAGGCTGATTTTCCACTCGGTCGAAATCACCAGACAGAACAACTCGCAGAGGGCCGCGGCAAGCACAAATTTGCGCAGGAAGGCCGCCTGGGGTACCTTGGCAATCACAAAGGCACAAACCATGTAGGCAATCGCCCCAATCAACAGGGGCAAAATCCGCTCCCGACGGTTGTGGATGTGCAAATCCTTCAACCACCCGATCTTGTAGAGCAGCAGCACGGCCAACATCGGGACCAGCGACCCGTAGAGCAACACCGAGCCGCCCAAATACCACTTCACCCCGCTCGGGAAGAGCGAGAAGGTGGTTTGCGTGAAGAGCATCGCCACCAGGTAGAGGGGCAACACCAGCGGATGAAGGGCCATCGAGAGGGCGCGTGCAAGGGTGGTATAGTATTTCGATTGCATAGGTTCGCTTGATTTGGTCGGTCAAAAGTAATGATTTTCGGCAAGAAACGGGCCGATTCGAGGAAAAAAACGTATCTTTACCTGCACAACGAAACGCTTTTGACCATGAAACCACCCGCCATCCACGAGATGACCGCCTACGACCCGACACGCCACACGGCCATTTGTCGGCTCCTTCAACAGCTGACCACAGCCCCCGTCACGCTCGATGAGGCGGCCCTGCGCACGCTCCTCGACCACCCGACGAGCCACCTCTACCTGCTCGAGGAGGAGGGACAGGTGGTGGGTATGCTGACCCTCGGCATCTACCCCGCCCCCACGGGGACGAAGGGGTGGATTGAGGATGTGGTCGTAATGGAGGGGCAACGCGGTCGCGGCTACGGCCGACAGCTGGTTGCGCACGCTATCGAGGCAGCCCGCCAAGAGGGGGTTCGACACCTGATGCTCACCTCCAACCCGCAACGCACGGCCGCCAACCGCCTCTATCAGACCATGGGCTTCGAGCAGCGCGAGACCAACTGCTACCGGATGAATCTCTAATCCGCCATAAGGCAACGGAGGGGGAAAGGAGGAAAAGCCCCTCGTTGCACCCCGCGACCAACGGCCGAGGTAAAGTTATTTTTTGCCAAAGCGCGTATAATACCGAATTTTTCGTATCTTTGTAGGGTAGGTGACCGCGACGAAGGTCGCCACAACACATATTAGACAAAGCACATCGGCTTTTTTTCTTGCTATCGGAACTTGGACACTTTCGATGAGGAGTAGGGAATAAAGGTTGATGTTCATGCTGTATTCCGGCGTGAACATCTCGTTTATTCTACTCCATAGGTTGTCCAAGACCTCGATAGCGAATGAAGGGATGCTTCACGCTTTTTCATTGAGGAATAGGGCATTATGATACACATCGGAGAGGTCATCCGCGAGGAGTTGCAACGGCAGGAGCGCACCGTGAGTTGGTTCGCCAAGCACCTCTATTGCGACCGCAGCAATGCCTACGACATCTTCAAACGTGTAAGCCTCGACACCGAACTGCTGTTCCGCATCTCCCAACTCCTGCAACGCGATTTCTTTCAATGCTACTCCACCGCCCTACGCCCCTCGGAGCCAACCGATAAGCCCCGCGACGGTGAAACCATTCCGACAAAAGTGTAGGATTTTCTCCTACGCGCAAACGCCCCCTTTCCTCCGAAATTCCCCTACTTTTGTACCGTTCATAATTTTAATTCATTTAACATCATCAATGGTATGAAAATTTGGAAATTTATGCTCATGAGCCTCGTTTGCGCGATGGCTATGGTAAGTCTTTCGGCCTGCGGGGGCGATGACGACGACAACAACAACGGTGGCAACGTATTCGTAGGCACCTGGGAGGATGAGGAGTATGGCGATTACTACATCTTCCGCAGCAACGGCACCGGCTCGTACAATGGCGACGAAGGCGATGTATGGAGCTTCACCTACGAAGCATCGGGCAACACCGCACGACTGATGTACGATGAGGGCGACACGGAGCGTTTGACCTACCACGACGGCAATATCCCCTACCTGACCGACGAGTACGGAGATAAATTCTTCAAACGATAAAACGCCTTCACACGCACAACAGCCTAACTTTTCGGTTAGGCTGTTATTTTGCGGGGATAGGGAGTAAGGGCTACTAAAGGGAACTAGGGGGCTAAAGGCTATTAAGGGAAACTAAAGGTGGCTAAAGGAAACTAAAGGAAACTAAAGGAAATTAAGGGAGTTCCCTTAATCACCCTTAATCACCCTTAATCACCCTTAATCACCCTTAATCGCCTTAATCGCCTTAATCGCCTTTACCTCCCCTCCCCCACTTTTTTTCTTCTCCCGCAAATTTTTCCGTGCGAAAATTTGGTTTATTTTATAAACTACTTTATATTTGCATTGTAATCACAACCCGATTGTTGAACCTTAACACCTTTACTACGATGCAAGAGCGCAAATTGACCGAGGCCGAGAGCCTGGCCCTCATTACCCAGATGATTCAAAACACCCACCGCCGACTGACCGTCAATGCCGGCAAACCCTATCTTATCTGGGGCTATCTGACGGCCGGTGTCGCCCTTTTCGAATGGTTGGTTGTCGTAAACGGCTGGTCAAACTATTGGATGTTTGCCTGGTGGCTGATACCCGTGGTGGGATTCCCCTTGATGCTCCTCACCTGCCGCAAAAAGCCCACCGAGCCGAAAAACTACATCGACCGCGCCGTCGAGTCGGTCTGGTTGGCATGCTCCGTAGCAATGATTCCCGCCTTTGCGATTGCCCTCTTTTACCGTGTGTCGATTCTGCCACTCGTAACGCTGATTATCAGCATCGGCACGCTCGTTTCGGGACGACTGATTGCCATGAAAGCGGTCACATGGGGCGGCATCTTCTTTATGTGCGGCACGGTAGCGATGGCCATCTATCAAGCCATGATGCACCACACGATTGTCGTCGATAATGTAAACGAATACTCCCTCTTTTTATATAAGGGAGAAATGCTTATCTTTGCCTTGCTGTTTATCTGCGGAATGATTATCCCGGGACACATCCTGAACGCCAAAACACGCAAAAATGCTTAAAGCACTCGACCCATTGTTGCACTCGGAGCTTCGTCTGGGGGTGATGTCGATTCTTTTGGGAGTCGATGAGGCCGACTTTGTCTTCCTGCAGCAGGAGACGGGTGCCACGGCGGGCAACCTGAGCGTGCAGCTCGACAAGCTCCACAAGGCGGGCTACATCGAAATCACCAAGACCTTCCGCGGCAAGATGCCCTGCACCCTCTGCCGCATTACGGAGCAAGGCGTTGCGGCCTTCGAAAAGTATGTCGAGGCGTTAAAAAGCTACATCGAGCGGTAATACGTTTTAGGACGGCACATCGTTTATGCCGTCCATGCACCCATACGTTTAGTCCGTTGGTATCTCCCCAACGGACTAAACTTATCTAAAACCTGGCACACTATCCCATCTTGCCCGTGAGGTAGGCTTTGGTGCGCTCGTCCGTGGGGTTGGAGAACATCGTGGCCGTATCGCCATACTCGACCAACTCGCCGAGGTACATAAACATCGACTTCGACGATATACGCATGGCCTGGCCCATATTATGGGTAACAATCAGGATGGTTACCTCCTTTTGCAGCTCCTGCATCAGGGCCTCGATATGGGCCGTGGCAATGGGATCGAGTGCCGAGGTCGGCTCGTCCATCAGCAGCACATCGGGTTTCATGGCCAACGCACGGGCAATACACAATCGCTGTTGCTGACCGCCCGAGAGGAATGTACCCTTTTTGTTCAGCACATCCTTCACCTCATCCCACAGCGCAACACTCTTCAGGCATCGTTCAACGGTGGCATCTTTCTCGGTTTTTGACAGTCTGATTCCATTGAGCGCATAGCCCGAAAGGACATTATCGTAGATGCTCATGGTGGGGAAGGGTGCCGGACGCTGAAAGACCATGCCCACACGACGGCGCACATCGATCGGCTCCATCGAGAGGATATTTTCGCCATTGAGCAAAATTTCGCCATCCACGCGGATATTGGGATAGAGGTTGTGCATCAGGTTTACGGCACGCAACAAGGTCGATTTACCGCAACCCGAAGGCCCCATAATGGCGGTAATGGTGTTTCTGTCGATGGCTGCCGATACATATTTCACGGCCATCGTCTGCTTGGTATAGGATACGCAAGTCTTATTAAATTCAAGGATAGGCGTTACTGATTCCATCTCTTTGCAAGATATTTAGCGGTAAGATTCAAGGTAAGAACAAATAATAACAGGAAGAGCGATGCACCCCAAATCAACTCTTGCAGGTTGGGGTCGTTGAAGAACTCCCAAATCAGCAGCGGCACGGCCGAAATGGGCTTATCAATCGCAAAGCGGATGAACGAGCAGCCGAGTGCGGTAAACATCAGCGGTGCCGTCTCGCCAATCACGCGCGAGATAGCCAACAGAACACCCGTAAAGATACCGCCAAAGGCGGCAGGGAGCTGCACTTTCAGCATCACACGCGCACGATTGCCACCGAGAGCCAGACCGGCCTCCTTAAGGGATTGAGGCAATATTTTCAGGGTCTCCTCCGTGGAGCGGATAATCAAAGGCAACATCATAATAAAGAGTGCCACACTACCCGCAATAGCCGAATAGCCCTTCATCGGAACGACCACCCAAATATAGGTCACGATACCGATAATCACCGAGGGGGTCCCTTGCAGCAGGTCGGTGAGATAGCTTACAAATTGGGCAAATCGGTTCTTGGGATGCTCGGCCAAAAAGGCACCGCACAAGATACCCGTCGGAATGGCCGCAACGGCAGCCATGCCAAGCATCAGCATCGTGCCGACGATACCGTTTGCAATACCGCCCGGGATAGGCTCACCGGCCTCGATGGCCTTCATCGCCTTATATGCCGTAGGGGTCGGCTCAGTAAAGAACGACCACGACAGCTGGTCGAACCCTCGCACAAACACCTCGCCCAAAATGGCCAACAGCGGGACGGCCGTGAGGGCTGCAAACAGGCAGACCACCCACAGCATCGCCTTCTCCTTGGCCAAACGATTCTTTATCTTCGAAGTAGTCATAGTTTAAGCGATTCTTGCGCGTTTAATCATCATTTTACCTATCATATTGATCACAGCCGTAATCAGGAACAACACCAAACCGATGGCAATCAGCGATGAGAGGCGCAGGTCGGAGGCTTCGCCAAATTGGTTGGCGATGACGGATGCCATCGAGTTGCCGGTCGAGGTGATCGAGTCGGGGATGTTGTTGGTGTTGCCGATGAGCATCGTGACGGTCATCGTCTCGCCCAGCGCGCGACCAATCGCCAAGATGTAAGAGGAGAAGATACCCGAACCGGCAACGGGGAATACAATCTTGCGAATCACCTCGGCACGGGTTGCGCCAAGGCTATATGCCCCCTCCTTCAGGTCGTTAGGCACCATCTTGATAAACTCGGCACTGAGCGAGGCGGCATAGGGTACAATCATAATGGCCAACACCAACGAAGCGGTCAATACGCCCGAACCTTGCGGTGAGATATGAAGAGCCATGATGAGTGGTCGCAGCGTATAGAAGCCCCACAGGCCATAGATAATCGAGGGGATACCGGCCAACAAATCCGTTACGGTGCTTAACACCGATGCCACCTTCGACCCTTTGAAGTACTCGCCCACGAACAAGGCCACGGGCAGCGAAAAGGGGATGCAGAAAACAAGTGCCAAGAGCGTTGTCATCAGCGTACCCGTGATGAATGGCAACGCGCCATACTGCTCGGCCCCCTCGGTGTAGCTCCACGCCGTGGAGGTGAGAAATTTGAAAAATCCGAAATATTCGAACGCATCGTATGCGTCGGTGACGAGGGCGTACACCACGCCCCCGCACACCAACGGCATAATGAATGCAGCCACAAACAATAGGACTTTGTACAGTTTATCGTTCATCGCGTTCTGTTATTGTTGCAAGAGTGCCACCCCGTCATACGTCACGGCCTTCAAATTGGTCATGCTCAACTCTTTGGCCCTGGCCGGCAGCGGTGCATAGTGCACCTCCGAGGTGATCGCCTGTGCCTCGTCCGAGAGGATATACTGCAACAGATCGAGGGTCGCCTCGGCCTGCTCCTTCGAGCGGTCGGAGTAGTGCTGCTCCTTGTAGATAATCATCCAGGTAAAGGTCGAAATCGGATAGGCACCCGACGCATCGGAATTGGTAATCGAACAGCGGGTATCGGCCGGCATCTCACCCGACGCGGCGGCCGAGATGGTGGCGGCGGTGGGGAGGATAAACTCGCCCCGCACATTCTCGATGGCGGCGTAGGGAATCCGTTGCGCAAAGGCGTACTCCGAGCCTACATAGCCAATCGTGTTTTTGGTCTGCTTGATGACACCGGCTACACCCGGGTTCCCCTTGGCGGCCTGTCCCGAGGGGAAATTGACCGATTTGCCGGCACCGAACTGCTCTCTCCACATCGGGCTTACCTTTGTCAAATAGTCGGTGAATACGAAGGTGGTACCCGAGCCGTCGGAGCGATAGACGGGGATAATCGGCTCGGCGGGGAGCTGGGCCTGCGGATTGAGTGCCACGATGCGTGCATCGTTCCACATCTTGACCGCACCGGCAAAGATATCGGCCACCAAAGCACCCGTGAGGTTCAGTCGCTCAACCCCGTCGAGGTTGTAGGCCACCACCACGGCACCCATGCAGGTCGGGATGTGTACCACGGGGGCCATTTCGGCCATCTCCTTATCCGAGAGGAAGGCATCGCTACCTGCAAAATCGACAATCTTGTCACGCAGGTTTCTTACACCGCCGCCCGAGCCGATACCGCCGTAGGCCACCTGGTCACCATTTACCTGGCCGAACTGCTCGAAAACCACGTTGTAGAAGGGCAGCGGGAAGGTTGCACCTGCACCCGAAAGTTCCTGGGCCCCACGGCCCTCCTTGTTTGCGTTGCCGCCACAAGATACCAAAGCTACGGCAACCGCCCATGTCATAACCGATGCAAAAATCTTTTTCATCTTCTTATATCTATTAAATGTTTTTTATGCTGTTAGAATCCGAAATAGCAGTTGATGAAGGCGGCGTAACGATTATCTGCGCCCGAGGCCTTCGGCATCGTGAGTCGGAAGTTCGGGGCAATCTTCACATACTTACCCACCTTGAACTGCGCACCGAGGATGGCAGCCTGCTCATCTTTGGCTTTGTTCCAATCATCCTTCGAGCAAAGCTCATCGAAACGGGCATAGAGGTCGGCACACTTCGACAACTTGATGGAGGTGAAGATAGAATAACCGCTCTGGTCGGCACCATCTTTATACGAGGCATTCCACAGCTGGTTGTACTCCGCACCAAGCGTAAATTTCTCGTGCTTGTAGCCCATGAAGGCGGCCAGGTTGGTCGTGTTCTCCATACCCTCTTCGCCACACTCGTTCACACCACCATAGAGGCGCACCTGGAAACCCTTGGCAGGGGTCAGCGTGATGCCCACACCGTAGTTCAGGCCGTCGTTCGTCTGAATCTTCTTGTAGCCCTCGCCATTGACCACAATCACATCGGCCGAAAGCCAGTCGGCAAATTTGTAGGCGGCCGAGAGACCCAAATCGGCACTGCTACCGAACTTGTATTGGTCCTGGAACGACTTTAGGATGTAGCGGTAGCCCCAGAACTTCTCCTGGAAGTTGAACTGTGTGGTCGAAATCAGACCGCCGTTCAGCGTCAGGTTACCCGTTTTCCACGAAATCATGGCATTTTTAATATAGGCGATGCGGTGGTAATCATCGACCTGCTTCGACTGACCGATGTCCATCACACCCTTTACCGTAAGACCTTTGCCAAGGTTGTACTCGTAGCCCAGATAGCTGCGGTCCAACTCGAAGCCTCGGTCATCATTCTCTGCACCAAAACCGGTGTGGAAATTTCCAAACACCTGAACAATCGCTTTGCCTTTCGGCTCCTCCGTCGCGGCATCCTGCGCCTGTGCAGTGATACCGATGCAGGCTAAAAGACCTGCCAAGATTACTTTTGTCTTCATTGTCATTTTTTCCTTTAAGTTTGACGCTGCAAAAGTATCTTGGAAAAGTTTCAAGGATGTTTCAAAAAGGTTAGCCTTTTGTGAAATACACCGTAGGAACAGTATATTACATTTTTGTTAAATCTCGTTTCGGGCATTCCGCCATTCGTGAAAACGCCGTAATTTTGCCCCCGAATGGTTAAATAAGGTATATGGCAACAGATCGTATATTGATTGTGGATGACGAGGAGACGCTGTGCGAGGTGATGAAACTCAACCTGGAGAACGAAGGCTATGATGTCGATACGGCTTTCAGTGCCGAGCAGGCCTTGGGTTACGACCTGAAGAGGTACTCGCTCATCCTGCTCGATATCATGATGGGCGAAATCAGTGGCATAAAGATGGCAAAGATGCTGAAAGCCGATGTCGAGACGGCCGATATTCCCATCATATTCTGCACGGCCCGCGACTCGGAGGATGATATGGTGATGGGGCTGAACCTGGGTGCCGACGACTATATCATGAAACCCTACACCGTCCGCAATGTCGTTGCCCGCATTAAGAGTGTCTTGCGCCGCACATCATCCGGCAAGGTTACGACCACGCGCACCGAAAAGCCCCATCTGTTGCAAGTGGATGGGCTGAAACTCGACCTGGAGTTTAAGCGTTGCATGGTGGATGGCGAGGAGGTAAAACTCACCCGCAAGGAGTTTGAGCTGCTGGTATATTTGGTGTCGCATCGTGGAAAAATCTGTTCGCGCGAACAGATACTAAGCCGCGTATGGAGCAACGAGGTGGTGGTTCTGGACCGCACGATTGATGTCAATATCACCCGCCTCCGCGCAAAGATTGGAGCCTATGGCTCTTACATTGTAACCCGTTCAGGCTTTGGCTATGGCTTCCGAGATTAACATATCGTTTCACAAACGGCTGTTTCTGATGTTGCTCGCCTTCTCGTGGGCGATTGTACTCTGCTTTATCGGATTTCAATACCTGCGCGAGAAGGAGTATAAATCGGAGTTCCTGGATGCGCAACTGCAACAATACAACCGCCATCTGCTCGAAATCGTAGAGGAGGGGCTGCCCTATGAGGAGTATATCGCAACGCACGACAAGCCCTTTGACGAACTCAGAATATCCATCATCGCCTTGTCGGGTGCCGTGGTGTATGACAATGTCCTATCGCCCGATTCGCTGGATAACCACCGCAATCGCCCCGAGGTGGCAGCTGCGTTGGCAAAGGGGAAGGGGTATATCATCGGCCGACAATCGGCCAGCGACGGGCGTGAGTATTTCTACTCGGCCACGCGAGGCGACCGAGTCGTTGTCCGCACGGCCATTCCCTACTCCAACACACTGCGCGACCTGTTGGCGACCGATTGGTCGTTTCTTGTGGTGATGATCTCCATCAGCCTTGCAATGAGCATCGTGGCCTACTTTACCACGCGCCGGCTCGGCAAGGATATCGAGCGTGTGAATCGCTATGAGACCGAGCAGGAACAGAACCGGCTGAAACGCCAACTCACCAACAACATCAACCACGAGCTGAAAACCCCCGTGGCCTCGATTCAGGTCTGCCTCGAAACCCTACTTTCGGGCATTGCATTGAGCGAGGAGAAACGGCAGGAACTTATCGAGCGTTGCTATACACACAACGAGCGTTTACGCCGGTTGTTGAGTGATGTATCGCTTATTACCCGACTGGAGGATGGTAGCGGACTGATTAGTAGAGAAAAAGTTATCCTCAACGAAATCATCGACGAGGTTGCCGAGGAGTTGGCCGTGATGCCCCGTGAGGAACGGATGAGGCTGCATACGGATTTTGGCGACGAGGTGATCGTGGATGGCAACCCTTCGTTGATTGGCTCCATATTCCGCAACCTAACGGAAAATGCCATGGCCTATTCCGAGGGAAAGAACATCTATATCACCCTGCTCGAAAACACCCGGGAGCAGGTGCTTATCCGCTTTGAGGATGACGGCAAAGGAGTCGGCAACGAGCAACTACCCCACCTTTTCGAGCGATTCTATCGCGTGGATAAAGGCCGTTCGCGCCAAAAAGGAGGCACTGGGCTTGGCCTTGCCATCGTAAAACACGCTGTCCAATTCCACGGCGGCACCATCACCGTCTCAAACCGCCCCAACGGCGGCCTACGATTTGACTTTACCCTACGCAAAGAGTATTAACAGCAAAGGGTACCCGACACGATTTGTTGAGCAACCCCGCCTTTGTAGAAGTTGTATAACAAGAGGGATTTTTAGGCACGCGAAGTCTGAGAAACCGCAGCATACTGAAGCGTATGTGAGGATTTCGAGGACGAGCGTAACACCAAAATCACCTTGTTATACAGCTTCTCTTTCCGGAATTCGTATAACAAGAGCTATTTTGAAGCTGCTCGAAGTCTGCGAAGTCCGAAGCATACTTTTCGTATGTGAGGATTTCGCAGGCGAGGCAGATGCCAAAAGAGCCTTGTTAGGCGAATTCCCGCTATAACTGTTTGCGCAGACGTGCCACAGGTATATTCAACATTTCGCGGTACTTGGCCACGGTGCGACGGGCGATGCAGTAGCCGTGGTCGTTGAGCATATTCATCAGGGTTTCGTCTGTGAGGGGGTGGCGTTTATCCTCCTCGTCGATGCACTTCTGAAGCAGGGTTTTAATCTCATAGGAGGAGACCTCCTCGCCCGACGAGGTCTGCATTGCCTCCGAGAAGAGCGATTTAAGGAGAATAATCCCGAATTGGGTCTGGACATATTTGCTGTTCACCACGCGCGAGATGGTCGAAACATCCAGCCCCGTGCGGTCGGCGATATCCTTCAGAATCATCGGGCGGAGCTTCGAGCGGTCGCCCGTGCGGAAATACTCCTGCTGGTAGTCCAGGATGGTCTGCATGGTCCGCATCAGCGTATCGTGTCGCTGCTTGATGGCCGAGATAAACCACTTGGCCGAGTCAATCTTCTGCTTGACAAACTGCAACGCCTCCTTATCCTCGTCGCGCACCTTGCCGTCGGCCTTCACCATATCACGAATCATCTCCACATAGCGACGATTGACCTTCACTTCGGGGACATTGTAGGAGTTGAGCGAGAGTTGAAACTCCCCATCCTGGTAGTCGAGCAGAAAGTCGGGGATGATGTAGGGGGTGGCATTCGTACCCCCCTCGGAGTAGAGGTTGCCGGGCTTGGGCGAGAGGCGTTTAATTTCGGCAATGGCCTCGCGGAAATCCTCCTCCGAGACCTGCAAACGGCTCATCAGCCGCTCGTAGTGCTTCTTGACAAACTCGTCGAAGTGGTGCGTGAGAATCTTCATCGCCAGGCGGCGTGTAGGGGTCGTTTGCGAGAGCTGGCCCATCTGCAGGAGCAGGCACTCTTGGAGGTTACGCGCCCCGACACCGGCCGGCTCCAGCTCGTGGATGATGCCCAACAGTCGCTCCAGCTCCTCGACCGAACACTCCACCCCGACGGTGAAGGCGATATCGTCGGCCACGGACTCCAAATCGCGGCGCAGGTAGCCATCCTCGTCGATGCTGCCGACAAGATAGACGGCCAGGCGCATCTCCCGCTCCGAGAGGTTGCGGTAGCCGAGCTGCTCGACCAGATACTCCTGCAACGAGCGGCCCTCCGTCAGATAGACCGGACGCTGCTTATCGTCGCGCGAGAAGTGGTTCAGGCGGCTCTTGTAGGCGGGGGTATCGTCCTCTTTGAGGTACTCTTCGACCGAAATCTCCTTCGGCTCATCCTCCTCCGAGCGTCGCTCGTCCTCCTCCAACACGATGTTATCCTCAATCTCCTGCTTGATGCGCTGCTCGAGCTGCACGGTGGGCAGCTCCAGCAACTTAATCATCTGAATCTGTTGCGGAGAGAGCTTCTGTTGAAGCGAAAGTATCTGCTTTTGACTGATGGCCATAGGTATAAAAATTAACGGGACCTCTTTACACCAACGCGCAGAAGTCCCATTAAATTTTTCGTTTCGGTCACTTTTTTCGACCGATTAGAAATCTGCGTGCAGCGGGGTACGCGGGAAGGGAATCACATCGCGGATGTTGGTCATACCCGTCACGAACATCAGCAGACGCTCGAAGCCCAGGCCGAAGCCCGAGTGCGGAGCCGAACCCCAGCGACGGGTGTCGAGATACCACCAGAGGCTCTTCTCGCTCATACCCAATTCGGCAACTCGTGCAGAAAGCTTGCCATAGTCGGCCTCACGCTCCGAACCGCCGATAATCTCGCCGATTTTGGGGAACAGCACATCCATGGCGCGCACCGTCTTTCCATCCTCGTTCTGCTTCATATAGAAGGCCTTAATATCCTTCGGGTAGTTAATCAGAATCACCGGACGCTTGAAGTGCTTCTCCACCAGGTAACGCTCATGCTCCGACTGCAGGTCGCAACCCCACTCTACGGGGAACTCGAACTTCTCGCCCGAGGCCTTCAGAATCTCGATACCCTCGGTGTAGGTCAGACGCTGGAAGTCGTTATTGACCACGAAGTTCAGGCGCTCGATAAGCTCCTTGTCCCACATCTTGTTCATGAACTCCAAATCCTCGCGGCAATTCTCCAGCGCGTAGTTAATCAGGCACTTGAGGAACTCCTCGGCCAGCTCCATGTTCTCCTCCAGCTCGTAGAAGGCGGCCTCCGGCTCAATCATCCAGAACTCGGCCAGGTGGCGCGGGGTGTTCGAATTCTCGGCACGGAACGTAGGACCGAAGGTGTAAATCTGACCCATCGACAGCGCGCCCAGCTCACCCTCCAGCTGACCCGACACGGTGAGGTTGCAGGCCTTGCCGAAGAAATCCTGCGAGAAATCGACCTCGCCCTGCTCGGTCTTGGGTACGTTGTTCAAATCGAGTGTCGTCACCTGGAACATCTCGCCGGCACCCTCGCAATCCGAGGCCGTGATGAGCGGCGTGTGGAGGTAATAGAAGCCACGCTCGTTGAAGAACTTGTGGATGGCGAAGGCCATGGCGTGGCGGATGCGCAACACGGCACCGAAGGTGTTGGTGCGGGGGCGCAGGTAGGCGATATCGCGCAGGAACTCCAGCGAGTGCCCCTTCTTCTGCAAAGGGTACGACTCGGGGTCGGCCGTGCCGTAGATTTCAATCTTCTCGGCCTGCACCTCGACACCCTGACCGGCACCGAGCGATGCCACCAGACGGCCATCGACACGCAGACAGGCACCCGTGGTGATGGGCTTGAGGCTCTCCTCCGAAATCTTCTGCAAATCGACCACAATCTGGATATTGCGCATACACGAACCGTCGTTGAGCGCAATAAAGGCTACGTTTTTGTTACCGCGCTTGGTCCTCACCCAGCCCTTCACTACCACATCGGTATCGACTGCACCGGTGTTCAAAATCTCTACAATGCGTTGCGTTTTCATATCGTTGTTGTTTCGTATTTGTCTTAAGTAACTGACAAAAGTACTATTTATTTGTGATTTGGCCAAAAAAAAAGTACCTTTGTGCAACCTTTAGGGAGCTAATTATATAAAGAAAGGAATGAAACGCTATATCCTCGTTTTGGCCGCCCTCGCTACGGCGATGGCCACCTACGGCCAACAATTCTGGGAGCTGAACCCCCAAAAAGCCGACCTCACGGCCGGTCGCATCTATCGCACGGAGGTCGTCCCCTTCGACACGCGCCACGATGCCGAGTCGGGCAAATTGGAGACCTCGGGCTACAGCCTCGCCTTCTCGCCGACGGTCATTGCCGCCTCGGGTGAGATGGCCATCGTGGGGCAGACACTCGAAATCCCCTACGCCTGGACCGATGGCGTGATTTACCTCCACCTCGAGAACGTGGGTTCGGCCTACTCGCTCTTCGTGAACGACGAGTTGGTGGCCGAGGTGGAAGAGGGGCTCACGCCGGCCGAATTTCACCTCACGCCCCTGATGCGCCAGGGCGAAAACAGCCTGAAGATGATTCTGCGCCCAAGCCGCACGCCCCAAATCAACCCCACCCCCACCGTGGAGCGCAAGGCCTTTGCGGAGAGCTACCTCTACTACCAGGAGAAACGCTCGATGCGCGACTTCGTGCTGAAGCTCATCCCCGACTCGCTCCACCGCCACGGCATCCTGCACCTGCGCATGGCCACGCAAAACGCCTACAACTACGAGGAGCAAATCGACATGGGCTACGACATCTACTCGCCCCAGGGCAAGCTGCTCGACTTCAACATCCGCACCATCCCCGTACCGGGTCGCTCGGTCGATACCGTGAAGTTCGACCCCTACATCTACGACGTGAACAACAACCGCTGGCAGAGCAGCGCGAAGCTCCCGCCCCTCTATAAGGTGATGCTCTTCTCGCGCCGTCAGGGGGCCTACAAGGAGTATATGCCGCTGAAAATCGGCTTCGGTCGCGCCCGCCTCGAAAACGGAAAAATCATCCTCCACGATGCGGTGCTGGAGCTGAAGCGAAGCCCCTACAATGCCGCCGCGGACAAGGCAACGACCCTCGCCGAAATCAAATCGCTGAAGGCCAAAGGGTACAACACCCTCTGCCCGAGCTATCCGCAGCCCCGCTGGTTCTACGAACTCTGCACCGAGCAGGGTCTCTATGTCATCGACTGCCCCGCCATCTCGGCCCCCGAGAAGCGCACCGACCGTCGCGTGGGGGGTACGCCCTCGAATGACCCGACCCTTGTCGAGGAGTATCTGGAGCGTGTCAAGGCGATGTACTACCGCTCGCGCAACTACACCTGTGTCATCGCCTACTCGCTCGGCTCGGCTTCGGGCAACGGCTACTGCATGTACAAGGCCTACGAATGGCTCAAAAGCATCGAAGCGGAGCGACCCATTCTCTACGACGATGCCACGGGCGAATGGAACACCGATTTATAAAATTCAGAATTTAGAGTTTAGAATTTAGAATTTTTAGACTTTAGAGTTCAAAATTAGTCAGCATCATCGTTTCGCTATGCAGATTGAGTTGATAGTGGTCGGCAAGACCGATTCGAAGGAGGTAAACGCCCTGGTGGAGATGTATCAAAAGCGCATCAACCACTATTGCCGTTTTTCGATTACCACCCTGCCCGACCTGCGCAACACGAAGAACCTCACCCCCCAACAGCAAAACCAGAGCGAGGGGGAGCGCATCCTCGCCCAGCTCAACGAAAGCGACTATGTGGTGCTGCTCGACGAGCGAGGTGCGGAGCTTCGCTCGGTCGATTTTGCCGAGTGGATGCGCAAGCGCATGGTGAGCGGACTCAAGCGGCTCATCTTCGTCATCGGAGGCCCATACGGCTTCTCGGAGGAGGTCTATCGACGGGCCAACCAGCAGCTCTCGCTCTCGAAGATGACCTTCTCGCACCAAATCGTGCGGGCGATTTTCACGGAGCAGATCTACCGCGCCTTCACGATTCTAAACAACGAACCCTACCACCATGAATAAATTAAAAATTTAGAATTAAAAATTAAAAATTGAGTATTTAATATTCAATATTTAACTCCAATATACAATTATTTAACTTTTCAAATTCAAACCAAAGACGATACCGATGCTCCACTACACCCGACTTACCGCCCTCCTTTTCAGCCTTGTTCTCCTCCTACCGACTGCGCTCTTTGCCGCTCGGCAGCCCGAAGCCGAGCCGGCCGACACGACCATCCTGGTCGATGGGGTACAGGTGACAGCCATCAAGCAGGGGTTGGTGTTACGTTCCGAGCCGATTGCCTCGACCATCCTGGGTGAGCGCAGCATTTCGCGCAACCATATCTCGTCGCTCAAGCACCTCACCGACCTGGTTCCCAACCTCCACATCCCCGACTACGGGTCGCGCATGACCTCGTCGATTTATGTGCGCGGCCTGGGTGCCAGAATCGACCAGCCGGTCCTCGGCATGACTGTTGATAATGTCCCCCTGATGCAGAAAAACGGATTCGATGTGGAGCTGTCGGATATCGAGCGCATCGAGTTTTTGCGCGGTCCGCAATCGACCCTCTACGGGCGCAACACGATGGGCGGTGTGGTCAATATCTACACCCTCTCGCCCTTCAACTACGAGGGTGCGCGCCTCGAAATGGGCTACCACACGGGCAACACCTACCGCCTGCGAGTCTCCGCCTACACCCGTTTCAGCGACAAGTGGGCCACCTCCGTTTCGGCCTACCGCACCGCCTCGGACGGCTTCTTTCAAAATGCCCTGACGGGCGAGGATACCGATTGGGAGAAGCTCTACGGTGGTCGCTGGAAGCTCCTCTTCCGCAACAACAAGGGGCTGCGCATCGAAAACACCCTATCCCTCTCCGAGACCGAGCAGGGGGGCTATCCCTACGCCTTTCTCGGCGGCCGCTCCGAGGGCGAGGAGGGCATCACGCCCGGCCTGATTGCCTACAACGATTCGTGCCGCTACGACCGCCTGACCTTCAGCGACGGCCTGACGATTCAATACGAAACCGACCGCCACAGCCTCTCGTCAATCACCTCCTACCAGCTCACGGACGACGATATGCGGCTCGACAACGACTTCACCCCCCTCGACTACTTCACCCTGCGCCAAGCCATCAAGGAGCATGTCGTGACCGAAGATGTGATTTTCCGCTCGAAGGGTCGGCGCACCTACAACTACCTCTTCGGTCTCTACGGCTTCTACCGCAAGCAGAAGATGGAGGCGCCCGTGCTGTTCAAGGAGGCGGGCATCAACGCCATGATGTTCGCGCCGGCCAATGCCGCCACGGGAGGCCGTGTGCAGATGACGGCCAACGAGCCGATGCCCCTCGGTTCGGACTTCGAGAACCCGAACTACGGCGCGGCCCTCTACCACGAATCGGCCTTCCGCTTCGGCAAGTGGGAGGCCAAGGCGGGCCTTCGCATCGAGAACGAACATACGAAACTCGACTACCACAGCTACGGCACGCTCAACTACCACCTCAAGCTCTCGATGCCCGGCATGCCCCGCCCGATGGAGAGCGACCAGACGGTGGACCTCGACGAGCGCGGCTCGTACAGCCACAGCTATACGGAGCTGCTGCCCAAACTATCGCTCATCTACCGCTTCGACGAGAACCGCAACCTCTACGCCTCCCTCTCGCGCGGATTCAAGGCGGGCGGATTCAATACCCAGCTCTTCTCCGACATCCTGAAAGAGAAGCTCCAAACAAAGGCCCAGGGGGGCGAATACGAGGAACGCGACATCGTCTCCTACAAGCCCGAATACAGCTGGAACTACGAGTTAGGCGGCCACTTCTCGTGTGCCGAGGGGGCCATCCGGGGCGACTTCTCGCTCTTTATGATTGACTGCCGCGACCAGCAGCTGACCGTCCTGGCCGATGCCGATGCCACGGGGCGCATGATGACCAATGCCGGTCGCACCCGCTCGCTCGGTGGCGAGGTGGCCATGCAGTTCAAGCCCTGGTCGAACCTCGATATCGACCTCTCGTATGGCTACACGAAGGCCACCTTCCGTCGCTACCTGGATGGCGAAACGGACTATCGCGGCAACTCCGTCCCCTTTGCCCCGCGCAACACGCTGTCGGCCGGCATAACGTGGACCATCCCGACGGGTGTGAAGTGGCTGGGCGATGTGGTGCTGCACGCCGCCATGAAGGGGGTGGGCAAAATCTATTGGAACGAGGCGAATACCGAATACCAACCCTACTACACCACCTTCAACGCCTCGGTGCGCCTCGAGCAGCGACACTACGCGCTCGACTTCTGGGGGCAGAACCTCACGGACAAGGCCTACGACATCTTCTACTTCGAGTCGATTGGCAACCGCTTCGTGCAGCGCAGCCGCCCGCGCATCCTCGGTGTAACCCTGAGTATTTACATTCAATAACATAACTACCATGAAAGCAGAATACAGACCTTTTGTCGATGAGCTTATCGAGCTTGCCATCAAGGAGGATATCGGTGATGGCGACCACACGTCGCTTTGTTGCATTCCGGCCGAGGAGCAGGGCCGTATGCGCCTGCTGTGCAAGCAGGAGGGTGTGATTGCCGGCATCGAGATTGCCCAAATCGTACTGGAGCGGCTCGACCCGACGATGCAGTTCGAGCAGTTGCTCCACGACGGCGACCGCGTGAAGCCGGGCGATGTAGCCTTCTACGTTTCGGGCGGTCTGCGCTCGCTGTTGCAGGCCGAGCGTATTCTCCTGAACATCATGCAGCGCATGAGCGGTGTGGCCACCCAGACGGCCTTCTATGTCAAGCACCTCGAGGGGCTGCACACGAAGGTCCTCGATACGCGCAAGACCACCCCGGGTATGCGTGTACTGGACAAGATGGCCGTGAAGATTGGCGGCGGCGAGAACCACCGCATGGGCCTCTTCGATATGATTCTCCTGAAGGACAACCACATCGACTTTGCCGGCGGCATCCGTCAGGCGGTCGAGGGGGCGAAAAAGTACCTCCGGGAGCGAGGCAAGAACATCCCCATCGAGTGCGAGGTGCGCTCGTTGGAGGATATCGACGAGGTATTTGCCGCCGGTGGCGTGGACCGCATCATGTTCGATAACTTCACGCCCGAGATGACGCGCGAGGCCGTCAAGAAGGTGAATGGTCGTTGCGAGACGGAGTCGAGCGGCGGCATCACGCTCGAGACGATGCGTTCGTATGCCGAGTGTGGCGTTGATTTCATCTCGGTAGGCGCACTCACGCACCAGATTCGTTCGCTCGATATGTCGCTCAAAGCCTGCGAGTAACACTTACTTTAAGCCGACCGAAAAGATGATTCCGTTTCGGCCCATAACCCTCACGGACCGCGCCCGCATCGAACAATACACGATGCAGCGCGGTCTGTATAATTGTGATCTCTCGTTTGCCAACATCTTCTGCTGGCGAACCTTTTACCAAACGGTCTGGGCCGAGGTGGAGGGCTTTCTTATCATCCGTTTTCACATCGACGGAGGCCCCAAGCGCGGCTATATGCAGCCCATCGGTGAGGGGGACTTCGCCGCCGTGATACGCTGTCTGCAACAGGAGGCCGCAGCGAACCACGAGCCGTTGCGCCTCATTGGCCTGACGGACGAGGCGAAAGAGGCCCTGCAACGCGACTTCGCGGGCGAATTTATCTTCGACGACAACCGCGCCACGCAGGACTACCTCTACCGCCGCGAGGATTTGAGCCTGCTGAAGGGCAAGAACTACCAGCCCAAGCGCAACCACATCAACCGCTTCGTGGGGGCCTACCCCGACTACCGCTACGAGCCGCTCACCACGGCCCATATCGCGGAGTGCATCCGCCTCGAACAGGCGTGGTGTCGCCACCGCAACGGATGCATCGAGGAGGGGTTGAGTGCCGAGCGCAGAGCCATCCACGAGGCCTTTGCCCACTTCGAGGAGCTGGGGCTGGAGGGTGGCTGCATCTATGTAGGCGACGAGCTGGTGGCCTTTACCTACGGCTCGGCCCTCAACAACCACACCTTCGACATCCATGTCGAGAAGGCCGACACGCGCTACGAGGGGGCCTTCACCATCATCAACCGCCTCTTTGCCCAACAGATCGAGGAGCGATTCACGCTCCTGAACCGCGAGGAGGATTTGGGGTTGGAGGGGCTGCGCAAAGCAAAGCTCTCCTACCACCCTGCCTTTCTGCAACCCAAGCACCGCGCCGAGCAGCCCGATGCGGCCCAACGCGCCTGTCGGGAGCTTTGGAAAAGCTGCTTTCCGCAGGACGAAGAGGGGTTCGTCGAGCAGTTTCTGATTCGCCACTACCGCGCGGAGCAGATGCTCACTGCCCGCGTTGAGGGGCGCATCGTAGCCATGCTGCACAGCATCCCCTTCTCGACCGCCTGGGGCCGTATGCGCTACATCTACGGCGTAGCCACCGACCCCGACTACCGCCATCGCGGCCTCTCGACCCGCCTCCTGCGGCAGGCCATCGACCAAAGTCGCACAGCGGGCGATTGCGCCCTCTTCCTCATTCCGGCCGGCAGCGACCTTCGCGCCTTCTACGCCAAAGAGGGGTTCGAGGGGGATATTCCGGTACGCTTCACCACGGGCGACGACTTCGATTTCGGCACGGGAGTTCCCTCCTTCGACCGCGCCATGGTGCGCTGGTTCGACCGACCCGACACGCTCCCCGAGGAGCTGCATGCCGACCTCATACACGCATACGAACCTTAAAATCCATACCCCATGAAAAAACTGCTGACGTTGGCCCTCGGCCTGCTGCTGACGGCCTGCTCCTCCTCCATCGACCAGGAGCTGTTCCCGAAACCGGGTGCGCGCGAGGTGAACCCCGACACGCGCCTTTCGATTCTCTTTGACTCGACCCCCACGGTGGGCAACGCGGGGATGATTCGCGTCTGGGATGCCGCTACCGATACGGTGGTGGACAGCCTCGACCTCTCGATTCCGGCCGGCCCGACCGAACCGCGCAAGCTGCCCAAAGCCCCCTACACCTGGGAGCCGTACAGCTACGACCAGCCCCGTAAGACAAATGCCGACACGAAGCCCGGCACCCCCTCGGGCGTTGCCGAGCCGACGAGCGACGAATACCAGCTCACCATCATCGGCGGCTTCACAGACGGCTTCCACTTCCACCCGATTTTGGTGCGCGAGAACCGCGCCGAAATCTACCTGCACCACAACCTGCTGCAATACGGCAAGGAGTACTATGTCACGATGGACGACGGGGTGCTGACAACCGAGGATGGCTCGTTCCACGGCATCACGAAGGGCGACAAGTGGCGTTTCAAGACCAAACAGAAGGCTCCGGCAGCCGATGTACGCCGTCTGGTGGTCAATGCCGATGGCACGGCCGACTTCTCGACCGTGCAGGGTGCCTTGGACCACATTCCCGACTTCAACACCGAGCCTTACACGATTTACATCCACAACGGCGACTACGAAGAGCTGGTCTATTTCCGCTCGAAACGCAACCTCACCATCGAGGGCGAGAGCCGCGAGGGGGTTCGCATCCACTACCCCAACAACGAGGTCTTCAACCCCTACCCGAAGAATGTGGCCACCAACGAGTGGCCGGGTACCTTCCCCTCGCGCCGTGCCGCCTTCATGGCAGACAACTGCGAGGATCTTACGATGCGCAACCTGACCATCGCCACCGATTTGAAGGGGCAGGCCGAGGGGTTGCTCCTCATGGGTGAGCGCATCCTCTTGGACCGGGTGACCATCATCGGCTCGGGCGATGCCCTCCAGGCCAACGGCTCGGTCTATCTGAACCATTGCCGCATCATTGGCGACGGGGATACGATTCTGGGGCGCGGTCCCTGCTTCTTCAACGCCTGTGAGCTGGAGTCGCGCGGTCCCTTCATGTGGATTCGCAACACAAACGCGAACCACGGCAATGTCTTCGTGCGCTGCCACTTCGAGGGCATCGGCAACCATGCCGTCATCGCCCGCACGAACCCCAAGTACGACTATTGCGAGGCGGTGCTGATTCACTGCACGATGAATAACATCCACCCCATCGGCTGGATGGGTCTGCCGGATAAGCTCGTCGAGCAACGCTATTGGGAGTACGACAGCCGCGACACCGAGGGCAACCCGATTGACTACTCGGCCCGCCTGAAGGGTTCGCGCCGCCTGGATGCAGAGCGCGACAAGGAGCTGATTGCCTCCTACCAAGACCCCGCCTTTGTCCTGGGCGGCTGGAATCCGATGCCATAGCGGCACGACACAAAAAGTATAAGGAGGTTTCCAACATGTTGGATACCTCCTTTTCTCATTCCTGAATTCGTATAACAAGCGTTTTTTTGGTAATGATGCCAAAAGTGGCGCTTTTTGAGTTTTAAATGTAGGGCGAGAAACG
>X42_Goitered_Gazelle__coassemble_24_pt1 | contig 58914 bp, 51 predicted proteins | sample X42_Goitered_Gazelle__metabat2_low_PE_007 | metagenome-assembled genome bin X42_Goitered_Gazelle
TGCTCGAAGTCCGAAAAACCGCAGCATACTTTTCGTATGTGAGGATTTTTCGGGCAAGGCAGATGCCAAAAGAGCCTTGTTAGACGGATTCCTTTCGCTTACCAGATTAGAGGTTGAATGCGCGTTGCAACTCCAACATCTGCTCCTGGGTCGTACCCGTCGGCTCGAAGCCCATCGACTTGGCCGTGAGGTAAATCTGGGCAGCCTTCGACAGCACATCCACCTGGTCGAAAGCCTCCATGATATCGGGACCCACGGCGCAAACGCCGTGCTTCTCCCACATCACCACGTCGTACTCCTCCAGCTGCTCAATCGTAGCATCGGCCAGCTCGACCGACGAGGGCATCTTGTAGGGGACGATACCGAGGCCCTTCGGGCAGAAGGCGCGCGTCTCGGGAATCATGCTCCAGAGCAGGTTCGTCAAGACATCCTTCTCGAGGAACTTCGGGTTGTGGGTCATGGCCACCAAATCAATCGGGTGGGTATGCACCGCAGCCTTGTAGCCCTTGCCCTTCTCGACCATCTGGTTGTGCATCGAGAGGTGGGCGGCAATCTCCGAGGTGGGCTTCACCGGATTGTCGGCGATAATGACATACGAGGCGCAGTCGTCCAGGATGCGGACAATCGAGCCGTTCTCCATCGGCCAGCGTGCCAGGTCGCGCATACGACGGTTCGTACCCTTGCAGTAGAAGTAGCAACCCTTCAGCGCGGGAACGGTCGTGCCAATCGGATAGGCCTCCGAAATGGCAGGCATCTGACGAATCTCGTCATCGACAAACTCCGTCACATTGACCGTGATATTACCACCGTTGCGCTCGGCCCAGCCCTTCTGCCAGAGATAACCGGCCACTTCGGCCACCTTGTCAATCTCGGCTTTCAGCGCGGGACGATTCTCCAAAATACTTTTCATCTTCTTTTTACCTATTTATTATTTCAACAATTCGGGGATAAAGGTCGAAGCAATCAGCACCACGATACCGATAACCAATACCGTGATGGTCTTCTTCGAGCATCCCTTCCACTCCTTCAGCACGATGCCCCACACATTCGAGAAGGTCACATTGAGTGCCATCAGGATACAGAACGAAAGCGTATCCATCACACCACCCGTCTCGAAGAAGCTGCGACCGAGCGACAGACCGAAGAACTGCGAGTACCACAGACCACCGGCCAGGGCGCAGAAGAGGATGTTGTTCACCCACAGCTCCTTCTTGCCGTAGTCCGCGAAGCTCTTATTCTTCCAGTTCTGCCACAAGCAATAGACTGCATTGGTGCAGAAGCCACCGAGCGTGATGAGCAGCGTGGCGGGCAGCGTGCGGAACATCGGGTCGGTCAATTCACCGAAGTTAATCTCCTTGCCGAACTCCAGACCCACGTTGAAGCAACCGCTCATAAAACCGGCCAAGAGTGCAATCAGGATGCCCTTCGGGAAGTTGAAATCCTTCACGGCGGCCTGTTTCTCCTCGTCGCTGAGCGAGGCGGCCTTCATCGAACCGGCCACACCGATAATCGCAATACCGAGCAACGTCACCACAACGCCGATAATCACGGCGGCCGTCAGCGACTGCAAGGCATTCAGCTCGGGGAAGAAGATGTTGAGCAGCACGGGGCCGAGAATCGTACCCAGACCGGCGCACGTTCCGAGCGAAATCGACTGACCGAGTGCCACACCGAGGTAGCGCATCGAAAGGCCGAAGGTCAAACCACCCACGCCCCACAGCACACCGAAGAGGATGGTCATGGCCACGCGGAACGAGTCGGCCGAGCGGAACAACTCACCCAACGTATGGCCCTCGGGGACGGCCAGCAAGGCACCCAGGAAGGGGAATACCAACCAGGCGAAGACACCCTGCGTGAGCCAGAAGCTCTCCCACGACCACTCGCGCACCTTGTTGATAGGCACATACGAGCTGGACTGGCAGAAGCTGCCGATGGCGATAATCAGAAGACCAATCAGAATCTCCATGGTTCAGTCGGGTTTAGTAAGCAATGTTGTAGAGGGCCTCAATCTCCTCGACCGACGTCGGGCGCGGGTTACCGCCCGTGCAGACATCGTTGAAGGCGGCTACGGCCAGGTCGTGCAGATCCTCCTTCTTCACACCAATCTCCGACAGACGCTGCGGGATGTTGATGCTGATCGAAAGGGCCTTCACGGCATCAATGGCGGCCTTTACGCCCTCATCCTCCGTCATACCCGTCGTATCGACACCCATCGCCTTGGCAATGCCGAGGTACTTGGGTTTGGCAGGCGACTCGGCGTTGTACTCCATGACATAGGGCAGCAGCAGGGCGTTGGCCACACCATGCGGCGTGTCATAGAAGGCACCCAGCGGGTGAGCCATCGAGTGAACGATACCCAGACCCACATTCGAGAAGCCCATACCGGCAATGTACTGCGCCTCGGCCATACCCTCGCGGGCCACGACATCCTGACCGTTCTGCACGGCATTGTAGAGGTGCTTGTGAATCAGCTCGATGGCCTTCTCCTCGAACATATCGCTCATGGTCCAGGCACCGGGCGTGATGTAGCTCTCGATGGCGTGCGTCAGGGCATCCATACCCGTCGAGGCGGTCAGCCCCTTGGGCATCGACATCATCAGCTCGCAGTCAATCACGGCGCACATCGGAATATCGTTCGGGTCCACGCAGACCATCTTCTTCTTGTTCTCCTCATCGGTGATGACGTAGTTAATCGTCACCTCGGCAGCCGTACCGGCCGTCGTCGGGAGGGCAAACGTAGGAACGGCACGATTTTTCGTGGGGGCTACACCCTCCAACGAGCGCACATCCATAAACTCGGGGTTGTTGTTAATCACACCCACCGCCTTGGCCGTGTCAATCGACGAACCGCCACCGAGGGCCACGATGCAGTCGGCACCCGAAGCCTGGAAGGCTGCCAGGGCATCCAACACGTTCTTCATCGTCGGATTGGGCTTGATATCCGAGAATACCTCATAGGGGATTCCGGCACCCTGCAAAACCTCCTCCACCTTGGCGGCTACGCCAAACTTCACGAGGTCCTTATCCGTAATGAGCATCGCCTTCTTGTAGCCACGCTTCTGAATCTCGTCGGCAATCACCGAGCGGCAACCTGCACCGTAGTACGAGGTCTCGTTCAATACAATACGATACATACTTTCAGCGTATTTATCCGTTTGCGATTCGTTTAACGCTTCGACGTTACGTCGGCCTCATACTGTTGGATGTCGGCGATGAACTCCTCACCCACCGGCACGTCGTTCTTCAGGCAGAACATATCCCAAACAGCATTCCAGGGCAGCGACTTGCACTCTTCGAGCAGAGCCAGACGCTCGAAGCCCTTGCCCGACAGCTCGTACTGGCGCAGCGTATCAATCGGCTCCAACAGGGCCTGCAACATACACTTCTGCGTAGCGCGCGAACCAATCACATAGGCACCGATGCGATTAATCGAGGCATCGAAGTAGTCCAGACCGATGTGAACCTTATCCAGCGCGTTGCAACGGGTAATCTCCTTGCAAAGCTCGAGGGTCTCGTCGTTGATAATCGTTACATGGTCCGAGTCCCAACGTACGGGGCGCGAAACGTGCAGCATCACCTCGGGCGTGTAGAGCAGGAGCGACGAAATCTTGTCACCGATGCTCTCCGTCGGGTGGAAGTGGCCCGTGTCGAGGGTTACCATCTTGCCGCGCGAAGCACCGTAGCCGATGTAGAAGTCGTTCGAACCTACCGTGTAGCTCTCCAGACCGATACCGAACACCTTCGACTCGATGCAGTCCTTCATGTTCTTATACTCGGTGGCGAAAATCTGGTCCAGCGAATCCTTCAGCAACTCGCGGTAGTACATACGATTCACGGTCAAATCCTTCGAACCGTCGTGTACCCATACGTTCATGATACAGGGGTCGCCCTGTGCCACACCCATTGCCTCGGCAACGGCACGGCAACGCTTCGTATGCTCAATCCAGAAGTTGCGAATCTCGGGATCGGGATTCGACAGCGACAAATCGCCCGACTTGGGGTGCGAGAAGGAGGTCGAGTTGAAGTCGAGCTTCATATCGTTGGCCTTACCCCACTCGATCCAGCTCTGGAAGTGGCAAGGCTCCACCTCGTTGCGGTCCACGAACTTACCACCGAAGTCGCCGTAAATCTCGTGCAGGTTCAGACGATGCTTACCCGGAATGAGCGAAGCGGCCTTCAGCACATCCTGGCGCAGCTCGTCGATGTTGCGGGCGCGACCCGGGTAGTTACCCGTTGCCTGAATACCACCCGACAAGGCACCTACCTGCGGCTCAAAACCGACTACGTCGTCAGCCTGCCAGCAATGGAGCGACAGCGAAATGTTCTGCAATTTTTCGAGCGCAGCGTCCGTGTCAATACCGATGGCTGCATAACGCTCCTTGGCGATTTCATACGCCTTCTGAATCAGTTCTGTTTTCATACTGTGTTAGATTATTATAGGTTAATGTTCTTTTTTAATAATAGGTACTTTTTTTTATTTGCGCGGTTCGTAACGCTTCGTCTCAATCGAGCGGAGGATGTAGCGGCGCATCTCGCCCAGCGAACCCACCAGACCGGCGGCACGGGCCTGCACCATCACATTGCCCAGGGCCGTAGCCTCCGACGGACCGGCCACCACAGGAATACCGCAGGCATCCGAGGTCATCTGGTTCAGCAAATCGTTCTGCGCACCACCGCCAATCACATGCAGGGTCTTAATCTCGAAGGGGGCCACCTGCTGCAACTTGGCCAGCACCTCGGCATAGCGGGCAGCCAGCGAGTCGAAAATCAGACGGATGAGCTGGGCATCACCCTCGGGAACGGCCAGCGAGTTGGCTGCGCAGTAGGCACGAATGGCCTCCGGCATATTGGTCGGGGCGGCAAACTCCGGTGCATCGGGGTTAATCACATCCACCGACTTCGAGGTGGTCTGCATCATCTGCATAATCTCGGGATAGGAGTAATCCTTGCCCTCCTTCTTCCAGACGGCACGGCACTGCTCGAGGAGCCACATACCGGTAATATTCTTCAGGAAGCGGGTCGTACCATCGACACCGCCCTCGTTCGTGAAGTTCATCTCGAATGACTCCTCGGTAATCTCCGGCTCCTTCAACTCGACACCCATCAGCGACCAGGTACCCGACGAGAGGTAGGCAAAGCCCTCATCCTCGGCCGGCACAGCCGCCACGGCCGAACCCGTATCGTGACCGGCTACGGCCACCACCGGTACATCACCCAGGCCTGTGGATTGGGCAATCGCGGGGGTCAGACGGCCGACCACCGTACCGGGCATCACCACCTCGGGGAAGCGGGTCTTCTCCACACCGGCCACCTGCAACAGCTCCTCGTCCACCTGCTTCGTGCGGGGGTTCATGAATTGCGAAGTCGAGAGAATCGTATATTCGCACACCTCGTTGCCCGTCAAGAGATAGGAGAGGGCATCGGGAATGAAGAGAATCTTCTTGCCGTTCTTCAGGGCCGACGAACCCTCCTTGTGCTGGGCATAGAGCTGGAAGAGCGAGTTGAAGTTCATGATTTGGATACCCGTGCGGTCATAGACCTCCTTGCGCGAGAGCTGCTCGAAATACTCCTCCGGAATGCCGTTCGTGTAGGGGTCGCGGTAGGCACGCGGCAGGCCGCAGAGCGTACCATCCTCGGCCACATGGACGAAATCGACGCCCCAGGTGTCGATACCGATCGAGCAAATCTCCACCTGACGCTTGCCGGCCTCGGTAAGACCTTGCAGAATATCCTCGTAGAGGGCGTAGATGTTCCAAAAATACTTGCCGCCAACCTCAATCAAACGGTTGGGAAAACGATGCAAAACCTCCAGGTCGAGCTTCTCGTCCGTGAGGGTTGCCAAAATCACGCGGCCACTGGTTGCACCCAGATCTACCGCCAAAAAATGTTTCGGTGTCATGTAGTGTTAGGTTCTGAACAGACGGTTTTGTAGTTAAGTTCTTGCGGACAGATTTTGACCTATCCGTATAGGTTAAACAAATTTAGCAATTTTGTAAAGATTAGGTTTTATGTTTTTGACAAAACAATTATAAATCCTGCCATTCAGCCACAATCAACCCCTTCGGCAGGGGTGAAACGACCAAATTGGGGTGTCAAAAGTAGAAAACACACCTTACAAATATAGAAATAATTCCTAATTTTGCCAAAGATTTCCGAATCTTAAACTTCAACCGCCATGCACAAAAACGATTTTCTGAAATACCTCTCCTCAAGCGCACAGGACGAAAAGTGGGGCGTGGTATGCACCACGGTCGGCTACCAGAACGTGAAGCCGCACGAGCAATACCCCGTATCGGCCCACCCGAGCGACTACAACTTCACCCAACAGGGGCGCACGCTCGACGAGTACCAGCTCATCTACATCACCGAGGGCGAGGGGTATTTTCAGTCCGATTCGTGTGACCTGCGTCCGGTCGAGGCCGGCACCATCATCCTGCTCTTCCCCGGGGAGCGACACCTCTACTACCCCAACCCCGAGACGGGCTGGCGCGAGATGTGGATCGGTTTCCGCGGTACGCAGGCCGATACCATTCTGCAAAACTACTTCTCGAAGCGCGAACCGCTGCTCAAGGTGGGTGTCCGCGAGTCGATCGTAACCCTCTATAACAAGGTCATCAACTACTCGGAGAGCAGCATCCGCGGTGCACAGCAGGTCATTGCCGGCATCATTTCGCACCTCTTGGGTCGTGTCTATTACGAGCATGTCAATTTCACGAATCGCGGCAACAAGAACACCGACAAAATCAACCAGGCGCAGATGCTCCTGCGTGAGAACATCTCGACGCACCTCTCGCCGGCCGATATTGCCGCCCGCCTCAGCATGAGCTACTCGCTCCTGCGCTCGCTCTTCAAGAGCATTACGGGTGTCTCGATGTCGAGCTACCAGCAGCAGTTGAAGTTGAACCTGGCGAAGGAGCTTCTGACCACCTCGACCAAGAACATCTCGGAGATTGCCTACGAGACGGGCTTTGAGTCGGTGAGCCGCTTCTGCTGTTTCTTCAAGCAGCACATGAAGATTACCGCCTCGGAGTTCCGCACCCAGCACGGCATCCTGCACAAAACCAGCCGCACGGAGGCTCCGCAGCAGCAGCAAAAAGCAACGCGATGAAGATTGTATTTTTAGACCGCGCCTCGCTCGGTGATGCCTCGCTGAAGGCCATCGAGCAGTTGGGCGAACTGACCTGCTACGACCGCACCTCGCCCGCGGAGTGCGCCGCCCGCATTGCCGATGCCGAGGTCATCATCACGAACAAGGTGCGCATCGACCGCCCCGAAATGGAGGCTGCCCCTGCGCTCAAGATGATTTGCATCGCCGCCACAGGGATGAACAATGTCGATTTGCAGGAGGCCGCAGCGCGTGGGATTCCGGTGCGCAACGTGGCCGGCTACTCGACCGAGAGTGTCGTGCAGACCACCTTCACGCACCTCTTGAACCTCACGAGCAAACTCCCCTACTTCGATGAGCGGGTCAAATCGGGCGCATACAGCCGCAGCGGACTCTTTACCGATATGGGTCGCTCGTTCCGTGAGTTGGACGGCAAGCGAATGGGCATCATCGGATTAGGCACGATTGGCCGTCGCGTGGCCACCGTGGCCGAGGCCTTCGGGATGGAGGTGGTTTACTACGCCACCTCGGGTAAGGCGCACGACGACTACTTCCGAGCCGTCTCGCTCGATGAGCTGCTCACCACGTCGGATGTCATTTCGATTCACGCCCCGCTCAACGAGCGCACGGCCAACCTCATCGGGCAGGAGGAGCTGCGACGGATGCAATACCACACCATTCTGCTCAATGCCGGTCGTGGCGGCATCATCTGCGAGGAGGATTTGGCCGAGGCACTCAACGAAGGTTGGATTGCCGGTGCCGGATTGGATGTCTATGAGAAGGAGCCGCTGCCGGAGGATTCGCCTCTGCTGCACCTCCGCGAGCCGGAGCGATTGTCACTCACGCCCCACACCGCCTGGGCCTCGGCCGAAGCACGATCGAGATTGGTGGCAGGGATTGCCAAGAATATCGAAGAGTTACTTTAACCAAAAAACGAGATGCCACACGGCATCTCGTTTTTTGTCAAAGCATTGCAACTATCCGCTCCAACCACCTTGCATCCGTTTCGTCGAAAGTCGCAAGCTCCTTGCTGTCGATATCCAGCACGCCCCAAACCGTTCCGTTGCGGCGCAGGGGTACGACAATTTCGCTCCGCGAGAGGGAGCTACAGGCAATGTGACCCGGAAACTGCTCCACATCGGGGACCACGAGGGTGCTACCCTCCTTCCAGGCCGTGCCGCAGACCCCGCGTCCGTAGCGAATCCGCATACAGGCCAGCGGTCCCTGAAAAGGGCCCAGCACCAACTCCTCGCCCGCGACACGATAGAATCCCGTCCAGAAAAATCCGAACGTAAAGTGTATCATGGCGGCCAGGTTGGCCATGCGGGCTACCTCGTCCGTCTCGCCACGCAACAGATTCTCGACCTGCTCACAGAGCAGGGCATATCGCTCCGCTTTACCCCCAGCGGCAATTTTCAACTCCTCGGCCATGATGTGCATCTTTTCTTACGATGTAAAAATAGCATTTTTTTTCGAACTGCACACCTACGCACAACAAAAATCGACCGAAAAGGGTTATCTTTGTCCTATGAACTTTGCCGAACTCATGCTCATTGCCGTCGGTCTGTCGATGGATGCCTTTGCCGTTTCAATCGGCAAGGGGCTGTCGGTCAGTCGCCTACGCCCCCGCCACACGTTCGCCGTGGGGCTTTGGTTTGGTACGTTTCAGGCCTTGATGCCTGTGGTCGGCTACCTCATGGCGGCCCGCTTTTCGGGGGTGATGGAGGCCTTCGACCATTGGGTCGCCTTCCTGCTCCTGGGCTGCATCGGTGCCAACATGATTCGGGAGGCCTGCTCGAAGGAGGAGGAGGCTGCTGATAGCGACTTTGCCCCTCGCACGATGTTCCTGCTGGCCGTGGCCACCTCGATTGATGCGTTGGCAGTGGGCATCTCGTTTGCCTTCCTGCGCGTCGAACTCTACTCGTCGGTGTTTCTAATCGGCCTCACGACCTGCCTGCTGTCGATGGTCGGCATCCGGCTCGGCTTTCGCGTGGGCGCGCGTTATAAATCAAAGGCCGAGTTGCTGGGCGGCATGATTCTGATTCTTATCGGCGTGAAAATTCTGCTCGAACACACCCTCGCCTAAACGGCCTACACGCCGGCCGTGTTAAGAAAAGGTTAGAGAATCGTTAAATAAAGGTTACTTTTGTTACAATCTATTGACATTGCTTTCGCCCTGCATTACATTTGCAAGCGAATTCGGTTTTTATAGTAACAAACGAGACATCTAACTCAATTCAAAACAATATGTTATTACAAGTATTTACGCTGCTGGGTGCCTTGGGCATGTTCCTCTATGGCATGAACCTCATGAGCGGTGGTTTACAGAAGGCGGCCGGTAACCGACTGCGCAACCTGCTTGCCGCCATGACATCGAATCCGCTGAAGGGTGTATTGACCGGTCTGGGTATTACGACCGTCATCCAGTCGTCGAGTGCAACGACCGTGATGGTGGTCGGTTTTGTAAATGCAGGTCTGCTTACGCTGATGCAGGCCGTGGGTGTCATCATGGGTGCCAACATCGGTACGACGGTGACCGCCTGGATTATCTCGGTATTGGGCTTCAAGGCCGATATCTCGATTCTGGCCGTGCCGTTGATGGCCGTCGGCTTCGTGATGAGCATGGCCAAAAAGGAGAAGTACCGCAACATCAGCGAGTTCATCATCGGTTTCTCGCTCCTCTTCCTGGGTCTTTCGCTCATGAAAAACTCGGTTCCCGACCTGCGCGAAACGCCCGAGGTGCTGCAATTCATCACCCAATGGACCGACTACGGCTTTGGTTCGGTGCTGATTTTCCTGCTCATCGGTACCATCATGACCCTCATCCTGCAATCCTCGTCGGCCACGATGGCCCTGACGCTCATCATGCTCAGCATGGGTTGGATTCCCTTCACGGCGGCTGCCGCCATGGTCTTGGGTGAGAACATCGGTACGACCATCACGGCCAACATTGCCGCCTCGGTGGGTAGCACCAACGCCCGTCGTGCCGCCCTGGCGCACACCATATTCAACGTATTCGGTGTGGTTTGGGCATTGATTCTCTTCAGCCCCTTCCTGATGCTGGTGGGTAAAATCATTACCTGGATGGGCTACCCCAACCCGCTCGAGATTGCCTACTCGGCCGGCATCGAGAGTGGTTCGGCAGAATCGACGGCCGCCCTCTACGGCGTTTCGATGCTCCACACCCTCTTCAACACCTTCAACACCTGCCTGCTCATCTGGTTTACCCCCTTCATCGTAAAGACCGTTTCGGCCCTTATCAAGTCGAAGCCCGAGGAGAAGGAGGATAAGTTCAAGCTCAAGTACATCAATGCCGGTCACATCGGCACGGCCGAGTTGTCGTTAGGTCAGGCCATGAAGGAGATTGTCCACTTCGCCCAAATCTCGCGCAACGGCCTGGGCTACATCCGCGAGGCGGTACACGCCAAGACCGACGAGGAGTTCGAGTTCTTCCGCAAAAAGCTCGTCAAGTACGAGGAGATTGCCGACCGCATCGAGTACGAAATCGCAACCTTCCTCAATGCCCTGCCGCAGGAGGAGTTGAGCGAGGAGACGCGCGAGGAGACGAAGCGCATGTACAAGATTATCAACGAGCTGGAGTCGTTAGGCGACTCGGGCGAGGCCATCAGCCGCATCCTCTCGCGCCGCAACGTACACGGCAAGCGATTCACGGATAAAAACGTCGAGAAGATTGACGCCATGATTGCCCTCATCGACCGCGCCTACGAGGTGATGATTGAGAACCTCTCGACCACCCACTTTACGGATACCGACCTGCGCCGTGCCATCCAGTGCGAGGTAGAGATTAACGAACTGCGCAACACGCTGCGCGAGGAGGAGATTCTGCGCATCGAGCAGAACGAGTCGAGCTACCAGAGTTCGGTCTATTACCTCGACATCATCTCGGAGTTTGAGCGCATGGGCGACTTCATGATTAACATCTCGGAGGCCCGCCAATAACCTCCCCCACATCTACAATGCAAGCGAGGGTGTCCCGAATCGGTCGGGATACCCTCTGTTCTTTCCGGAAGTTGTATAACAACGATGGCAGACCATGCGAAAATGATTGGCATCTACCGCCGGTTTGCGGCTTACGAAAGCACGGTTTTACACGCTTTCCACCGCCTACATGGGATAAGGTAGATGCCCATCACCTTGCGCCGGGCTGTTCTGCACACTTTCCATCCTCCCCACTTCGCAAGGTGGGGCATAACGGATTTATTTCCGGAGGGGGTGAAAAGGGGGGGGGGGGGTAAGGGCGAGAAGGGCGGCTAAAGGAGATTAAGGAGATTAAGGAGATTAAGGAAATTAAAGTATTTAAAGAGATTAAGGAGCGGTCCTCATTAAAATCTTTAAAATCTTTAATATCTTATTCTCACCTTTCCGCTTTCCGCTTTCCGCTTTCAGTTTTCAGTTTTCAGTTTTCACTTTTGACCTGCCTTCGGAAGCTCTTGCAAGCAGCCTCTGCACTCGCCTTAATCGCAACCTGGCTCTTTGCTCTTTGCTCTTTGCTCTTTCCTCTTTCCTCTTTATGGCGTAAGCTGCTAATTGGCGCGTGCCACACGCTTACGCAGCCTATCGACGGCATGTTCGAGCGACTCGGTAGGCTCCAAAATATTGTAATCCTTCCAATAGTCGGGGTCCTCGTAGGCCTCCACTTCGTCGTAGAAAATCTGGTCGGCACGGAATCGTTCGCTGTTGCGGATGATTTCGGGATTCTCCTCTCGATCCACCATCACCATCTCCGAAATCGCCGTATAGGTCGAGGAGAAGAGGCGGCGTTTCCAATCGCATTTGAAGCGGAATTCGCTGCGCACATAGTTCAGATAGCACTTATCGCCCTGCTGACGATAGCCAATCAGGAACGAAACACCCTGCGGCTTAAAGCGCAGACCGGCCGGTTTGCGGTGCAGGAGCAGGGCCGAGGCGGCCGGCGGATTCGACATATCCAGCTCCAGCTCCACACGCGAGAACGAGCCGCGCTCCTGGTCGATGTAAATCATGCCTTTAAAGAGGGCGTAGGTCAGTTTGGCACGCGGAATGAGGCGAATGACGTGCTGCATTCTGTTGTCGAGCATCACGGGGTTCTCCAACTTCAGGTCGTAGTGTTCCAACTGCTCGAAGGAGAGCAGCTCCTCGTCGTTCTTCACCACATCCATCACCAACGACAACGAGGGGCCACCGACAATCTTCACCGCCAGCGTATCGCTCGCCTGGTGGCTGATGAGGCGACGACCTTTTCTCAGGCGCACCTTGTCGCGGTAAATCGAGCGCGGTGCGTAATGCGTTTTGTAGAGGTCCATCACCGCCTCCGAAACGGCAATATGGGTGCGACGCTTCTGCACCGTCTCGCGGTAGAAGGTGGTGTAGAGGTGTTCGACATCGCTGTAATTTTCGGGAATCTTCTCAATGGCCTGCAAAACCAACTCGCGCGGCGTGCCGCCATAGATGGTCACCTCGCCCATCTGCAACGAGGTGGGTGCCATCTGCACGTTGATGTTCATCCCCTGCGCGGCAATCGTCTCCGCCGAAAGGAGGTAGTTCGTATAGCCGATGCAGGAGAACTTCAGGCCGCCCGAAAGCTCTTCGTCCGAGAGTTTCAGCGTAAACTGACCATCTGCGTTGGTCACCGTACCCACATTGGTCCCCATGACGGAGACCGCCACATGGGAGAGTTTCGAGCGGCTTTCGCGGTCGATAACCACACCGCTCACCACCCGTTTTGCGGCAGACGGTGTATCGGCATAGCTCGTTTGAGCCGTCACGAAGGGCATCGCAACGAGCAGAAGCAGTAGAAAAAGTGTAAATCGTTTCATAGGCATCCGATAAAAGGAGGTGGGCAAACAACCCAATTTGAACAAATATACAATCTTTTTTATTCTAAAACAACACCCACAAAAAAAAACGACGACCCAAAGTCGTCGTTTTTTTCAAGACAGAGGCGGCTCTTACATCACCTCCGACACATTCCAGGCGAAGGCACGCAGACCCTGATTCGGGTTCTCCTCATCCAAGGCGCGCAGACGCGAGAGGAAGGTCGAGGCCTTCTCATCCTCCATCATGGCCACCAGCGCGGAGTTCATGGCGGGCCAGGCGTGGTTGCCCAGGTGGGGGTCACCCGTCTCGCTACCACGACCAATCAGCTCCTCCCAGCCCGTATAGCCGCGAACGGCCAACTCGTCCATGAGCTGCATCACGCTATCATACATTGCCTGGTCACAGGCTACAAATACTGCTTTCATCTCTGCAAAATTTAGTTGTTTTGAGCCTTCAGCGACTTCTTAACCTTGCGCTCCTCACCCGTGAAGGCGAATACGGCATAGAGGGTCGGAATCAGAATCAGGGTAATGAGCGTCGAGAACGACAGACCCCAAGCCACCGACATACCGAGCGAGTTCCACATCTCGGAACCTACACCGTTGCCCACGGCCATCGGAATCATACCCAGCACCGTAGTCAGCGTGGTCATCAGAATCGGGCGCAGACGGCTTCGACCGGCTGCCACCACGGCATCGACCACCGACATACCGCGCTCGCGGCAGAGAATCGTGTAATCGACCAGCACGATACCGTTGTTCACCACGATACCGATCAGCATCAGGATACCGAGCATGGCCATAATGTTTATCGGCGTACCCGTAATGGCCAGACCGATTACGACACCCAGCACGGCAAACGGCAGCGAGAACATAATCACGAAGGGATAGGTCAGCGACTCGAACTGCGAGGCCATAATCACGAAGACCAAAATCACCATCAACGCCATGAGCAGAATCAGGTCACCAAAGGTCTCCTGCTGGTCCTCATACGTTCCGCCAATCTGCCACATGAAGCCCTGCGGCATCGGAATCTTGGCCATCTCGACCTTCGTCTGCTCGACCAGCTCCGAAAGGGCGTAGCCGGCACCTACGGTACCCGAAATGGTGATGTAACGCTCGCGGTCCTTACGGGTGATATCGGGGGGCGTCGAAGCCTCCTTCACCACGCCCACGTCACGAATCTTGATACCCATACCCTGGGGATTGTAAATCGTGATGTTCTCGATATCCTCCAGCGACTCACGGAATTTGCGGTCGTAACGCACGCGAATATCGTACTCGTCACCATCCTCGCGGTAGTAGGACATCACCGAACCGTTGATGCGGTTACGCAGGTAGGTCGAGGCGGTCGTCACATCCAGACCGGCACGCGAGAGCTTCTCCAAATCGAAATCGACATGATACTCGGGCGTGTACTCGTTACGCGAAATGGTCACCTCGGTACAACCCTCCATCTGACGGAACATCTGGGCAATCTGGGCAGCCAGGGCATCGGCCGTGTCGAAATCGTGGCCATAGAGCTCGATATCGACCGACGATTTACCGGCCATACCGCCACCGCCACCCTCCGTAACAGTATAGGTGCGAATCTGGGTATATTCATCCAAAATCTTACGCACGCCGTCACCAATCTCGGTCAGCGTCAAATCGCGCTCGGTCTTCTTCACAAGCGAGATGTTCATCGAAATCAGGTGGGTACCGTTGTCCTGCAACGAGGCAAATACGTTGTCCGTATCGGCCTGACCCTCGCGGACATTGACCATCGTCACCTCCTCGGGGTAGGCAGCACGGATGCGCTCGACAAGCTCCAGGGCCAAATCGCGCGTAATCTCCTGACGTGTACCGGCCGGCAGCTTAATCTCGGCACTGATACGCGCACTATCCTGCACGGGGAAGAACTCCGACTTCAGGCGGGGACCCAGGATACCGAGGACACCCACGAAGAGAATCAGCGAACCGAGCAACACACGCTTGCGGTGCGTTACGCAGAAGGCCAGAATCTTGCCGTAGAAGCTGTTGAAACGCTCCATCACGGCATCAATCTTACCCTGGAACCATGCCTTCTTCGGACTCTTCTTCATCATCAGGGAGCAGAGCACCGGCGTAAAGGTGATGGCCGCAATGGTCGAAACGGTCAGCGTAATGGTTACCATCCAACCCATCGAGTTGAACAGGATACCGGCCATACCCGTCACCATCGTCAGCGGCAGGAACACGGCAATCGTCGTCAGCGTACCACCCATTACCGAGATACCTACCTCCTTCGTGGCGAAGATGGCGGCCTGCTTGGGCTGCGCACCGCGGTCGATGTGGGTCGTGATGTTCTCCAACACCACAATGGCGTTATCGACCACCATACCGATAGCAATCGAGAGCGACGACATGGTGATAATGTTCAGCGTCTCGCCCGTAGCCAGGATGTAAATCACGGCGGCCAAGAGCGAAATGGGAATCGTCAGCACGACGATAATCGTGGCACGCCAGCGACCGAGGAAGATGAAGACCACAATCATCACGAGCAAAAGGGTCGTGATAATCGTATCGCGCAACGAATTGACCGTCGAGACGATGTTATCCGACGTATCGACGATGGTGAACATCTTCACATCCGAGGGCAGGTTGTGCTGAATCGACTCAAGGTGCTTCTTCACCTCGCGGGCAATCTCCACGGCGTTGGCACCCGACTTCTTCTGGATGATAATCATACCACCCTTCTCACCGTTGTTGTAGGTATCCTGGATGCGCTCCTGCACCGTATCGTTGATGGTGGCCACATCGCTCAAGCGAATCGGCGCACCGTTGCGGTAGCCCACCACCAGGCCCAGCATCTCGCTCGGGTCCTCGAACTCGTGGTCCACACGCAGCGAATAGGCATTCGAACCGAGGTCGAACGAACCGGCCGGCGTGTTGCGGTTGGCCGCAGCGATGGCCTGCGAAATCACCTCAATCGAGAGGCCGTAAGCCTCCAGCTTGTTCGGGTCGCAATAGACCTGAATCTCGCGCTGGGGAATACCGGCAATCGAAACCGTACCCACACCGCTCACACGCGCCAGCGGCGTAGCCACCTGGTCGTCGAGAATCTTATACAGACCGCTCATGCTCTCCTGGGCCGTCACACCGACCATCAGGACGGGAATCATGTCGGCCGAGAACTTGAAAATCACGGGCTGGCTCACCCCGTCGGGCAGGGTGGACAAGAGGTCCAGCTTATCGCGTACGTCGTTGGCCAGGATATCCAAATCGTAACCATATTGGAACTCCAACGACACGACCGAGATGTTCTCCTTCGAGGTCGAGGTGACGTGCTTCAGGTGGTCCACACCGTTCAGCACGTTCTCAATCGGGCGGGTTACGTTGGTCTCGATATCCTCGGCCGACGCACCCTGATAGGTGGTCATCACCAACATCGCATTCGACTCGATATCGGGGAAGAGGTCGATACCCAATCGCGTGAAGGAGACGACACCCATGATGGCGATTGTCGCAAAGAGGATAATCGTCGTAATCGGGTTCTTTACCGATGTCTTATAAAAATTCATCTGTTGTCTCTTTAGTGATTAGCGTTTGTTTCTCGGAGCGGACTACTCGTTTACGCGCTCGGCGGCGATACCATCCTTCAGGGCCACCTGACCCGTTACGACCACCTCGTCGCCATCGTTGATACCGCTCAAAATCTCATACTTGTCGTTCATACGCGCACCCAGCTCCACCTTCGTGTAGGCTACCGTGCCGTCCTGCTGATATACATAGATGAAGCGGTCGCCCGAGCCGAGCATCTTCACCACGGCCTGGTCGGGAACCACCACGTTCTTGCGCTTGCCATACTTGGCCGTTACGCGACCATACATACCGGGCTTAATCACCTCGTGGTTGTTCTGAATCGAAACCTCCACCTCGAAGGTGCGGGTCGAGGCATCGACCGACGGGTTGATGCGCGAAATCTTACCCTCGAACTGCTGACCGGGCAGGGCATCGAACTCCACATTGACGGTCATATAACGCTTGATGTAGGCATAGAGCGACTCCGACACATTGACAAAGACCTTGATGGGGTTGATGCGCTGCACGACAAAGAGCGGCAGTGCGCCCACCATATCGCCATTGTCGTAGTTACGAGCCGTCACCACACCGGCGATGGGCGACACGAGGGTCGTATTCTCCAACAGGTTCTCGTAGGTGAGCTTGGCCACCTCGTAGTTGGTCTTCGTCGATTCCCAGGCGGCCTTCGACTCGCCACCGAACTTATACAGCTCGTCCGAACGCTCGAAAGCGGTCTTGGCCGTCTCATATTGTGCCTTGGCCTGTGCCAACGACGAATCGTCCAAATCGGCCACCTTCTGGCCCACCGACACGCGGTCGCCCACATCGACCAGCAGACGCTTGATGCGGCGCGGCTGCTGCGGGGTGATGTTATTCACGGCATAGCCCTCGGCATTACCGGTAAAGGTGCCGACCATCTCGACATCCTCGATGTGAACGACCTGGGTCGTCACCTTGGGTTTTGCGACCACGACCTCCTCGGTCGTCTGGGTCTCCTTGTTCGAGCCACAAGCCACCGTGGCCAGACAAACGCCGCCCATCAACAGCGCGCGCATGATTCGATTCTTATTCATATCTTCTTTTCTCTTTTTTAGTTCTCTTCGGTATAGGTTGCAAAGTCGTTGGCACCAATCAACTTGTCGATATCGACGCTGTTAATCAGGTAGTTGTAGATGGCCGTCGAACGCGACAGCTCGGCCTGCGTGTAGGCCAACTGCGAGTTATCGACATCGACCAGCGTACCACCGCCAATCTCGTAACGCTTCACGGCAATATCGTAACCGCGCTTGGCCTGCGACAGGTTCTGCGACGAAGCGTAGTACTCCTTCATGTTGGTTTGGATGTTGCACTGATACTGCATCAGAGCCGTGCGCAGCTGACGCTCCACGTTCTCGCGCTGAAGCTCCAGGTTGTTCAGGTTGAGCTTGGCCTGGTTGATATCCGAGCGACGCTTGCCACCGGCAAAAATCGGCACATTGAGGCTCAAACCCACCACCGAGTAGGGATTCCAACGGTAGTGCTGAATCTTCATCGTCTCGTCCATGGCCGTATAGGTGTAGTTGGCCGTCAGGGCCAGCGAAGGCATATTGGCGGCACGCTGCACCTTCAGGGTCTGCTCGAGCATCTTCTGCTGAATATCGAACTGCTTGAGGGTCGTGTTGTTCGTAATATCGCCCTTGGGCTGGTAGGCAGCCATGATTTGTGCCTCGTAGTCGGCAAGCGAACCCTCGCAGTCGATATCCAGGCTCAAATCCATACCCAGCAGGGCCTTCATCTGCCACAAGGCGAGGACAATCGAGTTCTCGGCATTGAGCAGGTTCGGCTCGGCATTGGCCACCGTTACCTCCGAGCGGATGAAATCGTACTCCGACACGGCACCCACGTTGTACTTCTTCTCGACAATCTTATGGTTCTCGACCGCGTTGTCATACACACGCTTATAGACGTTGTAGGCATCCTTGGCCATCAGCACCTGGTAGAAGGCCTTCGAGACCTGCTCCACCATATCAATCCGCGACGAACGAGCCTGCTCAACGGCCAGCTCGACATCCAGGGCCGAGAGTTTGAGCGACTTCCAAAGCTGGAAATTCACCAGCGGCATGGCGGCCGAGATACCGGCCGAGGCGTTGTTGGTCGTACCCACCTCGTGCGTCTGACCCATGATGTGGAAGGTCTGCTTCTTCACATAACGCTGGTAGGTAGCCGATGCGGAAATCTCGGGCCACAGGGCGGCATAGGTACCCTTCTTGGCATACTTCTTAACCTCAATCGTCTGGTCGGCAATCTTTACCGTGGGGTTCTCCTCCAGGGCAATTTGCAACGCCTTGTCCAGGGTGAGCATCATCGGGCCGTTTTGCGCCACGGTTGCCGACTGCCCGCCCACCTCTTGTGCCATCGTCGGCGAGGCCATCAGACCCACCGAAACGAGCATCATCAGAAAAAGTGTTCTGCGTTTCATCAAAAATGTGTTATTTAACCGATAAAAATTTCCAAATTTGTGGTGCAAAGTAAGAACAAAAAACCAAGAATAGCAAACGCGAGAGGCGATTTTCGGGGCAAAACGGGAGCTTTTTTCACATATAGTCCCATTTTATTCCGAAATGTACCAAATCATCCGTCAAACTATTGAACAAAACGAACAATTTAGACAACATTTTTGACCCACGGGCATAAAAAATCAGGACGGATGCTGTGCCGACAACCGTCCTGATGAAAAGGCGAAAAACCACTATTGCAGCAACGCATCGGCCAGGGCTGCCAACGAGGCCTCGTCCTGCCGTTTCAGCCGCGAATGAATCGTGAGGGTGTGGGGCAACAGCTCAATATCGCGCATCGCACCAAACAATCGTCGCATTTCGCGGGCAGCCGAGGCTCCCCAACTGCCGTTTTCGATAAGGGCCACCCGTCGGTTGCGATAGCCTTTAATGTGAAGGTGGTAGAGAAAATCGTGCATGGGCGGAAACAGCCCGCCATCGTAGGAGGCGGCAGCGGCCACAAGGCGCGAAAAGCGAAAGGCCTCGGCCAGCGAATAGGAGCAATCGGTGCGGGTCAAATCGACGATTTTCACCTCCGACACGCCCCGTTCGTGCAGTAGGTCGGCCAGGCGGTGTGCGGCTTGGAGCGTTCCGCCGTAGATGGATGCCGAGGCGATAAGTACGCCATCTGTTTCAGGAAGATATTGGCTCCACCTATTGTAAAGATTGAGGTAATCGTCGAGGGGTTCTTTCAGCACCGGCCCGTGCAACGGAGCGATGCAGCGCACCTCCAAGCGCGCCACCTTTTCAATCAGTCGGCTCACCGGTTCGCCATACTTTCCGCAGATGTTGAAGTAGTAGCGACGCGCCTCCTCCAACCAGGGTTCGGGGAGCGAAACGGCCCCGAATTTTCCGAAGGCATCGGCCGAAAAGAGGACCTTTTCGCTCCGCTCGTAGCTCACCATCACCTCGGGCCAATGGACCATCGGGGCGGTATAAAATTGCAGTTCGTGGCGACCCAGCGGCAGACGGTCGCCCTCCCCCACCACGCGCGTATTGCGGCCGAAATCGACCCCTTCGAAAAATTGTCCCAGGAGCTGCATCGTGCGGGCCGTGCCGACCAGCTGCACCTTCGGATAGCGATGCAGGGCTTCGAGAAGCGAACCGCTATGGTCCGGCTCCATGTGGTGAATCACAAGGTAATCGGGGTGGCGATCGGCGAGTTGCTCTTCGAGGTTCGAGAGCCACTCGCCGGTACGACGGGCATCGACCGTATCGAGAATCGCAACCCGTTCATCAAGAATAAGATAGGAATTATAAGCCATTCCGTTCGGGGTCGGGAATTGGCTTTCGAAACGCTCCAGGTCAAAGTCATCGACCCCGACCGAGCGAATGGCTGAAGAGAGTGCTTCGTGCATAGGATGAGGATAAAAAACACCCCACCGCAGGCAAAATTCATACCCGAAGCACATACTATTTATGTAGGCCGAGGCTACTCCTCGGGGTAGATCATCTTTTTCGTCACACCGCCATCCACGGTGATACATTGGCCGTTGATGAAGTCGCTCTTTTCGTCGCACAGGAAGAGGCAGGTGCGGGCAATATCCTCGGCCCGTCCCACACGCCCCGAGAGGTGGAAGGCGTGGTCTTCGGGGCGCAGCACCTCCCCTTCTTGGACACTAATCCAGCCCGGGGCGATGCAGTTCACGGTGATATGGTAGGGCGCGAGCGAGACGGCCAGGGCGTGGGTCATCGACCAGATGGCCCCCTTCGAGGCGGCATAGGCCTCCGAGTTCGGTTCGCTTTGCAGGTAGCGGGTCGAGCAGAGATTGACAATGCGGCCGTAAGGATTCTCGCTCCCCTGCTCCTTGCGGTGGATGGCTAACCGACGGGCCGTAATAAAGGCCGAACGCAGGTTGGTATTCAACACCTGCTCGAAGTGTTCGACCGAGGTCTCGGTAATCGGCTCAAAGCCACCAATGCCGACATTGTTCACCACCACATCCAGGTCGCCCCACTCCGTCAGGAGGCGATGCATCGCCCCCTCCAAGGCCTCCTTGTCGCAGACATCGAGCGGAAAGAAACGCGCACCGGTCTGTGCTGCCACCTCTTTCCCGCGCGCGGTGTCGATATCGCAAAATGCCACCTTGTCACCCGCCTCTACAAAGGCCTCTACAATGGCACGGCCGATGCCGTGACCCGCTCCCGTTACAAATACTCGTCGCATCATCTTCTTATTTTATATCCTTCATGCGGTATTGTACCCCCGCATCCAGAATCACATTCAACGCCTCCTGAAAGACACGCTCCACCTCGTCGAGGGTGGTATCGTAGGCGACGGCACACGCCTCAAACAACGCCTCGGGCAGTTGGTTCCGCGCCACCCCCAAACGATTGGCCATTGCTTCGGCATCCTCGCCATCGACCACGGCCCGTTTCGTAAAATCGCGCTCCGCGCGGCGGTCGTGCCGCACGCTATACTCCACGACCAACTCCCCACCCTCGCCTATCCAGGCATAGAGCGACCCGACAAGCGGCAGGTCGGCATCGGTCATCGCAAGACATTTTTCAAATTCAGCCATCGCACACATTCATTTTAATTTCTACATCGGGGACGGCACGCCCCGATTCACAGACCGACGCGCCTCCCGCAAGAACAAAGATACAAAAATTTCGACGAAAACATCGCCCTATGCCAAAATACGGCAGGGAATCGCACCGCGTTGGAGCGTAAAATGGAGCGTAGAGAGCTGGCTATGCGCATCGAAAGGGGCAAAAACCACCTCCGAGGCCAGACGGGCCGTGGCCCAATTACGAAGTTGCGAGGAGGAGAACGACGACCGTTCGTTATTCCGAAAGGAGATGAAGAGCAGACGGCCCTCATCGTAGGCCTGCTTGAGGTGGGCGGGGATTTTGCGGTAGAGCGAACGCCCCAGGGTCACCACCACCGGGCAGCGGGCTGCAAGCAGCACATCCAACACGCCCCGTTCGATTGGCGAATGAAAACCGCTGACCACGACCCTATCCGTCTGCGAAATCGCTTGCGCCCAGCTTTTCGCCAGTGCGAGGGCCTCGGTCGGTGCATTACGCGAAGCGAAGAAGGCCACCAACTCCCTATCCAGCAAACTATGATTTCCGAATAAGTCCATAAAAAAGCGCAGACTCGCTGCATTCACTTATCCAACATCAAGGCCTTGGCTGCCCGTAAAACGAATAAGCAACACAGAAAGCCCACGCCGGATGTATATACAGACACACACTGCGCCAAAAGCGTAATGTGGAGATATAACATCACTCATGGACAATCCGTTTGCGAATCTTCGTTTCACATAGAAACCGCCAAGTTTTTGATGTTGAAGATTACGACAAAAAAACTGTCAACTCAAATATGTAATTTCACGGCCCGAAGGCCATAAAACGTAACAAAGATAGATAAAATTCCGCAATCATATCATTTTTTGCCAAAACTATTTCACACAACAAAGCCCATTATCCCGCATTTTTGAGTAACTTTGCTCTGTCGGCATAGGCTTCTGCCGCCACAAAAGAGGATAACACAACAACCAAACGAGATGAAACGCATCAAAATAACCGTCATGCGCATCACGCAATATAAAGATTTGATAGCCGCATACGAGAACCCGATTCAGCACACCTGCGATATGCAGTTGGGGCAGCAGTTCATTGTCGAGGAGGGGCAAAAGCCCGAGGGGATGTGCCAAAGTGCCTGGGAGACGCTCGAACCCTTTGTTCTGCAACTGGCCGAAGGGGGTGGCAATTTCTTCGACGGCTGGATGAAGAATCCCCACTCGGCCATGCTCTCCTGCAACGACGGATTCCGCCCCGTCACCTTCCATGTCGAAACCATCGAATCATCCACAAACACTAAATAGAAAGACCTATGCGCGTAGCCATCTATGGTGCCGGTTCGCTCGGCACGATTTTAGGAGCATACATCACCCGCGGGGGCAGCGAAATTGCCCTTATCAACCGCAACAAGGCCCACATCGAGGCCCTCAAAACCCGTGGCGCACACATCACGGGTACGGTGCAATTCACCCAACAGGTCGAGGCCTACACGCCGGCCGAGATGAGCGGCAAGTACGACATCATCTTCCTCATGACCAAGCAGCAGCACAACGCCGAGGTAGTAACCGCGCTGAAGGATTTTCTATCCGATGAGGGGGTATTGGTCACCTTCCAAAACGGATTGCCGGAGTTGCAAATTGCCGAGATTTTAGGGTCGGAGCGGGTCTTGGGCTGCACGGTGGCCTGGGGTGCCACGATGCTCGAACCGGGCGTATGCGAGCTGACCAGCGCGCCCGATGCGCTCACCTTCTCGTTGGGGGCCATCACCCACAGCAAGCACCGCCACTTTGCGAAGGTCAAGGAGCTGCTGGAGCTGATGGGGCGCGTCGAGGTGGAGGAGAATTTCCTCGGCACGCGCTGGAGCAAGCTGCTCATCAATGCCGCCTTCTCGGGCATGAGTGCCGTGCTGGGTTGCACCTTCGGCGAGGCGGCCGGACCGCGGGCCTCACGACGTGTGGTGCAGGCATTGATTAAGGAGTGCATCGACGTGTGTGCCGCAGGAGGCATCCGCATCGAGCCGGTGCAGGGGAAAGATATCGTGAAGCTGCTCGACTACAAGAATCCCGTCAAGAAGGCCATCTCGTCGTTCATCATCCCCATCGCCATCCGCAAGCACGCCAAGCTGAAGGCCAGCATGTTGCAGGACATCGAGAAGGGAAAGATGACCGAGGTGGATGCCATCAACGGAGCCGTCTCGGCCTTCGGGCGCAAGGTGGGCTGCCCTACCCCGATGAATGACAAGGTGGTCGAGATTATCCACCGCATCGAAAAGGGCGAGTTGCAACCGAGCGCGGAGAACCTCCGCCTCTTTGCATAGCGACTTTGGCCCACCATCGGACCAAACAGCCGAACTCCTCGGAGCGTAGCGACCTACTGTTGTCGTTCCGCCTCGAGGAGCTCGCGTTTTCGGGCAATCATCGCCCCCTCGCGTTCGCCATGAAAACCGCCGAGCGAACCATCCGCCGCCACCACGCGATGACACGGCACATCGGGGGCAAAGGGGTTGCGACGAAGGGCCTGCCCCACGGCTTGCGGGCTGCGGCATCCGATGCGACGTGCCAACTCGCCATAGGTGATGGTCTCGCCCCGCGGCACGTTGAGCAGCTCGAGATAGACCCGCCGCTGAAAGGGGGTTATCTCGGTGGCGTGTAGCACTTTATCGTAAATCGCGCTCCGCATCGGACGTAAGGGCAGGGCCGTAGGCGTAGGTTGCTTATCGGATGAAGTGCATCGCAGCCCGCTCCTCATCGGCCGGACGGCCCGGGGCAGGCTCCCCGTTGGTGGCCTTCAATAGCCACGCCAGGTTGTGGGCCAGGGTGCGCATCGTCTGCATACCCTCCGTATCTTGTGCCGCCTCGCCTTCGCCACGGCCGTAGGCGATGTTCCAATATTGCGACGTCACGAGGGGCATATTCATCATCTGGAATGGCATATTGAGGGTCTCAAAGGCGGCCGTGGCTCCCCCTCGACGGCATACGGCAATGGCTGCCGCAGGCTTACCGGAGAGGTTCTCCCCGTTGGAGTAGAGGGCGCGCTGGATGATGGCGAGCAACGCGCCGTTGGGTTGTCCGTAATAGACCGGCGAACCGACCACGAGGGCATCCACCTCGGCAAAACGCTCCGAGATGCGGTTGCACACATCGTCGTCAAACACACAGCGCGACAACCCGCGGGCCGCACACTGTCCGCAAGCCACACAGCCCCGAATCGGGCCGTTGCCAATCCACATCGTTTCGCTCTCGATGCCTTCGCGCGCCAACTGCTTCGCCACCTCCGCCAACGCGGTGGCCGTATTCCCCTCCTTGCGAGGGCTTCCGTTGAGTAACAAGACTTTCATATTCATTCCGTTTTACGATTCAACTTTTCGTTTCACAACCCTTTCGGCCGGCACATTCGCCCCCGAAAGTATTCCCCAAATACCGCGCATCTATCAAAAACCGCTCACGAATCATTGATTGTAAAAGACGGCCAATCATACGCGCCCTTATTTTCTCCAAAGTTACGCATAATCTCCAAAAAAAAAGAGAAAAAGCCGAAACTTTTTCTCTTCTTTCGTTCTTATATCTCGAACCGATTCACACAGCCGCGCCACTACTTCGAAAATCTCTTCCTTGCCTGCAATATCACATCCATTTTACGAAAAACAGGCTGCGGGATAGGATATTCAGTCAAAAAAGTCGTATCTTTGTGCCAAAGAGATGCTGTTATGACTGAACTGACCCTTTATTATTTGTTGGCGATGAATGTGGTTGCATTTATTGCGTTTGGTGTCGATAAATTCAAGGCCAAGACCGACCAATGGCGTATTCCCGAAAAGACGTTGATGTTGCTGGCACTGGCCGGTGGCAGCATCGGAGCATGGGCGGGTATGCAGGTGTGGCGGCACAAGACCCAGCACGCCAAATTCAAATACGGCATTCCGGCCATTCTGCTGGTTCAGATTTTTTTGGCCGGTTATTTTGCCTAACGCTTTTCGGGCATCCAAAAACACAAACAAAGAGCCGCACCTCACAAAAGAGATGCGGCTCTTTTCGTCTTAACGGCCTTTTTACGGCTCTTTGTCGCCCGTCCAGGAGAGAATCCCGCCCGACAGCTCAACGACCTCAAAACCGGCCTTTGCGACCTTTTGGGCGGCCAGCTTACTGCGTCGTCCGCTGCGGCAATAGAGGGCCACGGGGCGCGAGGGGTCGAGCGTTGCAACTTGGGCCTCGAACGCCTCCCCGTTCACATCCATATTCACCGCCCCCGGGATATGCCCCTCGGCGAACTCTTCGGGGGTGCGCACATCGACGAGCTGCACCTCTTCGCGCTTAATTTCATGGGCAAAGGTCTCGGCATCGACCGAGCGAAAAGCGGGTTTTGTCGCACATCCAAACAGCAGGCTTAAAAGTCCCATCGTAAGCGAAATTTTCAGGGTTCGTTTCATCGTTTTGTTGTTTACCCAAAGGTAACACTTTTTCGCCAAACAAACAAAAAAGAGAGGTTGTCCCGTAGGACAACCCCTCCAATCAAAAGTTTAACTGATTAGTACCAACGCGGGTCACCGGCCTTGGCCTTGTAGAAGTCCGAACCCGTCACCTCGGGCGTGTTCTTCAGCTTCATACCCTTCATCATATCGTCCAAATCACGCTCGTGCATATCCTGGTGACCGTTCTCATGCGGCGGGCAGGGATCCACGAAGACATCCATCGGGTCGAGGATAGCACCCTCTGCCGACTTAATCTGCTTCACAACGAGGTTGTCGCGACCGTTGATAACACCGGGCGTGTTGCTCAGGAACGTACCGGCCGAGTTCTTCGTAGCCGAGAAGGCACCACCGTTGAACAGACCATCGTCCTTCTGCTGGGTCTCATCCGACGAAGTCGAGAAGTTGTTCATGATATCGAACGTAATCTCCTGCTTCGTACCGTTGATGGCGCGGATATCGAAACCACCCATCTTCATCGCACGGTCATCACCGGCCTTGCGGGCGTGGATGAAGAGGTTGTTCTTCACCGTGTAAACCGAACCGTCGGGCGTATTACGCGTAGTTACAAGGTAGCGCGTCGTAGCACGGGTCGAGAAGTTCACGAACGTATTGTTCTCAATCGTGATGTTGTACTTCACCGTCTCGGGCCATGCCTGGTTTACGTTCGAGTTGGTCACGAAGTTATCACGCGGCGAATCGTACATCGTGTTGTTGCGGAAGACGAAGTTCTTCAAGATGTTCGACTTGGCGAGCTTACCATCGTCCACAATCCATGCGTAACCACGACCATTGTTGTCGTAATAACCGCAGTTCACGAAGATACAATCCTCGATAATCATCTTCTCGAATACCTTACGCTTCGAACCCTGCGTACGGATGAAACCACGCACCATACGCTGGAACGTACAACCGCGCACCTCAATCGAAGCAAAGTTTACACCCATACCGTTCGAGTACATATTGGCGAAGTAGTTACCCGTAGCCGAACCGACACCGGCAGCATTATCACCATAGTTGCGAGCCGTCGGGCAGTCGAAGTTCAGGTTCTCGAAGATTACCGACTTCACGTTAATCGTACCATCCTCACCGGCCTGCGGCTGACGACCGAACATAAAGTTCACCGAGTTGGGAGCATTACCCACTACAGCCGTACCACCGAGGAATACCGAAGCTTTACCCTTACCGGCAGCCAAATCCTCGGGATTCGTAGCCAGCGTGAAGCCCTTACACAGGGTCGGGTTCTGGTGGAAGTAGTAGTTCTTATCGCCATCGAGATAGAAAATCGAACCCTCGGCCAGCGTGTTGTTCTGCGTGTAGTCGATGAGCCACTCATCCAGACGGGCAGACTTGTAGTCGTTGGCACCCGGTACCGAGTCGTTCTCGATGTAGTACTCATCCCACTTCAGGACAATCGGGTCACCCGGCGTACCATCGGTACGAGGCGTTACCGTATTGTATACGGCATCTACAAACACCTTTACATTCTGGTTCACGGCCTTCACTACATAAACCGAGTTCTCATCCAAGCCCTCGACATCCACATAGCCGTTGGCCAGGTCCTCCTCCGTAAGCATATACTTGGCCCACTTGGCATCAATTACAGCGTTCGGGTTCGTAGGCGACGGCGTGATGGTCAGGTAGTGCATCACGAAGTTATCCTCACCGTCCAGCTCGAAGTTCTCCGGCCAGGTCTCTACCTCTTCAGCAGCGACACCCACAGATGCATCGGCCTTGGCACGCTCGAACCATACACGGAACGAAGTCTTCGTAATATCGGTTACGCGCAGCACCTCGGGGGTCGGGTAACGCTCACCCGTATCCCAACCGGCCCAGTCGGCCCAGTGGCGGCCGTCGCCGTAGCCATACCACTTCGAGTGGTAGCCCTCACCCTTCTTCGAAAGGGTACGAATCGCAAAGCGATACGAGGTCGAATACTCCAAATCCTTGACCAAGAGGTCGAGTACCTCGGGACCTACGATGGTATCGAATACCAACTTACCCGTAGCAGCCGACTCCTCCCAAGCCTGCTCACCATTGGCGGCATTGGGCTGAAGCGCGCAACGAATCTGATAACCGGCGCAGCCGTGTACACCATACCAATAGAGCTGAATATCGTTGATATTCTTCACACCGCAGGCGTAAGGCTCGCTATCGCCCTTATTGGTGTTGTGGTCCTTGCGGAACATGGTCATAAACTCACGCTCCGTTACCTGGCCCTCTGCACCCGGCTCGTCGTCATTCGAACAAGCGGCAAACGGCAGGGCGAAGAGTGCCAACAAAAGATATAATGATAACTTTTTCATAGCTTTCAGTCGCTTATCTATTAATAGCCATAGTAATTCTTATAGACACCGCCACCGCGCTGGATTACATCGTTCGGATAGGGAAGGATGTAACGTACAACGGGGAGCTGCTCTACATCGACAGCCGTCGGATTGATTGTCTCCAACGTACCGTTCTTCACGATACCGATATTACCCTTCAGGTCGGTACGCATGAAACCATAGAACGAGTAGCGAACACTCGTGCTGGGCATACCCTCGGCCTCATCATACCACGACGAGTTGATGAAGAAGTCGGAGTACTGATAATCGGTGTACTGACCCGTGTTCGGCTCCTTCACATAGAGGCAATTGGGATAGAACTCAATCACATCCAGCGTCGTGTTGGGATAGATATCCACATTCTGCGGGTTGTTGTTCGTGTGCGTAACGCCGTCGTTATCCACCGTCGTTGCCTTGAAGTAGATACGCGAAGGAATGTTGTCGTAGAAATCGACATCCTTGCCATCATACTCCGAAACCATCTCCGTGTAGTCCGAACCCGAAGCCATCGACTCCGAAACACCGAAGTAACGCAGGAACGAGTAGAACAGCACCTCGCTATAGAGGTTGTTGCGCACCAGGTCACGCCAACGCATATTCTCGCCACCGAACTCCAGCTTACGCTCGTCCAAAACGGCCTTCAGGAAGTCCTCCTTCGAACCCTGTACCGTAGCAACGTACTCGTCCACCTTGGCAGCATCACCGAAGGCACGCATACGCACCTGACGCAGTGCCTCGACAGCCTCGGCCGTCGGTCCCTCGTTGATTTCGTTGGCAGCCTCGGCATACATCAGCAGCACATCGGCATAACGCATCAGCGGATAGTTGATACCCGTGTTACCGGCCGACTCGACACCCATCGAGGGACCCCAGAACTTCGACCACTTGTTGTTGCGAACCGTGAGGTGGTTGCGCAGGTTGGGAATACCGTCGTAGGTGTAGTCCCACAGACCATTCACGAAGTCACGACGCTTGTCGGCCTCGTCGAAGAAGAAACGATAGAATGCGCTGAGGCAGGCACCACCATTCGATTGGCCCCAAATATTGGGAGCCACCGAAGCACCCTCATACACAGCACCCGAAGGACCGTGGATGTAACCAATCGAACCGGTCGAGTTCTTGGCAAAGGGAATCTCGAAGATCGGGTCGTCGTTGCTCGTCACAATGTAGTTACACTCGTCGATGAAGACCTTGTTGAAAGGCTTACCCAGCGTGTGCGTATTCGAGTCGATTACCTTCTTGGCATACTCCATAGCGGTCTGATAGAACTCCTTGTAGTTCGACGGACGCTCCATCGTACCGTAGTTCTTCGGATTGGCCGTATCGGGACGCAGCGAGTAACCACCGGCCGTCAGGGCCATACGGGCAATCATCGTCCAAGCGGCCTCCTTCGAGATGCGCTCTACGCCATTCTCAATCTCCGAAGCAAACTGCATCTTCTCCGAAGCCTCTTTCAGGTCGTCGATGAGCTGCTTGTGAATCTCCGTGCGGTCCGTTACGGGGAGCAGCAGGTCCTCGTTGTTGTCGGCCTCCGAAGTCGGAGTCATCGAGAAGGGAACATCACCCCACAGCACCACCAGGTCGTGGAAGAAGATGGCGCGAAGTACCTTCGCCTCACCCATCATCTGGTCCAGCTTGGCCTGAACATCCTCATCCTCGTTGTTGTAGATGGTACTCTGCTCGAGCTGGGCAATGAAGTTGTTGGCATACTCGACACCCATGTAGGCGGCATTCCAGGCCTTCGAACCGGCCGAACCGAGCGGGGTCGAATCGAAACGACGGTAGCTGTCGTCGGTTGCGGTCTCCGTACCCGAAGCCCACATATCGACGTCGCTATTCAGACAGAGGTTAGCGAGGTAGTAGTTGCCATAGGTATTACCATTGAGCAGCTGGGCATAAACACCGTTCAAGGCACGCTCAATCTCGGAGGTTTTCGTAAAAACATACTCGTCGTCGTACTTCGAGGGTGACTCGACCTCCAAGAAGTTATCACACGAAGCGAAGCCGAACGCGACAAGAGCTAAAATGAATAACTTTTTCATTTTCATAGTCTTCTCTTTTTAGTCGATTAGAAAGTAAGATTAACACCAAACACGAACGTACGGCTGCGCGGGTAGCGGTTGTAGTCCATACCGCACGTCAGACCCGTCTGCACATCGACCTCGGGGTCGTAGCCCGAATAACCCGTAATGATGAAGGGGTTGGTGGCCGAAGCGTAGAAGCGCAGGCGCGAGATGCTCCACTTGCGCGTAATCTTCGAAGGCAGCGTGTAACCAATCGTGATATCCTGGCAACGGAGGAACGAACCATCCTCGATGAAGTACGAGTGGGTTACCTTGTTCGTCACGTCGGCCGGATTCCACAGCGTAGCGTTGGCATTGTGAGCGGCATATACATCCACCGTGTTGTCAATCCAGTAGCACTGGTAGAGGTTGTCACCATCCACGGGGTTGTAGTAGGTCCAGCGGTTGTCGGCAAACTTCGACAATACGTTGTAGAAGTTGTTGGCGTTGCCCTCGGCCGACGAAAGCTCGTAAGCCATGGCGTTGTTCACATCGAAATCAACCATGTAGTTGAAGTTGATGTTGAAGTCGAAGTTGCGCCACTGGCCACTCAGACCGAAACCACCCTGGAACTTCGGGTTCGTATTACCGATAACGGTGCGGTCATGCTCGTCGATGATGCCATCGGGCTGGCCCTCCGGGCCGCTGATATCCTTGAACTTAATCTTACCCGGCAGGGTCGGAACACCCGTATTCGAGTCGCTGAATACCGTATTGACAACGGTACCCTCCTTCGGAACGGCGAGGAAGTTCTGGCTTGCATCAAAGTCGAACTCATCCATCGAGTAGAGGCCGTCGTAAACAAAACCGTAGATCAGACCTACCTCGTCACCCACTTGGAGGCAGTAGTCGTTGAAGCTCGACTTCCAACGGTCGTTCTGGTCCCAAATCACGTCATCCGTGTCGTTCAGCTTGTCAATCGTGCGCTTGTTCAGACCAAAGGTAGCGTTGGCCGAGAGGACATAATCCTTACCGCGGAGAATGTCACCCGAAATCGAAAGCTCGAAACCCTTGTTCGTCACCTGACCAATGTTACGCATCTGACGCTGGAAACCCGAAACGGTCGGCACGTCCGACCAATAGAGCAGGTCGCTCGTCGTGTTCCAATAGAACTCCGGCGTTACCGACAGACGGCCACCGAAGAACTCCATATCCATAGCGACGTTGCGCGTCAGGGTCTTCTCCCACTTAATCTTCGTGTTGGGATAGGTCTTACCATCCGACGTGTTGGCATACCAGGTATCACCATTCTCGACAGCCTCGCCGAAGCCCGGACCACCCGTCGAATTTACGGTGTAGAGGAAACGCCACATATCGTCGTTGATGTTGTTGTTACCGGCCAAACCGATCGAAGCGCGGAGCTTGAGGTTCGAAATCACATCCTGCGACTGCATGAAGTTCTCCTCCGAGATAACCCAGGCACCCGAAATCGAGGGGAAGTAACCCCACTGGTTGCCCGGAGCAAACTTGGTCGAACCATCGGCGCGGAACGTAGCCGACAGCAGATACTTATGCTTGTAGTTGTAGTTGGCCTGACCGAAGAACGAGAGGGTGCGGTTCGGAGTCGAGAGTGCGCTCGTCGACTTCCAGGGCGTACCGAAGCCCATGTCGTTCAGAGCCTTTTCGGCCGTGATGTCGCGCGGGAAGTAGCGAGCCGATACCGAGCTGCTGCGAGCCTGCGAGCTGAACATCTCAAAACCGGCCAGGAACGAGAAGTTGTGCTTTTCGTTGGCCGTGAAGGCGTAGTGAGCCGTCGTGGTCCACTGGTAACGCTCGGTGCGCTTCTCGTCGATCTGTGCTACGGGCAGCTTGTTGTTCGACTGACCCGTATCGGTCATGGCACCCCAGAAGCGGTTCTTGTCGTAGAACTGGATGAAGTGCGTAGCCTCGGTGCGCAGCGTGAGACCCTCGACGGGCTTCCACTCCAGGCTTACGGGCAGCGTGTAACCATACTGGTGCTGCTTCTGCGTGTTGTAGGCAATATCCGAAACCGGGTTCGTGTACTCGAAGATAGCCTCATCGTCGGGGTCAACCGTTGCGGGATCCCAGAAGGCGAACTCGCGCAGACCGTTCGTCGGACGGTAGCGAAGCACGTTGATAAGACCACCCGAACCGATGTTATCACCACCGGCACCCGTCGTGCGACGATACTGGAATTTGGGGTTGAAGGCCAGCTGGAGGTTCTTGGCCAGCTGGGCGTTGAGTTTCATGTTGAGGTTCGTACGGCGAACACCCGAACCCATGATGATACCCTTATCCTCCGACTGCGTCAGCGAGATGTTGAAGCGATACTTCTCCGTACCACCACCAATCGTTACATTGGTCGAGTAGTTTACGGGGGTGTCACCCAGCACCTCATCCTGCCAATCGTGCGTTACGGCACGGTCGTAGATGTCGATATCCATCGGGTTACCGAAGTTGGCGCGGAACTGCTTGGCATAGGTGCTACGGTTGTTCGTACCGATGGCCCAGTCGTAGGTGTAATCGACAAACTGCGGCGTATTCATCAGGTCGAGCTTCTTCGAGAGCTGGCTCACCGAGAGCTGCATATTCACGCCCACCTGAATCTGGCCCATCTTGGCCGACTTCGTGGTCACGATAACTACACCGTTACCACCCTTGGCACCATAGATAGCCGTCAGCGAGGCATCCTTCAGAATGTCGATCGAGGTGATATCCGTCGGCGGAATATCGTTGATGTTATCCACCTGGAAACCATCGACGATGTAGAGCGGCTCGTTGGTCTGCGTCACCGACGTACCACCACGCACGCGGATATTGACGTCGGCACCCGGGGCACCATCGACCGTCGTAACCTGCACACCGGCAATCTTACCCTGAAGGGCAACGGCTGCCGAGGTAACAGGCACGGCAGCCAGCGCGGCACCCGACACCGAACCTACGGCACCGGTCAGGTCCTTACGCACGACGCTCGTGTAACCGATAACGACCACCTCGTCGGCAGCCACGGCATCCTCCTGGAGCGTAACCTCAATCGGCGCACCGGCCGTAGCGGCAACCTCCTGGGTTACGAAACCGATAAATGAAATTTGTAATGTTTTTCCTTTCGGAACGGTCAGGGTGAAATCGCCGTCGATACCGGTGCTGATACCGTTGGCTGAATTTCCCTTTTCGATTACCGTGGCACCGATTACGGGCTCACCGGTCGAATCTTTTACCGTACCTTTGACAACGATGTTTTGGGCTGTTGCGACACCCATTGCACCCCATAAAAGGAGTACAAGCAAGAGTAAACGATGTTTCATTGGTCAGTACTCTTTCAGTTAAACAATTAGTTGATTGAATACCGACACGGCGTGGGCACCGGTCGGGTGGGATTAAGCACCATGCAAGTGAAGGTCCCGCTCCGACAGGTGTTCCGACTCCTGACGTTTACGCAGTACCCCCCCCCTACACAAAATACTGTAAATGAGCGTGTTAAAAGATTCGCTCACACACAACGGCGTAGTTGTGAAAGGATGTAAGTGGTTTTGATGCATTAAGTTAGTTAAGGTTGTTGTTTTAGTGGGTAATCACAAAAAATCAATGTAAAGATACGCCCTTTTTTCATTTCTGCCAAAAAAAATCGAATTTTAACGCACCCCATTGGTGATTTGCATCGACCGTTATGGGCAGAAACCGATTACACAAAGCTCCGTTATAAAATTGCAGTTCAAACGATTACACGCCCTATTAGCGTACAGAATACAATTTACGATTTTTTTTCGTACCAAATCACACGACCGCGAGCAACAAATTGAATCATTTTTGCATCCGAAGCCCTCCTATCGGAGCTTTTGGCGGCAAGGAGATGGAAATTTCCGCCCGCCGCCGACCTATTCTATACATATTTTATTATCTTTGCCTTAAAAGATTAACACAACTATTGTTTTCATGAACCAGACGCTTTCCATGAACCCCAACAAGGTGGTTGCCTACCTGGGCAAACCGGCCTCGAAATTTACCAAGCTCGACATCGTGCGCTACATCCGCGAGAACGGAATCCGCATGGTCAATTTTATGTATCCGGCCGGTGACGGTCGCCTTAAGACCCTTAACTTCGTCATCAACAACGAGGCCTACCTCGATGCCATCCTCACCTGCGGTGAGCGTGTCGATGGGTCGAGCCTCTTCCCCTTCATCGAGGCGGGCAGCAGCGACCTCTACGTCCTGCCGCGCTTCTCGACCGCCTTTTTGGACCCCTTTGCCGAGCTGCCGACCCTCACGATGCTCTGCTCCTACTTCAACAAGGATGGCGAGCTGCTGGAGAGTTCGCCCGAGAACACCCTCCGCAAGGCCTGCCGTGCCTTCCGCGAGGTGACGGGCATGGAGTTCGAGGCGATGGGCGAATTGGAGTACTACGTCATCGCCCCCGATACGGGTCTCTACCCCGCTACCGACCAGAAGGGCTACCACGAGTCGGCCCCCTATGCCAAGTTCAACGCCTTCCGCACCCAGTGCATGGCTTACATTGCCCAGGCGGGCGGTCAGATTAAATACGGCCACTCGGAGGTGGGCAACTTCACCATCGACGGGCGGGTCTATGAGCAGAACGAAATCGAGTTTCTGCCCGTGCCGGCCGAGGAGGCTGCCGACCAGCTGATGGTGGCCAAGTGGATTATCCGCAACCTCGGCTACAAGTCGGGCTACGATATCACCTTCGCCCCCAAGATTACGGCCGGCAAGGCGGGTTCGGGGCTGCATATCCACATGCGCATCACAAAGGATGGCAAGAACCAAATGCTCGACGGCGGTCAGCTTTCGGCCACGGCCCGCAAGGCGATTGCCGGCATGATGGAGCTGGCCCCCTCGATTACCGCCTTCGGCAATACGAACCCCACCTCCTACTTCCGTCTGGTCCCCCACCAGGAGGCCCCGACCAACATCTGCTGGGGCGACCGCAACCGCTCGGTGCTGGTGCGCGTACCGCTGGGCTGGGCCGCCAAGAGCGATATGTGCCGCATCGCCAACCCGTTGGAGGGCGAGAGCCACTACGACACGACCCAGAAGCAGACGGTCGAGATGCGTTCGCCCGATGGTTCGGCCGACCTCTACCAGCTCATCGCCGGTCTGGCCGTGGCGTGCCGTCACGGCTTCGAGATGGAGAACGCCTTGCAGGTGGCTGAAGAGACCTATGTAAATGTCAATATCCACAAGGCGGAGCATGCCGACAAGCTGAAAAAGCTGGCCCAGCTGCCCGACAGCTGCGAGGCCTCGGCCGATTGCCTGGAGCGTCAGCGTGCCATCTTCGAGCAGTACGGGGTCTTCTCGCCCGCGATGATTGACGGCATCCTGAAACAGCTGCGCTCCTACAAGGATGGCAACCTGCGCCAAGAGATTGCCGACAACCGCGAGGAGATGCTCCGATTGGTCTATCGTTACTTCCACTGCGGATAAAAAGGTTGCACGATGAAGACGATCTATCTGGCCGGAGGGTGCTTTTGGGGAACGCAGCACTTCCTCAAGCAAATTCGCGGGGTCATCGAGACCGAGACGGGCTACGCCAACGGCCACCTCGACAACCCCACCTACGAGGCGGTCTATACCGACCGCACGGGCTATGCCGAGACGGTCAGGGTGGCGTACGACCCCGCGGTGATTTCGCTCGAGCGACTCATCGACCTCTACTTTCAGACCATCGACCCCACCTCGCTCAATCGGCAGGGTGAGGATGTCGGCACCCGCTACCGCACGGGCATCTACTACACCGACGAGGAGCAGCTGCCGGCGATTCGTGCCGTCGTTGAGCGCGTGGCGGCGGAGCATACTGCCCCGCTTGCCGTGGAGGTGGAGCCGCTTCGCAACTTCTACCCGGCCGAGGCGTACCACCAGGACTACCTCGACAAGCACCCCGACGGCTACTGCCACATTCCGTGGTCGCTGATGGAGGCGGCCCGAAAAGCGAACCGTTAAATCGTCATGAAACTCTTTCTGCTCACCTTCCTCTCGGCCTACCTCATCGGCAACGGCTACCTCTTCTATCGGCTCATGGCACCGCTTGCGGGGTGTTCGTGGCCGCTGCGCATCCTCTTCGCACTCCTCTTTTGGTGCGTGGTCTTTGCCCTGATTGCCGCCATGCTGTTGCGCGATGCGGGGCTGCCCGCACCCCTGATGCGGGGGCTGTTTCTCGTAGGCTCGGTGTGGCTCGTGGCTACGCTCTATCTGGTGCTGGTGCTGACGCTCCTCGACCTTGTCCATTGGGTCGTCCCCGCATTGCAACATCGCGTTCTGTGGGCCGTGGTCATCACGAGCGGTCTGCTCCTCTACGGCTACTACAACCACCGACATCCGCGCATCGTGGAGCTGGAGCTAACCATCGACCGCCCGATTCGCGGGGATGAGATGCGGTTGGTGGCCGTGAGCGATATACACCTGGGCGAGGGAACGGGCAAACGCGCCCTGAAACGCTACGTTGCCTTAATCAACAGCCTACGACCCGATGCGGTGGTCATTGCGGGCGATTTGATTGACAATTCGCTCACGCCCCTTGTTCGTGACCACATGGAGGAGGAGCTGAACCGGCTGCAAGCCCCGATGGGCATCTACCTCGCGCCGGGCAACCACGAATATATAAGTGGTATGGAGGCGGCAAAACAATTTCTCGAAAAGACCCCGATTCGTCTGTTGCAGGACAGCATCATCACGCTGCCGAACGGGGTGCAACTCATCGGCCGTGACGACCGCACGAACCGCCACCGCAAGTCGCTCGAGGAGCTGTATCAGGCGGCCGACACGTTGCGCCCGATGTTTCTTATCGACCACCAACCCTACGCCCTGCATCGCACCGACTCCCTCGGCTTCGACCTCCAGGTGAGCGGCCATACCCACCACGGACAGGTGTGGCCCGTGAGCCTTTTGACCGACCGCATCTACGAGCAGAGCCACGGCTACCGTCGTTGGTCGAAGAGCCACATCTGGGTCTCGAGCGGCCTGTCCCTCTGGGGACCCCCTTTCCGCATCGGCACACGAGGCGATGTGGCCCTCATCCGCATCTACAACAAACAATAGCCAACCCGCATGAAGAAGCTCTCCTTCGCCCTTTTGTTGCTGCTTTTGCAAAGTTGCACCGAAGCCCCGATTCCCGACACACGCCCCGCATGGGAGGGGAAACCGCGTGTCGTCGTGATGACCGACGGCGAAATCGACGACCGCTGCTCGATGATACATTTCTTACTCTACGCCAACCAATTACAGGTGGATGCCATCATCCAGACCAACTCCGGATTCCAGCGCAAGGGCTGGAGCAGCGAGCCGTGGATCGAAGAGCAGCTGGCCGCCTACGGAGCGGTGCTTCCCAACCTGCGCGTCCACGACCCCGCCTACCCCACGGTCGAGGAGCTGAAGGCGGTCGTCTATGTGGGCGATGAGGACCCCTCGCACATTCCCGAAGGGGTTTCGTTCAAGACCCTGCTACCGGGCGACGAGGTGCTGATTGACCCCTCGGATTGGGCCGATACCCCCGGCTCCGACCGCCTGGTCGAGCTGCTTTTGGAGGAGGACCCGCGCCCCATCTTCATCCAATGCTGGGGCGGAGGCAACACGGCAGTCCGCGCCTTCGACAAGCTCAAGGAGGCCTATCCTGCGGAGTATGACCGCGCCATCGAAAAGGCGGTGATGTACTGCATCTGGTATCAGGATGGTGCCGGCCACTACATCGAGCGCAACCACCCGAAGGCTACCCTGCTCTTAAGCCACCACTTCAGCGGCAGCTGGGATTACGGCACGATGACCAACAGCGACAACTTCATCCGCCAATACCTCCAAAACGGGCTCAATCCGCTGGGCAAATTCTACGAGCAACCCTTCATCAGCGAGGGCGACACGCCCGCCTTTCTCTATGCCCTGCCGACCGGTCTGCGCTCGTCGGAGCATCCCACCTACGGTGGCTGGGGCGGTAGATTCTACCAGGTCGAGGAGTTTGAAAATGTCTATCGGGATGTAAGCCTCGGTGCGCTCCGCGAGTGGCTGGAGCCGGCCATGCGCGATTTCCAGGCCCGCCTGGAGTGGTGTGTAACGCCTGTCTATGAGGAGGCCAACCACGCCCCTGTCATCACTATTGAAGGGGGCTTGGACCGCGTGGTAAAGAGTGGCGAAGAGGTGGTGCTGACGGCGCAAATTTCGGACAAAGACCCCCGCGATGTGGAGGGTGCATGGCGTGTGCGTGGCACGATGTGGCAGCAGAAGGGCCGCACCCGTGGCTGGCTCGAAGAGAACCCCGAAGCCCGCATCGAGGAGTATCGCACCGACTGGTGTCAAGACCCGGCCGGCAGCTATAAGGGCTATGTAGATTTGCGTTTTATGGGCAAGGAGGAGGTTCGCTTCATCGCCCCCGAGGTCGATCAGCCCGAGACGATTCACATCATCCTGGAGGCCTACGACATGGCCGTTCCGCGCCTTACCTCCTACGCCCGATTTATCGTCACGGTAATACCGAGATAAAAAGGAGAAAGGAGAAAGGAGAAAGGAGAAAGGGCGGAAAGGACGGAAAGGGCGGAAAAGGCGAAATGGGCGGAAAGGGCGGAAAGGGTTGCTAAAGGCTACCAAAGTGATTCCCTTAAGTATCCTTTAGCCCCCTTAAGAAACCTTTCAGTTTTCAGTTTTCAGTTTTCAGAAGGCTGATGCCGAAATAGCCTTGTTAGGCGGATTTTACTCTTCGAGCGGTTCGAACTGATCCTTACTTACCCCGCACACCGGACAAGTCCAGCTGTCGGGAATCTCCTCAAAGGGGGTTCCGGGGGCAATACCCGAATCGGGGTCACCCACCTGGGGGTCGTAAATCCATTCGCAGACAATACAACGATACTTTTTCATGGCTCACACTTTTTTTTGATTAGACAATCGACCTACGGCAAGAATCATACAAAAAAAAGGTGCGGAGCCAAGATTTTCATCGGCTCCGCACCTAATTCTTCATCCGAAGGCTACAAGGCCTTTTCGATGGCCTTCGTCACCTCCTCCATCGAGGTTGTCGGCTCGTATCGGGCCACCACCTCGCCCTGGCGGTTGATCAGGAATTTCGTGAAATTCCATTTGATATCGCTCTTCGAGGCGTAGTCGGGGTCGGCCTTCGAGAGCATCGAGTCGAGCAGCTTGCCGAGCTTGTGGTTTAGGTCGAAACCCTGAAAGCCCCGTTGCGAGGTCAGCCACACATAGAGCGGAATCCGGTTCGGCCCATTGACCTCCACCTTGCGCATCTGCGGAAAGCGGGTCTTGTAGTTCAGTTGGCAGAACTGCACCGTCTCGGCATCCGACTCGGGCGACTGACCGCCGAATTGGTTGCAGGGAAAATCCAAAATCTCAAAGCCGGCCTCGTGGAAACGCTCGTAGGCCTCCTCCAACTCCTTGTATTGGGGCGTAAAGCCACATTTGCTGGCCGTATTGACCACCAGCACCACCTTGCCTCGCATCATATCGAGCGAGAGCGTCTGTCCGTCGTGACGAACAGCCTGAAAATCATAAAGTGTCATCATTCGGTCGATTAAAGCTCCCTCCTGCGTGGCCTGTCGCGGGGTCGCACCTCCGACGCAGGATGCGAACACGAGCCACACAAAGAGTGCCAAAAGGTGTTTCACGACAAAAATCGGGCTACAATTTTGTGAATTGGTAACGCTCGCGCAAGGCCTGCTTCTGCGCCTCGTCCAACGAGTTGAAATAGCCTCGCCAGCCCGGGCAGAAGTTAATGTGCCAACGCCAGAAACGCCCCACGAGCGAGCGGGGTGACTTTTCGAATTTTGCGCGCAACGGGCAGGTTGCGCAGGGGTAACTTTTCGTGTTTGCCATCTTGTTTTTGTGTATTGGAGTTTGTAATAGGAATTGACCGTAAGTTCGGCTTGTAGACCTACCCCGCCCGTTTTAGGCTTGCGGCAGGTCGTTCAAGTTGGCCTTCTCGAAACGATAGCCCAACCGCTTCAGCTCCATGGCGGCACCGATGCGGAACATGGCGCGGGTGGTGCGGGCAAAGACATAGAAGGCTTTGGTACTCTGCGCCTCGATTTGCTCGCGGCGTATGAGCGTGATGGCCAGGTGGGCGCAGCTGCGCATCGTATCCTCGATGGCCTTCGCCTCGTCGCTCTCCAACCGTAGGCCCAGAATCTCCTGCACGATGTGTTCGTCCATATCGTCGAAACCCTCCTTGCCGTGGAGCTTCTCGTAAGGCTCTGCAGCGTAGGTGGCCCAATCCTCGTCCCAGCGATGGGCTACGGCCATGCCGACATAACCGGCCCAGGCCATGGCGGCAGCGGGATAGTCGTTGAGCTGGCTCACCGAATCGGCCATGTAGTGCGGGGCATACTCCTTCCACCGCTCGTCGATATCCTCCGACGAGAGCAACGTACCCTCCAGGCGACCCTTCGAGGTGCAGAGCTTCAAAAGCTCCATCTGCATCTTCTCTTCAAACTGATTGTAAAACTCTTTCTCTTCCATCTTGGTTTGCGTTTGGCGCAAAGGTACAAAAAAAGGGGCTGTCGGCCAAATCATTGCCAACAGCCCGCCATAAATAATAGGTATTACTCGACCCGCAGGCGAATCGTCGCCGGCTTCAGTCCCTTGGCCGAAACCGTCACCTCCACATCGCCCGCCGTGGTGCCGCTCTCGACAAGGGCCGTCAGCTTGCCGCTGAAGAGGTGCATGGCGTTTTCGTGGAACAACTCGAGCGAGGTGGGGTCACCGTTGGCCATGGCGCGGAAACGCCCCGCACCCGTCACCTCCACCTTCACCTCGCGGCTCTCGGTCGGCACGGGATTTCCCGCCTTGTCCACCACGCTCACGGTGAGGTAGGCCAAATCTTCGCCCGACTTTTCGAGCGTCGTGCGGTCCGCCTCGACCTGCAAGCGATAGCCCTTACCGGCCGTGACGATGCGCTTTTCGGCCGCCACGTTGCCCGCCTTGTCGTAGGCCACTACGCGCACCTCACCGGGTTCGTAGCGCACCTCGTTCCACATCAGGCGGTAACGCTCCTGGTGCGAGGCCATCGACTTTTGGCGACAACCCTGGCTCTTGCCGTTGATGAACAGCTCCGCCTCGGGGTAGGAGGTATAGACAAAGATGGGGGTCAGCTCCCCTTCACGCCCCTTCCAATTCCAATGGGGCAGGATGTGGAGGGTCTCCGCCTCGGTGTTCCATATCGAGCGGTAGAGCCAATAGCGGTCTTTGGGCAGCGAGGCCAAATCAATGATGCCGAACATCGACGAGTGGTTGGGCCAGGCATCGGTATCGTAGGGCGACGGCTCACCGAGGTAGTCGAAGCCCGTCCAGACAAACTGACCGATGAGCCACGGATAATCGTCGTTGGCGGCAAAATCCATATCGGGCAGATTCGACCACGAGCAGCACTCCAAATCGTAGGACGAGGAGTGGTTGTCGGGGTGAATTGCATTCTTAAGCGGCTCGACGGGGAAGTGATAGACCCCGCGCGAGCTGACCGTCGAGGTGGTCTCGGAGCCGAGAATCAGGTTCTGCGGCAGGGTCTTGTAGCCCTGCTCGTAGTAGTGGACGCGGTAGTTGAAACCCGCCACATCGAATTGGGCGGCAAAGCCGTTTTCCAACACACGCGGGAATTGGTCCATGCCGCAGGTTACCGGGCGCGTGGGGTCTTCGCGGTGGCAGATGGACTGCAACCACGAGGCCACCTTATAGCCCCCCTCGTTCCATTGGGTCGGCACCTCGTTGCCCACCGACCACATCACCACCGAGGCGTTGTTGCGGTAGTGGCACAACATATTGACCATATCCTTCTCGGCCCACTCGTCGAAGAAGCGGTGGTAGCCGTTCTCGCATTTGGCTACATCCCACTCATCGAACGGCTCCAACTGCATCATGAAGCCCATCTCGTCGCACAGCTCCACCAGCTCCTCGGCCGGCATATTGTGCGAGGTGCGGATGGCATCACACCCCATCTCTTTCAAGAGCGTGAGCTGACGACGAATGGCCGCCTTGTTCACCGCCGCACCCAACGGGCCGAGGTCGTGATGGAGGCAGACACCTTTGAATTTACGCAGCTCGCCATTGAGGAAGAAGCCCTTATCGGCACGCAGCTCGATGGTGCGCACGCCAAAGCGGGTTACATAGCTGTCCACCTCGCACCCCTCGCTGATGAGGGTCGTATGGGCCGTGTAGAGGTAGGGGCTTTCGGGCGACCAACGCTTCGGAGCCTCCAACGTGAGGTGCTGCTCGAAGGGCATCCCATAGTAGAGGTTGCGCGTATCGCACTTCGCGCTCACCACCCTACCCTCGGCATCCCGAATCTCGGTGCGGAGCGTGATGGGGCTTTTGTCGTCCAGTCCGCGAATCTCGGTCTTAAGTGTCACGGAGGCATACTCGTCGCTCACATAGGGGGTCGTGATTTGCGTACCCCACACCGGCACATGAATCGTCGGGAGGGTTTGCAGGCGCACCTTGCGATAGAGACCCGCACCCGGGTACCAACGCGAGGATTGGGGCTTGTTTTCGAGCAGGACCACTACCCGATTCTCGCCCTCGGCAACCGCCTCGGTGGCATCGCACCAGAAGGAGTTGTAGCCGTAGGGCCAAGCACCTACCTGCTTGTCATTGACAAAGACCTGCGCCTCGCTCATCGCACCATCGAAGAGGAGGATGTAACGGGCATCGGTCGCCTTGTCAATCGTGAGTGTCGTGCGGTAGCACCCCTTACCCATGTAGGGCAGACCACCCGTGCGACCCGTCTTTTCGGTGGCCACCTGCTCGCCGTTCTGCACCACCGCCACCTTTTGCAGGTCGTTCTCGCGCGAGAAGGGACCGTAGATGGCCCAATCGTGCGGTACGCGCACCTGCTGCCACCCCTCAACGGCCTTCGCGTCGTGGTCACGACGGAACTCCCACACATCGAGCAGCTGCTCCTGACGCACGGTCTGGGCCGAAAGGGAGAGTGCAGCCATGAGGGCGCACGCCATTACAAGCATTCGTTTCATCTTCTCGTGCCTTTATTGTTCTACGCCGTAACGCGCGGCCTCCTCCTCCAAGAGGGCCTTCAGCACCGACTCCTTCACCTTGATAATCGTGCCGTGCTTGTGACCTGCGGGTACCGAAATCTCGTCGTCGATGGGGGTAAAGGTCTTAAAGTCGGTCGTCTTCACCGCGCCAAAACGATATTCGCGATAGACATCGAAATAGATCAGCCACTCGTCGCCCACCTGAATGGCGCAAGCACCCTCGGAATAGGTCGGGGCAAACTTCTCGGTGGGGTTCGTGTAGGGGCCCTCGGCATCGGTTGCCTCCACGCAGAACAGGTCGCTGTAACCGGGTTTGCGATTATCCTTGATAATGAGGCGATAATCCCCCTCGGCACGCTTCAGCACAAAGCCGTCGATGGAGTTGAAGCCCGGGTCGTAGAAGGGCTTTTTGGGGGCAAACTCGACAAAATCTTTCGTCGTGGTGTAGTAGGCGCGATGGCATCCGTTCTGCCCCAGCTTGTCGGCCTCGGTGTAGTTCTCGGGCAGAATCGACGACGACCAGACAATCATATACTGCCCCTTCACCTCGTCGTAGAAGATTTCGGGGGCCCAGACGTTGTTCGTCTTCTCGCCCTGCATGACGGGGATGATACGCTGTTCGCTCCAATGAATCAGGTCGTTCGACGAGGCATAGCCGAAACCCAGCTCGCCCGACCAGGCCAGTGTCCACACCAGGTGGAATGTCCCATCGGGACCCTGCACGATGGAGGGGTCGCGCATCATCGACTGCGGGGCATACTTTGCCGGCTCCATCTTCTCGGAATGGTAGTTGTAATATTCGGGGGCTTTGTTGCCAATCATCGGCTCGAGCCACGAACCTTGCAGGCTGTCCCAACGATAGCCGTCGTAGCTGTAGAGAAGGTGCAGACCATCCCAGGCCGGCTCACGGTGGCCGGTGAAGAGATAGACCTCACGCTCGGTTTCGACGGGAGCCGTGCAGGCCGCCATCGCAGCCACCATCAGCCCCAAAATCAAAGTTTTCAGTTTCATATCGGTTGTTTGTTGATGTTATTTCCGTCAATCGACCCGCCAACGCGCATTGCGGGAGATGTGATAGAGGGGTGCCGCCCAATGGTTACGCAGCCCGAAACCGCGCGCCTGTCCGCTCACCTCCTCCATGAGGATGATTTCGCGCGTTGCAATATCGAACAACACGGCATAGAAGTAGCCGCGCTCGTTGTGCTTATGCAGCACTCGCGCAATGAATATCATACCGCGACCGGTGGTCTGTGACAACTCATAGCCGCGCACGATGGAGGCGACATCCAGGACGGGAATTTCGGTACCATAGGAGACCACATCGCTAAAAGAGGCCCGCTGCGTGCGCGCCAAAACAGGCTGAAGGTCGGTCTGATAGGTAGTTCCCAGCATCTCCCCGAAATGGTATTTGTCGGCTTCGGTGTACATCAGGTGGTTGATTCCCAGAAAGGCCGTTCTAAACTCTTCGGCCGTACGCATTTCACCATAGGACTTGACCTGTGTGAAATCTACGCCATAGAAATAGACCGGATGCTGTGCGCTTGCACCGCCAAGCATCATCAGCGCAACAGCCAAGAGGATCAGTCGTTTCATAGATACATTGGGGTTATAAGACATCGAAAGGATTTAAGAGGTGGATTTTCATGGTTTGCGATGGGGGCAAAACCGCAGCATACTTTCCGTATGTGAGGATGTTGCCACCGATCGTAACGCGGGAAATACCCTCTTAAATCCTTTCGAAAAGTTACTCGTGCAGATACAGCTCCCAGCCGAGGTAGTTCTCGACGGCATCGGCCACCACATCCACCACATTCGAACGAACCATGGCAACGTGATGCTCAAAGCCGTTCTTGCAGATGTACTTCAGGAGCTTTTGCAGGTTATCCACCTCCGTCACGGCAATACAGCCGGCCATCGGATAGGCATCGTTGGTCATGCGGCCCTTACCCAGGTAGCTCTTGATGCAACCCAGCGTGTCGTCGGTCGAGATGCGGAAGAAGGTGAAATCGCCCTCCGTACACTTGCCCTGCACGGCACCGAAGGTATTGACCTTGCCCAGCGTGCGGCCCAGCACACCCAGCGTGTCGAGCGAAATCTCGTTCTGCACGAAGCTCTTGGGGGCGTTACCGCAGTGGGTGCAGACGCACTTGTTGCGGTCCTCGGCAAAGTTGTTGTTCCAATCGAGCAGCGTCGAGGGCTTGCCGGCAGCCAGGGCCAGGGCATACATCGACACGGCACCGGCCACATCGGTTTCGCAAGCGCAGGGGATGAGCTTCTCGCTGAGCATACTCATCGTCGTACAAGCGGCACAGCCGTAGTTCATCTCAAGCGAATCCCAGCACTGGATGGCAGCAGCATCGCACTCGTTGGCGGTGAGCCAATCCTCCACGGCAGCCGAGAAGCGAGCCATGCGAATCACCTTGTCGGCATGGGCGGCCGGAATCTTGGCATAGGCCTGAATCTCCTCCATCTTCTGCTTCAGCACCGAGGCCTGCTCATCGTAACGCTGGGCGGCAAAGATAATCTCCGACAAATCGACCGGCACGACCGTAATACCCGTAGCCTGCAAGAGCTTCTCGCTGGCACGGCAGGTGTTGAAACCGAGCGGGCGCGTACCAATCTGACCGATGCGGGCGTGGGTGAGTCTCTTCACCGTGCGGCAGGTGGCGGCAAACTTGTTGATATCCTTCATCAGATACTCCGAGTGAATCGAATAGGTGTGCAACTCCGTATCGGTGAAGGGAATGCCGTATTGGTAGAGGTTGTTGCAGACCGAAATCTTACCACAGAAGGCATCACGACGGCTGTCAAGGTCCACCTTGTCGTTCTCGTCGTCGCAAGCCTGCACCAAGACGGGTACATGCAGCTCGGCACGGGCGATGGCATTGATAATTCCCACCTCGAAGCCGAAGTTGGGCAGCGACACGATGATACCGTCAATCTGGTCGCGGTACTCGCGGAAGAGCTTGGCACACTTGCGGCCATCCTCCACCGTCTCCATCGCGCCATCCGTGAGGGTCTCGGCTACATCCAAAATCACATATCCGTAACCGGCCTTCTCCAGCTCCTCGCACAGCGTCTTGCGTACATCAATGGCCAGCGCCGAGTTGAAATAGGCACGGGTACCGATAATCAGACCAAAGGTCTCTTTTCCGGGTTTTGCAGCTACATACATAGTTTTTTCAGTTTTTTGATTGGTTCGTTTATTCGGTTATTTTCGGTTAATCAGTTTCACGGCCTCAAGCCAGCCGCCATGGAGCTTTTCACGCTCCTCGGTCGCCATCTGCGGCTCGATGCGGTTGTCCGAGGTGCGCAGCGCGGCCACCTCGTCGAGCGTGGCCCACACCCCGCGTGCCAGGCCGTTCATCACTACGGCACCCAGGGCCGAAGCCTCCTCGATGTCGGCCCGGTTAATCGTGGCGTTGAGCATATCGGCCTGGAACTGCATGAGGAAGTGGTTTTTGGTCGGACCGCCATCTACGCGCAACTCCTTGAGCTTCACACCGGCCTGTCCGGTCATCAAATCGACCAAATCCCTAATCTGGTAGGGAATCGCCTCCAACGCGGCACGCACAACGTGGGCCTTGGTGGTCGAGAGGGTCATGCCGGATAGGATGGCCTTGGCCTGCGAATTCCACCACGGTGCGCCCAACCCCGCAAAGGCAGGGACGAGATAGACCCCGCCGGTGGATTCCACACTCGTAGCCAACGCCTCGGTTTCGGCCGGTGAGCCAATCAGCTGAAGCTGGTCGGCCAGCCAGCGCAACGTGGCACCCGTGCAGTGGATATTGCCCTCGAAGGCGTAGAAGACCTTACCTTTGGCGGCAAAGCCCACCGAGGTTACCAACCCCTCGGGGGCGGCCACGGCCTCCTCGCCGATATTGACCATCACCGACGAACCGGTGCCGTAGGTGGCCTTTCCCATGCCGGCCTCGAAACACATCTGACCGGCCAATGCGCCGTGCGAATCGCCCAGCACACCGGCAATCTCAATCCCTTCGGGGAAGAGTCCTTCGAGGGTCGTGCGACCAAAGCGTGCATCGCACGGCCGAGGCTCGGGCAACATCGAACGGGGAATGGTAAAGAGGGCGCACAGCTCCTCGTCCCAATCGAGCGTGTGGATGTTGAAGAGCAGCGTGCGCGAGGCATTCGTATAGTCGGTGGCATGGACCGCTCCGCCCGTGAGTTTCCAAATGAGCCAGCTGTCGATCGTACCCAGGCGCAAAGCACCCTGCTCGGCACGGGCGCGGACGCCCTCCACGTTGTCGAGTATCCATTTCACACCGCTTGCCGAGAAGTAGGGGTCAATCAGCAGGCCGCTCTTCTTAAGGAAGGTCGCCTCGTGGCCCGCCTCCTTCAGTTGGCGGCAAATCTCCGCGCCACGCTGGCACTGCCACACCACGGCATGCGATACGGGTTTGCCCGTCTCGGCATCCCACACCACGACCGTCTCGCGCTGGTTCGTGATGGCCAACGAGAAGGTGGCATCGGCCTCGGTCAGCCCCTTCGCCAGGAGCGCACGAATCGCCTCGATGGTGTTGCGGTAAATCTCCTCGGCATCGTGTTCCACCCACCCCGCCTTCGGATAGTATTGCTTATGCTCGACATTGACACGCCCCATCAGGCGACACCCCTCGTCGAAGAGAATCGCTTTCGTAGCCGACGTACTTTGGTCGATGGCAATGATGTAGTTCTTCATAGGTCGTAGCGGGTCGGATTACTGAATCAACTCCAGGGCCGTTTCGACGATCCCCTCGGCATCGAGCTTGTAGTGGTGGAAAATCTCCAACGGCTTGCCATGCACGACATTCTCGTCGGGGATGCCCAGGATGCGCATCTTCACGGGGCAATGTTGTGCCGTCAGCTCGGCCACGATGCCGCCCAGACCGCCATACATGCTATGCTCCTCGACCGTCAGGATGCGACCCGTCTCGCGGGCGGCCTTCAAAACAGCCTCCTCGTCGGCCGGCTTCAGGGTGTGCATATCCAGCACGCGGGCCTTGATGCCCTTCTCGCGGAGCATCTCACCCGCTTTGAGGCAGTGGTACACCGTCTCACCGCAACCGATGATGGTCAAATCCTCGCCATCCATAAGCATCGTCGCCTTGCCCAGCTCGAACTCGAAATCGTCGTTCTCATAGACATCCGGCACGGCATTGCGACCCACGCGCACATAGCCCGGCTCGGGCAGCTTGACGAGCTGCTGCACCAACTTGCGCGTCTGGCGGGCATCGCAAGGCAGATAGACATTCATTCCGGGGAAGGTACGCAGTGCGGCAATATCGTGCAGGCTGTGGTGCGTGGCACCCAGTGCGCCATAGGCCACACCGCCGCTCACACCGAGAATCTTCACCGGATTCTGCGAGTAGGCCACATCGACCTTCACCTGCTCCAACGAGCGGGCCACGTAGAAGCAGGCCGGACCGCAGACAAAGGTATTCTTACCCGACTGGGCCAGACCGGCCGCAATACCGACGGCATCCTGCTCGGCAATACCGCACTCGACGGCCTGCTCGGGCAGCTCCTTGAAAAATTTGGTCAGCGTCACCGAGCCACGGGCATCGGTCGTCACGGCTACAATGTTCTTATCCTCTTTTGCCAGCTCCACGAGCGTATCGGTAAAGCTCTGGCGGCAAGGTACACTCTTAATCTCCATCTTGCAAGCGGGTTTTATTCGGTTAATGACTCGATGCGGGCCTCAATCTCGGCAAGGGCGGCCTCGTACTCCTCGCAGGTCGGTACGCCGTGGTGCCACTTGAGGATATTCTCCATGAGCTTCACGCCATAGCCCTTCGTCGTGCGCGAGATGATCAGGTGGGGCTTGCCGTTCGTGTAATCAATCTTACGGAACGCCTCGACAATCTCCTCCATGCTGTCGCCGTTAATCTCCTGCACATCCCAGCCAAAGGCCGACCAACGCGCTCCAATCGGCTCCAGGGCCATCACATTTTCGGTCGTATCGCTAATCTGAAGGCCGTTGCGGTCGATGATGGCCACCAGGTTATCGAGCTTGTAGTGGCTGCCGGCCATGGCGGCCTCGTAAATCGAGCCTTCGCCCTGCTCGCCGTCGCCCATCAACACAAAGGTTCGCCACGCCTTCTTGTCCATCTTGGCGGCAATGGCCATACCCACACCAATCGGGAGGCCGTGGCCCAGCGCACCGCTATTGACCTCGATGCCCGGAACCTCGATGGTCGGGTGGCCGGCCAGCGGGGTATCGAATTGGCCGTAGGTATCGGTCAGCTCCTTCGAGATGAAACCACGATTTTCGAGGACACTATAAAGGGCCTCGACACAGTGGCCCTTGCTCATCACAAAGCGGTCGCGCTCCTCCCACTTCGGGTTCGTCGCATCGAGCTTCATCACCTCGAAATAGAGGGCCGTCAGCATGTTCATCGACGAGAGACCGCCGCCGATATGACCGGCCTTGGCAATCTGGACAATCTCGACCAGACGCTTGCGGTTCTTCTCGGCCTGCAACATCAGTTCTTTTGTCTGCATATTGAAAAAGTAGGTTTTAAGTAAATTGCTTTTTTAACGTATAAAGGTAACGAGAAAAAGGAGAACCGCCAAACGATTCGGATGCAATTCATCAAAAAAACACTATTTTTGCACAGAAAACGTAACAATTCAAGAGGCATGAGCAATTTTCACAACCCCTATCGCGCCGCGCTCTTCGATATGGACGGCACGCTGGTCGATAACTCCGAGGTCCATGTGCGGGCTTTCGAACAGTTTTGCAACCGCTACCGGGTGAGCGACTGGCGCGAAAAGCTCAACCGCGCCTTCGGCATGGGGTCGGACGATATTATGCGGATGCTGCTCCCCGAGGCGGTTATCCGCGAAAAGGGGCTGAAGGCGCTGGGCGACGAGAAGGAGCAAATCTACCGCGAAATCTACGCTCCGGAGATTCGCCCCGTCGCGGGATTGGAGGCCCTGCTCGAGCTACTGACTCGGTCGGGGATTCGCTGCGCGGTCGGCTCGTCGGGGTGCAGCGAGAATGTCGATTTCGTCCTTTCCAAATGTAAAATCGAAGGCTTTTTCGAGGCCCGCATTTCGGGCGATATGGTCACCCGCTGCAAACCTGAACCGGAGATTTATATAACGGCAGCCAACGCATTAGGGGTCAAACCCGAAGAATGTATCATTTTCGAGGATGCAAGAGCCGGATTCGAGGCCGCAAGAAGGGCCGGCGCGGGCCTTGTTGTCGGCATCGCAACCACCCTGAAGAAGGAGGTTATTTTGGCAGAAAAACTGGCCGATGTCGTGGTGGAGGATTTCACCGAAATCAACTCGCCGGACAGGCTACGCAAGTAGTCGTTTCACGCGCTGCGTGGCGACCACCCGTCGAATCACCCAAGCGGGAATCAACCGTCCGCACCCGACCATCATCTTGGCTGCCCACCCCGGGGTGATACATCTGCGACCCCGAAACAGGGCGCGCAAAGCGCGACGTACCACCTCTTCGGGCGAGAGCTGCACCCCGAAGCGCAACAAGGCTCGGCGCAACCCCTCGCCCAACGAATAGAAGGGGGTATCGACCGCCCCCGGACAGAGGGCCGTCACCACCACCCCATCCTGCGCCCACTCGTCGTGCAACGCCACGGCCATGCTCCGCACATAGGCCTTCGTGGCCGCATAGAGGGCAATCGAGGGGTAAGGCATCCGTGCCGTAGCCGACGAAACCCACAAGATATAGCCTCGTCCCTGCCGGTGCATCTGCTGCCCGATGCGATGCACCAGGTGGGTATGGGTCGTCATGTGCAACATCATCAGCTGTTCGATGCGGGCCGTCTCCAGCGCGGCAAAACCGCCAAAAGCCAGCATCCCCGCATTGCAAATCAGCACCTCAAGCTCCGTTTGGCGCGTACCGACAAGCGACAGCAACCGTTCGACGGCATTCGGTGCAGTCAAATCGAGTGTCATCGCCTCGGCCGACACGCCATAGGTGCGCTGCAAAGCCTCACAAAGCGTGCGATTGGCCGCCTCATCCCGATCCACCGCCAGCACGGCATAGCCCCGCGCGGCCAGGGCCTCGGCATAACAACGCCCCATCCCCGAGGCGGAGCCTGTAATCAGCGCATATTTTTCTCGCTTTCCCTCCATCGTTTCACGCTTTTTTTATACTTTTGCAACCAAATTTTGTATGCTATGTTTCGCGCACTATCGGCAATCGGCCTGTTGGTCGTATCGAATACCTTCATGACACTGGCCTGGTATGGCCAAATCGCCTTCAAATCCAAGTTCGAGAAGCTGGGGTTGGTGGCCATCGTACTCATCTCGTGGTGCGTGGCACTGGCCGAGTACAGCTTCATGGTACCGGCCAACCGGCTCGGCTCGGAGGCCTTCGGAGGCCCCTTCACGTTGTGGCAGCTGAAGGTGATTCAGGAGGTAATCTCCCTCACGGTCTTCACCCTCTTCATGCTCCTCTGCATGCGAAGCGAGGCGTTGCGTTGGAACCACATTGCCGGCTTCGTCTGCCTGATTATGGCCGTCTATTTCATCTTCAAGCGGTAGCCTTCCTGCACCGCAGGAGCCACAACCCCACCATCACAAAGAGGGCGTTGTAGAGCAGCAGTTCAAACCCGATTTCGACCTGCCACAACCGCCTTGCAACGACCTGCAACAAGAGGGTCATAAGGGGCCCCGCAACAGCCGGCAGCCAGACCCACCCGTCGCGCACCTGCCATCGGCTCCACAGGCCGAAGAGGAACAGACCGAGAATCGGGCCGTAGGTGTAACCCGCCAGGCGGTAAATCAGGTTAATCGCACTCTCGTTCGCGCCATAACCAATCGGCAGCACACACCCGAAAAGCAGCAGCGCAAGGGCCGTATGCACGCCCATTCGAAGGCGCGACAAATCCTTTTCAGACAAACTTTTACCCCGCATTATATCAACCGAAACCGAGGTGGTGAGTGCCGTGAGCGAAGCCCCTATCGAGGAGAAGCCTGCGGCGGCAAAGCCCGCCACAAACAGCACCGCCACCACCCGCGGCAACCCCTCATCGAGTGCCACCATCGGGAAGAGGTGATCGCTCCGCGCGGGGAGCGGAAGATCGCGCGCCTCGGCATAGGCATAGAGCAGCACCCCCAGCACCAGCATCAGGGCAATCAGCACCGCCTGGCAGAGGGCCGTCAGCAGAATCGTGCGTTGGGCATCGCCCACCGAGCGGCACGAGAGGTTGCGCTGCATCATATCCTGGTCCAGCCCCGTCATGGCCACCAGCAGCACCACACCGGCTAAAAACATCTTCCAAAAGTAGCGGTCGGAGGCGGGGTCGTCGAAGAAAAAGAGTTGCGACATGGGCGACTCACGCACCACCTGCCACCCCTCCCACAGCGACCAATCCATCGCCTGCATCAGGGCCGCGATGGTCACCCCCACCGAGGCGAGAATCAGCAGTGTCTTCAGCCAATCGGTCAGCAAGACCGACCGCACACCGCCCCGCAAGGTATAGCCCCACACGATCACCGCACAAAGCAGCGCATTGGCCCAAAACGGCACACCGAGCGGCTCGAAGAGCAGCACCTGCAGAGCGGTGGCGACAATGTAGAGTTTAAGGGCCGAGGCGGCGAGTTTCGATAAGAAGAAGAACCAGGCTCCGGTGCGTTGCGAGCGTGGGCCGAAGCGTTGGGCGAGGTATTCATAGAGCGACGTGAGGCGCAGACGATAGAAGAGCGGCACCAACCAAAAGGCCACAAGGAGCTGTCCGACGGTGAATCCGGCCACCATTTGCAGGTAGGAGAAACCATCCTCGGCCACCGAGCCGGGGACCGACAGCAGCGTGATACCCGACATGGCGGCCGTAATCATAGCGGGCCAGACGGTGTACCAGGCCGCCTCGCGCCGGGCCGTAAAGAAGAGGGCATTGCTCGGACGACGAGCCGCCAGGCGACCCACCCCCAAAAGCAACACCACATAACCGGCCAGCGAGGCCACTATCACGGCAAAAGGTGTCATGCAACTGTTTTTCGTTGCAAAGGTATAAAGATTGTAAGATTTTCGCCTGCCAAACTACGATTTTAACAAAATTTTATTTGCATTTCCGATTTTTTTCTTATCTTTGAAAACTAATACGAAAGTTAAAACCATCAAAATAAAACATTATGGCAAGAGTGCTTAAAATCAGAGACCTTACGTTGCGCGACGGCCAGCAGTCGTCCTTTGCAACGCGCATGAAACAGGCGCAAATCGACCGATGCCTGCCCTATTACAAAGATGCCAACTTCTACGCCATGGAGGTTTGGGGCGGTGCCGTACCCGACTCGGTGATGCGCTACTTGAACGAGAACCCCTGGACGCGCCTTGAGACGATTCACGAGGCGGTTGGCGAGGTGTCGAAGCTGACCGCTCTCTCGCGTGGCCGCAACCTCTTCGGCTATGCCCCCTATACGGACGAAATCATCGACGGCTTCTGCCGCAACGCCATCCAAAGCGGTCTGGGCATCATGCGTATCTTCGACGCGCTGAACGATGTGAACAACGTAAAATCGACCATCAAATATGTAAAGCAGTATGGCGGTATTGCCGACTGCGCCGTCTGCTACACGGTGGACCCGAAATACCCCGAGCCGTCGTTCTTCCAGAAACTCCTGGGCAAGAAGAAGCCCCAGCAGGTATTTACCGATGCCTACTTCCTCGACAAGGCGAAGCAGATGGCCGCGCTGGGTGCCGATATGATTACGATTAAGGATATGTCGGGTCTGATTCCGCCGCGCCGCGTGGCTACGCTCGTGAAGCTGCTGAAGCAAAACCTTTCGATTCCCGTCGATTTCCACACCCACTGCACGCCGGGCTATGGTCTGGCCTCGGTGCTGGCCGCCATCGTGGCCGGTGTCGATGTGGTGGATACCAACTGCTGGTTCTTTGCCGGCGGCACGGGCGCACCGGCCATCGAGCTGATTCATGTGGTGTGCCAGAAGCTAGGCATCGACCACGGGGTCAACATGGAGGCCGTGGCCAAGATTAACACCGAGCTGCGCGAGATTCGCAAGGAGCTGAACCAATCGGTATTCGGCACCGAGAAGCCCGAACCGACCTACTTCAACCCCGTCACCGACAAGCTCCCCGCCGAGATTGATGCCCTCTTCGACAAGGCCATCAAGGCGGCCCGGGAGGACGACGAGCAGAGCTGCATCGACGCCTGCCGCAAGATTGAGGCCCACTTCGGCTTCCCCGCCCCCAACGAGCTGGTACAGAAGGCCGAGATTCCGGGCGGCATGTATTCGAACATGGTGGCCCAGCTCAAGCAGCTCAAGGCCGAGGAGATTCTGCCCCGCGCCATGGAGCTGATTCCGTCGGTACGTCTGGCTGCCGGTCTGCCCCCCTTGGTGACCCCCACCTCGCAGATTGTGGGCGCACAGGCCGTAAACTGCGCCATGGACGAGAAGGCCGGTCGTGAGATGTACACGAACAAGAGTTCGCAGTTTGTGGGCCTCGTGAAGGGCGAGTATGGCAAGACCCCCGTGGAGATTGATCCCGAATTCCGCCTGAAGATTTGCGGCATCCGCGAGGAGACCCCCTACGATGTGTCGAAGTACCGCATGCAGCCCAACCCCGAACTGCCGGAGGCCGGTGGTGTGAAGCTGGCCGAGACGGAGAAGGAGGTGCTGCTGCTCGAGCTGTTCCCGCTGGTGGCCAAGAACTACCTGACGATGATTAAGAAGCAGGCCTACGAGGCCAAGAAGGCGGCCGAGCCGCAGCCCGTCGTGGAGGCAGCTCCCGCCGTGGAGGAGAAGACGGTACAGCCCATCACGGGCAATACGGTCATCTCGCCCCTGCCGGGTCGTGTAATTGATATCAAGGTGGCCGTCGGCGACAAGGTCAAGGCCGGCCAGGAGGTCATCACGCTCGAGGCGATGAAGATGGAGAACGCCATCGAGACGGACTACACGGGTACCGTGAAGCAGATTCTGGTTGCCGTGGGCGAGTCGGTACAGACGAACAGCATCCTGATTGAAATCGAATAATTCAAACTAATAAAAAGAGAAACAACATGGCATTTTTGAAAGAATTTAAGGAGTTTGCTCTCAAGGGCAACGTAATGGACATGGCAGTCGGTGTAATCATCGGCGGTGCGTTCGGTAAAATCGTCACCTCGCTCGTGAACGACATTCTGATGCCCCCGATTGGTGCATTGCTCGGCAACACGGACTTCTCGAAGCTCAACGTGGTGATTAAAGAGGCTGTCGAGGCTACGGATACCACGGCAGCCATTCCGGCCGTAACGTGGAACTACGGTGCCTTCATTCAGCAGTGTGTCGATTTCGCCATCCTGGCCTTCTGTGTCTTCATGATGGTCAAGGGTATGAACAAGCTGATGAACATGAAGAAGAAGGAGGAGGCTCCCGCCCCTGCTCCCGAACCCGAAGAGCCGAAGCCGACGCTCGACCAGGAGTTGCTCGCCGAGATTCGTGACCTGCTGAAGGAGAAGAAATAATCCTCCTCGGTTGGCAAGCAAAAAGCCTCGACCAAACGTGTGGTCGAGGTTTTTTTTGTGGGAGGTTAAAGGCAGGAAGGGCGAGAAGGGCGAGAAGGGCGAGAAGGGCGGAAAAGGGTTGCTAAAGGGAGCTTAAGGTTACTAAAGGAGACTAAAGGAATACCCTTAAGAAACTTTAAGCACCCTTAAGGAACCTTTCCGCTTTCCGCTTTCCGCTTTCCGCTTTCCGTTTTCCGTTTTCCGTTTTCACCTTTCACCTCTCTTTCCTCTTTCCTCTTTCCTCTTTCCTCTTGTATTGCTCCATGATGTAGGTCGTAAAAATCGGCAGGAAGAGCATCCCGGCCATGGGGAGCAGGACCGAGAGGGTCTTGCCCACGGTGGTCACGGGCTGCATGGGCGCACCGGCCGTCGAGAGGTTCAGCCCCGCCCACCAGAGGGCATCGCCAAAGTTGTCGGGATGACCCGAGGCCTGCCCCTCGAAGTCGTAGTAAATCAATGCCGCGAGGTAGGTGAAGAGCATCACACCCACCAGATAGGTGAAAAAGAGTTGGTGGATGCGGTGGCGGTCGATCCACTCAAGGAGGATATAGACCGCCATCACAATCACGGCAATCGGCAGCAGACTCACCCCCATCGACCAGCCGCGCGGCAGCTCCACCCCACTCCAGGTGATGAGGTTGAGCCACGGAATCGAGCAGAGCAGGTAGAGCCAATTGCGCCGGAGGTAGGCCTGCGGATGATGTGCCAGGAGGAGGTTCAGGAGAAAATCCACCAAAAAGAGGGTGCAGACGGCAAGCTGAATCAGGAGGTAGGTGGCCGACAACCGCCCGCCATCGCCCCGAAGAATCTCCCACGAAAAGGCGACGAGCAGCACCCCACCGGCCACCACACGCAGCCAATGCACCGTGCGCACCACCCAATCCCGAAGCGAAACATCCATCTCAACACGCCCAATCAAGCCTCGCTACTCGATTCAAAATCAATACCAAAGCGAAAACGAGGTCGGAAAATGTATTTTTTTCACCGAAAGATGTTGCACAAACCGTTTTTTTGACTTATCTTTGCACTCGCTTTAAGAGCAATGGCGAGATAGCTCAGCTGGTTAGAGCGTCGGATTCATAATCCGAAGGTCGAGAGTTCAAGTCTCTCTCTCGCTACAAGACCAACGAAAACACCGGACCGAAGTTCGGTGTTTTTATTTTTTGGTAACACCTGCAAGTTTACTTGCAAAGGTGTTAGCAGGAAATAACAGCGATACGCAGTATCGTGTTTTCGTGCAGGCTTGGGCTGTTTCAAGAGGTAGAGGCTCATCAAGCGAAGCGCAGGTAAGTCTCTCTCTCGCTACAAGCAAACGAAAACACCGGACCGAAGTTCGGTGTTTTTATTTTTTGGTAACACCTGCAAAAGGTGGTGGAGCTTATAAAATAAAAGGTGGGGCATGACATAGCTGGATGCTCCGCCGGAGATTTACAGCGATTTACGGCGATTTGCCCCTTCTGTGCAACACCTCCCCACCTACGCCATCCTTTTCGGGCGAAAGGCCGACTATTTACGATAAAATTGCTATCTTTGCGTAAATACCCGTTGTATGAAGTTCCTCTTGTCCCTCTTCGCGCTCCTTATGTGTGGTGCCTGCTCCTTCAACGAGCTGCAACACACCCTCCGTGCCACGCTCCGGTTGGCGCAGGAGCATCCCGATAGTGCCTTGCAACAGCTCCGTGCCATCGACCCCGACCGCCTCTATTCGCGTCGATTGAAGGCCGATTATGCCCTGGTCTATTCGGTTCTGCTCGACAAAAACTACATGGACCAAAAAAGCGACTCGCTGATTCAAATCCCATACGACTATTACAGCGCACACGCCACCTCCGATTCGGTGCGCCACCTCGTCCACTACTACCGCGGTCGCATCCACCAGAACAATCGGGAATTTCACCCCGCCACCCGCGAATACCTCACCGCCCTGCACCACCTCGACACCCTCCGCAAACCCTACGAATGCGGACTTATCTACTCCCGACTGGGTGCCATGTATCGCGCGCAACATAATCGACAAAGCGCACTCCGCTGTTTTCAGCGCGCTTATGAGCATCATTGCCGCTCCAAACGCCCGAAGTCGATTCATCATGCCATGTTCAACATTGCAAATTCTCTTCACACTTTAGACCGCTTCGAAGAATCGGAGGAGTGGTATCAACGTGTGTTAAAATCGACCGACACCATATTTGACCCAAATGCCATTTGGCACAGCTACTCGAACCTGCTGGTACTGTACCGTGATTCGGGGAAAGACCAAGCGGTCATCGAAACAGCGAAAAAGATGGAGGAGCTTCCCTTTAGTGCTTTTGCAGCCGTAGATTATATGTGTATTGCCAACGCATACCTACGGAAAGGCGACATTGCACGTTCGAAAGAATACCTTCACATGGCAGAGCTACTCCCTCACGATAATAACAATCTGTTCTTCAACCATCTACAATTTGAAATTGCCGTCAAAGAGCATAATTTTAAAGAGGCTGTGAAGCTCCACGGCTATATTCAGCAAAATATCAATGACATCAAACACGCCTATAACACCTCGGTAGCAAGAGCCGAAAAAGAGTTTTATGCCGAGCAGTCATTACTGCATCAATACCGATTGAAAATCAAAAATCGGTTAATCATTCTTGCCATCCTTGTAGCTTTCATGGTAGTTATCGTCTTGATTACCTATTATAAATATCGCATCCGTCGCAAAGAGGAAGAAATTTTCAACTTCATGGCAAATGTTCGTAAACTGCAAGAAGAATACGACGAGTTGCAATGCAAGATGCAAAATCAACAGAACAAAGAGGGTCGGGTAAAATTACTCCTCAATGACCAATATCAAATTTTAGACGAGCTGTGCCGCACATTCTTTGAGCGGGATTCCACTCGCGCACAACAAGAGCAAATATACCGAGAGGTTCAAACTCGTATGCAAGCACTTTCCGAAGACCCGAAAACGGCAGAGAAGTTGGAACAAATCATCAACACAACTCACAACGATTTAATGCTGCGTTTGAAAGAACAGCTACCCCAATTTACGGAAAAAGATTTTCTCTTTTTGCGCCGTAACTATCCGCTAAAGTACATCTTTTCAGGACCGTTATAATATCTTACCTTT
>X42_Goitered_Gazelle__coassemble_26_pt1 | contig 55272 bp, 38 predicted proteins | sample X42_Goitered_Gazelle__metabat2_low_PE_007 | metagenome-assembled genome bin X42_Goitered_Gazelle
ATTAATTCATTATCTAACACATTGGCAATGTTGTTAAGATACAATCGTTTGTCAAGTACGCGCGTTACCTCATAGGTAATCTCTTTTGCCACCGCATCAACGCCGTGCGTATAGGGGTATTGCGCCACGCCATTTGTCGCGGCACAAACCAACAAGACCAACAAGATCGACAGCCGTTTCATGGGTAGGGATGTTATTGAATAATCTGCAACGAATCGGGTGCTATCTCGGCATCGGGATTCTTGTAGCGTATGTCTAAACGTGAAAAATCGAGCACCAAAAACGATCTCCAGAAATTAAGTTTCGCCATATCCGGAGTGACCGTAGTCGATACATACTTTTTCAGGTTGGTTTCCAAATCGGCATATTGTTGGGGCGTGAGGTTAAGTGTGCGTGGAGAGAGATTGACGAAAAGTGATAACTCTAAAATCTTTCCTTCGGATGATAAGGTCAGATACACATCAATTCGGTCTTTCCCCGCAGCCAAAAGTGAGTAATCCCACTCGGTGAAGGTGTTGCGGATGGCCTGCCGAACGGAACTTTTGTCAATTGTGCCTAATAGAAGTGCGTTATAATTATCTTTACCAATCGGTTGTCCATCAGCCCAAGAAATCCATTCGTCATCAAGTTGATTGGCTGTATTAGTGAGATACATGGTTTTATTGAGTGCGTATGAGACCTCAAAGATAACACTATCCGCTTGCATAAGGTCACCTTCAAGGAAATCCCTATATTGAGCTGTTGAATATAATGGACAAAGAATTAGTATAAAAAGAAAGCAATATTTCATGATATAAGTTTTTAGCAGTTTTCCATCAATGTTTGTAAACAGGTAAATACCCAATCTTGTAGGTCCCATGAAAAGCTATATGTCGCATAGGCATTATGTTCAACTCCATTTTTATCAATTCGATGCATATCCAGCGCCGGAATCATAGCCCTCCCCCAACAGCCTCCGAAGTTTAGAGGATTGCCGAGCGGTGCGGGTCGGAAGACTCCGCGAAGCGAAGGTAAAGATAGGCCTTCTCGGTGCAAAACCGGCAACCGAAGAATAAACTTTGTTTTAAGGATTAGTCTGCAACGAATCGGGTGCTATCTCGGCATCGGGATTCTTTTGGATGTTTAGATAATTCCAATTTAGCAAAAGTGATTCATGGGAGAATTGTAAATTTCTCTCATCGCTACTCAAGGTTTTCCAGCGTGTACATTGTTTTAATTTTTTTTCAAATAACATGTAGCTATTTATAGGGATTGCCAAAGCTGCAGGCGTTGCCTGGATATTGAAAACAACCTCCAAGACTTTACCATTCATATCTTTTGTGAGATAGATAAAAAGTGCGGTGTTGTCATTTTTTAATAGACAAAGTTCCGAATCACTAAAGGTTTCGGTTACAGCCTGTTTTATAGATACCATATCCAATGTTCCCAACTCATAGGAGCCTGGCTCAATCGGGTTACCATCTAAGTCTATAGGATTTTGTGTGGTTAATAGGTTTTGCACGTTTTGCAGCATAAAGAAATGTCGATTATCTCGTTTAACTTCATAGGTGATGCTGTCAGCAGTTACGCGAACCCCGTCTGCATAGGGATTTTGCGCCACGCCATTTGTAGCGGCACAAACCAAAAGAGTAAGAAGTACTGAAAAGCGTTTCATGCATTGAGGCTTTATTGAATAGGCTGCGATGAATCAGGTAAATCAACTCCCGGATCTTGATTCTTGTATAGGATTCCCAACGAAGCAAAGTCGAATCGATGATAGGTGCGCCAGAATTGCAGTCGAGCCATATCCTCGGTAATCGAGTAGGTGACGTATTTTTTTAGATTTTGTTCAAATAGGGCATACTGATCCGGTGAAATGGCTTCGGTGCGTGGTGAAACATTGATAGTGAAATCGACCTCCAAGACTTTTCCGCAAGGGTCAATCACGAATAGCACATCCATCCAATCTTTTCCGCTTGCTAAAATTTGGTATTCGCTTTCGGTAAAGGTCTCACGGATGGCTCGATCTACTGAGCCTGTGTTAAGTTCTCCAAATTTTAGATTCAAATAGTCGTTTTCTTCCAAAACGGTACCATCGGTCCACACAATTAATTCATTATCTAACACATTGGCAATGTTGTTAAGATACAATCGTTTGTCAAATACGCGCGTTACCTCATAGGTAATCTCTTTTGCCACCGCATCAACGCCGTGTATATATGTGTGTTGAGCAAAAGAATGGGGGCTAAGTAAGATAACAAAACAAATGGATAAGAGGAATTGTTTCATGTATTTTACAGTTAAAGAGTAATATCACAATCTGCGTTTAGCTGTTGTAATGTTTTAAAAATACGATCATTTGGGTCAGTTGATTTAGTCATCAATTTATAGGATGGACGTTTTTGTAATGTTTCTATTGCATCAAGGTAATATTTATTATAATAATAATCATTATTATTAGCATCTGTTATGTAAAATAGAGCGAGTGATTCAAAAGCTGTTATTCCTTTTCTTGTGTCGAATGCTAGCTGAAGCTGATGTTGATTTAAGTTTTTCTTGGCTCGGTATTGTTTGTAAATATACCAAGCTACCTTAGCTTCAATTTCGTTGTCTAATTCTCGCAGATTTGCCTTGTTGCCTTGAATTTGCCGTTGATAGCAATGAATCAATTCCTCCATTAGCACATAATCGCGGTAGCCGTATGTTTCATTGTTTTTCAGAAATATGGTGTTGTTGCTAAATTGGTCTTGATGGGCACCAATCTTAATCGTCACCCCATCCAAGGCTTCGAGCAGGGTTTTTCCCATGCAGTCCTGGCTGATCGAATCAAGTAAGGGTTCGACAGCCTCTTCGGTCTCTTCATCCTCGAATTTAATTTTGTCGTTATGCTTGCTGGAGCTATCACTGTTATCGCTACCATTGTTGCCTGATGACGAACCGCCTCCACTGCCTAAGCCGGTTTCCACTTTAAAGTTAATAGGCTTTGGATGATCACTATTCTTGTCGAAGACAATTTCGGGTTCAGGATCTTCTGTTTGAGGTCTTTGTCCGATGCAGACAATCTCTTCGATTTGCCCACCATCCAAAATCGGACTATCTTTCTGCGCTCGTGTGGTTGCCTGCGAACATCTGGCAACGGTCAGATCGCCAATCAGATTATAGAGCTGTTCGAGGTTCTCCTCCAAAGTGTGGGCTTTGTCGAAGAGGAAGGCATCAAAGAGCAGTTCACCCTCGTAGTAATAAGCCACGCACATCGGCCAACCATGGAGGTCGGTATAGAGCGAAACGCCCGTGAAGCCGGTTTTCGGACGGCTGTTGAGCAGTGCATCATAGTCGTAGTCGGGGTAGGCGCGAATCATCGAGCGCGCGGGCATGGCGTAGCGAATGTAGCACCCTTCGAGCAGTGTGGGATGCTCTTTGACCATCACCAACTTACTATAAATCGGTACCAGCTCCACGCTGTCGGGGGCGGGTTGCAGGTAGCGGTAGTAGCGGTACTGCATATCAATCGGGACATCGACACTCGAAAGGAGCGAATCGAGCGACACCTCGGCTCTTTCCCAATCGAGCGCATAATCCCCCGGGGTTAAAGGTCCGGATGCTGCAATGGCGCGGGTCGTTGTACCTGTGCGATGGTAGAACGCCCGTGCTTGTGCGACCGAATAGAGCGGCTCGTTTGACCCGATAGGAGGCACCGTAGGCTCTTTGGAACACATCCAAAGGCCGACGACAATGCCTACAAGTAGGCAACTGCGAGCAAAAAAGCGGCTTTTCATGGTTAGGTAAGTTTCGTTAAGGTAATGCAAGATAGCAAAAAGGGGCGAAAAGTCCAAAAAAATGTATCCGTCTAACAAGGCCCTTTCGGTAGCTGCCTTGCCCTTAAAATCCCTCTTGTTATACAACTTCTAAAAGAGGGGGTTGCTCAACAAAACTTGTTGGACAACCCCTCAATAGTAACAATTTTTAATTTTTCATTTTTAATTCTTCATCAATTGTACCTCATCCACTTCCACAGCTCTTTGAAGGTCGGTTTTTTGCCATACATGAAGATACCCACGCGGTAAATCTTGGCGGCAAACCACACCAGCACGACGAACGAGAGGTAGAGAATCAGCAGCGAGAGCAGGATCTCCCAGGTGGGGATATCGTAGGGGATGCGGGCCATCATGACGATAGGCGACGTGAGGGGTATCATCGAGAACCAGAAGGCGAGCTTCGAGGTGGGGTCGTTGATGACGGCCAGCATCATCAGCAGGCCCAGGATGATGGGCAGCGTGATGGGGGTCTGGAGTTGCGAGGCATCCTGCACATTGTCCACGGCCGAACCCACGGCGGCAAACATGGCGGCGTAGAGCAGGAAGCCGCCAAAGACGAAGAGCAGCATCGAGACGAAAATCTTCAGCAGGTAGCCCGTGTCGGTCACGGCGGCCACGGCCTGCATCAGGTCGGGGTCGAAGTCGGCACTTTGCACCATGGCACCCTGCTCGATGGCCGTGGCCGAGGCCATCATCTCCTCGGGCATCAGGTGGGGAACGATGAGGGTCCCGACACCCATTACCAGCACGCCCCAGATGGCCACCTGCAAGACGGCTACGGCCCCCACCCCCAGGATTTTACCCATCATCAGGTCGAAGGGCTTCACCGACGAGACCATCACCTCCAACACGCGGTTGTTCTTCTCCTCGATGACCGACTGCATGACCATCGAGCCGTAGATCAGCAGGAACATATAGAGGACAAAGGCGAGGATGTAGCCGATGACGGTGGCCACCATCGAGGATTGGGCCTCGTTGCTCTCCTCCTGCGACTTGTCGTTGCGGAAGGTCTGCATGGATACCGAGGTGGAGATTTCGTCCAGAATCTCTTGCAGGTTGAGGATATCGTACTGCTTGAGCTTCTCCTCCTCCAGAATCTGCTCGATTTGCGACGAGATGGCCATCTCGAGGGTCAGCGAGGTGGAGGAGTTGGCATAGAGCTGCACCCCGTTCGGGTTTTGGAGAATATCGGGGGCGATGTAGAGGATGGCGAAGAGGTCGGTGCGATCCTGTCGGGCCGCCTCGAGGGGCAGGTTGAGCGACTCGAAACGCATCGTCTCGTCGTCTTGCAATCTTTCGCCTATCAGGCCGCTGGCATCAATGACACCGATGGCCTTTTCGTCGCCTTGCGAGAAGGACATGATGAGGGCGGGTGCCGCCATCAACAGAATCATCAGCACGGGCATCAGTATCGTGGTGATGATGAAGCTCTTTTTGCGGACGCGCTCGTTGAATTCGCGCCCGATGATAAGACCGATTTTATTCATAACCGCTTTTTTGGCGAAAGCATCTGACGAGGTAATTGCTGCGTTACGCTTGCCCTCGAAATCCTCACATACGACAGGTATGCTGCGGTTTCTCGGACTTCGCAAGCCTTGAAATCCCGCTCGTTATATGCCTTCTTGGTTGTTCTTCTTCGTTGAAAATGTTTTTAATAAGGAGCTCTTCGCGTAAGCGAATATCTTTATAACGAGCCGTTTACGGCTCTTATAAAGATATCGTTCATCGAGGGGATGAGTTCGCGGAACGAGCGCAACTCGACCGTCTCGTTGGCCGTGGCAATCATCCGGCGCACCGCCTCGTCCTGCTCGACGCAGAGTTTGAGCGTGTTGTACCCCGTGATCGACTCCGCCCCTTCGAGGATGGTGCAATGGTCTGCGAGGGCGGCACGCAGGGTCGCCTCCTCGCCGCGGTACGAAAGCTCGAAGAGGTTGGCTCCGTAGCTGCGACGAATCTCCTCGACATTGCCCGAGAGGATGTTTTTCGAGCGGTTGATGAGGGTGATGTGGTCGCACAGCTCCTCGACCGAGGACATGTTGTGGGTCGAGAAGATGATGGTTGCCCCCTTGTCGCGCAGGGCTAAAATCTCCTCCTTCAGCAGGTTGGCGTTGATGGGGTCGAAACCCGAGAAGGGTTCGTCGAAAATCAGCAGCTCCGGCTCGTGCAGCACCGTGACGATAAACTGCACCTTCTGTGCCATGCCTTTCGACAGCTCCTCGACCTTCTTGTCCCACCAGCCCTCGATGCCGAACTTCTCGAACCAGAGTTTCAGTTTGGTGAGGGCATCGCGGCGAGAAAGCCCCTTCAGGCGGGCAAAGAAGAGGGCCTGTTCGCCCACCTTCATCTTTTTATACAGACCGCGCTCCTCGGGCAGGTAGCCGATGCGATAGACATCCTCGGCCTTCAGCTCTCGGTCACCCAGCAGGACGCGCCCCTCGTCGGGGGCGGTGATGCGGTTGATGATGCGAATCAGGGTGGTCTTGCCGGCCCCGTTCGGTCCGAGCAGACCATAGACCGAGCCGCGCGGAATCGTCAGCGACACATCGTCGAGGGCCGTGTGTGCGGCGTAGTGTTTCGAGACGTGTTCAACGGTAAGCAGATTCATGATTTTATATGTTTAGTCGTTCTCAACGGCAAATATAGTAAGAAAATCCGAAAAACAAATAAAAATTATCGAATCTCGATAAATTAAGGCATAAAAAAACGGTCGCGGGGACCGTTTTCTAAAGCGATTAAGGAGATTAAAGAAATTAAGGAAATTAAGGAAATTAAGGAAAGCCCTCGTTAAACTCTTTAAAATCTTTACTCTCTTTAATATCTTTTCACCTCTCTTTCCTCTTTGCTCTTTCCTCTTTCCTCTTTGCTCTTCGCTCTTTCCTCTTTCCTCTTTTTGATTCTGTCGAGGTGGTCAATCCAGGCGATGCGGAACTCCTCGCGGCGGGCGCGGAGGTTTCTGCGCCACCCCTCCCAGCGCATGTAGCGGGCCCTCTTTTCGGGGTAGATGTCGGGTACGGTCAGCAGGATGCCCGTCTCCTCCACGTCGCCAAAGTCGGGGTTCGAGACCGTATCAAAGACGCGCATGGTGGGCGAGAGGTTCATGTAGGCATTCACCAGGGGCGGGATGTGTTCGTTCGCTTTGCGAATCTCCTGCAACAGGATGTGGTAGTTCTCGTGGAAGTTCTCCCCCGAGAAGAGCTGCTCGTAGCGGGGGTCGTCGAGGTCGAGAGGGAGGGGGTGGATGCCCTCGACGAGGTGGTCGCGGTCGGGGAAGTAGTGGTGCAGGAACCAGATGAGGGCGTTGCGGGCCTCGGTGCGGTAGGAGGTGTACATCGTCACCTTGCCGAAGAGGTAGCGCACCTTGGGGTTGAGGACCAGCACGGCACCCAGCCCGTCCCACAGGTTATCCAGCGCGTAGATGCTCTTGCGGTTTTCGCGCGTCTGGTAGGCTATCTGCACAAACGAGCGACCCAGCTCCAACGTGTAGGGCAGGTAGCGACGGCGGAAACGGGGGCTGAAACGGAAGTAGTGTTCGGTCGAGAGGTGGCGGGGGTTGGACGAGGTGCAGACGATGAAGCGGTAGCCGCCCACAATCTCCTCGCGTTCGGGGTCCCAGACGATGAGCTGGCAGTAGCCGTCGGGGGCGAGGTCCTCTTCGTCGATATCGACCTCGCAGCCCGTGCCGCCACCGGCACGACGGAAGGCCTCCTCGCGCAGGCGACCCACTTCACGCATCAGCGAGGGGCACTCCTCGGCCGTGAAGATGTAGATTTCGTTGCCGGCGTGATTCGTATCGCGCAGCTTGCGCTCGGGGGTCAGTTCGGCCTTGAGCAGTTCGCGCTCAACGGGGGCAATGATAGGTTCCATGGTCAATTTGGGTCTTCTTGCCGGCAAAGATACTTTTTTCTTCGGTTTTTTTAGTCTATTTGGACAACTCTTTTTCGAGGGCGTAGCATTTTTCGCGGATGTAGGCCACCTGTTCACGGAGCGTGCCAACCTGCTGCAACTCCTCGAGCGGAATCGGTTGGCCCGCTTGCAGACGGAAGTGGCGGTCGTGCTGGGCGAACATCTCGTCGGGCAGCCAGAGCATCTCGATATTGGCCTTGATGCCGAATTTTTTACGCAGGTTGCTCAAATTGTAGAAGAAGTTCGAGAGGCGACCCTCGACAAAAATCGGGACAATCTGCCGATTCGAGGCGTAGGCTTTTTTCAGGAAGTTGAGCTTCCACTCGGTGTCCTGAATCCGGCCGTCGATGCGGCGTGAGCAGAGGCCGGCCGGAAAGGTAAGAATCTGTTTTTCACCGAAGAAGGTCTCCTCGAACCTGCGGGCATAGGCCGACGATTGCGAGCCGTGCTTGTTGACCGGCACCCACAGTTCGTCGAGCGGCTCGATGGCGCGGAGGATATCGTTTACGACCACGCGCACATCGCCGAAGTGGTCGATGAGTTTGTCGATGAGCATCAGCCCGTCCATCCCGCCAAAGGGGTGGTTCGCCACGAAGAGGTAGCGGCCGTCGCGTTCGAGCTTTTCAAGCCCCGACATCGAGTAGCTCACCCGCCAATCGCGGAAGCAGGCGCGGATGAAGGGTTGCGGGGGCAGCTCCCAATAGTGTTCGCGGATGTGGTTCAGATCATCCTCATGGACCGTGCGGCGCAGCCAATTGATGAAAAAGCGGGGCAGCTTGTCGGCCAATTTGGGGGCCTTTGCACGCAAAATGGCAGCCACATCTATCTTTTTAGTCATCTCTTGAGTCGGATTGTTGATAAATATTATCGACAAATATAGGCATTCTTTTTTGAAAAATCCCTAACTTTACACCCAAATCAACCTTTGGTTGAATCAAAACGACATGGAGAAGGAGACCTATCATATTCCGGTGCTGCTCGAAGAGTCTGTTGCACTGCTCGATATCAAGCCGCAAGGCATCTATGCCGACCTTACGTTTGGCGGGGGCGGCCACTCGCGTCGCATCCTCTCGCTCTTGGGCGACGAGGGGCGGCTCTACGGCTTCGACCAGGACAAGGATACGGTGGCCAATGCCCCCGAGGATAGCCGTTTTTGCTATGTGGCAAGCAACTTCCGCTTTCTGCGCGGGGCCTTGCGCTGGCGCGGTGTGGAGGCCGTGGATGGCATTCTGGCCGACTTAGGTGTCTCGTCGCACCACTTCGACGAGTTGGAGCGCGGCTTTTCGTTTCGCGGCTCGGCCCCGCTGGATATGCGCATGAACCAGCGCGGACGGCTGACGGCCGCGGAGGTGGTGAACGACTATTCAGCCGAGGAGCTTACGCGCATCTTCCGCGATTGGGGCGAGCTGGATACCCCTTGGAAGATTGCCTCCTGCTTAGAGCGAGCCCGCGCAAAGGGGCGCATCGAGACCACGGCCGCGCTGGTCGAGGCGGTGAAGCCCTGCACCCCGAAGAAGGAGGAGGCGAAGTTTCTTACGAAGCTCTTTCAGGCCCTCCGCATCGAGGTCAATGGCGAGATGGAGGCCCTGAAGATGGCCCTCGAGCAGAGCCTCAAGATGCTCAAGCCCGGCGGGCGGCTGGTGGTCATTTCGTACCATTCGCTCGAAGACCGCCTGGTGAAGAATTTTATGCGCAGCGGCAACTTCGAGGGCAAAGTGGAGAAGGATTTCTTCGGTCGCAGTACGACCCCCTTCGAGGTGGTGACGCGCAAGGCCGTCACGCCGAGCGGCGAGGAGTTGGTGCGCAACCCCCGTTCGCGCTCGGCCAAACTGCGTGCCGCCATTAAGTTGTAAGATAAACCCCGTAACAACCGAACCCGATGTTGAAGGACCTCGATTTTCACCCCGAACGCCAGGAGGAGGAGCTGCGCCGCCAAGAGGAGGAGGCGTGGGCGCGTCGCGTACGGCGCGAGGTGCTGCGTGTGCAGAGCGGTGAGGCGGCCGACGATTTGGAGGCCGACCGTCGCCACGACGAGGAGCAGGAGGCGGCCCGTCGGGAGGCCGAGGAGCGGCAGGAGCGTCGCCGGCGCAACCCCCTCTATCGGTTGGTATCGGGTACGATTCTGGTCGGGGAGCATGCCACGCGCAGCTATCCCTACCTGATGACCATCGCCGCGATGTTCTTTCTGAATATCGTGGTGCTGTTTTGGTCGTTGCACCTCGATTTGCGCTATTCGCGCCTGGAGCGCGAGGTGCAGAAGCTGCGCGAAAAGTCGATACGTTACGAGGAGCAACGCTACCGCCAATCGACCCACTCGGCCGTCAGTCGGGAGTTGGAGTTGCGCGGTATGCCGCTCCGTGACCCCGTCTCGCCCGGGCAAATCATCCGTTAAAGCATGGCACAGCAGGAACCCTCCCAAATCAAGAGCGACATCCTGGTTCGCGTGCGCGGCCTCTACCTCGTCTTTATCGTGGTGGTGGCCGTGGTGCTGGTGCGCCTCTGTTATGTGCAGTTCCTGGCCCCCGAGACGCGCACCAATGCCCGTCGCCTCTCGACGCGCATCTTCCTGCCCGATACGGTCTATGCCCAGCGTGGTTCGATTCTGGCACGCGACGGTGAGCCGTTGGCCACCTCGATTTTCCGCTACCAGCCCCGCTTCGACTTCGCCTCGGAGGGCTTTGCCGACGAGGAGACCTACCTCACCCAGTCCGACTCGCTGGCCAAGCTCCTGGCGGCCTACTTTGGCGACCGCAGCGTGGAGCAGTATCGTCGCTTGTTACGCGTAAAGCGCGACTCGGCCCGCCGCTATACGCTTGGTGATCCGCGTGACACGACCTACTACCGCGAGGATGTGGGGGTGCTGCCCCTGTTGTGGAACCTGGCGACGGGGCGTGCGAAGGTGACCGAGCGGGTGCGCGACACGTTGCGCAACCACCGCCCGACGAAGGTTCTGCCCCGCGATGTCGATTACGGGGAGTGGGAGGAGTTGCGCCGCTACCCGATTTTGAACTACAACATGGGCATCACCTATACGCTCGACGAGTATGACCGCCGCATCTATCCGCAGGGCGACCTGGCACGTCGTCTGATTGGCCGCACCGGTACGGCGGGCAACTACGGGTTGGAGCTGCTGTACGATGCGCAGCTCAAGGGCGAGAACGGCTTCTCGGTGCGCCAGCGCATTGCCCGCGGCTTCTCGACCCGCGTGGCCGAGGCCGAGCATCGGGATGCGGTGGATGGGATGCAGGTGGTGACAACGCTCGATTTGAATCTCCAGGATGTGGCCGACCGCGCCCTGCGCGCCCAGCTCGAAAAGCAGAACGCAACGTGGGGAACAACGCTTGTGATGGAGAGCCGCACGGGTGAGATTTTGGCCATGGCCAACCTCGGCCGCACCCCGCAGGGGAGTTACATCGAGCGCGAGAACTACGCCTTGGGCTACTCGATGGAGCCGGGTTCGACCTTCAAGCTGGCCACCGTACTGACCCTTTTGGACGATGCCCGGATGTCGCCCGACAAGGTGTATGAAACCCACGACGGCAACTTTGTGCGGGTGGGTCCTGCCGAGAATATCCGCGACTCGCACCGTGGCGACCACGAGATTGCCCTGAAGCGGGCCGTGGCCGGTTCGTCGAATGTCTATTTTGCCAAGGCCGTCTGGGAGTACTACGGACAGACGGGCCGGAAGCAGCAGTACAGTGACCACCTGCACAAGGTGCTGGGGCTGGGTGAGACCGCGGGATTGGATTCGCTCGGTGAGCGCAAACCCTCCGTGACGACCGATTGGAAGGTCCCCGACCCGGGCATCATGCTCGTCAAGATGTCCTACGGTTACCGCGTGCAGATGACCCCGATACAGATGCTCACCTTCTACAACGCGATTGCCAACGGAGGCAGGAAAATCGCTCCTGTCCTGGTGCGCGAACTGCGCCACGGCGATCGGACGGTGACCACCTTCAAGACCCACACCCTGCGCGAGAAGATTTGCTCGGATGAGACGTTGGCCATCGTGCGCGACTGCCTCGAGGAGGTGGCCAAGACGGGTACGGCAGCCGCCTTCTTCAGCGATACGACCCGCCTGCGGGTGGCGGCCAAGACGGGTACGGCACAGATTACCTCGGGCGAGGCGGGCCACTACCTCGGCTCGATGGTGGCCTACTTTCCGGCCGAGAACCCCCGCTATACGGTCCTGACCACGATTCGCACCAAGCAGCAGGCGGGCAAGGCCTACTACGGAGCCTCGTTGGCCGGTCCGGTGGTCAAGCGGGTGGTCGATTACCTCTATGCACGCGACGAGGCGTGGGCCTCGGAGTTGCAGCACGAGGGGCCGGATCGTCGCCCCACCACCTTCAAGGGTGGCTCCGTGCGCCAGATGCGGGCTGTGGGCGAGCGGCTCTTCGACAAGGTGCAGGCCGACGAGCGACGGGGGTGGGGTCATGGCTCGGTCGATACGTTGCAGCAGCTGCACATCGAACAGATGACCCCCGTGCGGGGTGTGATGCCCGATGTGCGGGGCATGGGGCTGAAAGATGCCCTCTTCCTGCTCGAGCAGTGCGGCTTGCAGGTGCAGGTCGAGGGAAGCGGTGCGGTGCGTGAACAGTCCATCGCCCCCGGGCAGCCGATTCGCGGCGGCGGGGCGGTTTTGATACGTTTAAGAAGATAAAAAAAGAGATAAGATGAAGCGCATTTCAACCTTGTTGCGAGGGGTGCAGGTGCTGGCCCGAGCCGGTGCCGAGGAGGCACAAATCGCTGCTTTGTGCTATGACTCGCGGAGCGTCGAGCCGGGCAGCTGTTTCTTTGCCGTGCGGGGTACGGCGACGGACGGCCACCGCTTTATCCCGATGGCCGTGGAGCGGGGTGCCGTGGCGGTGGTGTGCCAAACGCTGCCCGAGGAGCTGCATCCCGCGGTGGCCTATGTGGTGGTGGAGGATAGCGAGCGGACGATGGCCGAGATGGCCTCGGCCTTCTACGACCATCCGAGCCGCGAACTGAAGCTGGTGGGCATCACCGGCACGAATGGCAAGACGACGACCGCCACGCTGCTCTATGAGCTGGTGCGCAAGTTGGGCTATCGGGCGGGGTTGATTTCGACGGTGGTCTATAAGGTCGATGACCGCGAGATTCCCTCGACCCACACCACCCCCGACACGATTCGTCTGAATCGGATGTTGCGCGAGATGGTGGAGGCCGGATGCGACTACTGCTTCATGGAGTGTTCGTCGCACGCCATTGTCCAGAAGCGCACCTACGGATTACACTTTGCGGGCGGTCTCTTCTCGAACCTCACGCACGACCACCTCGACTACCACAAGACCTTTGCCGAGTACCTGAAGGCCAAGAAGGGCTTCTTCGATGCCCTCCCGAAGGGGGCGTTTGCGGTGACGAACAGCGACGACAGGAATGGCAGCGTGATGGTGCAGAACACCCGCGCCCGCATCCGAAGCTACTCGCTGCGCTCGGTGGCCGACTATCGGGCCAAGATTACGGAGATGCACCTCGAGGGGATGCTGCTCCAAATCGACGGGCAGGAGCTGTGGACCACCCTCACGGGACGTTTCAACGCCTCGAACCTCCTGGTGGTCTATGCCACGGCCGTGGAGTTGGGCTTTGAGCGGGGCGAGGTGCTGACCGCCATGTCGCTGTTGCGCCCCGTGAGCGGCCGTTTCGAGTGCCTCCGCTCCGAGAGCGGTGTAATCGGGGTGGTAGATTACGCCCACACACCCGATGCGCTGGAGAATGTCTTGCAGACGATTCAGGAGATTCAGTCCGGCAGCGGTGCGCTGGTGGTGGTGTGCGGATGCGGGGGTGACCGCGACCGCGAGAAGCGGCCCGAGATGGCCCGCATTGCCGCCTCGTATGCCACGACGACGATTTTGACCTCCGACAATCCGCGCAACGAAGACCCCGAGGCGATTCTCGACGAGATGGAGCGGGGGATGCCGGGCGATGCGAGGTATCTCCGCATTACGGACCGCGCGGCGGCCATTCGTACGGCCGTGATGCTCTCGAAGCGGGGCGATGTGGTGCTGGTGGCCGGCAAGGGACACGAAAACTACCAAATCATCGGTGGTACGAAGCACCCCTTCGACGACCGCGAGGAGCTGCGAAAAGCGTTTCAATAAGAGCAAAGAAAGGTGAAAACTGAAAACTGAAAACTGAAAAGAGTTTAAAGAGTTTAACGAGGGCTTTCCTTAATCTCCTTAATTTCTTTAATATCTTTAATCGCCTTTAGTTGCCCTTAAAACCCCAAAAAAGATAATTTTGAATTCTAAATTCTAACTTTTGAATTTACAGTATGTTTTACCACCTGTTTAAGTATTTGGACGAAGCCTACAACCTCCCCGGCTCGGGTGTGTTTCAGTACATTTCGTTCCGCTCGGCGGCCGCGATTATTGTTGCGCTGCTCATCGGCATCATCTTCGGCCGTGCGATTATCGACTTCCTGCGTCGCAAGCAGATAGGCGAGGAGATTCGTGACCTGGGGCTGGAGGGTCAGTTGCAGAAGCGCGGCACCCCCACCATGGGCGGTGTGATTATCCTGCTCTCGATTTTGGTGCCGACACTCCTGTTCGGTCGCCTGGATAATGTCTATATCCAGCTCATGATTGTCTCGACCCTCTGGTTGGGCTTCATCGGTGGGTTGGATGACTACATCAAGGTCTTCCGCCACCACAAGGAGGGCTTGCAGGGCAAGTTCAAGATTGTGGGCCAGGTGGGGTTGGGCCTGATTGTGGGTACCACGATGTGGTTCTCGTCCGATATCGTCGTACGCGAGGAGCTGCCGCAAACCTCGGTGGAGGTGGTGGAGCAGAGCTACCCCGTCGAGGAGGCCACCTTGTCGCAGATTGACAACGTGAAGACGACCAAGACCACCATCCCCTTCTTTAAGAACAACGAGCTGGATTACAGCTGGTTCACGGGGGGCAACGAGCTTTGGGCCTGGTTGCTGTATGTCCTGGTGGCGATTCTGGTCGTGACGGCCGTGTCGAATGGCGCAAACCTCACGGATGGTCTCGACGGTCTGGTGACGGGTGTCTCGGTGCCGATTGTGGTGGTGCTGGGTGTGCTGGCCTACCTGTCGGGTCACATCGTCTATGCCGACTACCTCAACATCATGTACATCCCCGACAGCGGTGAGCTGGTGGTCTTTGCCTCGGCCATGGCGGGTGCATTGGTCGGCTTCCTGTGGTACAACTCCTTCCCGGCCCAAATCTTCATGGGCGACACCGGTTCGCTCTCGATTGGCGGTGTGATAGCGGTCTTTGCCCTCTGCATCCGCAAGGAGCTGCTGCTGCCCCTCTTGTGCGGCATCTTCCTGGTGGAGAGCTGCTCGGTGATGTTGCAGGTGGGTTACTTCAAATACACGAAGCGCAAGTATGGCGAGGGTCGTCGCATCTTCCTCATGTCGCCCCTCCACCACCACTACCAGAAGAAGAACATCTTCGAGACGAAGATTGTCATCCGCTTCTGGATTATCTCGCTGCTCCTGGCAGCCATTACCCTCGTAACCCTTAAGATTCGCTAAAAGATGAAACGTATCGTTGTATTGGGTGGCGGCATCAGCGGCTACGGCTCGGCCATCCTGGCAAAAAAGGAGGGGTTCGATGTCTTCCTTTCGGACCGCGGCGCGATTGCCGCGCGCTATAAGGAGAAGTTGGAGGCGTGGGGTGTCCCCTACGAGGAGGGGAGCCACGACGAGGAGCGCATCCTGGCGGCCGACGAGGTCATCAAGTCGCCCGGCATCCCCGACACGGCCCCCATCGTGAGAAAGATTCGGGAGCGGGGCATCCCCGTCATCTCGGAGATGGAGTTTGCCGGTCGCTATATGGGCCGTGCGCGGTGCATCTGCATCACCGGCTCGAACGGCAAGACGACCACCACGTCGCTCATCTACCGCATCCTGTGCGATGCGGGGATGAATGTGGCACTCGGAGGCAACATCGGCGAGAGCTTTGCCTACTCGGTCGCCACGGGGCAGTATGATTGGTATGTGCTGGAGTTAAGCTCCTTCCAGCTCGACGGCATGTTCCGCTTCGGGGCGCACATCGGCCTGCTGATGAACATCACCCCCGACCATCTCGACCGCTACGACCACTGCTTCCAGAACTATGTCGATTCGAAGATGCGCATCACGCAGAACCAGACCGCGGAGGATTTCTTCATCTTCTCGGGCGACGATCCGGTCATCGGGGGCGAACGGCCGAAATATGACCTGAAGGCCCGCCAACTCCCCTTCACGGCCAATGCACCGGCCACCACCGAGGGGGGCCACTTCGACGGGCGGAGCTGCACGGTGCGCCTCGGCGACAAGGAGCTGACACTCGACACGGAGCGGATGCAGCTGAAGGGGCTTCACAACTGCTACAACGCCATGGCGGCCGCGCTGGCTGCGCTGGCGGTAGGTGTGCCGGCCGAAAGGGTAAAGCAGTCGATTTACGCCTTCTCGCCCGTGGAGCATCGCCTGGAGCCGGTCAAGGAGGCCGACGGGGTGCTGTGGGTGAACGACTCGAAGGCGACCAATGTCGATTCGGTGTGGTATGCCCTGGAGAGCATGACACGCCCCGTGGTCTGGATTGCGGGCGGCACGGATAAGGGCAACGACTACGAGCCGCTCAAGGAGTTTGCCCGAAAGAAGGTCCATACGCTCGTCTGCATGGGGGTGGACAACGAGAAGCTCCTCCGCGACTTTACGGGTGTTGTGCCGACGGTGGTTTCGACCGCCTCGCTCGACGAGGCGATGCAGGCGGCAAGGAGTGCGGCCCGTCGGGGCGATGTGGTGCTGCTCTCGCCCGCCTGTGCGAGCTTCGACCTCTTTAAGAATTACGAAAACCGTGGCGAGCTGTTCAAGGCGTGGGTCCTGGAGCATGTGTAGCCGCTAAAAAACGATTTACACACGATGGCAACTGCAACGCATCAGGAGGAGCAACCCCGTCGTCGCTTTTTTACGGGCGACACGGTGCTGTGGATTATCGTGGCCGTGCTGGCCGTGGTCTCGGTCTTGGTGGTCTATTCCTCGACCGCCAAGATGGCCTATGATGCCCACACGGTGCGCACCACGGCCCATTTCTTGCGCCAGCAGTTGCTCATCCTCTTCCTCAGCCTGGGGGTGATGGTCCTGGTGCAGCGGCTCAACAGCTCGTTCTACCATGCCGCCTCGCGCTGGGTCTATTATTTGAGCCTGCTGCTGACCCTGGCGGTCTATTTTTTGGGCCACACGACCAATGGCGCGGCCCGCTGGATTCCCCTCGGCCCCTTCCAATTTCAGCCCTCCGAGGCGTTGAAGGTGGCTACGGTGATGTTCCTGGCGATGCAGTTGGCCGCCCGACAGACCAAGATAGATAAGATTCGCATCGTCCCCTCGTGGCGTTTCTGGACCTGGCGCACCGACCGCACGCAGCGACGCATCTGGCGCGAAGGGACCTACCCGATTCTGCTGCCCGTGGTGGCGGCCTGTGCCGTCATTCTGCCGGCGCACACCTCGTCGGCCGCCCTGCTGTTTTTGGCCACCTGGGTCATGATGCTCGTGGGCCGTGTGCGCGGTGGGGAGCTGATGAAGCTCATCGGCTGGGCCTTGGTGGGCTTCTGCCTGCTGATGGCCCTGAACCTCGGACGCGGCGAGACGGCCGAAGGTCGCCTCTCGACCTGGGTGAAGCTGTGGGTCTTGCCGCAGGATAAGAAGCCCATCGAGGATTTGACCGATACCGAGCGGTCGATGATTGCGATTCACAACGGCGGTGTGCTGGGTGTGGGGGCGGGCCAGAGTGCCATGCGCGTCGAGATGATTCACCCCGAGAGCGACTATGCCTTTGCCTTCTTTGTCGAGGAGTATGGGATGTTGCTGGGGCTGGCACTGATGATGCTCTACCTGTGGATTTTCTTCCGCGCCATCGAGATTTTCCGACGGTGCGGTACGGCCTACCCGGGCCTTTTGGTCCTGGGCCTTGCGTTGATGATTACCTGCCAGGCCCTGCTCCACATCATGGTCACGGTGAACCTGATTCCCGAGACGGGGCAGACCCTGCCCCTCATCTCACGAGGCGGCTCCTCGACCCTCTTCACGGCCATCGCGCTGGGGATGATTCTCAGCGTGAGCCGCCAAAACGAGGAGCATTCCCACCTCCGACCCAAGAGTGAAAGTATATTGGAGTCCGTATAAACAAAGTTGCGCAAACCGCTTTAGACGGCCTCCCGGAAAATAGAGTGAAATTATGGACGATATTCGATTGGATAAATACCTTTGGGCGGTGCGCGTCTTTAAGACCCGCAGCGATGCCGCCGATGCCATCCGCAACAACCGCGTCTTGGTCAATGATGCCTACGCCAAGCCCTCGCGCGAGGTGAAGATTGGCGACCGCATCTCGGTACGCCGTCAGGCGGTCACCTATCAATATAAGGTACTCGACCTGGTCTCGAGCCGTCAGGGGGCGAAGAATGTCCCCCAATACTGCCTCGATATCACCCCCGAGGAGGAGCGGGCGAAACTCAACGTGCCGCGTGAAACGATTTTCGTCTTCCGCGACCGCGGTACGGGCCGCCCCACCAAGAAGGAACGCCGCGAGTTGGACTCGCTGATGGAGGGCTTCTTCTACGACGACGACGAGGAGTAGCCCCCCCCGAAAAGGAAAGAAACGACCGGTTGCATCCCTTTTTTGGGGTGCAACCGATTTTTTACCCCTATCATACGAAAAATTCCACGTCGGATGGCGGTTTTTTGAGGATCTTTGTTTTGGCGGGCGACCCGATGCGGGCCGATGGGCCGAAGAGGCGACCCGAAAACGAGAACCAAAAAACTACCGACCATGAAAAAACTGCTCCTTCTGCTGCTCCTTTTGCCGCTCGTTGGTCCGATGCAGGCAACCGAACGAATGTTTGTGGTGGCGCAAGACGGCTCGGGTGACTTTCGTTCGCTGCAAGCGGCCATCAATGCCGTTCCCGACCACAGCACCGAGCGTTATACGATTCTTATCAAGGCGGGCCTCTACGATGAGGAGAAGCTCATCATCCACGCCTCGAAACCCAACATCACGCTGCGCGGCGAGGGGCGCAACCGCACCATCATCAGCTACTGCATGTACAACGGCCCCAGCCCCGAGACGCGCGGGCAGCTGCCCCGCTGGTTGTGGCGCAAGTGGAACTACGACCCGATGCTGGTGCGCACCTCGGCCACGCTGACCCTCCTGTCCGATAACTGCCGCCTCGAACACCTCACGGTGCAGAATACGGCGGGTCCGGGCGGTCAGGCCCTGGCGGTGACCATCTGCGGCAACCGCACGATTTTCTACGACTGCAATCTGCTCGGCTACCAGGATACGATTTACCTCTGGACCGCCGGCCGACACACCTACTTCGAAAAGTGCCTCGTGGTGGGGCGTACCGATTATATATATGGAGGCGGTATCGGCTACTTCCATCGCTGCGAAATCAGCAGCTACGGCGGCGGGTGGGTGACGGCCCCCTCGACCTCGAAGGAGCAACCCTATGGCTTCATCTTCCACCGCTGCCGCTTCACCTATCGCAGCAACTCGCCGCAGGAGGGCGACGACGGCCAACCCTACGCCCTGGGTCGCCCGTGGCACAACTACCCGAAGGTGGCCATCCTCCGCTCGAAGCTCTCGAAGGAGACCCACCCCATGGGGTGGTTGCCCTGGAATATGCGCTATGCCCCCGACAGCCCCGATTTGCACCTCTACGAATACCGCAATCGCGGCAAGGGGGCCGATATGACGGGGCGCATCCGTTGGGTCGGCCTGCGTGCCTTGAGCGCGGAGGAGGCGGCACGTTATACCCCCGAGGCGGTCTTTGGCTGCCACCCCAAAAAGTGGCACGAAAAGGGCCGTGAGCGGTAAAAATGTGAATTTTTCCACCTTCCGTGGGAAAAATGCCACATCAATACTCCCTAAAATGAGGAAATTTGTACCGCGAAAACAACGAAATGAACGATTTTAACAAAACTTTTACCCAACAAATTAAATCAAACAACTAAACAAAAAACCTAAATGTCTAACCAAAAATGACAAGAATGATGAAAAACAACGCTACTCAAGGCGCATTCACGGCATTTGTTCGGAAACTCACGCTCGTCGTGGCTTTCTTGGGCATCTCCGCGTTTGCATTCGCCCAGTCAAAGGTGACAGGTACGGTGAAGGATTCGGCAGGTGAGCCGATCATCGGTGCCAGTGTGATTGTCGAAGGCACGACGACGGGTACGACGACCACGGTCGATGGTACCTACTCGCTCAACGTGCCGAAGGATGCCGTGTTGCAGGTTTCGTTCATCGGCTACGAGACCGTTTCCCAGACCGTAGCTCCGGGTCAGACGACCGTTGATTTTGTGCTTACCACCTCGAGTATGCAACTCGACGATGTGGTGGTAATTGGTTATGGTACGATGAAAAAATCGGATTTGACCGGTGCTGTATCGCAAATCACGAGCGATCAATTCAAAGTCGGTAGCGGCCTGAATGCACAGTCTATGATGCAGGGTGCCTTTGCCGGTGTGAACGTATCGCAGAATTCGGGTAAGCCGGGTGCATCGAATACGATTCGCGTGCGTGGTGGTACGTCGATTACCGCTTCGAACGAACCGTTGTATGTGATTGATGGTGTGCCTATTGATGCCGCAGCCGGTGTGAGCAAGTCGAGCGTTTCGACCTACTCGCACGATAACTTCGACAAAGAGTCCGTGAACCCGCTCGATGCTATCAATCCGAATGATATTGAGTCGATTAACGTCCTGAAGGATGCTTCGGCAACGGCCATTTATGGTAGCCGCGGTGCCAATGGTGTGGTAATTATCACCACGAAGCAGGGCAAGAAGGGTACGCAGTCGTTTGATTATGGTTACAAAATCGGTGTTTCGAAGGTGGCCAATACGCTCGATGTGCTCAGCGCCGACGAGTATCGCGCTGCTGTGCAGGAGCTGGGTCGTCCGCTCGACGACAAGGGCTTCAACTCCGATTGGCAGGATGAGATTTTCCGCACGGCCATCTCGCAGGAGCATTACGCAGCCTTCACCTATGGTGGCGACAAGACGAGCTACCGCGCATCGTTGGGTTATAGCGACCAGCAGGGTGTTATTGACGGCTCGGGTATCGAGAAGTACAATGCTCGCGTGAACATCAACCACAGCGCTTTGGACGACAAACTGAAGTTCCGCCTGAATGTGAACTACGGCGAGATTCACTCCGACCAGGCTGCTACGTCGAGTACCGTAGGCTCCGAGTTCGGTAGTAATGTCCTCTACGAGGCCTATGTATTCAACCCCACCTATCCGATTTACGACGAGACGGGTGATTTCGTGGATAGCCGTCCGTATCGCGTGAACCCGCGTTCCTACATCGAGGAGTTGCAGGATGAGCGCAAGACGAAGCGTTTTATCGGTAACCTGAACGTGAATTACAACTTCTGGGGTCCGCTTGCCTTTGAGGCCAACTTCGGTTACACGAACAACGACCTGAGCCGTAACTCCTACATCCCGAAGTCGAACCTGCTGGGTGAGGGTGATAGCGGTTTCGTGAATATCCAGAAGATGGAGGATTGGTCGAAGCTGATGGAGTTGATGCTGAAGTACAACCAGAGCTTTGGCAAGCACACCATCGACGCCATGGCCGGTTACTCGTACCAATATTTCTGGAACGAGGGTGTGAACACCTCGGCTGCCGGCTTCTTGTCGGATGAGTTCCAGTGGTACAACATCTCGGCCGCCTCGACCATTCATACGCCGTCGAGCTGGGCCCAGAGCAACAAGCTCATCTCGTTCTTTGGGCGCATCAATTGGAATTATGACGACAAGTACCTCGTAACGGCTACGCTGCGTGATGATGGTTCGAGCCGTTTCGGTGCCGATAGCAAGTGGGGTCTCTTCCCGTCGGTTGCCGCTTCGTGGCGTCTGTCGGAGGAGGATTTCTTCAAGAACAATGTGCTGACCTATGCCAAGCTGCGTGCCAGCTGGGGTATCACGGGTAGCCAGGAGATTGGTAACTACAACTCGCTCAGCACGCTGGGTGCATCGACCAACAAGTACCTCATTGGTGGCAACGTCATCACGATTGTTCTGCCGCAGCAGTATGCCAACCCCGACCTGAAGTGGGAGGAGACGACGCAGTACAATGTCGGCTTCGACTTCGGCTTCCTCGATGGTAAGATTCATGGTAGCATTGATGTATATCACAAGCGCACGGATGACCTGCTGCTCAGCGTAGCTGTTCCGGCTCCGTCGTATATCACGAAGCAGACGGCCAACGTAGGTTCGGTGATGAACAACGGTTTCGAGGTGCAGTTGGGCTTCGATATTATGCGCAAGAAGGATTTCTCGTGGACGGCAAACCTCAATCTGGCCCACAACCACAACAAGGTCATCAGCCTCTCGAATGGTTCGTGGTCGGGTGAGAACTTCTGGTCGGCTCCCTGTAACGGTCCCGGTCTTTCGGGTCAGTATGCACAGATGATTCTGCCGGGTGAGGCGATGGGTACCTTCTATGGTAAGAAGTTTATCGGTGTGGATGCCGATGGTAAGGAGATGTTCGAGACCGACGAGGACGGCAATGCCGTAAATCAGGTTATCGGTTGCGCACAGCCCGACTTTACCTATGGTCTTTCGACCCAGTTGCAGTATAAGAAGTGGACCCTTCAGATGAACTTCCGTGGTAGCCAGGGCAACGATGTTTACAACAACACGGCCAACAACCTGATGTATCTGAGCAACCTGCCGGGTCGCAACGTGCTGAAGGATGCCCTTTCGTCGGGCGTAGGCGCAGGCGAGGCCAAGCTCTTCTCGTCGCGCTTCATAGAGGATGGCTCCTACTTCCGCATGGATGCCCTGACGCTGGGCTACGACTTCGCCATTCCGGCACTGCGCCTGAAGCGCGCTCATGTCTATTTCTCGGCGCAGAACCTCTTTGTCATCACGGGTTACTCGGGTCTCGACCCCGAGGTGAACACGGATGTAACGGGTAATGGTGTTGCTCCGCTGGGCATCGACTATTTGAGCTATCCCAAGGCTCGTACCTTCACTTTGGGTCTTAACCTGACGTTCTAACACTAAAAGCAAAGAAGCATATGAAAACCAAAAATATCTTGAAAGGACTCCTCGTGCTTGGGTGCTTTGCCCTGCTGACCCCGAGCTGTACCAATCTTGACGAGGAACTCTATGGTCGCCTGACTCCCGATTCGTTCTTCCAGACCGAGGAGGAGGCCGTATCGTCGGTTGCCGGCGCATACAACTATTTTGCCCGCATGTTCCAGGCCGGTGGTGACGGTTGGCGTTCTGCCGAGTATGGTACCGACGAGCTGATGTGTCCGGGTCGTTCGAATGGTGGCTGGCTCGATGAGAATGTGAATCAGATGATGCGTCACGAGGTGGTTCCCTTCAACGACCGTCTGAATGGTCTGTGGAACTGCATCTTCCCGGGTATCGGCTTGGATAACTCGCTCATCGAGACCTTTGAGGCTTCGCCTTTGAAGGAGCAGTTGAAGGGTGTTATTGCAGAGGTTCGCGCTCTGCGTGCCTATCAATATTACTATGCAATGGATTGCTTCGGCAATGTGCCTATCTGTACCGATGCCCGCGTATCGACGACCAACCTGCCGACGACCAGCCCGCGTGCCGATGTCTTTAAGTTTGTCGTTGAGGAGTTTGAGTCTGCTATTGCCGACCTGCCGTCGGTGAAGGAGGTAGATGCTTCGTACTACCCCCGCTTTACGAAGGAGTCGGCCCAGGCTGCCCTGGCTTTCGTATATCTCAATGGTGAGGTTTATTCGGGTACGGCCTATTGGCAGAAGGTGGTTGATTTGTGCGATGCTATCATCAACACCGGTGCTTTTGGCCTTGAGGAGCGTGTAGGCGACTGCTTCCGTTCCGATTTGGAGGGCAAGACGAAGGAGGTTATTACGGCTATCTCGGTCGATAAGTCGAAAGGCGTGGATGGCAACCAGTACATCCTCTACGCCCAGCACGCTACCGACCAGCAGAAGTATAACCTGCCGTTTGCCCCCGCTTGCGGTTACTGCTTCGATGATACGGCCCTGAATCGTTATGAAGAGGGTGATGAGCGTCTCGAGCTGTTGGAGTATGGTCCGCAGTTCTACCTCGACGGTACGCCCATCATGGATCCCGACCACGCTGGCGAGCAGCTCGTGCTGACGACGATTAAGGATTTCATCGCTGCCGAGAATAACGAAGGTTACCGCGTGTTGAAATATACGCCCGTTGGTGCTTCGTTCGCAGGTACGGATGGCGATAACGACTACATTGTTGAGCGTTATTCGCATGTGTTGCTGATGAAGGCCGAGGCTCTTGTTCGCCTGGGTCAGAACCTGGATACGGCTCTCGATTTGGTTAATCAGGTACGCAACCGCAGCGAGCTGGGCGATTTGACGCTTGCCGAGCTGACGCTCGAGAACATCGAGAAGGAGCGTGCTAATGAGTTCATTTGGGAGGGCAAGCGTCGCCCCGACATGATTCGTTTCGGTAGCTATTTCAACTCGACCTGGTCGTATAAGAAGACCGTTACACCCGAGTGGCGTGGTATCTATCCGATTCCGGGTCAGCAGATTAGTGCAAACCCGAATCTGAAGCAGAACCCGAACTATAATTAAGTAATCTGTTTTATGAAATAGGTTAATAGTAGTTAGTTTTTAGTAATTGGTGCATTCCCGACCGAGCTTGTCTTGGTCGGGTTTGTTTTTAACAGGAAAGAGAGGTGAAAACGGAAAACTGAAAACTGAAAACGGAAAACTTTAGTCACCTTTAGTTTCCTTTCTCGCCTTTCTCACCCTTCCCGCCTTTTCTTGCCCTTTCCGCCCTTCTCGCCCTCCCCGCCTTTTTTAGGATGGGAGCAGATGCAAAATTGACCCAACCGGAAATTTCCGCGGAAAAATGGTGTAAATTTTGTGAAAACAGAAAAAGTTTGTATATTTGCACTCCGAACAAGTGAATTAGGGTCTGATGGCCGAGTGGCTAGGCACAGCTCTGCAAAAGCTGCTACAGCGGTTCGAATCCGCTTCAGACCTCCAAAAAACAGCGTTAGAAATGTCTCTAACGCTGTTTTTCTTTTGATTTGTGTGGTATACCTTTGCGGTTCCAAGGGCGCGGCTTAATCGCAAAGTTCACCTCTCACCTTTCAGTTTTCAGTTTTCACCTCTTGCTTTAGCTGTGAATCGCCTCGGTGGGGTTTTCTGTGGCGGCTTTCCAGGAGCGGACCGTTACGATGCCGATGGTGAGTAATGCCAACAGGAGGATGGCCAAGGCAAAGAGCCACCAATCAAGCGAGGTGCGATAGGCGAAGTTGGACAACCATCTGTTAATGGCATAATAACCGAGTGGGACGGCTACGACGGCACAGGCGGCAACAATCTTCAGGAATTGCAGGTTGAACATCATCAGTATCTCCGTAACCGTTGCGCCATTCACTCTGCGGATACCGATCTCCTTGCGGCGGTATTGTGCATCGAAAAGCACCAAGCCAAAGACGCCCATCAGTGAGATGATAATAGAGATAAGGGCAAACAGCGTGATGAGGGTTGTGAGTTTCTGTTCGCTCCGGTAGAGGCGTTCAATATCCTCATCCATGGTGCGTATCGTGTATGTATCTGCCGAGATGGCAGGATTAAACTCGGCCAATGTGGTACGGATGTAGTCGCGCGCTTCAGAGGACGAGGTCCCCTTTGCCACTCGAATATAGAGGTACGAAGGGGTAACTTCATCAATGACAAAGCACATCGTAGGCGTGGTAAATTGTAGCGAGCGGGAGTGCCAATCGTTGCAAAAGCCCACCAACGATGTCAAACTTCCTGCATAGCTGCCTGCTCTATCCAGTTGCACGTCGAGTGCCTTGCGCCCCGTTTCATTCATAATCATCGCTTCGCTATCCGAAGATGAAAAGTTGCGGCCTTCGGTTAGCTCAATGCCCATGAAATCGAGGAAATTCCAATATACATGGAGGGCCGATATGGTTACAAAGCGGCCATCCGGCATATTCACGCCCCAGCCGCCATGCATGGGTGCCACCATGGGGGCATCGGCGGCCGTTACATCCACCACCATCGGATGTTGTTTCAGTTTATCGAAGAGCGTTTCCAGCTTGTCGCGCGTAGGTACGGTAAAGTCGTCGTCCACCTCAACGGTATAAACCAACTCTCGGTTAAAGCCCATATCGTAGTTCATCATAAAGCGTTGCTGTCGCTCCATAAATAGCACCGCAATAATCAGGGACAGCGAAATCACATATTGTGCGCAGACCAGCACATAGCGCAACCTTCGGCCTTGGCGTGTGGCGTGGAAAGAGCCGCCCAACACAAAGGCGGGTGAGAATTTGGTGATATACCAGGCCGGATAGAGCGATACGATCAGACCAAGCATCAGGGCGATGCCTGCCAATGACAGCGCAACGCGCCAATTATCCTCTATCGCAATCGAGGTGGAGATGTATTCCGTCAAGGGCGTATCGCCGGCCAACACCACGATAACGGCGGCACCGAATAGGGAGATGAGAATCAGGCCGATGGTTTCAAACAAAAAGTTAAGGCGCAGTTGCGTGGTCGGCGCACCGAAAATCTTAAGCGTATTGACGGTACGAATACGCACCGGAATAAGCGCAAAGAAGAAATTGACAAAGTTGATAAACGAGATGCCCAAAATCAGCACGGCAATTGCGATGAGGGTGAGTGTTGTGGCTTTATTGCCCCGGGCGGTGTAAGCACCCTCGCACTCGGTGGCAAAATAGATCCGGCTGTATGGGTTTAGGCGCGGTGCCAGCAGCTTCATTTGGTCCTCGATTTCACTCTCCGACTCACCCTGCTCCTTCATGGAGTCGCGGAGCCACTTATCCATCTTTGCCGCAACAGCAAGGGGGTCGGCACCCTCTGTGAGCTTTACATAGCAGGGGCATGACCACGAGGACTCCTCTTGCTCATAGTTAATCTCGGGGAATCCTGCGAAGCACTCCACCTCGGCCAAGTCGCCGGGGCCCGGTTGGTCTCGATAGATGCCGATAATCGGAAAGGCCACATTGCGCTCATCCGCACCTTGCCCGATATGGAGTCGGTCTCCGACCTTGAGCTGATAGCGTTTGGCACAACTCTCCGCCATGACAATGTCATGCACGCCGATATGCTCTGCCGAACCCTCTATAAATTCAAACGAGAACAGTTCCAATGCTTTCTCGTCGGTGCGAGAGATGGCCAGCTCAAAATTGTCGATTTGCAGATTGCGCTTGATGGAGAAGTGTTGTCTGTCAATTATTTGTGTGAAGATGTTGGCGCATTGTTCCACCTCCGGACAGGCTTCGCACATCGCTTGCGGCAGCAGTCGGTTCCATGTCATGGCATAATTACCTTCCGTTGTCCAGCTCGGATATTCCAGGCGGTAGATGCGCTCCACATCGGCTATGGACTGATTATAGCGCAGGTCGTAATTGACCTGCACGGCAATCAGATAGACCGAGGCAAAGGCGACGGCCATGCCGACAATGTTGAGGGCCGACGAGGCGGAGTAGCGGCGCAGCAGGGTGAAGAAGTTACGAATGTACATGAAAACTGAAATGAGAAATGAGAAATGAGAAATGAGAAAGGAGAAAGCAGAAAGGGCAATTAAAGGAGATTAAAGATATTAAAGAAATTAAGGAGATTAAGGAAGGCCCGCGTTAATATCATTAAAATCTTTAATATCTTTATTCTCTTTCAACTCTAAATCTCTTTCCTCTTGCTTTAGCTGTGTATCGCCTCAGTGGGGTTTTCTGTGGCGGCTTTCCAGGAGCGGAGCGTAACCGTCAGGAGGGTAATCAGCAGGGTGATGCCCACGGCTGCGGCATAGACCCACCACACCATCGGCGAGCGATAGACATACTGCTCCATCCAGCGCGAGATGATGTAGTGGCTCAGCGGGATGGCCACGGCCGAGCAGAGAAGCACAATAAGCAGGTAGCGGCCGTTGAACATCTGCAGGATATGCTCTACGGAGGCTCCATAGACCCGTCGGATGCCGATTTCGCGGCGACGATACTGCGTCTCGAACAGGACCAGGCCAAAGACCCCAATCATCGAAATCAGAATCGAGAGGAATGAGAACAAGGTAACGAGGGTCGAGAGCTTATCCTCGCGCTGATAGACGAACTCCAGCTCGTCGTTGAAGAATTTCACATTGATCTTTTCGGGATTGACGTCGGGAGCAAGCTCCATCACGCTCTGCTCGATGTGTTTCCGCACGGCGGCAATATCGGCCCCCGCAACGGTACGGATGTAGGCGTGGCGTGGCAGGTCCCAACCATACTTTCCGAAGACGAGGAACGTGTAGGGCTGGATGCCGAAGTGGGCCGACTGGAAGTTGAAATCGCGACAGATGCCGATAATCGGGGTCTGCACATCGGAGATATGCCCCTGTATGCGGTCCTCGGCCTTTAAACCGAAGTGGTGGGCGGCGGTCTGGTTGAAGATCAGCGCACCCGCCTCGCTCTGCTCGTCGGAGGGGAGGAAGTCGCGCCCCTCGACTATCTCAATCCCCATCACGCGCAGGAAATCCCACGACACGACATAGACCTGAAAGGATTGGTGCGATCCGTCCCCCATCTGGCGTGACCAGCTCATCGCTTCACCGCCAACCATGCGACCGCGCCCCAGGGCAATCTCCTTGATCTGGGGGTTCTGTTTGAGCCGATCGAGCAGCGCATCGCGCTTCGAGTAGTCCAACGTGTAGCCACTCATCGGGCCGTTGACCGCTTCGTAGGGGATTGATGCGCCCAAGAGGTTCTCCTTGTCGAACCCCATATCGCGCGAAAGCATATAGTGGTGCTGACGGTAGATGTATAGGGAGCAGATAATCAGCGCAATCGAAATGGTATATTGCACGCCGACAAGGGTATAGCGCAAGATGCGGCCCGAGCGTGAGGCAGCAAAGTCGCCCTTGATGACAAACGCGGGCGAGAATTTGGTAATATACCATGCCGGATAGAGCGATACCAACACGCCAAAGAGAATCACGCCCAACGCAATCGCACCCGCCAACGACCAATTTTCGTCGATGGCCACCGGTGCCGAGATATACTCCGAGAGCGGCGTATCGGCAAAAAGCACCACAAGAACGGCTGCCCCGAACAACGATACGAGAATCAGACCGACGGTTTCGAACAAGAAATTCAGGCGCAGTTGCGTGGTCGGTGCGCCGAAAATCTTGTAGTTGTTCACCGCACGGATTCGGCTCGGAATCAGCGCGAAGAAGAAGTTTACGAAGTTGATGAACGAGATGACGAGAATCAACACGGCAATCGCAATCAGCGTGTAGGTGGTCGTGCGGCTGCCACGCATCGACTCGGGCGCGGTATCCTCGGCGAAGTAGAGTTCGGTGATTGGCATCAGGCGCGGGGTGACGAGGGCCAGCTGTGTGGCCGTATCCTCCTCCGACAAACCCCGTTTTTGGCAATCATCGACCACATACTGCAACATCCGCTGCTCGACCTCCTCGGGTGAAGCCCCCTCACGCAGCAGCACATAGTAGTCGTCGTTCCAGTCCCCCTCATTCTCCGGTTGAGCTTCGCGCATCAATACATAACTTTCGCTCATCGAGAGGGTCGAGGGCTTGGGAAACTCCTTGTAGATGCCGACAATGGTGTATTGCAGCTCATTCTGCGCCCCGCGTCCCGCGTGAAGACGATCGCCGACCGTGAGGTTGTAACGCGTGGCGACCGACTCGGAGATGATCATATCGGTCTGTGTGACGAGTGCCTCCAAACTGCCCGCCACGAACTCGAACGGGAAGACCGCCAACGCCTCGCGCTCGGCACCGCCCGTACCGATCATCAGGTTGTCGATTGTCGAGTTGCGTTTGATCGAGTACTCGTCGTAGTATTGGGCATTGGAGAGCAAGCTAATCGAACCGGCACTCTCGATCTCGGGGCAGACGGCCGCCATCGCATCGGGCATCTGCCGATTCCATGTCGTCCACCATCGTCCGTCGTCGTTCCACGAAGGGTACTCCAAGCGATAGATGCGCTCCGAGTTGCGGATAACGCGGTTGAATGACAGGTCGAATCGTACCTGCACGGCAATCAGATAGACCGAGGCAAAGGCAACGGCCATGCCGACAATGTTGAGGGCCGACGAAGCAGAGTAGCGGCGCAGCAGGGTGAAGAAGTTACGGATGTACATGAAAACTGAAAACTGAAAACTGAAAACTGAAAATTGAAATGAGAAATGGCAATTAAAGGAGATTAAAGAAATTAAGGAGATTAAAGAAATTAAGGAGATTAAGGAGATTAAGGATGGCCCGCGTTAATATCATTAAAATCTTTACTCTCTTTAATATCTTTATTCTCTTTCAACTATTAACTCTAAATCTCTTTGCTCTTTGCTCTTTGCTCTTTGCTCTTTGCTCTTTGCTCTTTAAATTATCCTTTTATTGATTCTGTCGGGTTTTCCGAGGCGGCTTTCCAGGAGCGGAGCGTCACGAGGCCGACCGTGACGGCGAGGACCGCGGCCAAGGCCCCTGCAAAGAGCCACCAGGGCTGGGCGATGCGGTTGGCGAACTGCTCCAACCAGCGTGCCGAGATATACCACGCCACGGGGGCTGCCACCACAAAGCAGGCTCCGACAATCCAAACGTAGTGGCGGTTGAGCATCCCGACAATCTGGTGGGTCGTGGCGCCATAGACCTTTCTCACGGCAATCTCCCGACGGCGGTGCTGGGTCTCGAACAGCACGATGCCGAAGACCCCCATCAGGGCAATCACCGCGGCCAAGACGGCAAACAGGCTAATCGTAACGAGCTGCTGCTTGGTGGTTTGGTAGCGCATCTCCAACCATTGGTCGAGGTAGAAGAGGTCCGCCCCCTCGCCAATGGGCGAGAACTCCGTGGTCAGCTCCTTGACGAACTTGGCAAAGGCCTTGACATCGGCCCCCTCGACCAGCCGGACATAGAAGAAGCCCGAATCGTTGCTGCAATAGAAGGCGTGGTACTCGTTGGGCTGGCTCACGGGCGACAGGCGCACATCCTTCATGATGCCGATGGTGTTGTAGTTGCTGCCATCGTTCATGCCGAGCGGGTAGCCCGTGTCGAGGTGGAGCTGGCGCATGATGACAAGCTCCTTGCGCTCGGCCGATGTGGGGGTGAAGTCCTTGCCGTCCACCAGCTCGAAGCCGAAGAAATCGAGGAAGTTATACCGCACATTGTTGGCATAGAGCATAAAGGTGTGGCCGTCGTACTCGCGCCCCCACGACTGCATACATTGGAAGAGGCTCTGCCCCGAGGCGGTCACATCCACCACATCGGGATGTTGCCGCAGTCGCTCGATGAGGGTCTCCCCCTTCGGGGCAAGGTCGTGGTCGGCAAAGGTGACGATGTTCGAGCGGTCGAAGCCGATATCGTAGTTCAGCATATAGCGGTATTGGAGGAAGAAGATGCCCGTGACGATTATTAGCACCATGGCCACGGTGAACTGCAACCCCACGAGCAGGGCGCGCAGACGGCGACCCGAGGTGGAGGAGGCAAAGCCCGCCTTGACGGCCATCGAGGCGTTGAAGCGCGTGATGTAGAGGGCCGGATAGAGGGCCGCGGCGAGGGCCAGAAGGACCATCAGCACGAGGATGATGCCGATGACGGGGAGGTTGTCCGTGAGGGCCAGCGACGAGGTGACGAACTTCGTGATGAAGCTCTCCTGGATGACAATCATCAGGTAGAGGGCCAACCCGAACGACAGCACCACAAGCCCCACCGCCTCGAAGAGGAAGTTCCACCGCAGCGTTCGCTGTCCGGCACCGAAGACCTTGCAGATGTTCACCGCCCGCATACGCACCGGCACGAGGGCGAGGAAGAAGTTGATGAAGTTGATGAAGGCGACGATGACGATGACCCACCCGATGGCGGCCAGAATCGCCGTGGCCCCCTTCGAGCCGAAGTCGTAACCGGAATTGCCGAAGGTCTCCATGTTCGACTCGTAATACATCTTATCGAGCGGAATGAGCCGCACGGGTTGCTGCTCCTCGCCCTCCTCGAACCAGTCGGCCTTGTCGGGATGCTTGTCGAGGAACTCCCGCACCATCCCCAGGAACCACTTGGCATACTGCTCGCCCCAGATGCGGCAGAAGGCCTCGGGGTCGGCCCCTTTTTTGAGGCGCACGAAGCAGGAGTAATTCCAGTTGTTGTTCGATTGGCCCTGGGCGAGGTTGTCGTTCTGGAAGATTTTGCGGCTGTGGAGGAAGCTGTTTTTCGGAAAATCCTCGTAGATGGCCACCACCTGCTGCGGCTCGGAGGGCTTGCCGTCGTTGTGCCATTGGCCGCCCTCGAACCAAATCTCGTCGCCCACACCTACGCCCATCTTCTCGGCTGCCGATGCCGCCACGATGACCGTGTTGGGTTCCACCACCTGCTTCAAATCGCCCGCCACGGCCTTGAAGGGGAATAAATCGACCACCTGCGCATTGCCGAAATAGACCCCGATATTGAACTTCTCGAAGTGGTATTTGTTTTGGCTGACCCACACGCGGCTGATGTCTGCCGAGGGGCGCATCGAGGCACCTAACTCCACATCGGGCGACAGCTCCATGGCCTCGTAGCTCACCGGCTGGGGGCAGTTGAGCGACCACGACTCCTCCTCCTCGCCCATCTTCGAGGCTCCCCACTCGGCCGAGATGAGGTAGGTGCGGTCCGAATCCTTGATGGGGCGGTTGTAGGTGATGGAGTACCACACCTGCGACGAGATGATGTAGAAGGCCACAAAGGCCAGCGTAAGGCCCGCCACGTTCAGCAGCGATGCCACCTTGTATCTTCGCAAGGTCATCAGGAAGTTTTTGAAAGCGATTTTCATATTTTTTCGATTTGTATGCGGCATATTTCACCTCTTGCTTGTTCTCCGAGCATGGGAAACAGGGCTGCTATATCCCATCCTCGTCCAACTTCGCAGCGTCGAAATCAGCTCGCCTAAAATCAAAAAAAAGGCTTCAGACGGGCAGACCGCGTTGAGTTACTTTTTGTTGAGTTAATATTGTTTAATTTTATCTCATTCTAAATTCTAAATTCTGCATTCTACATTTTACATTCTGCATTTCCCTTAATTTTCCACCTTAATCATCTCTACGGGGTTGGCATTGGCCGTGCGCCAGGTGCGGATGATAAGTATCACATATACAATGACTGCCACACCCGCTGCTCCGTGCGCAAACAACCACCCCGACATCGGCTTACACATCGTTTCGAGCATCAAGAGGTAGCGTTGGCCGCCCCACACGGCTCCCGCAATGCCCGTCACGATGGCCGGCAAGACAATCCACGAAAGGTTGAGGCTCAACAGCCGCAGTACCTGCGCGGTGGTTGCGCCACACACCTTGCGGATGGCAATCTCCTTGCGACGGCGTGCCATTTCGCCCGCGATGTAGCCCGCCAAACCGATGAGCGAGATGAAAAGCGCAAACAACGTAACGAGCAACACATTGTTGCGGAGCTTATCGCGGAAGGCAAACATATTCTTCACACGGTCGGCATAGGGGACAATCGTATATTCCCAATCGGAGGGATAGTGTGTTTTGATGACCTTGTCCAAGGCTTTGAGGTTGTCGGCCGTGAGGGCTTGCAGGCGCATCGAGAGCTGGAAGGTGTCCGGCTCACTCGCTTGCCCTGCGACGGGTCGCCACAGCAAACGATCGACTGCCAGGGGCAAGACAAAACCGCCCGCCTGTTGGAAGTCGCGCACCACGCCGACCACCTCATACAGCGCACCCTGGTAGAAGGTCTTACCCACGGCCTCGCCCACCGTCCAGCCGTGTTGGCGACAAAACTCCTCATTGACAATCCGTTTGGAGGGGCTATCCTGCTCGGTAAAGTTACGCCCCTCGACAATCTCCATCTGCATCGTGGGGATGTAGTGTTCGTCGAAATACTCCCCGCGACACGAGAAGAGGAGTTTGCCCTGCTCATCCTGAATCGGGTCGCCCCAATAGCCCCAAATCGGGTATTGGTAGGAGAAGGCCGCCTCTTCGACAAAGGGGAGCTTGCGCACCTCCTCGATGAGGGTCGTGCGCTCCGAGGCCGTGGCGTGGAGGTTGAGCGAGACCACGCGGTCGTAGCGGTAGCCCAAATCGGCCTCCATGACATAGCCTGCCTGTTGTGCCGTCACCAGCAGAAAGCAGACCACGCCCGTCGTGCAGGCCACCTGCGCCATCAACAGCGCACGCTTCCACCAGGTGCGGTTATCCCCTCCGCGACGGAAGGCATATCGTAGGCTCACGGCCGAGAAGAGGAGGGCCGGCACGATACCCGCCACCAGGAAACTCATGAGGCAGACCATGAGCGGAATCCAGATGCGTTCCCAGGCAAAGAGGTCGGATAGACGATAGCCGAGCAGTTGATAAATCTCGGCATGCAGGCAGGCGAGAATAAAGGTAGCCAACAAGATTGAGGCAACAACCATAATCAGCGTCTCACCGAGCAACATACGGAAAATATCACCGCGCGAAGCTCCATTGCAACGGAGCATAGCCACCGTACGACTGCGATGGGCAAGCGACGAAAGGGTCAAAAGCACATAGTTCAGACAGGCCACGACCAACGCAACGAGTGCCAGGACTCCGTAAATCATCTGCGTGGCGCGGTGGTTGTTATCCACATAGTAGGCATCCTCAATCGGTGCGAAGAAGAACGACAACTGCCACTCCTTCAGGTAATTCGTTAATCCGTGGTTCTCGGCAAAGGCATTGAGTTGCGCCTCCACCTCGCCAATCTCGGCCCCCTCGCGCAGCTTGATGTAGGTGGGGAAGCTGTCACCCCCGAACCACAACTCCGGTCGCGGCTCGTAGCGGAGCCAGCAGACCATATCGAAGTCGTTGAGCGGTGAGGTGACGGGCGGTGTGCGGAATATACCGGCCACGACATACTGCGTGTCGCGCCCCGCAAGCTCAATGATTTGTCCCAACGGCTCCTCGTTGCCGTAGAGCTGCTTGGCCAGCCGCTCGGAGATCATCACCTCCCCGTTGGCCAACCCCTCGGCCGAGAGGATGCGTTTCGGGTCGCCGCTCACCACGCCAAAGTCGAGGACGGTAAAGAAATCGCTTCCGACGTGCGACAGAATCGTCTCCACCGTGCCGCCTCCCACTTTGAGTTGCAGGAGTTGGTCGGTGCAGTGGGTGGCCGCCTCGATTTGTGGCATATCGGCCGCCAACTCGGGGGCCAACGGGAGTACCATCATGTGGCTGATGCCGTGCCGGGGCGAGGAGCTGAAGACCTGGTAGATGCGCTCGCGGTCGGGGAAGAAACGGCCATACGAGAGGTTGATGCCGACATAGGAGCAGATGAGCAGAGCTACCATCAGCCCCAACGCAAGCGACACGAGGCGCGTGAGGGAGTTGCCACGATTTTTCAGCAGGTAACGGAGCGAGTAGTTCAGGGTTTTCATATTGTTTTTAATTTTGCATTCAGCAGTCTAAATTTTGATTTTGTGATGTGGGAGGCGGTCAAGCCAACCCACACCTGCAACGCTTATGTGAACTTTTTTATAAGCGGGATGTTACATCGGTCACAATCTTACCGTCGAAGAGGCAGATGGTGCGACCGGCATACGAGGCATCGTGCTGCGAGTGGGTCACCATGATGATCGTCGTACCCTCGTGGTTCAGCTCCTTCAGCAGGAGCATCACCTCCTGGCCGTTCTTCGAGTCGAGGTTACCCGTCGGCTCGTCGGCCAAAATCAGCTTGGGGTTCGATACGAGGGCGCGGGCGATGGCCACGCGCTGCTGCTGACCACCCGAGAGCTGCTGCGGGAAGTGGCCCGCGCGGTGCGAGATGTTCATCCTGTCGAGCATCTTCTTTACGCGCTCCTTTCTCTCGGCGGGCTTCACACCCATATAAATCAGCGGCAACTCGACATTCTCGGCCACCGACAACTCGTCGATGAGGTTGAACGACTGGAATACGAAGCCGATGTTGCCCTTGCGGAAGGTGGTGCGCTCCCGCTCTTTCAGGCCACCCACCTCCTGACCGAGCAGGCTGTACGAACCGCCCGTGGGGTTGTCCAGGAGGCCCAGGATGTTCAGGAGCGTCGATTTGCCGCAACCCGACGGACCCATCACGGCGACAAACTCGCCCTCCTTCACCTCGAACGATACGCCGTTCAATGCAATGGTCTCCACCTCCTCTGTGAAAAAGCTCTTCTGCAAATTTTCTACTTTTAACATAGCTGTAAATTTTTTATGTGGTTTGTAAATTAGAATTCAAAATGGAATAATTTTTAATTCTTGAATATCAGCACTTCGTTGTCGCCGAAGTTGTCATACGACGAGGTGATGACCTTTTCGCCGGGCTGAAGGCCCTCGATGACCTCATAATATTGGGGGTTCTGCCTTCCGATGCGAATCTCACGGCGGTAGGCCTTCTCGCCCGAGGCATCGACCACATAAATCCATCGTCCGCCCGTTGCCTGGTAGAACGAGCCGCGCGGAATCAGAATCGCCTCGGCCGCCTCGCCAAGCTGGAGGTTGAGGTAGTAGGTCTGACCGCTGCGGATATTCTCCGGTGCCGCCCCCGTGAAGCGGAAGTCGGCCTTGAACTGACCGTTGCGCACCTCGGGATAGACCTTGCGGAGCTGCATCTCGTACTCGGCACCTTGACGCTCGAACGAGGCCACAAGGCCCGTCATCACGCGGTCGATGTAGTGTTCATCGACCTGCGCCTGCACCTTGTAGGTCGAGAGGTCGTTCACCTGGCCGATGTTGGCACCCTGTGACAACGACTGCCCAAGCACGGCATCCAACATACCCACCTCGCCGTCGATCGGAGCCTTGACCTTCAGGTTATCGACCCGCTGACGAATCAGCTGCATGTTGAGCTGCATCGAGCGCAGGCTCTCCTCCATCTGCGACACCTGCGAGGTGCGGTAGAGCGAATCCTGCTTCTGTCGCTCCAATACCAGGTCGCGCTTGCGAAGCGAGAGGAGGTAGTTTTCCTTGGCTTGCAGATACTCCTCGCGGGCGATGAGGTTTTCGCGGTAGAGGTTCTCGTTCTGCTCGTAGGTGCGCTTGGCGCGGGCCACCTCCATATCGAGTTGTAGCATCTCCTGGCGGAGCGAAAGTCGCTCCTGCTCCATCGAAATCAGCGTGTTGCGCAGGATGTTCTGCTTCTCGGCAAGGTCGGCTTCGGACTGCAAAATCTGCATCGAGAGGGAGTTGTTCGACATCTCGAGGATGACATCGCCCCGCTTGACACTCGTACCCTCCTCCGACACGATGCGCTCCACCACGCCCGATTCGAGGGGCGAGAGCTGCACGGTGGTCATCGGCTGCACGCTGCCCGTCAGGCGTACATAGTCGTTAAATTCGCCCGCTTCGACAGGCGCAATGCTGATGAGCGAGGCATCGACACGCAGGGTCGAGGCGTTGTCGCGCAGAAACAGCCAGCCGATAAACAGCACCAGCACCGCCACACCGGCATAAGGCAGGTTCTTCTTCTGAAAAACGGCTTTCCAACCCGTCTTCTTTTCACGTTTAATATCCATATATTTAAGTTTTAATTATTATCTGTTCTCTGTTCTCTGTTCTCTGTTCTCTGTTCTCTGTTCTCTTCTCTTTGCTCTTTGCTCTTTGCTCTTTCATCTTACCAACGGTTCACCGTTGTAGTAATCGACCATGCGGCTTTGGATGATGTATTCCAGGCGGGCGCGCAGGCGGTCCGATTTGGCTTGCAGCAGGGTGTTGGCGGCCGTTTGGAGGTCGAGGGCCGAAATCAGGCCGTTCTCGAACTTCTTCTTGGCTCCGTCGTAGGCGAGCTGTGCGGCCCGCACCTTCTTCTGCCCCTGCACATAGAGTTTGCCGTTGCCCACCATCTGCTGCCAGCTTTGGCTCACCTCGCTGCGCAGGCTCTGCTCCAGGGCGCGGGCCGATAGCTCGGCGCGGTGCAGGTTGTTTTGGGCGCGGTATTTCGCACTGCGACGATTCAGCCCCGAGAAGATGGGTATCGAGAGCGAGAGCGACACATAGGAACCGCGGTTGTTGCGGAACTGATTCCAGAAGGGGTCGTAGGCCGACTTGTGGTCAAAGTCGATGAAGTAGCTCGTATTCACGCCGCCCGAGAGGTTGAGCGAGGGGAGGTAGCCCCCCTTGGCGCGGGCATATTGGAGCTTCTGAATCCGCGTGGTGAGCCGTGCCGAGCGGATTTGGGCGTTGTTTTCGAGGGCATAATCAATCAGCTCCTCCTCCGTGGTGGCCGACAGCGGCAGGTCGATGGTAAAGTCGGTGACCACCTCGAGTTGCGCGGCCTCGCTCCAATTCATCACCTCGGCCAGACGGATGTAGGCCAGCGCGCGGTTATGCTCCTCGGTGGTCAGCAGGTAGTCGTAGTTGGCCTCCTGCGACTCCATCTCGGCCACATCGGCTGCACTCTTCAGCCCCAATTCATACTGCTTCGTGGCTTGGCGCAGGGTCTCGTGTGCCGCCTCGAGCTGTTCGCGGGCAATCTCGACCGCCTGGGTGTAATAGACCACATCCATATAGGCCTTGAGGGTCGCAATGGCCACCTCGTCGCGGGCCACCTCCACATCCACCTGCCCCAGCTCGCGGGCCACCCGTGCGGCACGCAGCGTGTTGATTTGTTGCAGACCGGCAAAGAGGGGCATCGAGGCCGAGAGGCCGTACGAGTTGCTGAAGGTCGTCACCTCGGTATAGGCGTTGGTCGCGGGGTCAATCGAGCGACCGAAGTTGGTCGAACCGCCCACCGAACCGCTCACCGAGGGGAAGAGCGAGGCGATGGCCGCGCGGTAGTCGGTGCGGCTGTCGGCGAGGTCCAACTCCCGCTCCCCGACCGAGGTGGCGTGGCTCACGGCATAGCGCATACACTCCTCGAGCGAGAGGGGCTGTGCCTCGGCGTGTACGAAGTACACAGGTGTCAAAAAATTAGACAATAAAAGAATGAAAATCAATCGTTTCATGGCATATTTGGGTTTTGCCCCGAAATGTGCCAAAGGCGTGCCAAACTATGCCAAATGCTGATAATCAACACTTTGCGATTTCAGCCAAATTTGCAAACTGTCTAATAATTAGACAATCGCTGTAAAAGGTTTGGACACTCGACGATTTTGATGTAATTTTGTGAAAGAAATTTAGATGGGAAAGATTCTATGGCCAAAGCCGGTAAGCTCTTAATCGTGGATGACAACCGCAGTATTCTTTCGGCGGTTAAGTTGTTGTGTGATGGCATCTTTGAGGAGGTTATCACGCTGCCCTCGCCCAATACGTTGATTTCCACCTTGCAGAAGGCTGCTCCCGATGTGGTGCTGCTCGATATGAATTTCCATGCGGGTATCAACACCGGCAACGAGGGGCTTTTCTGGCTCAAGGAGGTGCTGGCAAAATCGCCGGAGATGAAGGTCGTCCTCTTCACGGCCTATGCCGACATTGACCTGGCGGTGCGTGCGATGAAGGAGGGGGCTTTTGACTTTGTGGTCAAGCCGTGGGATAACGAGAAGCTGATTGCCACGCTCCAGAATGCCTATAAGGCGGCCCGCGGTAAGGGCCGTCGCCCTGCCGCCAAGCCGCAGACGGCCGAGCCGCAGCGCGAGATGTATTGGGGCGAGAGTGCGGAGATGCAGCGCATTCGTCGCATGGTGGAGCGGGTGGCCGTGACCGATGCCAACATCCTCCTCACGGGCGAGAACGGCACGGGCAAGGAGATGCTGGCGCGTGAGATTCACCGCCAATCGGCCCGTTGTCGCAAGGCGATGGTCTCGCTCGACATGGGTGCCATCCCCGATACGCTCTTCGAAAGTGAGCTGTTCGGCCATGTGAAGGGAGCCTTTACCGATGCCCGCACCGATCGGGAGGGTAAGTTCGAGACGGCCCACGGCTCGACACTCTTCATGGACGAGATTGGCAACCTGCCGCTGCACATGCAGTCGAAGATGCTCTCGGCCCTGCAAAATCGCGCTATCACGCGCCTGGGGGCCAACGAGCCTACGCCGATAGATATCCGCCTCATCTCGGCCACGAACCGCGACCTGCACGAGGCGGTTACGAAGGGGGAGTTCCGCCAGGATTTGCTCTTCCGCATCAACACGATACACATCCACATTCCCCCCTTGCGCAACCGCCGCGAGGATATTATCCCCCTCACCGAGCGATTTATGGTGCGCTACGGCGAGAAGTATCAAAAGGAGGGGATGTTGCTCTCGACCGAGGCGGCCGAAAAATTGAAGGCCCACACATGGGAGGGCAATATCCGCGAGTTGCAGAATACGATTGAGAAGGCGATGATTCTCTGCGACGGGCCGATGCTGGAGGCCGACCACCTCGAGCTGCACACCCCGACACGCCCCGTGAGCGAAACGCAAACGCTCGAGGAGATGGAGCGGCAGACCATCGCGGCGGCCATAGCGCAGTGCGGCGGCAACCTCTCGCAGGTGGCCGCACAGCTCGGCATCACGCGCCAGACACTCTACAACAAGATTAAACGCTACGGCTTGTGAAACGACAGCAGAACATACCCTACGGCAAAATCGGTGCCTATGTGGCGGTCATTGTCCTGATGGCGGCCCTCTCGGGCTATGTGTTATCTGTCGGTCGCCATGCCCACCTGATTGCCACCCTGCCGATTATCATCTTCTGCCTCTTTCGCCTCTTTCACCTCTATCGGGAGCTGGTCGAGCGACTGATGTTTGTCTTCAACGCGGTGCAGAACGACGACTACTCGTTCCGCTTTACCGAGAACCCGAATATCACGCGCCACGCCTTGGTGAATCAATCGCTCAACCGCATCAAGGAGGTGATGGACCATGCCAAGATGCAGATACGCGAGCGAGAGAAGTATTTTGAGCTGATTATGGAGTGCGCCAACATCGGCATCGTGACCGTCATGGAGAACGGTACGGTGGCGCAGACCAATTCGAAGGCACTCCGCATCGTGGGCATGGAGCGGCTGCACCACATCGACCAACTGCGCCTATTGAGCGAGGAGCTGTGCGAGGCGATGCATCACATCCGCCCGGGGGAGCAGCTCACGGCCTCGCTTGCCAGCGAGATGGGTGAACAGAACCTGGTGTTGAGCTGCTCGTTGATGGAGGTGAACGGCAAGCAGTTGCGGGTGATTTCGGTGGGAAACATCTACGAGGAGCTGAATAGCAAGGAGGCCGAATCGTGGGAGAAGCTCACCCGCATCCTCACGCACGAGATTATGAACTCGCTGACCCCCGTCACCTCCATCAGCCATACGTTGCTTTCGTCGTCGGGCGATGAGAAGACCATGCGGCAGGGGTTGGAGACGATTCATGCCACCTCGGACCGCCTGCTGCGCTTTGTCGATTCGTTCCGTGCCGTTACGCGCATCCCTGCACCGCTGAAGGCCCCCTTCTACCTCTCGGAGCTGGTTGCGGAGTCGCTGTCGCTCATTCCGCACGAGGGTATCTATGTGGAGACGATGCTCACACCGCAGGATACGATTCTCTATGCCGACCGCTCGCAACTCTCGCAGGTCTTTGTCAATCTGCTGAAAAATGCCGTCGAGGCCCTCACGCCGGCCGAAGGGGAGCGACCTCTGCAGCCGAAAATCACCATCCGCTCGCTCATTGATGCCGAGGAGCGCATCCACATCGAATTCACGAACAACAGCCGCGCCATCCCTGCGGAGGTGTCCGAGAATATCTTTACCCCCTTCTTTACGACCAAAACCGACGGCTCGGGCATCGGCCTTGCCGTCTCGCGCCAAATCATCCGCCTCCACGGCGGCACCCTGCGCCTAAAACACAACGACGAAGGTCGTGTCACCTTCGCCGTTACAATCGACTGATCGCATATCGCAGCCCCTAACCTCTCGGTTTCGACTTCGAGCCGTGTCTCTTGGCCGTTGCCCCATCCCGCTTGAGGGGTGGTTTGACCACGGGTTTGGAGCCTTGTTTGGCCCCCGGCTTCATATTCTGTTTGAAGCCCGACCCTCGGGTCGGGGCGGAGGGGCGGTGGAAGAAGTAGCTCTTTTGTTGGCGTTTCTCCTCCTGCGTGCGGGCCACGAAGAGCGGCTTTTGGGTGTAGGGATTCATCCCCGTATAGAACATCACCGACGAGAGGGTCATCGGCGTAGGGGTTAAATCCTGCACCTGCTCCAACGTGAAGTGCAGTTTGCCCAGCACCCGTGCCGAGAGGGCCTGCATATCGCGCTCCGTGCATCCCGGGTGGGAGGAGATGAAGTAGGGAATCAGCTGGTAGCGCAGCCCCTCTTTGCGGCACACCGCATGAAACTCCTCGTTCAGCTTTTCGAATAACTGAAACGATGGCTTGCGCATCAGGTGCAGCACATGCTCCTCGGTGTGTTCGGGGGCCACCTTCAGGCGGCCCGAGGTGTGGTATTTCACGACGGTCCGGAGGTAGGGGCTGTTGTCGAACAAATCGTAGCGGATGCCGCTGCCGATGTAGGCGTGTTTAATCCCCTTCATCGAGCGTATCTTCTCATACAAAGCCAGCAGCGGGCGGTGGTCGTTATCGAGGTTCGGACACCGCTTTGGGTGCAGGCACGAGGGGCGACGGCACATCCTACAGAGGCTCTTATCACGACCCCCCATGCGGTACATATTGGCCGACGGGCCGCCGATATCGGAGAGGTTGCCCCGAAAATCGGCCATGCGGGTAATCTGCTCCACCTCCCGAAGAATCGACCGTTCGCTGCGCGATTGGATGAATTTGCCCTGGTGGGCCGAGATGGTGCAGAACGAGCAGCCGCCAAAGCAGCCGCGGTGCATATTGACCGAGTGTTTAATCATCTCCCAGGCGGGAATCTCGCCACGCCCCTCGTAGCGGGGGTGCGGAGCGCGCTCGTAGGGGAGGTCGAACGAGTGGTCCAGCTCTTCGGTCGAGAGAATCGAGTGGGGCGGAGTGACCACCACCACCTCGTCGCCCACCGCCTCGACGAGCGTCTTATCGGGGTGGAGCAGGTTGCTCAACGTCTCGATGATGCAGAAGTTCTCGCCAAAGGCCTCCTTCGATTTTTGGCACACCTCAAACGAGTGGAGGCGCACCGTCGTGTCGGGGTCGAGCTTTTCGACATAGCTCTTTTCGGCCCGGAAGGCCACCTGCGGAATCTTGCGCAGGAGCTTGGCGTTGTAGCCGTTCTTCATCGCCCGTGCCACCTCCAAAATCGTGCGGTCGCCCATGCCATAGACCAGCAAATCGGCCCCCGACGAGCAGAGAATCGAGGGGTGGAGCCGATCCTCCCAATAGTCGTAGTGGGTCAGACGGCGGAGCGAAGCCTCGATGCCGCCCACCACCACGGGGGTATGGGGAAAGAGCCGTTTGAGGATTTGGCTGTACACGGTCACCGTGCGGTCGGGGCGGAATCCCGCCTGCCCGCCCGGTGTGTAGGCATCGTCGTGGCGAAGGCGCAGGTTGGCCGTGTAGTGGTTCACCATCGAATCCATCGCACCGCCCGTGATGGCGAAGAACAGGCGCGGGGTGCCGAGCTTCTTGAAGTCGCGCAGGTCGTCGCGCCAGTTGGGTTGCGGTATGATGGCCACGCGGTAGCCCTCGGCCTCCAACAGACGACCAATGACCGCCGCGCCAAAGGCGGGGTGGTCGATGTAGGCATCGCCCGTGAAGAGAATCACATCCAGTTCATCCCAACCGCGTGCGCGTACCTCTTTGAGGGTGGTCGGCAGAAAGGCCATGGCAACTTTGTTTATCGGTTAATAGACATCGAGGATGATTTTCTCGCTATCCTCGGGTAGCTGTGCGGCCAGCCGTTCACCATTCACCGAGCTGTCGTGGAGGGTCACGTTCTCGGTCAGCATCAGGTGGTAGGGGTGGGTGGCATCCTCCACATGGAAGTTGCGAATCTCGATGTTGCGAATCCGTTTTTCGGGGTTGCCCTCCATGAAGAGGGCGTAGTTATCGGCCCGCTTGGCCTCGACGTTCTCAATCACGAAATCTTCGTAGATGGCGGGGTAGTTGCCTCCGCGGAAGCCGAAGTAGTTCGTCTCGAAGCGCAGAATCGCACCCCGCGCCCGCTCCACGGTGATATCCTTCACCCGTACGTTGCGGATGTAGCCGCCGCGGTCCTTGTTCGATTTGAAGTAGATGGCATTCTTCACCGTGCCGATTTCGACCCGCTCCATATAGACATTGGCCGCACCGCCCGACATCTCGCTGCCGATGCAGAGTCCGTTGCACTCGGAGTGGAAGAGGCAGTCGCGCACGACAATGTTTTCCGACGGACGGCCCGTCGAGCGGCCATCCGTATCGCGGCCCGCCTTGATGGCCACCGAGTCGTCGCCCGTGCGGAAGGTGCAGTTCTCAATCAGCACGTTCGAGGTCGATTCGGGGTCGCAGCCGTCGTTGTTCGGGAAGTGGCTGTCGATGGTCACCCCGCGGACAATCACATTGTCGCAAAATACGGGGTGGATGGTCCAGAAGGGGGAGTCTTTCAGCGTGAGGTCCTCGACGAGGATGCGCGAACAGCCGTAGAACTGCACCATCGAGGGGCGCAGGACGGTTCCCACCCCGAAGATGCGCTCCTCAACGGGGGTCAGCTTGTCGCCCATCTCGCGCAGTCGGTCGCGGTCCTCGGCCTCGATTTGGCTCCAGGCGGCAAACTCACGACCCCCCTGCGCATCAATCGTACCGCGCCCCGTGAGGGCGATGTTCGTGCAGTGGTAGGCGTAAATCATCGGCGAGTGGCCGTAGAGTTCGGTCCCCTCCCAGCGGGTCAAAACCACCGGCAGGAAGTCGGCCGAGCGGCCGCTGAATTGGAGGTAGGCACCCTCCTCCAGATGCAGGTTCACGTTGCTCTTCATCCGCAGCGGCCCGTTCAGGGCGTAATGCCCCTTCACAACCCGCACGCGACCTCCTCCGTAGTAGGAGCAGGAGTCGATGGCCTGTTGCAGCACAGGGAGCATCTCGACCCCCTCGGTCGGTGCAACCACCCACTCGCGGTCGGGAAACGAGGTGCGGGCGATGTTTGCAATGATGGCCTCCTGCGGGGTCAGGGGGGCTTGTTCGCCGGTGCAACTCCACACAAGGGTTGCCAGCAGCATGGTGAGTAGTCGTTTCATGGCGTATGGTTAAATATCGGCACTCTCGAAGGTCTCGACGGCCGAGGTGTAGGTATCCCATTTCTGCAGGACGGCCCGAAAGTCGGCCGGCAGCTCGCTCTCGAGCAGCAGCTCCTTGCCCGTGCGGGGGTGGATGAAGCCGAGGGCGCGGGCGTGCAGGGCCTGGCGGGGCATCAGCTCGAAGCAGTTTTCGATGAACTGCTTGTACTTCGTGAAGGTCGTACCCTTCAGGATGCGGTCGCCGCCGTAGCGGGCATCGTTGAACAGGGGGTGGCCCTTCCACGCCATGTGGACACGAATCTGGTGGGTGCGACCCGTCTCCAGGCGGCACTCCACGAGGGTCACATAGCCGTAGCGGCGCAACACCTTGTAGTGTGTCACGGCATGTTTGCCGTCCGAGCCATCCTCAAAGACATACATCTTCTGTCGCTCACGGGGCGAGCGGCCGATGTTGCCGATGATGGTCCCCTCGTCCTCCTCGAAGTTGCCCCACACGAGGGCCACATAGCGGCGGTAAATCGAGTGGTCGAAGAACTGCTTGGCCAGGCGGGCGTGTGCCTCCTCGTTCTTGGCAATGACGAGCAGACCCGACGTATCCTTGTCGATGCGATGCACCAGACCGGCCCGCTCCTCGCTCGTGCAGGTGGCATCGGGGCCTTGCAGGTGGTACAGCAGCGCATTGACCAGCGTGCCGTAGTGGTTGCCCACACCCGGGTGGACCACCATGCCGGCCGGCTTATTGACCAGCAGCAGGTCGTCGTCCTCGTAGGGAATCTCGAGCGGGATGTTTTCGGGGATGAGCGAGACATCGCGGCGGGGGTAGGGCATCACCACCTGGATATAGTCCAGCGGCTTGACCTTGTAGCTCGACTTCGAGGGCGAGCCGTTCACCAGCACGTTGCCCGAGTCGATGGCCGCCTGGATGCGGTTGCGCGACGAGCGTTCCATCCGCGCCTTGAGAAACTTATCCAGGCGCAGGAGCGACTGCCCCTTATCGACCGTGACGTTGAAGTGTTCGTACAGACCCCCCTCTTCGCCCTCTTCGTTCTCGTCGTCAGGCAGGAGGTCGATATCGGTTTCGGGGGTCAGCTCCTCCTCAATCGGGGCGGTGTGTGCGTACGGCTCCATTATTCGAAAAATTCATCTGCGGTTTCATCCTTGTCGGTCGCCTCCGGCGTTTCGGGTGCAAAGCCCCCCGACAGCTCCAGGCGGGCCAGCGAATCGGCCTCGGCCTGCTCCAGTCGCAGTCGCTCGGCGGCCGCCTCACGCGCCATCTTCTCGGCCTCGGCACGCACCTGTTTCACCCGCTCCAGGTCGAGTGTCAGCATCAAATCGACGGGGGTGCCGAGCGACAGGGCCTGCTCGGCGGGGTTGCTCTGGGCATAGACGCGGGCCTCCTTTTGGTTCAGCAGGTTGATGCCCTCCTCGTAAATCACCTTGCCCACGTTGAGGCCCGACTCCCACAATCGGCCCTTGGCCTGTTGCAGGGTCAAACCCACCACCTGGGGGGCGAAGGTGACATTCTCATCGGCATCGACCCCCACATAGAGCGTGATGCCCGACCCCATTTCGGCCTCGATGCGGCTCTCGGCCAAGACGGGCCGGCGGTCGCAATACTGCTCCAAGACATAGTTCGTGGCCATATCGGGACGATAGACCAGCTCCTCAATCTCCAGGCCGGCAATCTCCAGCATGTTCTTCGCCTGGCGCAACGAACGCCCCGCCACATAGGGTACGGGGACCATCTTCTGGCGGAAGGAGTTGATGGTGACATAGACCGTGCGGCCGGGCTTCACCTCCACGCCCCCTTCGGGGAGCTGGTCGAGGATGATGCCGCCCTCGTAGGCCGGAACGAACAGCGAGTCGTTGATGTGCAGCTCCAGGTCGTGTTTCGAGGCGAGCCGCTCGGCCTCGGCGAGGGCGATGCCCGAGAAGTCGGGTACGGTGCGGCGTGCGCCGTGGCGCGTGGCCAGCTGCATCACCAAGTGGGCCGTCACGGCCAGGGCCAGCATGATGACGACAATCAGAAAGAGGTTCCAGGCGAGGCGATTCGAACGCAATCGCTGCCAGAGGGAGCTATTTGTTTTCTTTGCCATGGTTACAACGTGTGCTTTAGATGACTATTTCGGTGCCTTCTGGTAGAGGTAGATGGCGATGATGAGGTAGATCAGGTTGGGTAGCCAGATGGCCAGACCGGGTGGCAACGAGCCGCTCTTGGCAAACTCCTCGAAGAAGCGGTAGAAGAGGATGTACGAAAAGCAGAGGGCGATGCCCACGCCGATATGCAGACCCGTACCGCCGCGCACCTTGCGCGAGGAGAGCGAGACACCGATAAGGGTCAGGATGAAGGTGCCGAGCGGATAGGCGAAGCGGGCGTGCTGCTCGACCTGGATGATGTTAATCGTATCGGAACCCTTGGCGCGTTGCTGGGCCAGGAATTCGTTCAGCTCGTGGATGTTCATCGTCTTGATGAGCTGGTTCACCACACCCAGCTCGGCCTCCTCCAGGTTGATGAGCGTATCGAGGTTGCGGTATTGGGTGAAGGTTTCGTTCTCGTTGCTGTCGAAGGTGCGGGTCGTGTAGCGCGGTGCGGTCCACCGCTTGGTCTCGGGGTCGAAGCTCACATCGGCCGCCTCCAACGAGCGGGTCATCGAACCCTCCTCATACTCCTCGAGGGCGAAGAACGAGGCCCGCTTCGAGCTGTTCTGGTAGCCGCGCACATAGGCGAAGATGCCCGGTTCGATTTGGCGGTAGATGTGGCGGTCGAACTGCACATTCTGACGGCGTTTGATGTATTTGGCCTCGAACGAGACAATCTTCTGCTGCGTGACGGGGATGACCCACAGGTTGAGCGCGAGCGACATCGAGCCGATGATGAGCGCACCGAGGAAGTAGGGCCACATCAGGCGACGGAACGACATGCCGCCCGAGAGCATCGCCACAATCTCGGTCTGGTAGGCCAGCTTCGAGGTGAAGAAGATACAGGCGATGAAGGTGAAGAGCGAACAGAATTGGTTCGCAAAGTAGGGGATGAAGTTCAGGTAGTAGTCGAACAGCACCTCCGAGAGGGGGGCGTGCAGCTCCGTGAAGTCGTCAATCTTCTCCACATAGTCGAACAGCACGACGATGACCAGAATCATCGCAATGGCGAAGAAGAAGGTCATCAGGAACTTGCCGAGTATGTAGCGGTCCAGAATCTTGAAACCGGGGTTGCTGATTTTCATGCGATGCGATTAAAGACGTTGAGTAAGTTTTACGACCATCTGCTCCTTCCACTGTTTGAAGTCGCCGGCGATGATATGCTCACGCGCCATGCCGACCAGCCGCAGGTAGAAGGCGATGTTGTGCAGCGAGGCAATCTCGGCGCAGAGCATCTCCTGGCAGACGGCCAGGTGGTGGAGGTAGGCCTTCGTATAGACCCTATCGACAAAGGCGGTACCCGCGGGGTCGATGGGCGAGAAGTCCGTCTCCCACTTCTTGTTGCGGATGTTGATGATGCCCTCGGCCGTGAAGAGCTGGCCGTTGCGGCCGTTGCGCGTCGGCATCACGCAGTCGAACATATCGACACCGCGGTCGATGGCCTCCAGGATATTGACCGGCGTGCCGACCCCCATCAGGTAGCGGGGTTTCGTCTCGGGCAGCACGGCATTCACCACCTCAATCATCGAATACATCACCTCTGTCGGCTCACCCACGGCCAAACCACCGATGGCGTAGCCGTCGGCATTGTACTGCTGCACCTCCTCGGCCGCCCGGGCGCGCAGGTCGGGGTAGGCACACCCCTGCACGATGGGGAAGAGGGCCTGGTAGTGGCCATATTTGGGGGCGGTCTGGTGGTAGCGGTTGAAGCACCGCTCGAGCCAACGCTGCGTGAGGGCGAGCGAGCGGGCCGCATAGTCGCGCGGAGCATCGCCCGGGGGACACTCGTCGAAGGCCATCATGATATCGGCACCGATCGTACGCTCGGTATCAATCACGCTTTCGGGGGTGAAGAGGTGTTTCGAGCCGTCGATGTGGGAGCGGAAGTAGCACCCCTCCTCCTTGAGTTTGCGGCAGTCGGCCAGCGAGAAGACCTGAAAGCCGCCGCTGTCGGTCAGCATCGGACCCTCCCACGACGAGAAGCGATGCACGCCGCCGGCCTGCTCCAGAATCTCCATGCCCGGACGCAGGTAGAGGTGGTAGGTGTTGGCCAGGATAATCTGGGCCTTGGCCTCCTCCTTCACGTCGCGGTGAAACAGCCCCTTCACGGTGGCTGCCGTACCTACGGGCATGAAAATCGGGGTGTGAATCACACCGTGGTCGGTCCGGATTTCTCCGGCACGCGCCTTCGTGTCGGGCGCGGTATGTTGCAAAGTAAATTGTAAGCTCATAAAAACGTGTGAACGTACGCACTCGCGCATTATGCGCATTATGCCTGGCAAAGATAGTGAAAGCCGAGCGCACTGCCAAAAAAATCGGCCGAAAAGCACGACACGCGACAGAAAAGGGGGTTGGAGCGTGCGGGAGGTTTTAGCCTTTCGTTTGCCGAAGGCAAGTAACAAGAGGATATGCAATCTCGAGCATCAAGCTCGCTTGTGCCACGAGATTGCATATCCTCTTGTCCCCTCCTACGGAGGGATCGAAAGGCTAAAACGGACAGCAGAAATGCCCCTCAAACTAAAAAAGTTGATATAGACAATCCCTCCAAGCCTCCCTTTGATAAGGGAGGCTTAGTCGCTACGCTCCTGGGTGGAGCGAACGACCGTCGTGCTTTTCGGTTGATAGAAAGTAAAGGGCAGTGCCGAGGCGCATCCTGTCTAAACCGAGCGGCGCGGGTCGGAAGACTCCGCGGAGCGAAGGTAAAGATAGGCCTTCGGTTCACAAGCCGAGACCTACCAAAAAGAAACAAAACCGCAAAGCGAAGATAGTGAAAGCCAAAGAAAGCCGAAAAAAGGCAACTAAAGGCAACTAAAGGCAATTAAAGGCGACTAAGGGCGATAAAGGCGATAAGGGTGAGCCGAACTTCTTTTCCACCTTTTTCTCCTTTCCCACCTTTCTCTCCTTTCTCCTTTCTCCTTTCTCCTTTCTCCTTTCTGCTTTCTCATTTCTCCTTCCCTTTTTCCCGAAAATAAATTTGGCAGTGCGATTCGCTTGCACTATCTTTGTACCCACTATGCAGTTACTCGATTTTTTACTCTCCACATACGGTATTTTAGGGCTTGTTTTGTGTGCGGTGGCACTTGTGCTGCTCATCTGGCAGGCGGTCATCTACATCCGCCTCGGCATGTTGGTCGGTTACAAGAACAACCGCCGCAAAAAGGTGCGCGAGGACGAGCCGCCCATCTCGATTGTAGTCCCCATGTTTTCAGAGGATTACGGATTCGTCGAGGAGCGATTGCCGTTGCTCCTTCGGCAGGAGTACGGCCAATTCGAGGTGGTGTTGATTTATGTGGGTCAGAACAGCGATTTTCACGAAGAGTTGGTGCGTCTGCGCCAAAATTATCCCTACCTTACGGTGACGCGCATCCACCTCGACCCGCGCCGTCCGATTTCGCGTAAAATGGCCCTGAACATCGGCATCAAGGCGGCCCACTACGAGTGCATGCTCTTCTCCTCGACCGAGGCGATGCCCCGCTCTTCGCGTTGGCTCTCGCTCATGGCTTCGGGCTTTGCACGCGGTCAGGTGGTCATCGGCTATGCCGCCGTGGAGCAGACCAAGGGGTTGCAGAACCTCCTGATGCGCACCGACCGCATGATGCAGAGTGCCGAGTGGCTCTCGCGGGCGGCCAAGGGAAAGCCCTATCGCGGCACGCTCCACACCTTCGGATTCACCAAGACGCTCTACTTCAGCAAGAAGGTGAACGGCTTCAACCGCCTCGGCATGAACATCGGCGAGGATGACCTCTTCCTGCAGGAGGTGGCCCGTCGCGCCAATACGAGCCTGATTCTCTCGCCCAAGGCGACCATCGACCAAAAGACGTGGGGCGGCCTGGGCTGGTGGATGCACGAGGAGACCTACTACGGGGCGGCAGCCCGCTTCTATCCGCGCGGTGTGCGTTGGATACGTTTCTGGGAGCCTGTCTCGCGTGTCTTGTTCTTCGGCGTGTTGTTGGCCATGGTTCTCCTGCTGCCGCTTGAGATGCAGATCGGGGCGGCCGTGCTGTTCCTGCTCCGCTACCTGATTGTCCTGTTTGAGGTGCGCCGCATCGCCCGTCGTCTGGGCGAAAAGCGGATGCTCCGTCTCTACCTCCTCTACGACCTCTTCAGCCCCCTGTGGGTACTGCTTCGCTCGCTGCTTATGGTGCGTAAAGACGAGCGCGTATGGAGATAGCAGACTACCTCGTAGCCGACGATAGACGGCTCATCTCGTTGGCCCTTGAGGGCGACCACACCGCCTTCGAACACCTCTTCAACCGCTACCGCGAGGCGATTCGGCAGCTCCTCATCCAGCGTGCCGGCTCCGAGAGCGATGCCGACGACCTGTTGCAGGAGACCTTCATCAAGGTCTATCTGCACCTGGACCGCTACAACACCGAGTACACCTTCGGGCAGTGGGTCTATACGATTGCCCGCAACACCTTCATCGACTATGTGCGTCGTCGCCAGGACGACCTCTCGATTGATGAGCGGTTCTCGGCACCCCCCTCACCGGCCCCGACGCCCGAGGAGAGTGTCATCCGCCTGCAACAAAGGGACCAAATCGAACACTACCTCGAGGCCCTCACGCCCCGCTATCGCCAGCTGATTCGGATGCGCTTCTTCGAGGAGTACAGCTACGAGGAGATTGCCGAGAAGCTCTCCCTGCCGATGGGAACCGTCAAAACCCAGATACACCGCGCCCGTGAGCGGATGTGCGATTTGATTCGCAAGGGCGAAAACCACTAAAAAACGATGGACCTGATTCTGAAATATTTTCCCGACCTGAGCGACGAGCAGCAGGCTCGCTTTGCGGCACTCTACGGCCTCTACGAGGAGTGGAATGCCAAGATTAACGTCGTCTCGCGCAAGGACTTCGACCAGCTCTACCTGCGCCATGTCCTCCACTCGTTGGCCATTGCCAAGGTGTGCCGCTTCGAGGCGGGGGCCGAGGTGCTGGATGTCGGTTGCGGCGGCGGCTTCCCCTCCATTCCGCTTGCGATTCTCTTCCCTGAGGTGCGCTTCGTGGCAGCCGACTCGATACGCAAGAAGATTACCGTCGTCGAGGGGGTGGCCCGGAGCCTGGGGCTGACCAACATCGAGCCGCGTTGCGTGCGCGTGGAGCAGCTCACGAACCACTTCGACTATGTGGTTTCGCGGGCCGTGACGGCCATGCCCGAGTTTGTGGGGTGGATTTGGCACAAGATTCGCCGAGGCCAAAAGGGAACCCTTCCCAACGGCATCCTCTACCTCAAGGGGGGCGATTTGGCCGAGGAGCTGGCCGCAACCCGTATGCGGTGGGATTTGTTTGCCATCAGCGACTTTTTCGAGGAGGAGTTCTTCGAGACCAAGAAGGTGGTTTATACCAAAAAATAGCAATCCGATTACCTAAAAACCTAACAATATGAGAGATTTTACCTACTATGCTCCGACCGAGGTGGCCTTTGGCGCACACTCCGAGGAGCGCATCGGCAAATTGGTGGCCAAGTATGGCGGCAAGAAGGTGTTGATTCACTACGGCGGACAGTCGGCCGAGCGGTCGGGACTGCTGGGCGTGGTGCGTGCGCAGCTCACGGCCCACGGCATCGCCTATGTGGAGCTGGGCGGTGTGGTGCCTAACCCGCGTGTCTCGAAGGTCCGCGAGGGCATCGAAATCTGCCGCCGCGAGGGGGTCGATTTCATCCTGGCCGTCGGTGGCGGCAGCGTCATCGACTCGTCGAAGGCCATCGCCGTAGGCGTTCATTACGCGGGCGATGTGTGGGATTTCTTCCTCGGCAAGGCCCAGGCCGGTGAGTGCCTGCCTCTCGGTGCGGTGCTGACCATTCCGGCCGCCGGTAGCGAGATGTCGGACGGCTGCGTCGTGACGAACGAGGAGGGGTGGCACAAGCGCGGCTACTCGACCAACAAGACCCGTTGCAAGTTTGCCGTCATGAACCCCGTGCGCACCTACACCCTCCCCGCCTACCAGACCGCCTGCGGCATCACCGATATCCTGATGCACACCATGGAGCGTTACTTCTCGCACGAGGACGATATGTCGCTCACGGATGCGCTGGCCGAGGCCCTGATGCGCACGGTCATGGATTGGGCTCCGGTGGTGATGCGTGAGCCGGAGAACTACCGCGCCCGCGCCCAAATCATGTGGGCCGGCTCGGTGGCACACAACGACCTGACGGGTTGCGGCACGCTGGGCGATTGGGCCACCCACCACCTTGAGCATGAGTTGAGCGCGCTCTTCGATGTGGCCCACGGTGCCGGTCTGGCAGCCGTGTGGGGCAGCTGGGCCCGCTATGTGAAGAACGAGAACATCTCGCGCTTTGTCCGCTTTGCTGTCAATGTGCTGGGCGTGGAGAACGACTTCACCGACCCCGAGCGCACCGCCCTGAAGGGCATCGAGAAGATGGAGAACTTCTACCGTTCGATCGGGATGCCGACCTCGATTCCGGAGCTGATCGGCCGCCCCGTCACGGAGGAGGAGATTCAGCAGATGGCCGACAAATGCTGCCGCCAGGATACCCACACCGAAGGCAACTTCAAAGTCCTCTACCGCAAGGAGATGGAGGATGTCTATCGCCTGGCGAATAAGTAGAGGTTCGGTCGCTTAAAGACGAGAAGGGCGAGAAGAGGAGTTCAACCTCGTTCTCGCCTTTTTTGCCTTTTTCGCCCTTAACCCCCTTTAGTTGTGTTTAGTTACCTTTTAGTTGGTTTTTCTTTGGCTTGCACTATCTTTACCTTCGCTCCGCGGAGTCTTCCGACCCGCGCCGCTTGGCAAGAAGCCGATTGGATTTTATTTCGAGCCTATTTGCGAACTATTTTCGAGATGCTTTCACCTCGGAGGTTGCAGATAATAGCGGGCTATTTTCAAAATCTCCGAAGAGAAAGCGGCCGGAAAGAGCCGCAAAGAGGCCGAAATCTTTTTGCCTTTCAAAGGCTTACATGATGAATAAAATCCAAATCGGCTTCGTGGATAGGCTGCGCCTCGGCACTGCCTCTGAATCAGGCAAAAAGCACTCTTTTATAGCGACTAAGCCTCCCTTATCAAAGGGAGGTTTGGAGGGATTGTCTATATGTTTTTTATTTAGTTTTGGGGAGCATATCGCTCTATCCGTTTTAGCCTTTCGGCCCCTCCATAGGAGGGGGCAAGAGGATGTATCATTTCGCGGCACAAGCGAGCTTGATGCCCGAAATGATACATCCTCTTGTTACTTGCCTTCGGCAAACGAAAGGCTAAAACTATGCAACCGCTCCAACCCCCTTTTCTGTCGCGCGTCGTACTTTTTGCCTGATTTTTTTGGCAGTGCGCTCGGCTTGCACTATCTTTGTCTCCAATATGAGCGAGTTTATAGTCAGTGCAAGAAAGTATCGTCCTGCGACCTTTCAGTCGGTCGTCGGACAAAAGCACATCACCTCGACGCTGAAAAATGCCATCGAGCGTGGTCAGTTGGCCCATGCCTACCTCTTCTGCGGCCCGCGCGGTGTGGGCAAGACCACCTGCGCCCGCATCTTCGCCAAGGCGATTAACTGCCTCTCTCCCAACGGGGCCGAGGCCTGCAATGCGTGCGAATCGTGCCGCTCGTTTACGGAGGGTCGCTCGCTCAACATCCACGAGTTGGATGCCGCCTCGAACAACTCGGTGGAGGATATCCGCACCCTGATTGAGCAGGTGCGCATCATCCCCCAGGTGGGTCGCTACTCGGTCTTCATCATCGACGAGGTCCACATGCTCTCGGCGGCCGCCTTCAACGCCTTCCTTAAGACCCTCGAGGAGCCGCCCCAGCACGCCATCTTCATCCTCGCCACGACCGAGAAACACAAAATCATCCCCACGATTTTGTCGCGTTGCCAGATTTACGACTTCAACCGCATCCGCGTCGAGGATTCGGTCGAGTACCTGAAATACATCGCTTCGCAGGAGGGTATCACGGCCGACGAGGAGTCGCTCAACCTCATCGCCCAGAAGGCCGACGGCGGTATGCGCGATGCCCTTTCGATGTTCGACAAGGCCGTCTCGTTCTGCGGCACGACGCTCGACTACCGCTCCGTGGCCCAGACCCTCAATGTGCTGGACTACGACACCTACTTCCGCATGACCGACCTGCTGACCGCAGGCAACTATACCGAGGCCCTGGTGGCCTTTGACGAGGTACTCTCGAAGGGCTTCTCGGGCCAGACCTTTATGGCGGGGCTGAATCGCCACCTGCGCGACCTGCTGATGGCCCGCCAGCCCGATACGCTGAAGCTGATTGAGATGACCGGAACCCTCATGGAACGCTACCGCGCGCAGGCGGCGGTCACCGAGGCCGAATTCCTCTTCGGGGCCATCTCGATACTTACCGAATTGGACGGTAAGATACGACAAGCCTCAAATGGTCGCCTGTTGGTGGAGCTGGGTCTGATGAAAATCGCACGACTCGGCCAAAAAAAAAAGATAGAGGATGAGGAGCTGTACGAACTGCCCGCTTTAGAGCCGC
>X42_Goitered_Gazelle__coassemble_30_pt1 | contig 51929 bp, 35 predicted proteins | sample X42_Goitered_Gazelle__metabat2_low_PE_007 | metagenome-assembled genome bin X42_Goitered_Gazelle
AGAGCATTCCAGACCACCCCCTAAATCCCCCTCCCCTGGAGGGGGACTTGCGGTGAGGTACGCTAATTTATGGGATTTGCAAAATTTACAGACAAATCTTTATTAAATGGCAGCAAGCACTCCAATGTGAAAGAGCATTCCAGACCACCCCCTAAATCCCCCTCCCCTGGAGGGGGACTTGCGGTGGGAGGGGGACTCGCGGCGAGAAGCAAAATAAAAGAGCAATTCCTGGTTGTGCAACCATAGACCGCACAACCAGGAATCGTCTCTTCACACCGAGGGTTCTCTAAAAGGCCTTCTCCTCGATGATTGAAGCATACGAGGACCAATAAGTGGCCGTCGTGTAGCTTTCAAGGCTACCCGTAGGTACATAAACTTTCAGGTCGGCAGCCGTGTTGCTAAATACCCAACCCGTTGGCATTCTGGGAGCCGTGACAGGAAGGCAGTTCACCTCCCGCAGGCTCGTGCAACCGTTAAAACACGATTGATTCAGGGCTGTCACTGCGGCCGGAATCGTAATCTCCTCCAAGGAGGTGCAGTTTTGGAAGAGATAGGTGGGTACTGAATAGAGTCCTTCGGGCAGCACCACCTCCGTCAAGGCCGTGCAAGAGGCGAATACACCACTATTCAGGCCGTGGTTAGTAGCACTCTTGACAATTGACGAGGGGATAATCACCTTCGTCAGCGCGGTACATTTCTCGAAGGCGTTCACTCCCAAATCGGTAATACCTTCGGGCAGGCCGATGGCCGTGAGTGCCGAACAGTTGCGGAATGCATAACTACCAACCTTCTTCAATCCGTCGGGAAGCGTCACGCTTTGCAACGAAGCGCAAGATTCAAAACAATAGGCGGGAAGTTCGCTTACCGAGGCGGGAATCACAATTGAAGTAAGCCCCGATTTTGTAAAGGCATAGTTATTGATTGTGGTGAGCGAGGCGGGCAGGGTGATTTGTTGCAAGGCCGTACATCCGGAGAAGATAGATAAGCCAAGCGTTGTAACACCCTCCGTAAGATGCACCTGCGTAAGCGATGTGCAATTATAGAAGAAGTTATTCGGCACGATGGCCATCGACGAAGGGATGGTGATGGTTTCAAGCCCCGTGCAAGACTCAAACATATTGGCGGCAGACGATACACCGCTAAAAGCCAGTCCCTCGCTAAATTCAACCTCTTTCAAAGCCGTACATCCGGAGAAGGCATACAATCCGCTTTTCAGCGACTTGGGAAGGGTAATCTGCTCCAAAGCAGTACAACCCTTAAACATATAATTGCCCAACAGGGTCAGCCCCTCGCTCAGGGTCACATTTTTCAGGCTCGTACAACCCTCGAACACATAACCACTGATGGTGGTAAGCGAAGCCGGAATTACGATGTCGGTCAAGGCCTTGCAGTTATTGAAAGCTCTGGTGTCAATCTTTTTGACCGAGGCAGGGATGGTTACATCGGTCAGCATCGGACAATTCTGGAAGAGATAACTGGACAAGGTCTCCACGCCCTCCTCAATCACCGCCTTTTGCAGTTTGTCACATCCGTAGAAAAGGCTGGAACCAAGCGAAGTAACCGAAGCGGGAATCGTTACCTCGGTAAAGGCGTCGCAATCGTCAAAGGCATAATGACCAAGGCTTTCCAAGGCCTCCGGGAAGGTTAGATTGGGTAAAAGCCTACAATCGGCAAAGCCACTCTGACCAATCGACTTGAGCGAGGCGGGCAACTCTATTTCGCTCAATTTCGAGCAGCTCTGGAAAGCATTATCGCCAATGGCCGTCGTCTGCTCCGACAACACGACACGCTCCAACAACGAGCAACCATAGCACACATAGTTCGGGAGGCTCGTAATGGCAGCGGGGAAGGTTATCTCCACCAAATCGTCGCATCGGTAGAAGGCGCGCCCCCCGATGGTCTGCAACTCCTCGGGCAAGGTGATGGCATCCAATTCATAGCAGTTATCGAATGCATTGTTGCCAATCGAAAGGAGCGATTCAGGCAGGACGATGGATGTCAAGCCGTAGCCATACTGGAATGCTCTGTTGCCTATCGTAGTCACGGTGGCAGGCAGGGTCATCGAGGTCAGTTCGGAACGCGAGCGGAAGGCATCGTCGCCCAGCATCGTCAGGGGGCGGTCGAAGAGCATCACACCGCGGTCGGTCTCCACATCGTACTCATTCGAGAGCAACACCGCCTCGCCGAAAGGTGCGGTAGCACTGGTGTTGGGTTCCAGCACCTTCTTATTATTGGTCGTGTAGTAGATGACCGTCGTGGCGGGGGTCGTGTAGTCGACCTTGAGCGCAGCCATGGGCGAAATCTCGTTGCGTACTACCGAGAGGCTGTTGCGCGTACCCTTCGTAAAGAGGTTGCCCTCCGTATCGGTCAACAGAATCGTGATACCATCCGTAAACTCGACAGCAGGCAACACCACCCAGAAGATGGTCGGGTTCTCCTTGTCGGTGGAGAGTGTAACACCCTCACCACACGCCACGCTGACAGCCGTCGTGGCCTCCTCGGCCATTGTTACGACGGGAGCCTCGTCATAGGCAATCGTTGCCGTAGCCGCACCGGCAATCTTTTCGTTGTTGTTACCACGCACAGTCACGGTACGCACCACGACACCCTCCACCTCGGCATAGAGCTTGAGTTTGAGGTAGCCACCCGCATTACGGAAACGGAGAGACGTATCCTCCACGTTTTCGCTCACGGCCATCATCGTGTTGGCGGTTACACCGAAGCTGTTCTCGCGGTAATGTTGTAGGGCGGGCATTTCGAACGTGAAGAGTCCCTCGCTCGAAATGGTCGCCATGCCGTCGTAGGGATAGAGGCCGTAGATGGCATTCAGCGGCTGGCCGTTGTAATCCTCCAACTCCTCTTCGGGCGAAGTGAATTGGCCCGTCACATCGCCCGTCTCACCCTGAAACTCGTATTTGCGATTGGTTGTCACGCCCACGAAGGCCGAGAAGGAGTCGCCTGCGTACCAGCGTACCGACTTGTCGGTATCTAAATAGGTACGTGTCGTATCATCCTCGGCTGTAGCCGTGAGCATAGGCAGGCCCTCGCTCACCACGGGGAGCGCAGGGTCAATCTCCTCCATCGACTTGCTGCAACCGGTCAGCACAACAGCCAACAAGGTTGCATAGAGCAGCATCTTCTTCATCTTTCTTCCATTTTTTAGATTACCACTCCGTGTCGGGATGTTCCTCCCCGACCGATTCGTTCCCCTCACCGCTGAGAGCAAAACCTTGCTCGACGGCAAGCTCCAAAAGCTCCACCGAGGGAGCCTCATAGTATAGTTTCTTCATATAATAAAAAAGTATAAATTGAATGTATTCATTTTCAGTCACAAAGGTAGTGCAAGGGGGGGGGGATTTTCCAAATTTTCAACCGTTTTTCTTTGTTTTTAGGGAGAATAATCGTTGGGGGATAAAACAAGCCGAAAGGTTGTTCGAAGTGAATAAAAGGTTCTAAGGGGGCTGGAGAGCTTTGGTTGCCTTTATTTTTCGGTCTGTTTGTACTATATTTCCTTTTTTTTCGTATATTTGCACCGCAAACCAAACAAAAAAGCTATGAAAAACATCTTCAAAGTGGGCCTTTTGGCTCTCGTTATGTTGTTCACGAACAACGTATTTGCCCAGTCGGCCGCCGACAAGATTGTCGGTGTATATCAGGTCGAGGAGGAGGGTCGTCAGTCGAAGGTTCGTTTCACGAAGTGCGCCGACGGCTCGTACCAGGGTCAGATTATCTGGCTCTCGCAGCCCAACAATCCGGACGGCACGCGCAAGATGGATCTGAAGAATCCCGACCCGGCCAAGCGCAACACGCCGGCCGACCAGGTGGTCATCGTCTCCGGCATTCGCTACGATGCCAAGAAAAATGTCTGGAACGGCGGCAAGGTCTATAAGCCCATCAACGGCAAGACCTACAAGGTGGAGTGTTCGTTCGACGATGCGAAGACCCTGCGCGTAAAGGGTTCGCTCGGCCCCATTTCGTTGTCGCGCTACTGGAAAAAGGTCGAGTAGGCAAATTCGACAACGAATTGCACTGAAAAAGAGCGGATAGCCGATTGCGGTTATCCGTTTTTTCTATACTTTTGTCGCCATGAAAGCAATCATCGACTTTATTCGACGTTGGACGCTCCCCGTAGCGATGGTGGCGGGTGTGGCCGCCTACTTTATTTTTACCGCCCTGCCGTGGCCCGATGGCACCTATCATCTGGCCGAGGAGGTGCTGTCGGTCGTGCAACCGACCCTCCTGTTTTTGATGCTCTTCCTCTCGTTCTGCAAAATCCGCCTGAGCGATTTGAGCTTCAAACGGTGGTATTGGTGGCTGCTGCTGATTCAGGTGAGCCTCTTTTCGCTCTTTGCTGTGGTGTTGTATCTGATGCCCGACCACCCGTCGAAGATTCTCGTGGAGAGTGCCATGCTCTGCTTCCTCTGCCCCACGGCGGCCGCTGCGGTGGTCTTCACCGTGAAGCTCGGCGGCAGTGCCGCATCGGTCACGACCTACACGCTGCTGATTAACTTCGTGGTGGCGATTCTCGCCCCGCTCGTCCTGCCGCTGGTCCATCCGCAGGAGGGCATCTCGTTCCTGCCCGCCTTCTGGATTATCAGCAAGCGCATCTTCCCCGTGCTGATTCTGCCCCTCTTTGCGGCCGTGGCGTTGGAAAAGATTTGGCCGAAGCTGCATAGGCTGTGCGCCTCGTCGAAGGATGCCGCCTTCTACCTGTGGGTCTGCACCCTGACGTTGGCCATCGTGGTCACCACGAAGAGTCTGGTCCACGACCCCTCGCCCCTGATTTACCAGGTGAGCATCGCCCTGATTGCCTTCCTGGGTTGCGTGGCCCAATTCTGGATGGGGCGCAAAATCGGTCTGAAACACGGTGAGCAGGTGGTGGGCGGCCAGGCCCTCGGCCAGAAGAACAACGTCTTCATCATCTGGCTCGGCTACACCTTCCTTTCGCCCATCACTGCCCTCTCGGGAGGTTTCTTCGCCATCTGGCAGAATGTGGTGAACAGCTACCTCTTATATAAGAAAGAGAAGAAAGAGCAGAAGTGATTAAAGAGATTAAGGAGCGTTCTCTTTCATATCATTAGTAAAGCAAAAAGAGCGAGTGGTTTCCCACTCGCCCTTGCTTTGTCCGAAGCGCAGCTTACTTGCCCAGCATCTTCTTCACCTCGGCGGCCACGGTCGTGCCGTTGTAACCGAACTTCTCGTCCAGCACCTTATAGGGGGCCGAATAGCCGAAGTGGTCGAGGCCGTGGATATAGCCGTTCTCGCCCACCAGACCCAGCAGGTTCACGGGCAGACCCGAGGTCATACCGTAGCGCGGCAGCCCTGCAGGCAGCACGCTCTCCTGGTACGAACGGGGCTGGTCGCGGAACAGACCCTCGCTCGGCACATTCACCACGCGTACGGCGATGCCCTCCTCGGCGAGCTTCTCGGCACCCTCGACCAAGGTCGAGACCTCCGAACCGGTGGCCACCAGCACGGCAGCGGGCTTGGCGGCATCCATCACCACATAGCCACCCTTGGCAATCTGCAAGGCCTCCTCACGACGCTGACGACCCAGCGTGGGCAGGGTCTTGATGTTCTGGCGCGAAAGAATCAGGGCCACGGGTCGCTGCTCCTCCAGGGCGAGTTTCCAGGCCGTTACGGTCTCCTCGCCATCACCCGGGCGCAGCACAACCATCGAACGCTCGCCGTGGTGGTTCTTCAGATGCTCCATCAGGCGAATCTGGGCCTCATGCTCGATGGGCTGGTGGGTAGGACCATCCTCACCGACACGGAACGAGTCGTGGGTCCAGATATAAATCACATGCAGGCGCATGAGGGCCGAAAGGCGCACGGCCGGCTTCATATAATCCGAGAATACGAAGAAGGTACCGCAGGCGGGAATCACACCACCGTGCAGGGCCATACCGTTCATCACGCAGGCCATCGTCAGCTCCGACACACCGGCCTGGAAGAACTTACCCGTGAAGTCGCCCTTCGTAAAGGCGGTCGTCTTCTTCAGGTAGCCGTCCGTCTTATCCGAGTTCGAGAGGTCGGCCGAAGCCACCACCAGGTTCTCCACCTTCTCGGCCAACACGCCCAGCACCGTAGCCGAAGCGGCACGGGTAGCCACGTCGGCCTTCATCTCAATCGACTTGTAGTCAATCTCGGGCAGCTCGTTCTTCAGGAACTTGTCGAGCTTCGTGGCCAGCGACTTGTTCTCCTGACGCCAAGCCTTCTCCGTGGCAGCCATCTGCTCGCTCCACCCCTTCAGCTCCTCCTTGCGGGCTGCAAAGGCGGCCTCCGACTCCGCAAAGAGCTGGAACGGCTGCTCGGCATCGCCACCCAGGTTGCGAATCGTTGCGGCAAAGTCGGCACCGGCAGCCGAGAGGGGCTGACCGTGGGTCGAAACCTTATCCTCGAACGAGGCACCATCGGCGGCCACGGCACCCTTACCCATAATCGTCTTACCGATGATGAGGGTCGGGCGCTCCGTCTCCTCGTTGGCGGCCTTCAGGGCGGCACGCAGCTCGTCGATGTTGTGGCCATCGACCTTCAGCACATGCCAATTCCAGGCCTTGTACTTCATCTCCACATCCTCGGTATCGACCTCCTCGACCTTCGTCGAGAGCTGGATGTTGTTCGAGTCGTAGTACATGATGAAGTTCGAGAGGCCGAGGTGACCGGCAATGCGGCCCACGCCCTGCGAAATCTCCTCCTCTACGGCACCATCCGAGATGTAGGCGTAGGTCTTGTGCGCCATCCACTCGCCAAAGCGGGCCACCATGAATCGCTCGGCAATGGCCGCACCGAGGGCAATGGCATGACCCTGACCCAGCGGACCCGACGAGTTCTCCACACCGCGCATCACATCCACCTCGGGGTGACCGGGCGTTACGCTGCCCCACTGACGAAGATTCTCCAAATCCTCCATCGAGTAGTTTCCGGCCAGCGCCAGCGTTGCATAGAGCATCGGCGACATGTGGCCCGGGTCGAGGAAGAAGCGGTCACGATAGGGGTGATCCATCTTCTGGGGGTCATAATTGAGGAACTCGGTAAAGAGGACGGCCATAAAATCGGCACCGCCCATCGAGCCGCCGGGGTGACCCGACTTGGCCTTTTCGACCATGGCTGCCGACAGGACACGGATGTTGTCGGCAACACGCTTCAATTCGGAATTAGTAGCCATAATGTTACGTTGTATAATTGATTTATTGATTGTTCTTCGTTATCCCACCTGTTTGAGTTGGGCCAGGTTGGCACGCTCGAAACGCTCACGGGCATAGTCGAGCGTGACGGTGAAGCGCGTTAAATCGCTCGACGGCAGCTCGAACATCGCATCGGTCATAATCGCCTCGGCAATCGAGCGCAGGCCGCGCGCACCGAGCTTAAACTCCACCGCCTTATCGACGATGTACTCCAGCACCTCCCTGTCGAACTTCAGCTCCACGCCGTCCATCTCGAACAATCGCTCGTATTGGCGGACGATGGCATTCTTCGGCTCGGTGAGAATCCGCAGCAGGGCCTCGCGCCCCAGGGGCTGCATGAAGGTCAGCACCGGCAGACGACCCACCAGCTCGGGAATCAGTCCGAAGGAGCGCAAATCCTGCGGCAGGATGTACTTCATCAGGTTGTTGCGGTCCACCTGCTCGGTCTTCACTCGCCCGTAACCCAATGCACGGGTATTGAGGCGTTGGGCTATCTTCTTCTCGATGCCGTCAAACGCACCTCCGCAGATGAAGAGGATGTTGCGCGTATCGACCTGGATAAACTTCTGGTCGGGGTGCTTGCGACCTCCCTGGGGCGGGACATTGACGGTCGTACCCTCCAGAATCTTCAGCAGGGCCTGCTGCACACCCTCGCCCGACACGTCGCGCGTGATGGAGGGGTTATCCCCCTTGCGGGCTATCTTGTCAATCTCGTCGATGAAGACGATGCCGCGCTCGGCCTCCTCGACCTTGTAGTCGGCCACCTGCAACAGGCGCGAGAGGATGCTCTCGACATCCTCGCCCACATAGCCCGCCTCGGTCAGCACCGTGGCATCGACAATCGTGAAGGGGACCTTCAGCAGCTTGGCAATCGTGCGGGCGATGAGGGTCTTACCCGTACCCGTGGGACCCACCAGGACGATGTTCGACTTATCAATCTCCACCTCGCCCTCCTTGCGCTCGACCATCAGGCGTTTGTAGTGGTTATAGACGGCTACCGACATGGCACGCTTCGCCTCGTCCTGTCCGATGACCCACTCGTCCAAAAAGGCCTTGATCTGCTGGGGCTTCATCAGCTCCTCGCGCTTGAAGGGAGCCGACTTGGGGCGACGCTCGGCCACCATCTCGTTGTCGAGCAGGATGCGATGACCGTTCTCGATGCACTTGTTGCAGATGTTGGCCCCCTCCATGCCCTGGAAGAGAATCTCGACATCCGACCGCTTTGCACCGCAAAACGAGCAACAGTCTCCCGTATGATTACCACCCGAACGGCGGTTGTTGTTCTTTTGTGTCATAGTAAGTATTGAGGAGCAGAAAAGGCGGAAAGGCGTGAAGGGCGGAAAAGGAAACTTTCAACTTTCAACTTTCAACTCTTTTCTCTTTGCTCTTTCCTCTTTGCTCTTTGCTCTTTATTTTACTCTTTTCTTCTGGTTAATACCTCGTCAATCAGGCCGTAAGCCTTGGCCTCCTCGGCCGAGAGCCAATAGTCGCGGTCGGCATCGCGCTCGATTTTCTTGAGCGACACGCCGGCATGCTTGGCCAGAATCTCGTACAACTCGCGCTTGGTCTTGAGAATCTCGCGGGCCGTGATTTCGATATCCGAAGCCTGTCCCTGCGCACCGCCCAGCGGCTGGTGAATCATCACGCGCGAGTGAGGCAGGGCGGAACGCTTGCCGGCCGCACCGGCCGTCAGCAGCACCGCACCCATCGAGGCGGCCAGCCCCGCGCAGAGCGTGGCCACGTCGCACGAGACGAGCTGCATCGTATCGTAGATGCCCAGACCGGCCGTCACCGACCCGCCGGGCGAATTGATGTAGAGCTGAATATCCTTCTCGGGGTCCACCGATTCGAGGAACAGCAGCTGGGCCTGGATGATGTTGGCCGCATCGTCGTAAATCGGCGCACCGAGGAAGATGATGCGCTCCATCATCAGGCGCGAAAAGACATCCATCTGTGCCACGTTCAACTGTCGCTCCTCGATAATCGTGGGCGACACATAACCGGCTGCAACAGACTGAAAGTCATGCAACTTAAGTGAACTGATACCGCAATGAAGGCGGGCATATTTTTCAAATTCCGAAGCCATCGTTCTTTCTGTCAAATAAAAAGGACTTTGCAAACATCACGCCTGCAAAGTCCAAAGATACGATTTTTTTCTAAAAATCCTACAACGTCTTGGCCATTTTTGCGAAGTCGTCTGCCGAAATTGCCTTCTCGGTGACCTTGATCTTGGCCTTCACGGCCTCGACCACCTTCTGCTCGAAGAGCTTCTCGTAAATCTTCTGGGCCTGCTCCTTGTTCTCCAGAATCTGCTTGGCGTAGCCCTCCAACATCTCCTCGGGAGCCGACGGCATGCCATACTGGGCGAACTGGGCAGCAGCCAACGCCTTGGCCTCCGTGGTGGCATCCTCGGGCGTTACGGTGAGCTTCTCGCTCTCGATGAGCTGCTTCTGGATGAAATTCCAGGTAAACATCTGCAGGAACTGGTCGAAGTCCTTCTCGATATCCTCCATCGAGAACTTGCCCTCGTTAATCGTGTAGAGCCAACGCTTGAGGAAGGCCTCCGGCATCTTCAGGCCGGCCTTCTCGATGAGGTAGTTGCGTACCTGGAGCGTGAACATATAGTCGCTCTCACGACCCAGCTCGCGCGAAATCTCCTCGTCGAGCATCTTATCCAGCTCCTTCTCGTTGGTCACGTTACCGGCGGGGAAGGCCATCTTGAAGAACTCCTCGTTCAACTCCGGCTCCGAGAACTTGCGAATCTTCGTAATCTCCAGCTCGAACTCGGGCTTGATGGCAGCCAGCTCCTCCTGCTTCACCTGGAGGATGGCGGCACGCTGGGCCTCGGTCTTATACAGCTCGTTGATATTGACCTGCATCTTATCGCCCACCTTCTTGCCCAGGAAGGGCTTGCGCTCCTCCTCGTTCATCGAAATCAGACCCACATAGGCATCCTGAATCTGCATATCGCCGTTGTCGAGTACGACGGTCAGGGCCTCGTCCGAGGCAACCTCCTCGACATCGACCAGGCGGCCGAAGCGACGCAGGTAGTTCTCGCGGTAGTCGGCGTGCATCTTCTTGTCGATCTTGATGCGGTTGTAGGTCAGCTTATCCTTCTCCGTGAGGTCGAGGTTGAGGGCGGGAGCCTCACCAATCTCGAACTTGAACTCGAACTCGGTGTTATGCTCGAAGTCGAAGTCGCCCTGCTCCTCCGAGGGAATCACATCACCCAGGTAGTCAATCTTCTCGTTCTGCAAATACTCGAACACGGCATTCGATGCCATGCGGTACGACTGCTCGGCCAGGACACCCTTGCCGTACATCTTCTTCACGATGCCCATCGGCACCATGCCCGGACGGAAACCCGGAATGTTGGCCTTGCGACGATACTCGCGCAGCGCCTTCTCCACCTCGGCAGCATAATCTGCCTCGACCACTTTCACGCTCAAGATGGAAACACCACCCTCGCGTTGCTCACGTACAATGTTCATAGTAAATAAGTTATATTCGTTTTCTTGCTTTTTCTGCACAAATCGGGTGGCAAAGATACAAATATTAAATGAAAAATGAAAATGAAAAATCAGTTTTCAGTTTTCACCTTTCACTTTTCAGTTTTCAGTTTTCAGCTTTCAGTTTTCACCTTTTTTCACTATCTTTGTCGAATGAAACATCTGAAAATTCTGCTACTGTTGCTCGTGGTCCTGCCCATGGCCTGCGGATGTGGGCGCAAGAGCCGCTCAAAGGGGGTCGAGGTGGTCGAGCCGGTGCGCTACACCTACCGCATCGCGGCAACCTATCCCCACTCGCGCGAAGCCTACACGCAGGGGCTGCAATATGCCGACGGCCTGCTGTGGGAGGGTACGGGCGAATATGGAGGTTCTACGCTGAAAACCACCGACTTAACAACCGGCAAGGAGGAGATTCTCATCGAGCTTCCCAACTCCGAATTCGGCGAGGGCATCACCCTCTTGGGCGATAAAATCTACCAGCTCACCTGGAACGAAAACACCTGCCATGTCTATGACCGCACGACCCGTCGCAAGCTCCGCGATTTTCGCTATGCCGGCGAGGGGTGGGGCCTTACGACCGATGGCGAAAAGCTCTACTTCTCGAACGGCACCTCCACCCTCTCGCGGCTCGACCCCGAGACCTTCCGTCGGGAGGCCTCCGTGGTGGTCACCCTGCGGGGTGTGCCGGTCGAATACCTCAACGAGTTGGAGTGGATTGACGGAAAAATCTGGGCCAACATCTACCTCTCGGACCAAATCGCCATCATTGACCCGCAAAGCGGTGTGATTGAAGGAATTATCAACCTCGAAGGCATCCTGCCCGCGACCGAGCAGGAGCTGACGACCGATGTGCTGAACGGCATCGCCTACGACGAGGCGCAAAAGCGCATCTTCATTACGGGCAAGAAGTGGCCCCACATCTACCAAATCGAACTCATCAAGCAATGACAAACCGACTACATAGCGCGCTCGAAGAGCGCATCCTGCTGCTCGACGGCGGCTTCGGCACGATGATGCAGCAAAACCACTTCACGGAGGAGGACTACCGCGGGGAGCGATTCAAGGCGCACCCCACCCCGCTCAAGGGGTGCAACGACCTGCTCTCGCTGACCCAACCGGATGCCGTGGAGGCCATCCACGAGAAATATTTGCAGGCAGGTGCCGACATCATCACCTGCAACTCGTTCAATGCCAACTCGATATCGTTGGCCGATTACGGTCTTTCCGCGTACGCGCGCGAGATGGCGACCGCCGCAGCCCGTCTGGCTCGTCGCGCGGCCGACCGCTACACGCAGCGCAACCCCGCCAAGCCGCGCTTTGTGGCCGGCTCGGTAGGCCCCACGAACCGCACCGCCTCCCTCTCGGCCGATGTGCAGAACCCCGCCGCCCGCGAGGTGACCTTCCGCGAGCTGACGCGGGCCTACCGCGACCAAATCGAGGGACTCGCAGCGGGGGGCGTGGATATTCTGCTCATCGAGACGGTTTTCGACACGCTGAACTGCAAGGCAGCCCTTTATGCCATCCGCGAGGCGGGGATCGAACTGCCCGTCATGGTTTCGGGTACGCTGGCCGACAAGAGCGGCCGCACCCTCTCGGGGCAGACCGTCGAGGCCTTTGTCGCCTCGGTCGAGCATAACGAGCTGCTCTCCATCGGCCTGAACTGCGCCTTTGGTGCGCGCGATTTGATGCCCTACATCGAGCGCATTGCGAAGGTCGCCTCCTGCCGCATCTCGGCCCACCCCAACGCCGGACTTCCGAACCTCATGGGGGGCTACGACGAGACACCCGCCATGTTTGCCGAGGATATCCGCCACTATTTGGAGCGCGGCCTGCTGAACATCGTGGGCGGCTGCTGCGGTACGACCCCGGCCCACATCTTCGAGTTGCAAAAAATCGTGGGCGACTACGCCCCGCGTCCGCTGCCCGAGCGACACCCCGTGACCCGCTTGAGCGGATTGGAGATGCTCGAAATCACCCCCGAAAAGAACTTTATCAACGTGGGCGAAAGGACCAACGTGGCCGGCTCGGCCAAGTTTGCCCGCCTGATTCGTGAAAAACGCTACGAGGAGGCCCTCTCGATTGCCCGCGCACAGGTCGAGGCCGGCGCGCAGGTCATCGATGTCTGCATGGACGACGGCATGATTGACGGCGTGGAGGCGATGCGCACCTTCCTTGCGCTGATGGCCTCCGAGCCGGAGATTGCCCGCGTGCCGGTAATGATCGACTCGTCGCGCTGGGAGGTCATCGAGGCGGGTCTGGAGCTGACCCAGGGACGTGCGGTCGTGAACTCCATCTCGCTCAAAGAGGGGCCTGAGGCCCTATTGGAGAAGGCGCGTAAGATTCATCGCTACGGTGCGGCCGTGGTGGTGATGCTCTTCGACGAACGGGGGCAGGCCGACACCTACGAACGCAAGGTCGAGGTGGCCGAACGCGCCTACAAGCTCCTCACCGAGGATGGTTTCCCGCCCGAGGGCATCATCTTCGACCCCAACATCCTGGCCGTGGCTACGGGCATGGCGGAGCATGACGCTTACGCCAAGGCTTTCATTGATGCCACCCGCACGATTAAGGAGCGTTGCCCCCATGTGAAGATTTCAGGCGGTGTATCGAACCTCTCGTTCTCGTTCCGCGGCAACAACACGGTGCGCGAGGCGATGCACGCCGTCTTCCTCTACCACGCCATCCGTGCCGGTATGGAGATGGGCATCGTCAATCCGGAGCTGCTGCGCATCTACGACGACATTCCGCAAGAGCTGCTCGAGCGGGTCGAGGATGTGATTCTCTGCCGCCGCGAGGATGCCGCCGAGCGACTCACGGAGTATGCCCAGGCGGTGAAGGCCACCGCCACGGAGCAGACCGCAACGGCCGAGAGCTGGCGCACGAAAAGTGTCGAAGAGCGGCTGCACCACGCCCTGATGAAGGGCATCACGGACCACATCGAGGCCGACACATTGGAGGCCTACGAGGCGTTGAAAAGCCCGATTGCGGTGATTGACGGGGTGCTGATGAAGGCCATGGAGCAGGTCGGAAAGCTCTTTGGCGAGGGCAAGATGTTCCTGCCGCAGGTGGTCAAGAGCGCGCGCGTGATGAAACGGGCCGTGGCGGCACTGACCCCCTACATCGAACAGCAGAGCGACACACAACATACGGCCGGCAGGATTCTTCTGGCCACGGTCAAGGGCGACGTACACGACATCGGCAAGAACATCGTGGCGGTCGTCATGGCCTGCAACGGATTCGAAATCAACGACCTGGGCGTGATGGTCGAGGCCGACCGCATCGTCGAGGAGGCCATCGCCTACCGAGCCGATGCCATCTGCCTGAGCGGCCTTATCACCCCCTCGCTCGACGAGATGATCGGGGTGTGTCGCGCCCTCGAAGCGCGTGGCTTGCAAATTCCCGTCGTGGTGGGTGGAGCCACTACCTCGCCCCTGCATACGGCCGTCAAGATGGCCCCCGTCTATCGGGGTGTGGTGGCCCACTCGGCCAATGCCAGCCAGAACAGCCGCATCCTGCAACAGCTGCTCGGCAGCGAACGCGAACAGTTCGAACAGCAGCTCCGCGCCGAGCAGGAGGCCCTGCGACAGGCGCACAGCGCAAGCGAGGAGCGTCGCCGGCTCCTCACCCTGCAGGAGGCTCGCGAGGAGGGTCGTCGCACGGCCGTCCACACCCCCATTGAGCCGCTCCATGTGGGACGACTGATGTTCCACGATGTGGCCATCGAGGAGGTCGAACCGCTCATTGATTGGAGCTTCTTCCTCTCGGCCTGGGGGCTGAAGGGTCGCTATCCGGAGCTGCTGGACCACCCCGAAAAGGGGGAGGAGGCCCGCAAGCTCCTGGCCGATGCCCATACGCTGATCGACGAAATCAAGGCCAAAAAACTGCTCACCCTGCAAGGGGTGGCCGCCATCTACCCTGCCCGCAGGGAGGGGGATGACATCCTCGTGCAGGGCAAGCGACGCGAGGTGCGCCTCCCGATGCTCCGCAACCAGACCCGCAGCGAGGAGAACCGCTCGTTGGCCGACTTCATTGCCGAAACAGGCGACCACATCGGCTGCTTTGCCCTCACGGCCGGCATCGGGCTGAAGGAGCTGACCGAGCGATTCCGCACCGAGGGCGACGACTACCGCGCCATGCTCTCGAAGCTCCTCGCCGACCGCCTGACGGAGGCCTTCATGGAGCATGTGCATCGCTTCATCCGCCGCGATATGTGGGGCTATGAGCAAGGCCCGCAACAATCGCCGGAGGAGATACTGGCCGAGAAATACAACGGCCGTCGCATGGCGTTGGGCTACCCCGCCACCCCCGACCACTCGCTCAAACGCGAGTTGTTCGACCTGCTGGCGGTCGAGGTACTGACTCGGATGCGGCTGACCGAAAATTGGATGATTGACCCCGGGGAGGCGCTGTGCGGCCTGCTGATTCCCGATGGAGCCTACTTCTCGGTGGGCAAGATTGACAGCGAGCAACTCGCGGAGTATGCCCGTCGTCGAGGGATGGAGGTCGAGACGATTCAAAAGATAATACCCAACAACCTATGAATGTGATAGAACGCATACGCGAAGCCGAGCGGCTGCGCACGACCCGCTTTGCCTTCGAGTTGCTACCGCCCCTGAAGGGGGACGGCATGGAGGGCATTGCGGCCACCATTGACCGCCTGCTGCCCTACGACCCGGCCTACATCAACGTCACCTTCCACCGCGAGGTGTTGAAGGAGCGCACGCTGCCCGACGGGACCATCGAAAGGCACGTCGTGCGCCGTCGCCCCGGCACGGTGGGCATCGCCACGGCCATCCGCGAGCGATACGGCGTGGAGGTGGTCCCCCACCTGATTTGCGGCGGCCACTCGCGCTATGATATCGAGGATGCCCTCATCGACCTCGACTTCCTGGGGCTGCACAACGTGCTGGCCCTTCGGGGCGATGCCTTCACGGGCGAGAAGCACTTCAAAGCCCACCCCGAGGGGTATGCCCACGCGGTGGACCTGGTGCGCCAGATTGCGGCCATGAACCGCGGTGAGTTTGTCGATGGCGAGGTGGAGCTGACCCACCGCTCGGCCTTCACGATTGGTGTGGCGGGCTACCCCGAGATGCACGGCGATGCCCGCTCGATGGAGGAGGATCTGCGCCACCTCAAAGCGAAGGTCGATGCCGGCGCCGACTACATCGTCACGCAGCTCTTCTTCGACAACAGCCGCTTCTTCGACTTTGTGGCCCGCTGCCGCGCCATCGGTATCACGGTGCCGATTATCCCCGGCATCAAGCCCCTCGCCACGCTCAAGCACCTCACGCTGCTGCCCGCCACCTTCCATTGTCACATCCCCGAGGCGTTGCAACGCGAAGTGCTGGCCCACAGCGAGGACAAGGCGGCCATTCGGGAGATTGGCACGGAGTGGGCCGTGGCACAATGCCGCGAGTTGATGGCAGCCGGTGTGCCGGTTCTGCACTTCTACTCGATGGGCAAGGCCGAGAATATTGAAAAAATCGCTAAAACGATTTTTTAAGAGGACAGAGCAAAGAGCAAAGAGGAAAGAGATGAAAGTTGAGAGTTGAAAGTTCCTTTTCCGCCCTTCACGCCTTTAGCAGCCCTTCTCCCTTTTCGAAAACTAATTTTTGAATTCAAAAACCATGAACGCCATCGACTTCCGTCGTCACCTGCACCGCCACCCCGAACTTTCGTTCGAGGAGCATCAGACGGCCGCCTTTATTCGTGAGGCTTTGACCCGCGCGGGCATCGAGCATCGCCCGATTGCCTCGACCGGCACGTTGGCCATCCTGCACGGCCGTCGCACGAGTGAGCAAACAGCCCGTCGCGCCGTCATCCTGCGGGCCGATATCGACGCCCTGCCCATCGAGGAGCAGACCGCGCTACCATTTGCCTCCGAAAATCGGGGCGTGATGCACGCCTGCGGCCACGATATGCACGCCGCGGCCCTCTATGGTGCGCTGCTGGAGCTGCACGCAAACCCCGACTTTGCGGGTATGGTCTTCGGCCTCTTTCAGCCCGGGGAGGAGTGCAACCCGGGCGGCGCATCGCTCGTGCTAAAGGAGAACCCCTTCGAGGGTTATGAGATTGCGGCCTGCATCGGTCAGCATGTCGAATGGCAGTTGGAGGTGGGCGAAATCGGCCTCAAGGCGGGCAAATACATGGCCTCAAGCGACGAGCTGCGCTTCACGGTCGAGGGGGTGGGCGGCCACGGTGCCATGCGCCACCTGCTGAAGGACCCCGTGGCGGCCACCGCCTCGCTCATTACGCGCCTTTTGGCCCTCAACGCACCCGAACAGGTTCTCTCGATTGGCCATATCGAGGGGCGCGGGGCGACCAACGTGGTTCCCGACAAGGTCTATTTGGAGGGTACGCTCCGCACCTTCTCGGAGGAGAATCGTCGCGCGCTGCACCAAAAGATTGCCGCCATCGCCGCCGAGAACGATGCCTGCTACGGCACCTCGACCCGCTTCGATTTGAGCCACGGCTACCCCTGCGTGGTAAACGATGCGGAGCTTGTCACGCTGGCCGACAGGTTGGCCCGCCGCGAGGGGCTGCACGTCGAAGCACTTACGCTGCGCTTCACGGCCGAAGATTTCGGTTTCTACACCCTCCACTACCCCTCGCTCTTCTACCGCTTGGGGGTAGGAAAGGCCTCCGGACGCTCGCACACGGCCACATTCAACCCCGACGAGCGGGCATTGGCCATCGGCTCGAAACTGATGCAACAACTCGTCTTTACGCTGCTAAAATAGATGAAAAAAGAGAAACGCAACGGACGTCGCCACGACCGCGCCTCCGTCATTATCAATCTGTTTCGGGAGTTCCCGAACACGAAATTTTCGCTCAAGCACCTCGCAGCCGCCTCGGGTGGTGCGGGGCGCGACGGGATACGCGAGACCCTCGGCATCCTCGACCGCCTCTACGACGAGGGGGTCATCGAGGAGTGCGCCCGCCACAAATACCGCCTTACGAATCGCCACCTGCCCCACTACGAGGGCATCTGCGATATGATTTCGAGCGGCTCGATCTATGTGAAGGTCGAGGAGCTGGAGAACGATATCTTTGTCAATCAGCGCAATACCTACGGGGCCTTGGAGGGCGACCGCGTGGAGGTGGTGGTGATGCACCGCAGCCGCGATGGCAAGCTCGAGGGGGAGATTACGCGCATTGTGGAGCGCAGCACGAAACCCTATGTCGGCATTGCCGAGGTGGGGGCGCACCAGATTTTCGTGCGCACCGACTCGCGCCGCCTGCCCTACGATATCTACCTGCCGAAGAAACGCTACCCCGAGGTGCGCGATGGCGAAAAGGTCGTCGTCCGCATCGTGGAGTGGACCCCGGGGGCCAAAAGTCCTCTCGGTGAGCTGGTCGAGCGGCTCGGCATGGCCGGCAACAACGATACGGAGATGCACGCCATCCTGGCCGAATACGACCTGCCGTACCGCTTCGAAGAGGAGGTCGAAGAGGCGGCCCAACGCATCCGCGGGGAGATTACGCAGGAGGAGATTGCCCGTCGTCGTGACTTCCGCAACACGCTGACAATTACCATCGACCCGGCCGATGCCAAGGATTTCGACGATGCCCTTTCGATTCGCCAGGTCGAGGCGGGCATCTGGGAGGTGGGCGTTCACATTGCCGACGTGACGCACTATGTCCGCCCCCACTCGGTCATCGACCGGGAGGCACAGGCACGCGGCACCTCGGTCTATTTAGTGGACCGCACGATTCCGATGCTCCCCGAAAGGCTCTGCAACGAGCTTTGCTCGCTCCGCCCGAACGAAACGAGCCTCTGCTTCTCGGCCGTCTTCACGGTGAACGAGGAGATGGAGATTTTGAACGAGTGGTTCGGTCGCACGGTGATTCACTCCGACCGCCGCTACTCCTACCAGGAGGCGCAACAAATCATCGAGACGGGCCATGGCGACTATGCCGAGGAGATACTGACCCTCCACCGCCTGGCCCAGAAGATGCGCACCCAACGCTTCAAGAGCGGGGCGATTGCCTTCGAGGGGGAGGAGATGAAATTCCGCCTCGACGAGAGCGGCAAGCCCATCGAGGTCTATTTCAAGGTGCAGCAGGAGGCCAACCAGCTCATCGAGGAGTTCATGCTCCTGGCCAACCGCCGCGTGGCGGAGTTCTGCGCCCACAGCATCAGCGAGAAGGGGCGCAAGACCCCGCGCACGATGGTCTATCGTGTCCACGACGTGCCGAGCGAAGAGAAGCTCGACCGCTTCCGCGAATTTGCCCTCCGCTTCGGCCACCTGTTCCGCGCCTCGAAGGGGCGTGCCATCGCCAAGGAGATGAACAAACTCCTGGACAAGGTGAAGGGCAAGGCCGAGGCTTCGGCCCTCTCGACGATGGCCGTCAGGTCGATGGCCAAGGCGGTATATTCGACCGACAACCTGGGCCACTACGGCTTGGCCTTCCCCTACTATACGCACTTTACGTCGCCCATCCGCCGTTACCCCGATATGTTGGTGCATCGGCTTTTGGCCCACTACCTCGATGGGGGCAAATCGGCCGACAAGGCCTCGTTGGAGGCGTTGTGTGAGCAGGCCTCGGAGCGCGAGGTGATTGCCGCCGATGCCGAGCGCGCCTCGATTAAGTACAAGATGGTGGAGTTCATGAAGGAGCATCTGGGCGAGGAGTTCACGGGCCACATCTCCGGCATGAGCGAATGGGGTGTCTATATCGAATTAGAGGACACCCACATCGAGGGGATGTCCTACCTGCGCGATATCGAGGGGGATTACTTCTACTTCGACCAGGAGCATTACGAGCTGCGGGGCGACCGCACGGGCATCCGCCTCACGCTGGGCGACGAGATGCGCGTAAAGGTGGTGCGTGCCGACCTCGAAAAACGACAGCTCGACTTCGAAGTACTCTCCTACCGCAAAAACAGCAACCAATAGACCATGTTCCGCTTAACGCTCCTGATTCCGACCTACAACCGCTCCCGCGAACTGCTCCGCGCCCTCGACTCGGTGGCCGAGCAGCGGCTCGACCCCGCACTGTGGGAGTGCATCGTGATTGACAACGCCTCGACCGACGACACGGCCGAGGCAGTGGAGCGTTTTGCCGCGGAGCATCCTGCGCTGCATCTCCGGCGCGTCTATGAACCCACGCCGGGGGTCTCCCACGCCCGCAACCGCGGCCTGCGGGAGGCCACGACCGAGCTGATTGCCTCGATTGACGACGACGAGCGCATCAATGCCGACTTCCTCGCCGCCTACCTCGACTTTTTCGATGCGCACCCCGAAGCCGCAGTGGCCGGCGGGCGCATCATCGCCGAATACCCCTCGGGCCGCCCGCGCTGGATGAGCCGCTGGACCGAGCGACCGATTGCCAATCCGATGGACTACGGCAATGAGGTGCGCCCCTTCCCCCACGGTGCGCTGCCCGGCGGGGGCAACATGGCCTTCCGACGGGAGATGGCCCTGCAATTCGGTTTCGACACGGAGCTGGGGCGCGTGGGTGGCAAACCGATTGGCGGTGAGGAGAATGACTTTTTCCTGCGCCTCCGCGAGGCGGGTATCGAGCTATGGTACGTTCCCCGGGCGGTGATGTGGCACATCATCCCCGAGGAGAAGCTCACCCCCGCCTACCTCAACCGCCTCGCCTACCACATCGGCATCAGCCAACGCCGTCGTGCCACGGGGCGTAACGAGCTGCGCAGGGCGCAACTCAAAGAGCTGCTGAAGTGGGTCGTAACGCTGGCCCTCGTGGTCACCATGCGCCCTCGACAATGGGTGCGCGTAGTGGCCATGCGCCGTGAAATCAGCCGCGGATTGTTTCAAAACGAGCGAAAAAGCGGCTCGGAGCAAAGCAAATAGCGCGAAATAAGTATAAATACTTATCCCCGTCGCGCGAAAAGTCACTACCTTTGATTGATTTATTGCGGGCATGTGGCTCGCAACAAGCGTTAGATTCAAACTCAAAAAACTTAAATACTAAAGAACTATGGTAGATATTTTTGAACGCCTGGAGAAGAATGCCGGTGGCCCGATTGGTCAGTACATGGGTTATGCACACGGTTACTACGCCTTCCCGAAGCTGGAGGGTGAGATTGGTCCCCGCATGAAGTTCCGCGGCAAGGAGATGCTCAACTGGAGCTTGAACAACTATCTGGGTCTGGCCAACCACCCCGAGGTGCGCAAGGCCGATGCCGAGGGTGCCGCCAAGTTCGGTATGGCTGCCCCGATGGGTGCGCGCATGATGAGCGGTCAGACGATTTACCACGAGCAGCTCGAGCGTGAGCTGTGCGCCTTCGTGGGTAAGGAGGATGCCTTCCTGCTGAACTTCGGTTACCAGGGCATGATTTCGATTATCGACTGCCTGCTCACGCCGCGCGACGTGGTGGTCTATGATGCCGAGGCCCACGCCTGCATCATCGACGGTCTGCGCATGCACAAGGGCAAGCGTTTCGTCTTCGGCCACAACGACATGGAGTCGCTGCGCCTGCAGCTGAAGCACGCTACGGACCTGGCCGAGGAGCAGCGTGGCGGTGTGCTGGTCATCACCGAGGGTGTCTTCGGTATGAAGGGTGACCTGGGTAAGCTGGACGAGATTGTCGCCCTGAAGAAGGAGTTCCAGTTCCGCCTGCTGGTGGACGATGCCCACGGCTTCGGTACGATGGGTCCCCAGGGTCGCGGTACGGCTGCCCACTTCGGCGTAGTGGATGGTGTGGATGTGCTGTTCAACACCTTCGCCAAGTCGATGGCCGGTATCGGCGCCTTCGTGGCCGGTCCCCGCTGGCTCGTGAACCTGCTGCGCTACAACATGCGTTCGCAGCTCTACGCCAAGTCTCTCCCGATGCCGATGGTGATGGGTGCCTTGAAGCGTATCGAGCTGATTCGTGAGCATCCCGAGTATCAGGAGAAGCTGTGGGAGATTGTACGCGCCATGCAGTCGAAGCTCGTCGAGAACGGCTTCGACATCGGTGTCACGAACTCGCCCGTAACGCCCGTATTCCTGAAGGGCGGCGTGCAGGAGGCTACGAACCTCGTGGTCGATTTGCGCGAGAACCACGGCGTATTCTGCTCGATGGTTATCTACCCCGTTATCCCGAAGGGCGAGATTATCCTGCGCATCATCCCGACGGCTGCCCACACGCTGGAGGATGTCGAGTACACCATCAACGCCTTCAAGCAGGTACGCGAGAAGCTCGAGAACGGCACCTACGCTTCGCTGCCGATTCCGATGCGTGCCGACGAGGGTTTCCAGGTGCGCTAATCCACCTACGACTCAAACAAAAAAGCACTCCGCAAGGGGTGCTTTTTTGTTTGAGGTGAAAACTGAAAACTGAAAGATAATAATGAGAGTAATGATATTAAAGATATTAACGAGGGCCTGTCCTTAATCTCTTTAATCTCTTTAATCTCTTTAAACTCTTTAATTTCTTTAAACTCCTTTAGTAACCTTTAGCAACCCTTTCGCCCTTTCCGCCTTTCCGCCTTTCTCCACTCTCCTTATCTCTCTTTGCTCTTTCCACTTTGCTCTTTCCGCTTTCCTCTTTCCTCTTTCCTCTTTTCCCCGCCTTTATCGCCTTAACCAACACAAAAGCGAAGGTGTCCTAAATTTGTAGGACACCTTCGCTTTTCGGGGATTCGTATAACAAGAGCTATTTTGAAGCTGCTCGAAGACCGAAAAAGCGCAGTTTACTTTTCGTAAATGAGCATTTTCGGGCAAAGCAGATGCCGAAAGAGCCTTGTTAGACGGATTCCTGTAATCGTGTTTTCGATCAATTATTTCAAACCATCCAGGGCAGCCTTGGCATTCTCCACGGCGGGACCTACGGTCACCTTCTGGAAGGCGGCGATAGCCTGGTCGCGCTGCGAGAGGGCGTTGTAGGCGGCACCTACCTGGAAGTAGGCCATGCTCTTGTCGGCCTCGTCGGTCTGGGCGGCGGCAGCCTCCTCACCCAACTCAATCACCTTCTTGTAATCCTTCTTGCCGAGGTAGGCCTGGAGGCGAACCAGCTGGAAGGTGGGGCTTGCGGGGTTCTTGGCAAGCTGCTTGTCGGCCATGGCGATAATGCCGTCATAGTCACCGGCACCCTGCAACTTGGCCACCTCGTTGTTCGTGTAGAGAGCCATCTGCTCCTTGGCCTTGGCGGCATCGGCAGCATACTTCGGGTGCTTCTTGGCAGCAATCACCTCGTAGATGTCCATACCCTTCTCGAACTCACCCAGCTCGCAGTAGCTCATAGCCAGGTTCAGTGCCATAGCCGTATTGTTCGGGTCGGCAGCGTAGCCCTTCTCGAAGACAGCCACAGCCGTAGCGTAGTCCTTCGTATTGAAGGCCTCACCACCCTTCATCTGGTAGATGCGGGCCACCCATACCTTATACTTATCGGCATTCGTAGCATCACCGTACAGCTCGGCCTTATCGACAGCCTTCGTGAAGTTCTCCAACGCTACATCGAGGTTCTTGGCCTGTGCGGCACGACCACCCAGCATGTAGTAGCACTTGGGCAGATAGGTCTTGGCCGAAGCGACCGTCGATTCCATGTCGGGCATATCCATACCCTCGGCAATTACCTGCTCGAATTTCTCGGCTGCGAGCTGGTAGTTCTTGGCCGTATAGGCTGCACCACCCTCGTTGAACACAGTCTTCAGATCCTGCGCCGACAGCGAGCATACCGCGAAGAGCGCAGCTACCAATACAAATAATTTTTTCATATTCTATAAAGTTTTTTGGTTATAATTCCGTTTTCGTCGGCTGCCAAAAAAAGGCAACATTGGGACAAAAATAGATAAAAGTTTTCAAACTTTCAAATTTCGCACCACATCTTCTCCGTTTTTAGCCGCGCAGGGAGGCGAAAAATTCGCTCATCAGGGCCTCGCACGCCTCCTTCAACACCCCGCTCACCACCTCGGTTTTGGGGTGGAAAACGCGCTCGGAGTAGGTTCTATACCCCTTCTTCGGGTCATCTGCTCCCCACACCACGCGCCCCACCTGCGCCCAGGCAATCGCACCGGCACACATGATACACGGTTCGACGGTCACATAGAGGGTCGCCTTCGGAAGGTACTTTCCGCCCAGGGTCTCCGTGGCGGCCGTCAGGGCCTGCATCTCGGCATGGGCCGTTGCATCCTGCAAGGTCTCCACCAGGTTGTGTCCGCGACCGAGGATGCGTCCCTCGCTCACGACCACCGCCCCGATGGGGACCTCCTGCTTATCTAACGCTGCGCGGGCCTCGTTTAGTGCCTGCTGCATAAATTTTTCGTCAATTAGCCGTTGCTCCACCATATTTTTTCACACTTTTCGACAAAAGTAACACTTTTAATGATTAACTTTGCCCGTTATCTCGCATTTTTTAGTCGAAAGAACGAACAAAACATATCAAATATGTACAGAACTCATACTTGTGGCTCGCTTCGTATCGAGCATAAGAACGAAACCGTCACCCTGGCCGGATGGGTGCAGAAGGTGCGTAACCTGGGTGCGATGACCTTCATCGACCTGCGCGACCGCTACGGTCTTACGCAGATTGTCGTGGAGGAGAACTCCGATGCCGAGGTGCGCGAAACGGCCCTCAAGGTGGGGCGCGAGTGGGTGTTGCAGGTGACCGGTACGGTCCTGGAGCGTCAGTCGAAGAACCCCAAGATGCCGACGGGCGATATCGAGGTGGCCGCCACGGCTATCCGCGTGCTGAACGAGGCACAAACACCCCCCTTCACCATCGAGGAGAACTCGGATGGCGGTGACGACCTGCGCATGAAGTATCGCTACCTCGACCTGCGCCGCCCGCCCCTGCAACGCAACATGATTCTGCGCCACAAGATGGCCCAGGAGATTCGCCGCTTCCTCGACCAGGAGGGCTTCCTCGAGATTGAGACCCCCTACCTGGTAGGCTCCACGCCCGAGGGTGCGCGCGACTTCATCGTACCGAGCCGCATGAACCCCAACCAATTCTATGCCCTGCCCCAGTCGCCCCAGACGCTCAAGCAGCTCCTGATGGTGGCCGGCTACGACCGCTACTTCCAGATTGTGCGTTGCTTCCGCGACGAGGACCTGCGTGCCGACCGCCAGCCCGAGTTTACCCAAATCGACTGCGAGATGGCCTTCGTCGAGCAGGAGGATATCATCACCATCTTCGAGAATTGGGCCAAGCACATGTTCCGCGAGGTGATGGGGATCGACTTCAAGGAGCCGTTCCGCCGCATGCCCTGGATTGAGGCGATGGAGAAGTATGGTTCGGATAAACCCGACCTGCGCTTCGGCATGGAGTTCGCCGACCTGACTGATTTGGCCAAGGGCCACGGCTTCTCGGTATTCGACGATGCGGAGTACATCACGGGCTTTGCCGCCACGGGATGCGCCACCTATACGCGCAAGCAGATTGATGCCCTCACCGAGTTCGTGAAGCGTCCGCAGGTGGGTGCCAAGGGCCTTATCTGGATTCGCGTGGAGGAGAACGGCACGAAGTCGTCGATTGATAAGTTCTACTCGCCCGAGGAGGTGAAGGCGATGGCCGACAGGTGCGGTGCGAAGGCCGGCGATATGGTCTTCATCCTCTGCGGCAAGAAGTTCAAGGCCCTCACGCAGCTCTGCGCCCTGCGCCTCGAGGTGGGCCAGCAGCTCGGCCTGCGCGACCCGAAGAGGTTCGCCCCGCTGTGGGTGGTCGATTTCCCGATGTTCGAGTGGGACGAGGAGACCGAGCGCTTCTACGCCATGCACCACCCCTTCACCTCGCCCAAACCGGAGGATGTGGAGTTCCTCGAGAGCGCCCCGGGTCGCGTGCGCGCCAACGCCTACGACTTTGTCTGCAACGGCACGGAGATTGGCGGTGGCTCGATTCGTATCCACGATGCGAAGCTGCAGGCCACGATTTTCAAATGCCTCGGCTTCACGCCCGAGCGCGCCCAGGAGCAGTTCGGCTTCCTGATGAACGCCTTTAAGTTCGGTGCGCCCCCGCACGGCGGCCTGGCCTTCGGCTTCGACCGCCTCTGCTCGCTGTTCGGCGGCTCGGAGTCGATTCGTGACTACATCGCCTTCCCGAAGAACAACGCCGGCCGCGATGTGATGCTCGATGCCCCGGGCTATGTGGACCAAACCCAGCTCGACGAACTCTATTTGAGCCTGGTAAAACCGGAATAATCATATTACCACAAAAGCGAAAAGCCTGTCTAACAAGTTTTGTTAGGCAGGCTTTTTCGGTGAATCGGGATGACTGGATTGGCTACTCCGCAGCCCTGCGGTCTGCTTCGTGACGCCTTTCCAGAGAGCTCCCTTTGCGAGATTACAAAGTTGAGCGCAAAGCCCCCATTCGCAAGCGAATAGTCTATCTTTTTTTACCCCTACCCCAATGCCAGCATTGGGAGGGTTAAAAAAGACAAAACCTCCGAACTATCGTTCGAAGGCTTTGCGCTCAACTTTGTCGGGATGACTGGATTCGAACCAGCGACAACACGCCCCCCAGACGTGTACTCTAACCGGGCTGAGCTACATCCCGAGTTCCACACTCCGCAAGTTTACCTCGCGTTTGGGACTGCAAATGTAGCACTTTTTTCTGCAAAGCAAAAACTTTCGACACTTTTTTTTCATTTTTTTCGTTTTAACGCCCCCATCCCATCACTTTGCACTCCCCTTCGCTCCTCATTTTGCGCACTTTCTGCTTTTTTTTCTTCGGTTTTTTTGTCAAACTCCTTTTTTTGTTTACCTTTGCACCGCTAAAGTAGCGCAGTTCAGCGCGAAATAGTGGTAAGGCCCATTCGTCTATCGGTTAGGACGCAAGATTTTCATTCTTGAAAGAGGAGTTCGACTCTCCTATGGGCTACAACGAAGGGGCCGAACGTAAGTGAAGGCAGTCCGAAAGAGTGGAAAAGGGTCGCATGAGGGTCTTTCCGTGAGGAGGGCTATATGGGAGCTTTTCCGAACAAAAGATTTTCCGCTCGAAAGATTGCCCGACAACGAGATGGTCGCCTACGGGTGAACAAAACCAAACGGAGCGGGCCGCAGGCCTATCCAAAACCGACCAAGGTCGGCAAAGCAACAGGAGGAGGGTGAAAGTGTTGCGCCAAAAGCCTCTTCAACCACAAGCAAACTTAAAAATTAAAAAATAAAAACTTTTAACAGATTATGGCAAACCATAAGTCTTCGAAGAAGCGCATTCGCCAGACCGCTACGAAGCGCGCACACAACCGTCTGTTCCACAAGACGACCCGCAACGCCGTGAAGGCTCTGCGCAACACGACCGACAAGAGCGCAGCCGAGGCGCTGCTCCCGAAGGTAACCGCCCTGCTGGATAAGATTGCTAAGCTCAACATCATCCACAAGAACAAGGCCGGTAACCTCAAGAGTGCAGCTCAGCTCCACGTTAACTCGCTCTAATCGAGTCACCGAAAAAATGAAAGCATCCCTTTTGGGATGCTTTTTTTGTTGGGGTATGACGAGGTGAGGGCAAGGTTACTCAAACCTTCCGGGAGGTTCTATGAACGAGCTATTTTTAGGCACAAGAGGTCCCGTAGCGCGCAGCATACTTAAGTGTATGTGAGCAGCTACGGGACCGCTTGTAACGCCAAAAGAGCCGTCCAGAGAGCCTCCCAGCGATTAAAAGCGAATCTTCGTCCCCACAAACCAACTCCTCGGCATCAGCGGGCCATAGACATAGCCCGAGTCGCGCTCGGCGCCGGTATCAAAGTCGTCCTGGTAGGCGTTGAAGAGGTTCTTCAGGCCGCCATACAGCTCCATCTTCACATCGCGGAAGAGGTTGACGGTATATTGCAGGCGGAGGTTCATATCGAAGAACGAGGGGGTCTTGACGGCCACATCGACATCGGTACCCGAGCCGGCATAGTGCTGCACCAGCATCCGACCGGTATAGTTACCCGAAAGGTCGATATCCAACCGCTTGGCGGGCTTCAACGTCAGCGTAAAGTAGCCATAGGTATCGGGGGTGCGGAACATTCGCTTCGAGGGGGCTACGCTGCTATCCTCGCTCCAATACTCCGGCTCCTGATAGCGGCTCTCCTGCCAGGTGAAGCCGAGCTGAAGCTCTGCCCACTCGTTGAAGGCGGCACGTCCCTCGATATTGACACCTCCCACGGTAGCACCCGAGCCGTTATAACGCTCCTGAATCGTTGCGCCATCCTCATCCGAGCCGACCTCGCGCAGGGCAAAGACATCGTCGAGTGTCGTATAGAAGCCCTCGACCACCAGGTTCGTAGCCACGCGGCCAAAGCTGTGGTGCCACTCGGCCGAGGCACTCCACGAGCCGGAACGCTCCTCCTTCAGCCCCTCGGCCAGGCGGATGCGGGTACGCTCACCGCCCACGATGGCGATATGCAAATCCTCATCGTAGGCCTGCGGAGCGCGGTAGCCACCGGCATAGCTCACGCGCAGGCTCAAATTCTCGTGCGGATTGTAGCGCAGATTGACGCGGGGCGAAAAAATCACATCGTCCACCAAGTTGTGCTTATCCACGCGGCCACCGAGCAGAATCGACCACCGCTTATTCTTCCACTCGTTCTGGAAATAACCGCCCACGAGGTGTACATCCTGCTTCGTGTCGATTTGGTAGCCCACCGACTCGTCGTGCAGGTCGTTGTGGTTATACTCCGCCCCCACGGTCAGCTCCGAGGGGAGGAAGAGCAGCTTCTTAAACTCATGCACATATTGCAATCCGGCGGCGGCCGTTAAATCGTGCGTGCGGCCATAGGCATCGGGGTCCTGGAAGGCTCCGTAATAGCTCGAGCGGGCCGTATTCTGAAACGAGGCGTAGGCATTGAGGCGGTTGGCGCGGTCGTCCGACGACCAATCGAACGACAGGCTGCCGCCGTCAATCGTATGGTCGGCCTGCTCGCAGGTCATCGCCTCATGGGGCGGGAGGTCGAGCTGGTCGCCACCGCGACGATAATCCTTGATGCGGTGGTACTGGGCCGTGAGGCGCGAATAGGCACCCGTGCGGAAGTAGCCGCGCATACCAAGGGCCTGGGAGTTCTGCTCCAGCAGCTCCGTGAAGCCGTCCCCGTTCTCATCGTAGCCGTCGGCCGTGCGACTTTGGGCAAAGACGGCAATGGCCGCCTTGCCGCTATCCGAGACGAGCGAGGCGTTGAGTGTCGTCGTATTGTCAAACGAGCCGCTACATCCGAGCGAGGTGATCGTATGGGCAATCTCGGCCATGCTGCGCGTAGGCTCCTTCGTGATGACGTTAATCGTACCACCGATGGCCGACGAGCCATAGAGGGCCGAACCGCCACCGCGCAACACCTCGACACGCTCAATCATATTGGCCGGTATCTGCTCCAGGCCATAGACCCCCGTGAGGGCCGAAAACAGAGGGTGGGAATCGACCAGAATCTGCGAATAGCGGCCATCGAGGCCATTGATACGCACCTGGGGAAAGCCGCAATTTTGGCAGGTATTCTCCACACGCACACCGGGTTGGAAGGACAGGCCACCACCCAACGAGGCGGTCGATACGCGGTCGAAAAGCTCCGAATCAAGCACGCTCACGAGCGACGGGGCCTCACGCTTCAGTCGCTCCGTGCGGCTGGCCGAGACGACCACCTGGTCCACGGCGACCACCTCCTCTTCGACCTCGAAACGCAGCTCCACCGTACCGCTTCCGTGCAGGCAGACCTCCTGACGTTCGGTCGCATAGCCCACAGCCCGCACCTCGACCGTATAGTCGGCCAGCGGGAGGTTCTTCAACAGGAAGTGTCCCGTGGCATCGGTCGTCGTGCCGATGGTCGTATGGAGCAACACCACCGTGGCATAGGGAATATGTTCGCCGGTCTTGGCATCGACCACATCGCCAAAAAGGTGGGCATCGGTGGGGTGTTCCGTACGCTGCGCCTCGACAAGCTGTATCGAAGCCATGAGCAGCAGCACAACGCATAGCAATCTCTTCATTTTATCTCTATCTGTTAGGTTATTTTTGAATTTACGACTGCAAAGGTAGGCCAATCGGGGCGGGAAAACAATACCTAAAACGTGGTAAAATGGCCGCCGAAAAGCAACAAAAATGAGGGTGTCCCGACAAATTTGGGACACCCTCTATTCATTTCGGGATTCGTATAACAAGAGCCTTGTTAGACGGATTCCTACTTGTTTTTAGAAGTACAAACCACGCAGGTCCTTGATCTCGGCCATCTCCTGTACGGCCTGCAAAGCGCTCTGGGTCATCATGCTCTCCTGCACGGCCTGGGCGCGAACACGCTCGGCCTCCTCGGTCTGCGTGGCAGCATCCTGGATATCCTCCACGGTGAATACATAGACACCGTTCAGACCCTTCACGGGAGCCGAAACAACACCCTTCTCGGTGGTCGAAGCGATGGCACCGATGAGCGTCGGCTCCAGACCCGGACCGGCCAGGTAGTAGGCACCGAAGGCGGCCTCCTGGTACTCGTTCACCTCACCCTCAACGGCTGCGGCAACCTCCTCAATCGTGGCACCGGCCATCTGGCCCTTCACAGCCTCGAACTTCTTGTCGCGCATGAGCTGCATACGAATCTGCGGAACAACCTCTTCGATGGGGGTGTATTCCTCCTTATCAATAGCCGTCAGCGTAGCAATCACATAGTCGTCACCCACGGTGAAGATCTCCGACAAATCGCCCACCTTGGCACCATAGGCCCAGCGAGCCACCTCGCGCGAATCCTCCAGACCACGAATCGTGCGGTCGCCCTGTACGAGGGTAGCCACGCGCGGCGTTACGGCAGCAGCCGAAGCGGCCTCGGCGAAGTCCTCCTTGGCGGCCAGCGTGAAGCTGCCGGCAGCCGAGTGGGCCGTGCGGCGCGTCTCGCTCGAAGCCAGAACGGGATAGGTAATCGAAGCTACGCGGATGTGCTTCGTCGGCTTGTCGGCACGATAGACCTGCATGAGCTGGATGGCATCGCCCGAAGCAATCTTCACGATGTCACCGGCCTTGGCCGAAGCGAGGGCCTCGGCAAACTCGCCCGTGAAGGCGGCAAAGGGCATCACGCCTACCTCACCACCGAGCTGGGCCGTCTGGGCAAATACCGAATACCGGGCAGCGGCCTCGGCAAAGTCGGCACCACCCTTCAGGGCGGTCATCAGGCTGTCGGCCAGCTCCGTCTCGGTGTAGGGCAGCACGATGTGGCGCACACCGATCGAGTCGGGAGCCATCTTCGTATCCAGCACGCGGGCCATCGTCCACTCGTTATTCTTCAGCACCGGACCATACATCTTGCCAGCCATCAGGGCCTCGGCCTCGTCGGTCGTGAGCTGCGTCTCGTTAACATAGGCCTCAGCAATCGAACCGTTGCGGTTCTCACGCGCGAAGGCCTTTACATCCTCCGTGGCGGCGAACTCCTCGCCCACCATCTTCACCTCCTGCTCGAGCTTGGCCATATCCTCCTCGGTCGGCGTCACCTCGAAGACCACATAGGAAAGCTGGCGGTTCGGGAGCTGCTTGTAGCTGTTCTTGTTGGCAGCGTAGTAGGCCTTCAGCTCGCTCGACGAAACGGTGTAGAGCGAGTCGGGCATATCGGCATAACGCTTTACGACCCACTTACCCGAGCGGCTCTCGTTCTGGGCCTTCTGCCCCTGGGCAACCTCCAACGCATTGACATAGACACCACCCTTTACCAGGCCGTAGTACTTCTGCATGGCACTCTCCAGACGGAGCTGCTCAACGAGCTGCGCCCAAGCGGCGGCAGCCTGCGGATTCGACTCCGACTCGGCGAGGAACTGGCTTACGGCAGCCACGTTGTACTCACCCGTCGTGGGGTCGGCAAAGGCATTGTAGAGGGTCTGCGAGAACTGCTCACCGCTCAAAAGAGCCAGACGCTCGCTGTCGGTGAAGCGGATGCCCATCTTCTCGAGGCTCGGCTCGAAGAGGTGCTTGGCGATGAGCGACTGCCATACGGCATTGGCCAACATGGCCGACTGCTGCTCGTCGCTCTCCTGAATGCCCGACTGGGCCTTAATCTGCTCATACTCGTTGTAGTACTCCGAGTAGTTGATGTTCTCGCCGGCAATCTCACCGACTTTGGGGTCCTGACCCGTGAAGCCCATCTCGGTCTTCAGCGAAAGGATGAACGCCAAGAGGGCTACGCCGATGACAATCGACAGAATCACGCCGAACTTGGTGCGAAGTGTGTTTAAGCTAATCATATCGAATTATTGTTTAATTTTTGTTGCTTGTTTTGCGTTTAAGCCTCCAAAGGTAGTAAATTTATCCGAATCAACGAAATACTACCCTATTTTTTTCACTCGCGCCAACTCAAGACGCGATCGTGTGGTCCTTAAAATACGTATCTGGAGCTTGCCGATGTTGAGCGTTTGACCGGCCGTCGGGATACCTTCGTAGTGGTAGATAATCAGTCCGGCAAGCGTGTCATACTCCTTACTCTCCTCTATTTCAAGGTTATACTTCTCGTTCAGATACTCCACCTCCAAGCGGCACGAGAGGACGAACTCCGTCTCGCCCACCTGTTTTTCAATCTCCTCGTCCTCGTCATGCTCGTCTTCGATTTCGCCAAAAATCTCCTCCAACACATCCTCCATCGAGACAATGCCGGCCGTACCACCGAACTCGTCAATCACCACGGCGATATTCGAGTGGTTCTTAATAAAGGTCTGCAAGAGGGATTGCAGGGGCATCGTTTCGGGGACAAAATGGACCTTCATCATCGCCTCCTCGACCGACTTGGGGTTCGTAAAGAGGCTCTTCAGGTTCACATAGCCGATGATGTTGTCCAGGTTGTTGCGATAGACAAACAGGCGCGAATATTTCGAATCGACGAATCGCTCGGTCAGCTCCTCGATGGTCGTATCCTCCACATCGACCGCCTCGACATCAATGCGCGGCACCATGCAGTCGCGGACGCGCAAATCGGCAAAGTCGAGGGCATTCTGAAAGAGTTTCAGCTCGTTATCGGGGTCCTCCTGCGGCTCGGTGTTGGCGTTGAGCAGGGCGGCCAGGTCGTCGTGGTTGAAATGGGCTATCGGCGCATCGGGTTGGGTCTTGTGTCCCAGCAGCCACAAGATGCCCTGCGAAAGGAGGGTCGTGAGGCGTGCAATGGGGTACAACACCAAATAAATCAGGTAGATGACCGGCGAGAAGATGCGGTAGAAGAAGTTGGGATTGTTGCGGAAAATCGACTTCGGGATAAACTCACCGAGGAAGATGATGAGCAGCGTAGAAACGGCCGTCTCGATGGCTACCGAACCATGCGTGGCCAGCTCCTCCCAACCGGCCAACAGAAACAGCCCGCGCAAGAGGAGCGACATATAGAGCGAATAGAGGACCAGGGCGATGTTGTTGCCCACCAGAATCGTCGTGATATACTGCCCCGGATGCCGCTCGAAGAGGGCGGCAATGCGGTCGAACAGACGGCTCTGCTTGCGGTCCAGCTCCAATTTGAGCCGGTTTTTGCTCGTGAAGGCAATCTCCATCCCCGAAAAGAAGGCGGAGAAGAGCAACGTCAGCAGGATTAACAACAGTGAGTGCAACATAGCCTGTTATCTTTCAATGGGTTGCACCTCCAATGCGGCCGGTGCGGCTTCCGGCTTGCGGAGTTCGAGGTTGGCCTTATCGGTGTGCAGCGGTTCGAGTTGGCTCCTCTCGCCCTGCAACGATTCCATCTTACCCGCCTTGAGGGGCGCACGACGACCCTCGATGGCCGTACCATTCGGGCGCAGACGGCGTTGGGTCGATTGCTGACGGGTCGGCTGCGGGGGCGGCAGTTTGGTCTTTGCACGGCTGACGGTTTCGCGCCTCGGAGCAGACGAAGCCTCCGCACGCGGCTTGCGCTCACGGCTTTGGGTCGTGGCGGTCGAATCGCGCCCCTCACCGGCCGCAAACTCCACCTCCACGCGGCTCTTCTGGTAGCGGAAACGCCAATCGGACAAATCCTCCGTCGCCTCGAAGCTCTCGCCTACCGAGACGTTGTTGCCCTGCACAAGCTTCGTATCGACATTCGAATAGACCTTGCCGGTGCGGGCATCCCAGAAGAGCTGCTGCGTATAGAGCTGCTTGCCGTCGAACTTGCGCCCCACGACATCGCCTTTGGCCTCCCACAGCTCACGTTTCTCGTAGTAGATGGCGTAGTTGGCCGTAAGCACCATATCCACCTGCGAGAGCGAATCGTCCTGGTAGGTGGTGATTTTGATGCCTTTGCGGAACTCGCGGTAGGGTTCGGCACCGAGCGTGTAGCCCTCCAACAGCGGGGTTTCGAAGAAGTAGGAGCGACGGCCGTTTTGCGACATGACGATCGAGAGGTTCTCGCTGTATTCGGTCATCAGGCCCGACTCGTTTTTCGCCTCCTCGCCCTGCGATCGCTTCTCACACGAGAATAGCAAGATAGCACTCCCCAATATGAGGAGTGCTACCTGCACCTTTCGTGTGAAAGCATATCTCATCTCGCCACGGATGGTTGATGAAAGCGCAATTAGCGGGGACGAACCGTCGTTACCGTACCGGCTGCCAGACCGCAATCTACGCGGTACGAGCTACCGGCCTGCAGGTCGCGCATGAAGCACTCCTCCTGGCTCGGGAAGCGGTTGCGGAAGGCCGACTGTGCCGTGCGGGCAGCATCGAGGTACTCCGAACCCTCACCCAGCAACTGGATGGCCTCGCCCATCTTGTCGTAAGCGGCCCAGCAGGCAGCCTGGCGCGAGAACTGCTCACCGCAGTTCGAAGCCGAGATGCCGTAGCACTGTGCCAGCACGAATACCGGTACACCGTCCGTCTCGTCGAGCGAGATGGCCTCACGGGCAGCCTTGGCGGCAGCCGAGATGTTGTTGGCAACCAGCTCAACCACAGCAATCTGGGTCAGCAGCTTCTGACGCTCGGCAGGAACCTCCTCCGTAGCAAGCGAAGCGTTCAGATACTTCGAAGCCTTGTCGTAGTCACCCTTGTTCTTGAAGGCCTGGGCCAGGTAGATGGCCATATCGGCCGAAGGCGAAACGGCATACGAACGCTCGGCCACCTCGAAGTAGTAGTCGCTCGTACACTGTGCGCGCGTCATGAGCGATACGGCCTGCTTCAGGATATCGGCATCGTCGGGGTTCGAAGCGAGCTTCTCGCGGAAGAGCTTCTCCAGGTTCTCGCAGCTGGCGGCACCGCTCTGACCGAAGGCGTTGTCGAAGGTCTTCTTGAACTCGGCATTGGCCTCCGACTCGAGGTAGGGCGACAGGCGGTCATACTCGGCGATAATCTCCTCGGGCATCACCTCGTCCGTATTCTGGTAGTCGTCGCACAGGTTGGCGAAGTAAACCACAATCGTCTCGGGGTCGGTAGCGGCACCACCGGCCTCAATGGCGGCACGGAAAGCCTCGCGGATGGCGGCACGGTCGTTACGCTTGAAGTTCAGCACGTCACGAGCCTTCACGTCGAGGATGTAGGCCTTACCCTCCTTGGCGGCATCACCGAAATGCTCTACGCGCAGGTCATAGACCATGAGCAGCGAATCGACCATCGTATTCTTCTCGGCCATCGACTGGGCGCGGGCAATCTTGTTACGATAGATGATTGCACCATACTTGTAGATGTTTACCGTAGCCGTCGGACGGTCGGTAACCAGCTGCTGGAAATAGTAGGCGGCAGCGTTGTAGTTCTTGCTCTGAATCTGCTCCTTGAGGAAGTTGCTGTACTCGATGTTACGCTGACGCTGCTCGGGCGTGTCACCCCAGCGGGCATAACGCGGGTCGCTGAAATCCTGCTGTGCCATCGAAGCTACTGCGAGCATCGTAAAGGCAGCCGAAAGAAGAATCTTGAAACTTTTCATGGTGATTAATTTTTGGTTATTTTTAGTTTTCAAAGTTAGGTTTCGCTCACTGTTTAATCGTACTTCGGACGCATGAACCAATATTCGTTGTTCTCCGTACCCGAAGCAAAGAGGCGGAAGCTGACGGCAAACTTAAAGTAGTTCTGGCGCACCAGCCCGACATGCTTGTTCACGTTGAAGCCACGCATGCCGTACTCCACACCCAAATCGACGGCCGACATGCCGAGGAACTTGAACGGAATACCGATACCGGCCGTCACGGCTGCTTCGGCCAGCTTATGGCCGTCGTAGCTCTGGTGGAACGAGCCGTAACGCGCACCGAGGCGGTAGGACCAACGTCGCCAGAAACGACGTACATCGTAACGGGCGGGGGTAAACTCCATACCGGCCTTCACCGTGTGCGTATCGCAATAGGCTACGCGGAAGGCCGAGCCGGTCGAGGCATGCACGCCCGTCATCTCGCTCGTCTGGTTGCCGCTCGTCCAATTCTGGTAGTCGTAATCCAACCCCAAGGCCCAGCGCGAGGTCTGGTAGTAGGCACCCACCACCAACTTGCGGGGCAGGGCCAGGGCCATGTGGTAGGTGTCGTCCTTCACGGCCGTCGAGTAGATATCGTCACCCGAAATCGTCTCAGTCACCTTCGGGCTTAAGTCGCCACCGAAGTCGTAGGTGGCACCGAAGGTCAGGATGCGCGTATCGCTCAAAATGGCATTCCACTGCACGCCCACCTGCGCCTTGAAACGCGAAACGGCATACTCGCTCTGGCCGGTAATCGAGTTGAAGGTACCACCGCCGGTAATCGAGACGGGGACCATCACAAAGCCACGGTCGATATCGCCCCAATAGTATTGGGCAGCCACACCGATCGAGAGGTTCTTCATCACCTGGTAGCCGATGCCGAGCTTCACCTCCGTCACATCGCCCTCGCCCTGGTATTGGTAGTTCACGCGACCTACGTTGCCCCACACGGGGTCGTTCTCGTCGAAGGCGTGGTCGTAGAGCATCTGGTAGCCCACCGAGCTGTACGGGGTGACACTCACCGAGAGGCCGAGGCCCTTATGCAGGGGAATCAACACGGCGATATCGCGGATGTTGAAGCTGTTGTGGGCCGATTTCTTTTTCGCCCCGTCGAGGGTCTGGTAGTTGTAGTAGTTCTGCCCCTCGCCACCGAAGTTGAGCAGGAAGCTCTTGCGCGAAACCATACTCAAACCAGCCGGATTCAGCAGGTTAATCGTACCTGCCTGGCGCGAAGCGACACCCACACCGCCCATCGAACGCTGAATCAGCGTACCCTGCGTGTGAATCTCGCCAACACCATACATCGTATAGGGCGAGAAGGCATTGATACTGCCGCTCTGCGCCATTGCGAAGGACCCCACGCCAAGCGCAATAAAGAGCAAAAGGCCTGTAATCCAACTATTTCTGTGCTGTTGCATGCTGTGCTAAATTGTACTCTAAAATACGGTTCAAACCGCAAAACACCAAATTCGGTTCTGCAAATATCGCATTTTTAATTCGTTTCTCAAAATATTTCGCCTCTCCACCCGTAACAATTACGCATAAATCGGCAAAATCCGCCTCCAAACAACGCCGATAGCCCTCGATTTCAAAGCATACGGAGTGAAAAACGCCCCACTCGATGGCCTCGCGTGTTGTGTGTCCCTGCAACGGAAACGGGGTCTCTTCGGCCGTGAGCGGTTCGCAAAGCGGCAACGTGGCGGTGTACTCGTTCAGCGCACGCAGGCGATTCGAATAACCGAGCGAGATGGCCCCTCCGCGAAACACGCCGTCCGAGGTGACCAAATCGAGCGTGAGGGCCGTCCCCAAATCGACCACCAGGCAGTTGCGCCCCGGGTAGCGCACCACGGCTCCGACGGCTGCCGCCACCCTATCGCGCCCCAGCGTTTCGGGGGTGCGGTAGTCAATCCCGATGGGGAGCGGGGTCGAAGGGCCGAGTGTCAGGGTCGGAAGCCCCTTTTCACGCAACAAGGCCACCTCCTCCGCGCTCTCGCCACGGGTCGAGGAGAGGATGGCCGCACGCACCGAATAGCGTTGCAGGAGCTCCTCCACCAAGGCGCGGTCGAGCCTGTCTGCCACCCCCACCTGCGTAATGGCTCCCCGGCTGTCGCCAACGGCCACCTTGCAGCGGGTATTTCCGATATCGACTAAAAGATTCACAACTGTTGCAGGATTTTGTAGGCGTCCTCGACGTCCTTTACGTTTCTAACGGACATACCCAGCCGATTATTGTGCTGTTTCAGGACAAAGCGGTCGGGCTTCTGCATGATTTTCTGCAACAGCGTGCGGAAAATCGCGCTCTGGTAGTAGGGCGAAGACTCCTCGCCCACGAAATGCACAATCATCAGGCCGTTCTTCACCTTCACCCGCTCCATGCCGAGGCGGACGGCCTCACGGCGCAGACGCACGACATTCAGCAGCTCCTCCGTGGCACGCGGTAGGCGGCCGAAGCGGTCCTCGAGGCGGGCGGCAAAGGCCTGCAACGCCTCCTCGTCCTTGATGGCATCCAGCTCGCGGTAGAGCTTCAGACGCTCGGCCTGCTGCTGTACATAGCTGTCGGGCAGCGAGGCCTCGACCTGGATATCAATGTGGGCATCGTCGATGAAGTGCAGCGACTCGACCACTTCGCGCTCCTTGGCACCCAGGGTCGAGACATCAACCCCCTCGTTGCGCAACTCCGCAATCGCCTCGTTGAGAATCTTCTGGTAGGTCTCAAAACCGATATCGGCAATGAATCCGCTCTGCTCGGCACCCAGCAGGTTGCCCGCACCGCGGATATCGAGGTCCTGCATCGCAATATTGAAGCCCGAACCCAACTCCGAGAACTCCTCGATGGCACGCAGACGACGACGGGCATCGCTCGAGAGCAGTTCATCGGGGGGCGAGAGCAGGTAGCAGTAGCCCCGCTTGTCGCTGCGCCCCACGCGCCCGCGCAATTGGTGCAGGTCGCTCAACCCGAAGTTCTGGGCGTTGTTGATGATGATGGTATTGGCGTTGGCGATATCAATGCCGTTCTCGACAATGGTGGTCGAGAGCAGCACATCGTACTCGCCGTAGATGAAGTCCATGATGAGCTTTTCGAGCTTCTCGGCCGGCATCTTGCCATGGCCCACCGCCACGCGGGCCTTGGGGCAGAGGCGCATAATCAGCCCCTGGAGGGTCATGAGGTCCTCCACGCGGTTGTGGACAAAATAGACCTGTCCGTCGCGCGCCAGCTCCTGCTCGATGGCATCGCGGATAATCTCCTCCGAGAAGACGTGCGACTCGGTCTGTATCGGGCGACGGTTGGGGGGCGGGGTGGAGATGACCGACAAATCGCGCGACCCCATGAGCGAGAATTGCAGGGTGCGCGGGATGGGCGTTGCGGTCAGGGTCAGCGTATCGACCGATACGGACAACTCGGTCAGCTTCTCCTTGGCCGCCACACCGAACTTCTGCTCCTCGTCGATGATGAGCAGACCCAGGTCGCGGAACTCGATTTGCTTGCCTAACATCTTGTGCGTACCTATCAGGATATCAATCTTACCCGAGAGCAACTCCTCGCGGATTTGGCGCACCTCCTTGGCCGTCTTCGTACGATTCAGGTATTCGATGGTCACCGGCAGGCCGCGCAGTCGCTCCGAGAAGGAGCGGTAGTGTTGCAGGGCAAGAATCGTCGTCGGCACCAGCACGGCCGTCTGCTTGCCATCCACGGCCGCTTTGAAGGCGGCACGAATCGCCACCTCGGTCTTACCAAAGCCCACATCGCCACAGACCAGGCGGTCCATCGGCTCCTGCGACTCCATATCCTTTTTCACGGCCTCGACGGCGGCGTGCTGGTCGGGCGTATCCTCGTATTGGAACGAGGCCTCCAATTCGTGTTGCAGGTAGCTGTCGGGCGAGAAGGCAAAGCCCTTCGAGGCCTTGCGACGGGCATAGAGGGCGATGAGTTGGCGCGAGATATCCTTGACGGCCCTCTTCGTGGCCGACTTGAGCTTCTGCCAGGCCCCCGAACCGAGCTTATGAATCTTCGGCGGTTCGCTGTCACCGGCCTTGTAGCGGGCGATGCGGTGCAACGAATGGACATTGACAAACAGCACATCGCCATCCTTATAGACCAACTTGATGGCCTCGTGCATCTTGCCGTTTTCGGAGATCTTCACCAGGCCGTCGAAACGCCCCACGCCGTGGTCGATATGGACCACATAGTCGCCCGGGCGCAGCTGGTTCAGCTCGGCCACGGTCATCTGCTCGTCGCGCTTAATCTCGCCGTTGATGCGGTAGCGACGGTAGCGGTCGAAAATCTGGTGGTCGGTATAGAGGCAGAGCTTCAGCTCGTTATCCACGAAGCCCTCGTGCAGGGTGGTCGAGAGGGCCTTCACCTCCGCCTCGCCACGGCCGATTTGGTGGAAGATGTTCTCCAGACGCTCCACCTGCACCTTGTTTTCCGAGAGGATATAGGTGCGGTAGCCGCGCCGGCGGTTTTGAATCATATCGTCGGCCAGCAGCTCGAAATTCTTGTTGAAGGCGGGTTGCGGCAGGGTCGAGAAGCGGATGACCTCCGTAGCCGGTCGCTCCGGCAGGTTGTCGCGCAGCATCACCACCCGCGCCCCCTCCAAATCCGTGGTCAGCCCCACGCGCGAGGTCAGCAGGCGGTCAATCTCCTCCGGATGCTCCATATCGCCCAGCGTGCGACGACGAATCTCATTCACCCGTCGCAGAATCTGGTCGGCATCGTAGAACCACCAGGTGGCCTGCGCCCCTGCGAAGCGGGCCAACGACACGCGCGAGGCACTCCCCTCGCGGTTCTTCAAATCGGGGACGATGGCCACCTCCTCCAGCCTATCGGCCGAGAGCTGGCTCGAAATCTCGAAGCGACGAATCGAATCGACCTCATCGCCAAAGAAATCAATGCGGTAGGGGCGGTTCTCTGCAAACGAGAAGAGGTCAATCAGACCACCGCGCACGGAGTACTGCCCCGGCTCATAGACAAAATCGACCCGTGTAAAGCCCGCCTCGACGAGCGACGCTTCGAGCATCTCCATCGAAAGCTCATCGCCCACCTTCACGCGGAGCGTACTCTCCTCCAGGGCCTCGTTTGCGGTCACCCGCTCGGCCAACGCCTCGGGATAGGTGCAGAGGATACGATACCCCTTGCCGCTAAAGTTCGAGAGGGCTTTCAGGGCCGCCGTGCGTTGCACCACCCCCTGGGCATCCTCCGCGCCATAGGCGGCCGAACGCTTGTAGGAGGAGGGGAAGAAGTAGATATGCTCTTCGTCGAGCAGGTTGTAGAGGTCGTTCATCAGGTAGGCCGCCGCATCACGGTCGTCGGCCACAAAGAGATGCACACCCCCCAACCGCTCCACGGCACCGGCCGCATAGAACGAAAGGGCCCCGCCGACCAACTCGTTGAGATGGACGGTAGAACCCTCGTTTTTCAACCCTTGACACAACTTCTTCAGCGATTTCGACTCGCCGACGAGTTGGGCCATCTGTTCGCGTGCTGTCACGGATTTCGGATGCTGTTAAACTGTTCGTGCGGTGCCTCGCGGCTATTTCTTAATCAATTCGTTGTCGCGCTTGTCGTGGTAGTGGACATCAATGAGTCCCATCGACTGGTCCTCGACCACATCAATCTTCACCTTGTAACGCCACTCCCAACGACGGCGCAGGGAGATGAATCCGCGCTTGAGGAAGGCCGCCACATAGGGGCTTACGACCAGACGGATGTACTTATGGCCGCGGTCGAGCGTGAGGAGCGAAATCTGGTTCTCGATTTTCTTGTCGAGCAGGACGGTCGGCTCCACCTTGCCCGTACCCTGGCAGGTGGGGCAGACATCCGAGACATCCTCGATGGCCAACGGGCGCACGCGCTGGCGCGTAATCTGCATCAGGCCGAACTTCGTGAGCGGCAGAATCGTATGCTTGGCCTTGTCGGTGGCCATCAGCTTACACATCTCCTCGTAGAGGGCCGTCTTGTTGGCCGCCTTGTGCAGGTCGATGAAGTCGATAATCACGATGCCGCCCATATCGCGCAGGCGCAGCTGGCGGGCAATCTCCTTCGCGGCGGCCAGATTGACCTCCATGGCCGTCTGCTCCTGGTTGTCCTCGGCCTTGGTGCGGTTGCCCGAATTGACATCAATGACATTCATCGCCTCCGTGCGCTCGATGATGAGGTAGGCACCGCGCTTGAGCGAGACATACTTGGCAAAGAGCGACTTGATCTGCTTCGAGATATCGAAGTTGTCGAAGATGGGAACATGGCCCTTGTAGAGCTTGACGATCTTCTCCATCGAGGGGTCAATCTCGTGGATGTAGCCCTTCATCTCCTTGAACATCTCCTCGTCGTTCACGACAATCTGCGAGAAGGAGCCGTTGAGCGAGTCGCGGATGATGGTGTTGGCGCGGCTCATCTCGCTGAGCAGCTGCCCGGGGGCCGTGGGGGCCATCTTGCGAATCGTCCCACAGGTCTTCCACCAGCGGTCGAGCTGCTGCTTGAGGTCGCGCTCAATCTCCTCGTCGGTCGCCTCAACGGCCGCCGTGCGCATGATGACACCGAAATTTTTCGGTAACACGCTCTGCGCCACACGCTTCAGACGACGCTTCTCCTCCGAGGAGCGAATCTTCTGCGAAAGGAAAATCTTCTGCGAGAAGGGTACCAGCACCACATTGCGGCCGGGCAACGAGACCTCGGCCGTCAGACGGGGACCCTTGGTCGAGATGGCCTCCTTGGCCACCTGCACCATCACCAGCTGCCCCACCTCGAGGTAGGAGGCGAGCTTGCCACCCTTCTCGATAGGCTCTTCGAGCTTCATCGTATCGACCCGCAAGCCACGCTTGCCGGGCTGGAACGACGAGACCAATTTCTGCAACGAAGGGAAGTTGGATCCGAGGTCGGAATAGTGGATAAAGGCATCTTTTTCATGCCCTATATTGACAAATGCCGCGTTCAGACCCGGCATAATCTTGCGCACCTTGCCCAAATAGATATCTCCCACGGCGAAGCCGGTCTGGCACTGCTCCTTGTTCAGCTCAACCAGCACCTTGTCTTCGCAGAGGGCAATCTGCATTTCGGCAGGCGTTACGTTTACAATCAGTTCACGATTCATACTCTTGGCGGGCCACCTGCGACCCTATATATGGTTCGAGTCCCCAACGGGATTCGTATGGTAAAAAATTAACGACCGTTTTTGATCTAAAGAAAGTATCGGTCAAACTTTCAAGGTATTTTCAAAGGTCCGGAACAGCCTCAAAAAAAACGGCTATCCGGCGTAAAATCCATAGTGTGAGGCGATTTTTAGGCTTGCGCCGTGGTGCAATGCGGAGCATACTTGTCGTATGTGAGCAATTGCGCCGCAAGCGACACGAGAAAATCGCCCGCAATATGGATTTTAAATAGGTAAAGGTAAAGGGGTAAACCCTTTACCTTTATCCTTGCAAGGCGTACTACCCTACTACTTGTTCTTCTTGTGACGATTCTTGCGAAGACGCTTCTTACGCTTGTGGGTAGCCATCTTATGACGCTTATGCTTCTTTCCGTTGGGCATAGTCTTGATGTTTTAATGGTTAGACAATTATTTTACCTTGGCTGCGAAGCTCTTAGCGGGCTTGAAAGCCGGAATGTTGTGCTCGGGAATCGTGATGGTCGTATTCTTCGAGATGTTACGAGCCACCTTCGTTGCACGCTTCTTAACGATGAAGCTACCGAAACCACGGAGATATACATTGTTACCGCTCTCGAGCGAACCCTTCACGCTATCCATGAAAGCCTCAACGATGGCCATAACCTGCACCTTCTCAACGCCGGTGTTCTTTGCGATTTCGCTTACGATGTCTGCCTTAGTCATATCTATTCTGTATTAAATTAAGTATTTAGCTCTTTTTGAGTTTGCAAATATACACTTAATTTGCATATCCGCCAACTTTCGAACAAAATTTTTTTTGTGCTAATAGTCACTCACTTACCCGACGAGAGCAAAAATCGGGCTATCGCGGGGCGGCCGCCTACCGCATGGCACCCGCAATGCCATCGACAATCTGGTCGAGGGCCTGCTGGAGTTTCGAGCCGATCATCATCTTCATCATCATATTCAGCTCGGCATGCAGGACCAGCCGCATACGCGTATCGTTCGTATCGACCTTGTGGAGCTGCACCCAGAAGGCAAAATCCATCGGTACCCCGTCGCCGATAATCTTCACATGCTTCGGCTCGACACGCTCATCCATCAACAGACGAATCGTGAAGCCCTTGGCCTTGAACGAGCAGGTCAGCTCGGTCGCCTCCCAATCATCGACGCGCCCCTGGAGTGCGGGCGTAAGGTTATCGAAACGGCTGATTGCCTGATAAATCTGCTCGGCAGGGCGCAGAATCTGCACCTGCTTCGAAATATACTCTTGCATCTTTCTTCTATTTATTAAATATAGGTATCAATCTTTTTTTTACGCAATCTCGAAGGTGCGCTCGGTCGGTCCATCGACCGTGATACGCACCATCACCAGCTCCTCAGGCAGCAGCTGCTCAATCTTCTCGGGCCACTCCACAAAGCAGAGGTCGCCCGAGTAGAAATACTCCTCGTAGCCCAAATCGAAGGCCTCGCGCACATCGTCGATGCGGTAGAAATCGAAGTGGAAGATGCGCTCGGCATTGGCCCCTTCGTACTGATTGACCAGGGCAAAGGTGGGGCTGGTGACCTGGTCTTCGGCCCCCAGGGCCTCGGCCACGGCACGAATCAGGGTCGTCTTGCCGGCCCCCATCTCGCCACGCAGTGCCACGACCGTGCGCCCCTCGAGCGATTCGAGCAACGCCTCGGCAACTTCGCGGAGCTGCTCTTCGGAATCTATATGGATGGTTTTCATATCGTTACATGGTTATTTCTTGGGTTTGAGTACGATGTAGGGAACAATCATCTCCTCCATCGAGATGCCGCCGTGCTGGAACGTATTGCGGTAGTAGCGCACAAAGCGGTTGGCATCGTTGTTATAGACCAAAAAGTCGCTGTTGTAGGCGAAAATATAGCTTGACGAGAGGTTGCCGGCCGGCAGCTGAATATCCTCCGGACGTTGCACCTCATAGACCTCGCGGGCGTTGTATTGCAGGTTGCGACCCGTCTTGTAGCGCAGGTTCGACGAGGTCTCCCTGTCGCCCGTCACACGCACCGGATTATCGACGCGAATCGTGCCGTGGTCCGAGGTGATGATGACCGTATGGCCCCGCTCGGAGAGGAGTTTGAGGATGGTGTAGAGGTCCGAATGCTCGAACCAGGAGCGGGTCAGCGAGCGGAAGGCCGCTTCGTTTTCGGTCAATTCGCGCACCACATCGGTCTCGGTGCGGGCGTGCGAAAGGATATCGAGGAAGTTATAGACGATGACCGAGAAGTCGGCCTCATAGACTCGGCGGATGTTCTCGACCAGCTTGCGACCCTGCTCGGGGCGCACCAGCTTGTCGAAGGTCATCTTCCAGTTCTTGCCGCTCTGGGTCATCAACCGGCGCAGGAACTCCTCCTCGTATTGGTTTTTGCCCCCCTCCTCGTTGTCGTTGAGCCACTTTTGGGGCATCAGGCGGTCGATGGCCAGCGGCATCAGACCGGCAAAGAGGGCGTTGCGGGCATACTGCGTGGCTGTGGGCAGGATGGCGCAATAGAAGTCATCGACCGCCACATCGTAATAGCCGCGCAACATCGAGGAGATGGCACGCCACTGGTCGTAGCGGAAGTTGTCAATCAGGAGCAACGTCGTCTTCGGATTCTCCTCCACGACGGGGAAAATCATCGAGCGCATGAGCGTATGCGACATGGTGGGGGTATCCTCGCCGCGATGGTTAATCCAATGGTAGTAGTTGCGCCTTACGAACTTCGAGAAGGCCTGGTTGGCCTCGGTCTTCTGGTAGGAGAGTATCTCCTTGACACTCTGGTCGGTCGAGTCCTCCAGCTCGATTTCCCAGCCCGTCAGGCGGCGGTAGAGCGAACACCAATCCTGGAACGTATCGGCCATCTGCAACGAGGCCGTGAGGCGGCCGAATTCGGAGCGGTAGTCGGCCGTGGTCTGCTCGGTGACCAACTGCTGCTGGTGGACATTCTTTTTAATCGAGAGCAGCACCTGGTTCGGATTGACGGGCTTGATGAGGTAGTCGGCAATCTTCGAGCCGATGGCCTTGTTCATGATGTTCTCCTCCTCGCTCTTGGTCACCATGATAACGGGCGTGGTGGGGCGCACCTCCTTGATTTTGGGCAGGGTCTCCAACCCCGTCATTCCGGGCATCATCTCGTCGAGAATAATCAGGTCATAGGCCACCTCCGACGCCATATCAATCGCGTCGTAGCCATTGTTGCAGGTATCCACCTCGTAGCCCTTCTGATTCAGGAACAGCAGGTGCGGCTTCAGCAGCTCGACCTCATCATCCACCCAAAGAATTTTAACCATACGTTGCGCTTATTTCGATTACAAAAGTAATTATTTTTCCATCAAACGCAAAACGAAGCCCTTTTATTGAGGGCGCGCCACAAATCGGGCGAAAAAAGAACGTGAGGGTGGCCAACGAGTTTTGGACACCCTCTACGATTTCCGGAATTCGTATAACGAGAGCTTCGTTCTCTTCGTAGTCGGTTTTTTGTGGGATTTTGTACGCTTGCGGGCGTTAGGCGTGCCAACGCCCCTCGAAGGGTTTAAGTTGCTCGGAGAGGCGCGTCAATTCGCGGTCCAGGTGCGCACGGGTGATGGTGGCATAGATCTGGGTGGTGCGAATCGAGGCGTGGCCCAACAGCCGCGAGATGGCCTCGATGGACATGCCGCGCGAGAGGGTCAGGGTCGTGGCGAAGGTGTGGCGGGCGGCATGAAAGGTGATGCGCTTCTCGATGCCCGCCAGGTGCATCAGGCGCGCAAGGCAGCGGTTGCACCAGCTGTTGCTCGGCAGGGGGAAGACGGGACCCGTGCGCCCCTCGTCGAGGTACTTTTCGAGGATGGCCCGCGCCACATCGAGCAGGCGCACCTGGACCGCCGAGCCGGTCTTTTGGCGGGTGGTCTCAATCCACCAATCGCCGTTGAAGCGGGTCAATTCGTCGCGCGTTAGCCCCTTCAGGTCGATGAACGAGAGGCCCGTGAAGCAGCTGAAGAGGAAGGTATCGCGCACGAGTTGCAGCGATGTGTTCAGCCCCTCGAGCGACATGAGGCGCAGCAGCTCCTCCTCGCTCAAAAATTGCCGTCGCACGAACTCGCCCTGCACGCGGTAATCCTCGAAGGGGTCGTCGAACATAACCCCCTGTCGGCGGCCCCAGCGTAAGATGTGCTTCAGGGCCGTGAGATAGACCCAGACGGTGTTTTTGCTGTGGCCCGCCTCGCGCACCAGGTAGGCGTGAAAGGCCGTGAGCAGCTCTCTATCGAGCCGCGCGAGGGGCAACTCCTCGCACAGCACCTCGCGCAGCAGGAAGGCCTCGAGGTGGCGTTCCACGCTCCGGTATTTGTAGAGGGTCGAGAGGCTGCGGCTCACCCCTACGCAGCTGCGGAAGGCCTCGTTGTGGCGACGAACGAGGTGGAGCAGCCCCTCCGCACCACTCTCCGCACCGAAAAAGCGGTCGCGCACCTCGCGGGGCTGCACCGCAAAGCGGGCCTTGCGCAGCTCGTCATAGCACCTCTCCAGCCCGATACGCATCTCGTCCAACGCGCGATTGAGCCGCACCATCTCGGTCGAGCGGCCGATGGCGCGGTTTTGGCCGACATCCCACGCCACGGGCGGCACGGCCAGCCGCGTGGAGAATTGCGCGCGCTGCCCGTTGATGGTGATGCGCCCCATGATGGGGACCAACCCGCTGCGCAACGGGGCATTGCGCTTGATGTAGAACAACACGTTACAAGTGTCTCTCATAATAAAAAATCGTTTTACGGCGTGCGACATTGCACAACCATGACGAATGTACGAAAAAAGACAAAGAAAACACCCGCTCACCACCCGCCTGCAAAACAAAAAAAAGACCGCCTCCCTCGCGGGAAGCGGCCTTTGGTACATTTCACCGAATGGTTGCGATTACTCGTTATCCTCCGTAATCGACGGGTTGTTATCCAACTCGTTCTTCGGCAGACGATAAATCATGCGGAAGTCGGTCGACTCATACGTCCAGGCGTTGAAGTTGGTCAGCGATGCCGAGTGGTTGGTCGACTTCTTGCGGTCGATGGTCTCGCCACGACGCTTTACGTCGAAGTAACGGCAACCCTCCTCCCACATCTCAATACGCTTCTGGAGGCAAATCTCATCGTAGAGAGCCTGACCCGAAAGGGTGCAGTTGTAGGTCGTATCACGCGTAACCATAATTGCGTTCAGCATCTGCTGAGCCTTCGAGGTGTTGCCGGCCAGGTAGTAGGCCTCGGCAGCCACGAAATACATCTCGGCAATACGCTGGTGGATAATAGCCGACGTGAAGGGGCTTGCGCTACTCATCGTGGTCATGTAAACATCGCGGAACTTGTTCGAGATATACTGCGTAAGACCATAGTACTCCTCATACTCATACACGATACCAAGTAGGTTGTAGCTTGCGTTGTAGCCGAACCAACCCTTACGGATATCGGTATCCTTAATCTGGTCGTACAGCTCCGACGAAATCATCTTGCGGTAACCTACCTGACCACCGTAACCGATGAAGTACGAGTCAATGTGCGAGAAGAGCGAAGCGTAGTAACCCGTCGTCTCGTCGTTTACAACATAACCCCAAATTACCTCATCCATATCGAGCGAGTTGAAACCGCTCATGAGCTGTGCGCCATTCAGCGAACCACCGGCGATAGCCTTCTCGGCATACTTGGCAGCCTCCTCGTACTCACCCATCATCATCAGGACGTTGGCATAGATGAAGGCAGCCGAGTACTCGGTTACATCACCCTTCGAGCCACCGTAGTAGCCCTTGCCCTCGAGGTAGCCATAAGCCAGCTTAAGGTCGCTCGTCATCTGTGCATATACATCCTTAACGGGAACGCGCTCGGCGCGATACTCTACCTCGTTCTTCAAGGGAACACCCGGAGCATCGGGGTTCACGCTGTAGGCGTGCTGCCAGAGGTTTACGAGCCAATAGTACGCCCATGCACGCATCGTGTAGGCCGAACCCAACATCGTGGCAATCTGGGCATCCTCAACCGTCTCACCCTCGGCGGGCTTGAGCATCGTGATAATCGTGTTGCAGCCATCAATGATGTTGTAGAACTGGTTCCAGGCAGCCGACGTACGACGATAGTTACCCAGACGGTTGTCCATCTGATAGTCGTAGCAGAAGAAGTGGTTGTCGTTTGTGTAGGCAACATCGTCACACATGAGGTCGGTAGCAAGCTTCAAAGCGGGAATACCGAAGTCATCGTGCGAGGTCCAATAATCACCACCGCAGTAGGTGTTGAGCAAAGCACCCGTAACGTAGGCCTGCACCTGTGCGGGGTCAGCCTGCATTACATCATTCACCGACTCCTGGTCGAGAACGTGCGTAGGCTTCGTCTCCAGATAATCCTCCGAGCAAGCGGTCAGCATGGCTGCAGCCAGCAGCAACACGCCGAAAATGCTTTTCATATTGATTTTCATAGTCGTCATGTTTTTAGAAAGTTAACGAAAGACCTGCCGAAATGGTGCGAATCGTCGAGTAGTTGGCGGCCGACTGACCCTCAATGTACTGACGCGGGTCCATACCCTTACGCTTCGACCAGATAGCTACGTTGTCGGCAACGACATAAACACGAGCCTTCTCAATCTGAAGCTTACGCATCCAAGCCTTCGGGAACGTATAACCGAGCGTGATGTTACGCAGGTTGAGGTACGAACCATCGATGAGGAAGCGATCCGAGAATACGTTGGCATTCTGGTCACCATCCAGCACGGGGATGTTCGAATCCTTGTTCTCCGGCGTCCAAGCGTTCAGGATATCGCGGTGCCAGTTGTCACCTGCACCCGAACCGGCGTGCATGAAACCGGCATACATCGAGTCATAAACATCGCCACCAATCTGGTAGTTCAAACCTACCGAGAAGTCGATGCCCTTCCAACCGAACTCCATCTGAACACCACCCTGGAAGTCGGGCAGAGCCGTACCGATGTAGTACTTCGTAGCCGACGAGTAATCGGTCGTCGTATCCAAAATCGGATTACCATCCTCGTCCTCCGAGTCCACATACCAGGTTGCCTTACCATTCTCATTCACACCGGCATACTTGTAGTAGTAGAAGTCGTAAACGCTGCGACCCTCGCGAATGTTGTAGTAAGCGTTGTGCGTAATACCCGACTCCTGCTTATCCTCCGGAATATCAAGCACCTCGTTCGTGTAGTGCGTACCCGTGAAGGTCCAGTTCCAGTAGAAATCCTTCGGCATCGGAATGTTTACACCCAGCGTAAACTCAATACCCTTGTTCTGCATCGTCAGAGCGTTCATCGAGAGCGACGAGATACCCGACGACATCGGCTGCGGCATGTTGTAGAGCATATCCTCCGTGCGCTTGTGGAAGTACTCGAAGTCCACGTTCAAGATGTTCTTGAACATCGTTGCGCTAAGACCTACGTTCAGGTTGTACGAGGTCTCCCACGTCAGGTCGGGGTTACCCTCATAGTACTTCGTAAGCGAAGCGGCACCGTCCGAGTTCGAAACCGAATACTGCGTCTTGTAAGCGTAGTAGTTGCTCGACGACGAACCGGGGTAGTAGATATCATCGTTACCTACGCTACCATACGAAGCGCGGAGGCTCAAGTTGTCAACCCACTCTACATCCTTCATGAACTGCTCGTTCGAGATGCGCCACGAAGCACCTACCGACCAGAAGTTACCCCAGCGGTTGTCCTTTGCGAAACGCGACGAACCATCACGACGGTACGAAGCCGAAACGTAGTAACGCTCGTCGTAGTTGTAGTTGGCGCGAGCCATGTACGACTCAACCTTGTACTCCTGCGTGTAGGAGTTCATACCACCCATGATGAGCGAGTTCGAGAACTCGTCCACATAAGGATCGAAGAAGTTGGTCTTCTCGTTGTAGAGATAATTGTAGGTGTAGTTGTAGTTCTCGTGACCCACCATCACATCCACATCGTGCTTGCCGAACTTCTTGGCATAGGTCAAAAGCTCGTTGATGGTGTAGGTCTCGTAGCGCGTACGATACTTGTAAGCGCGACCACCCGACTGCTCGGCATCACCGAACGACGGGGTCTGGAAGCGGTCGATAGCCTGGTTCGTCAGGTCATAACCACCATTTACCGCGAAGGTGAAGTCCTTGAGGAACTTGATGTTCACACCAAAACGGGTCGAGAGGTTGTCGGTCAGCGTGCGATAACGGTTGGCGTCATCCGAAGCCACTACGTTCTGGTTCGAAGCGTAAGCACGCGTACCGAACTCACCGTTACCGAAGTCATATACCGGCTTGCCGTTCTCGTCATACACACGGTTGCCATCCTCATCGTAACCATAAACGGGGTAGATCGGGGCAATCGACTGCGTGAACATAAAGGTATTCACGTAGTTCGTGAGCGACGAGATAGCCTGCTGGTTCATCTCACCACGTGCGTAAGCAACGCTACCGTTTACCTTGATGAAGTCGTTTACCTTGTAGTCACCATTGGCACGAATCGAAAGACGCTCGTAATCCGACTTCTTGATGATACCCTCATCCTCCAGATAACCGAGCGAGAGGAAGTGCGACGAGCGGTCGTTACCACCCTGCAACGATACGTTGTACTCCTGACGCATACCCGTGCGGAAGGCCTCATCCTCCCAATCATCGGTCCACTTCAGGGGAGCAGTCGTCAGGTTACCGTTGGCATCCACAATCATCGTGTTGTTGCAGTCATAGGGGTTGTAACCCAGCTCGGCGTACAGGCTCTCCGATGCAGCAGCACCCGAACCCAGCTCATTCTTGAGCTTCTGCCAGTAGGTCAGCATATACTCACCCGGATCCTTCATGATGTCATACTCCGAAATACCGCGCGAGTTCACACCGACACGACCCTCGAAGGTAACCTTCGTCTTCTCGCGATTACCCTTCTTGGTGGTGATGATAATCACACCATTGGCAGCACGCGAACCATACAGAGCGGTCGAAGCGGCATCCTTCAGAACGGTCATCGACTCGATATCGGCCGGATTGATGGCGGCAATGCTGCCGTCATAAGGCATACCATCTACAACGTAGAGGGGAGCCGAGCTCGAGTTAATCGAACCGATACCACGGACACGAATCGTAGCCGACGAACCGGGCTGACCGCTGGACATAGCGACCTGAACACCCGGAACGGCACCCTCGAGGGCCTTCGATACGTTCGAGACCTGGAGTTTGGCCACATCCTCACCCGTCACGGTCGATACGGCACCCGTAAGCGACGACTTCTTTGCGGTACCATAGGCAACCACAACGACATCGTCGATGGCGTGCGTATCCTCCGTCAGCGCAACAACCACATTGGTCTTGCCACTTACCGAAATCGACTGCGTCTCGTAGCCGATAAACGAAACGGACAGCGTACCATTGGTCGGAGCCGAAACGGTGAACTTACCATCGGCACCGGTCGTAGTACCCTGGCCGGTACCATCCACGATAATGGT